>Ga0137413_10000422_pt1 | contig 13977 bp, 16 predicted proteins | sample CZODoug2_1_16fun_FD_108280 | JGI IMG/M metagenome (GOLD analysis project Ga0137413, IMG submission 108280) | Vadose zone soil fungal communities from Angelo Coast Range Reserve, California, USA - CZODoug2_1_16fungal (Illumina Assembly) | ecosystem: Environmental > Terrestrial > Soil > Vadose... | reverse complement strand
GGCGGCGGCTGGCAAGGCCGAGGACCGCCTGGATATCGGGCATATCCAGGCGGTCCGAGAACGCCGCCAGGCGTCGTCTGGGCGCCGGAGACGGTGAAGAGACTTCGGACACGGGACACTAGGTGAGCACCAGGCGAGGACGCGGGTCCAGCGCGCGGACCGCCGGGGCGACCTCGTTGGCCAGCATGCGCAGCATGGGCAGTTGAACGTCCAGACCCGAGCGGGTCGGCTGGGTCTGCACGATCAGTTCGGTGGCCCAGTGCAGTGCCGGGTCGGACCGCCAGCCGGCGAGCAGGTCGGTGGCCGGCGTGCCGGCAAGGGCCACCCTGGACACCGCAACCCGGGGCCGTTCGAGCCCGCTGGCCCAGTAGCGGGCCAGGTCTTCGCGGACCGTGGAGCCCTCCGCGTCAACCGCGCGACCCGAGATCACGCCCATCCCTCGGGCGGCCGCCGCATCCACTCCGGCGCGCGATCCGGTCGCCCACCACAGCCGATTCCGCAGGTCACCGGGGGCGGCCAGGTGCTCATCGTCGGCAAGTAGCGCGCGGAGCTCGTCGATCACCTCGCGGCAACGGGAATGCCGGGTCGCATGGTCCAGCCCGAAGGCGGCGGTCGACGCGGCGTCGCTGCCCGCGCCAAGGCCCAGCTGGAGCCGGCCCTCGGCGAGCAGGTCCAGCACCCCGGCGTCCTCGGCCAGCCGCCGTGGGTGCTCCAGCGGCGCGACGATCACGGCGGTGCCCAGCCGGATCGTCGAGGTGTGCCGGGAGATGGCGGCCAGCAGCACGAGCGGCGACGGCAATACCCCACGCAGCGCGCGGGTGTGGTGCTGGGCCACCCAGAAGGAGCTGAACCCCAGGCTTTCGGCCGCGACGGCGAGCTCGATCGTGTCGCGGTACACCTCGGCCGGTGGGGCGTAGTCCGCCACATGGGTGAGGTAACCGAGATCCACAACTGAAACGCTAGCCGCGGCGCACCGGGGGCCGGCACCCGGGTCGGCTGGTCAGTCCGGCAGGAGAGGCATCTCCAGGCCCTGGTCCCGGCCGAGCAGCACCCCTCGGGTGACCGCGGCCGAGCCGAACCGGTCCCGCACCCGGTCCAACGCGGTGTCCAGGGCCATTGGCGGCCCGTCGAACGGCAGGCTGAGCTGCAGCTCGGTGTCGTCATTCAGATTGCCCACCGCGATGCCAATCATGGTGATACCGCGGCGGCGGATCAGCGGGAGCGCGTCGGCCAGCAGCGCTCGCGCGGTGAGTAGGACGGTGTCGGTGCACGCTGTCGCCCCGGCCATGGTGTGGGAGCGGGTTGCCCTGCTGAAGTCGTCGAAACGCAGCCGCAGCACCACGGTGCGACCGACTCGGCCGGCCCCGCGCATCCGCCTGGTCACCCGGTCGACCAGACCGACGAGTACCGCGTCGATCGCCGCCGGGGTGGTGCGGGCGCGGCCAAGGGCGCGCTGCGAGCCGATCGATCGGCGTCGGCGCCCGGGAGTGACCGGCCGAGGGTCGCGGTTGTGGGCCAGTGCGTGCAGCTGTCGCCCCGCCGCCCGGCCGAGTAGCGACACCAGGCTCTGCTCGGTCAGCTCGGCGACCTGGGCGACCGTGGTGATGCCCCACCCGTGCAGCTTGGCCGAGGTGACTGCGCCGACGCCCCAGAGCAGCTCCACCGGGAGCGGGTGCAGGAACTCCAGTTCCCGATCGGGCGGCACCATGAGCAGGCCGTCCGGCTTGGCTACCCGGCTGGCCACCTTGGCGAGGAACTTGGTTCTGGCCACGCCGACGGTGATCGGCAGGCCGACCTGCTCGGCCACCGCGCGCCGCAGCTGGCTGGCGATTTGCACCGGTGGCCCGACGAGCCGGCGCAGCCCGCCGACGGCGAGGAACGCCTCGTCGATGGACAGCCCCTCCACCAGCGGGGTGGTGGAGCGGAACACCTCGAACACCGCCCGGCTGGCCTCGGTGTAGGCGGACATCCTGGGCGGGACCACGATCGCCATCGGGCACAGCCGGCGGGCCTGCCCACCGCCCATCGCGGTGCGCACCCCGTAGGCCTTGGCCTCGTAGCTGGCCGCGAGCACCACGCCGCCCCCGACTATCACCGGGCGCCCACGCAGCTTCGGATCATCGCGCTGCTCGACCGAGGCGTAGAACGAGTCCAGATCGGCGTGCAGGATGTCAGCCTCGCTAGACACGAACATATGTTCGCATGGGTCCCGGACACTTTCCATCGTCTGTTTGCGGGCCCGCGCACACAGCGCGCGTGGCTCGACACAGCGGCCTGGGCGGCTGTGTGAACCCGCCGCGGGCTGTGTGAGCGACCGGCGTGGTGTGGCGTGCGGGCGGCGTTACCTGCGAGCGGGCGGGCGGCGGGTTCGCGTGAGCGCCCCCAGTACCTGCCTGGCGTTACCGAGCTAAACAGGAGGCAGGCGTTCCGCGTGCACATCCCGCACCCTGTGCAGTTCGGCAACACGGCGCCGGCAGCCGCGCCCAACGCCGGCCGCCGCGCCCAGCGCCGGCCGCCGCGCCCAGCGCCGGCCGCCGCGCCCAGCGCCGGCCGCCGCGCCCGCTGTTCCCCCCGCGCACACAGCGCGCGTGGCTCGACACAGCGGCCTGGGCGGCTGTGTGAGCATGCCGCGGGCTGTGTGAGCGACCGGCGGTTCGGGGGTTCGCAATCTAGGTTGCTAGGATGCTAGCATCGGGTTGTGGGCGACGAGGAAGTCAAGCAGTTCAACGTGTACCTGCCGATCGGGCTGATCAAGCAGGTCAAGCACCACTCCATCGAGTCGGGCCTGTCCCTCTCGGCGTTGGTCGCTGACGCGCTGCGCACCTACCTCGGCGACGCCCACGGGCAACGACCGCAATCGTCTGAGAAGGAGAGCTGATATGACGACCGACGGGATCGAGGCCGTGTTCCTGGAGACCCACAATTGGGGCAAGGCGGCGAGGTTCTTCCAGGCGCTGGGCTTCGATCTGGAGTTCTCCACCGACCACAACTCGGGTCAGCTCCGCAACGGCGACGGTCCATACCTGTTCATCGCCGAGGTCCCGGTGGGCCGGGAGCCCCAGGTGCAGATCGTGCTGAAGGTGGCCGATCCCGACGCGTTCCGTCCCGATCCCGCCGTCGAGGTGGTCACGCCGTTCGAGGACACCCATTACGGGACCCAGGAGATGACCGTTCGCGACCCCGACGGGCGTCTCTGGAGCCTCCAGGCTTCGGCCAAGAAATGATCGCGAGGAGAGCGAATATCGCGGCGGACGAACACAGCGAGGCGCCGGACAGCACCGCGGTCCGGGTCGCGCTCTGGCGGGCGATGCACGTCCTTCTCGACCCGCCGCCGCATGTGCACTCTGACGAGATCGGCCTGAGGCTCGCCGCCCCCGACGCTGACTGGCGCGACCGCCCGGACATGGACCCGGGCGCCACCAGCGGGTTCCGGGCCGCCATTGTGGCCCGTGCTCGCTTCATCGACGACCTGGTTGCCGAGCAAGCCGGCCACGGCATCGCCCAGTACGTCATCCTGGGGGCCGGCCTGGACACCTTCGCCCAGCGCAAGCCCGAGATCGGCGCCGGCCTGCGGGTCTTCGAGGTCGATCAGCCCGGCACCCAGGCCTGGAAGCGCCAACGCCTGATCGAGCTCGGCTACGGCATCCCTGACTGGCTGCGGCTCGTGCCGGTCGACTTCGAGGCGAGTGAGGACTGGTGGGAGCGGCTGTCCGCCGCCGGCTTCGATCCCGGCCAACCAGCGATTGTCGTCTCCACCGGCGTCAGCATGTACCTCACTAAGGACGCCACCGCGGCCACGCTGCGCCGGATCGCCGAGCTCGCCCCCGGCTCCACGCTCGCCATGACCTTCCTGTTGCCCGCCGAACTCGTCGATGACGGCGATCGCTCCGCCCTCCAGGTATCGGAGAGGGGTGCGCGTGCATCCGGAACGCCGTTCATCAGCTTCTACACCCCGCCGGAGATGCTGGCACTGGCCAGCGAGGTCGGCTTCAACGACGCCCGACACGTGTCCGGAACTGTGCTCGCCGAGCGCTACTTCGCCGATCGGACCGACGGTCTTCGCCCGTCAACCGGAGAGTCTTTCCTGGTGGCCACGACCTGAGGCTCCTCGTCGATGGGCACGTATTGCTGGCCGGGCAGCCACGCCTGCGCTACTCGCCGGATTCTCGAAGCTGCTCGCGGAGCCGGGCCAACGTGTTGGCCAACAACCTTGAGACGTGCATCTGGGAGATGCCGACCTGCTCGGCGATCTTGCTCTGGGTCATGTTGTCGAAGAACCGAAGCACCAGGATGGTGCGCTCGCGGGCGGGCAGCTGCTCGAGCAACGGGCGCAGTGTCTGGTGGGCATCCACCCATTCGAGCCCGGCGTCGGACTCACCGAGCAGCTCGGCGAGCGTGGTCTGGTCCTCGCCCTCGCTGAGCACCTCCTCCAGCGACTGGCTGGCGTAGCCGGCGGACGCGGCCAGGCCCTCGAGCACCTCGTCGCGACTGATGCCGAGCTCGTTGGCCAGTTCGCTCGGTCTCGGCGCCCTGCCGAGGTTCTGGGTCAACTCGGCGCTCGCCTGGTTGATCGAGACGTGCAGGTCCTTGAGCCGCCGAGGCACCCGTACCGACCAGCCGTGGTCCCGGAAATAACGGCGCAGCTCACCCTGGATGGTGGGCACAGCGTAGGCGAGAAAGTCCTGGCCGCGCACCGGGTCGAAGCGGTCCACGGCGTTGATCAGACCAAGCGTGGCCACCTGGACCAGGTCCTCCAGCGGCACGCCGCGGTGGGAGAACCGCCCGGCGAGGTGACGGGCGATCGGCAGATATCCGGTGATCAGCTGGTCCCGCAGCTGGCTCCGCCTCGGCTCGTGCTCGCCCAGCCCGGCGTGTTCGAGCAGCACCGCGTCCAGATGTAGGTATTCCCCGCCCGGCTTTGCCGAGGTAGACCGGGATCGAGCGGAGGGGCTGGTCGCCGGAGGGGTGGCTCCAGCGGTCATGACGTTGGGCCGGCCCGCCGCGTGTGCGGCGTGGCGAGCACACCCGGGTGACGGGTCATCAGCGGGCCTCACATCGTGGGGTGCCGGGACCGGTGCTGGCGCGCAATGGTCGCTCCCGGACGGGGAGGCGACTCGGCGCGGCTGGCGCATCGGCCGACACACGGGCGATTGGCCGCAGCTGACTGTGTAACCAGGGCTGGGCAGATGGTAACCGGCGGGTGCCTGGTGCCGCTCGGTGTGGCCGGCTCGGCGAGGTCGGCGGCCAGCCATGACCCAATGGTGGGACTTGCGCGGTGGCGGCACCTCCGTCAAGCTTCTTACCTGCATCGAATCGATTCGATCCGAGGCAGGTTGAGCGGTGCGAGGCGGTACGCACAACCTGGGAGGACACATGCCCGCGGACATTGGACGGCGGCTGCGTGAGCTGCACGAGGACTACATCGTCGAGGTCAACCTGGCCGTCGAGCAGGGGCGCGAGCGGGACATCGAGGCGCTCGTGGCGAGTTTCCCGGACGAAGCCGCCCGGCTGATGGTCGAGGAATCCCACACACCCTGGGCCGCCCAGTCGAACAGTTAGGCGTCTGTCTGGCTCCGCGGGCGGTCAACTAGCGCGCGGCCACCACAGGGCCGGGCGTCGCGGGGCACCTCCGGCCCCGAAGCCGCTGTTCCACCAGAACCGCAGGCCGCACCCGGGGCACTGGCAGAACAGGTTGCCGACCTCATAGCCCAGCAGGTAGACCCAGCCCGGGTGGTCGTCGCAGGCGGCGCAGTTGATCCATGCGCGGCGACCGGGATCGGCGTCGGGGTCGATCATCCGAGCACTCCCGCCGCCCGCAGCTGCTGGTAGATGGCGCGCTGTTCGGCGTCCAGGTTGCTGTACAAGCGGCGGTGCGCCTCGCGTTCCCCCTCGAGCAGGGCTATCGGGTCGTACTGGCCGGCGGACGCTTCCAGTACCAGTGCGAGACGCTCCTGGTCACCCAGGTCGATATGGAACTCGTGCAGCACGGCGGCCTCCTTCGCCGGGGTCCCCGCGGACGCCTGATATCGCCCACAAATACCTCAGCGAGGGGCCATCGCACCGCTCACTGTGACGACTGCCTCGCCGACTGACTTGCCGACTGACTTGCCGACTGACTTGCCGACGAGGTGCTGCTGATCAGGAGCTGGACCGCGCCGGCCGCTCTCCGGTGACCACGTAGTCCAGCCGTCGGGTGATCCCCACGGCCTGGTCGGCGAACCGCTCGAAGAAGCGAGCCAGCAGCGCCACATCCACCCCGACCTGCACCGGATACGGCGGGTTGGCGTGTTTGACCCGCTCGACCACCTCGTCCTGCAGTAGGTCGGTCTCGTCGTCGGCGCGCTCGGAGTGGGCGGAGAGCACTCCGCTGGGCGCGGCGATCGCGGCCTCGACCCGTTGGCTGGCCGCGACCGCGAGCCCGCCCATCTGGGCCAGCGGGTCGATCAGTTCGGCCGGGGCGGCCGGTTGGGGATGGCGCAGCCGCACGATCTCGGCGATGTGCCGGGCCAGCTCGCCCATCCGACCGATTTTCTCCGCCGCCTGGATCGCGGTGACCACGGTGCGTAGGTCTCTGGCCACCGGGGACTGGAGTGCCAACAGCGCACAGGCGTGCTCCGCGCACTGCTCGCCGATGCGCTGGATCTCCGCATCGTCGGTGATCACCTGCTCGGCCAGGCTCAGGTCGACGTCCACCATGGCCTGGGTGGCATGCTCCATCGCCACGCGCGCCAAGCCGCACATGGCGGCCAGGTCCGTGCCCAGCCGCTCCAGCTCGCCATGAAACATCTCCCGCATTCACTCCACAATAGGACCCGGGACTTACCTGATGGGTATTCGGAATGACCTGATCGGGTTGCATCGGACGAACAACGTGGTCCGCTGTGGGGCCGGTCCGGCGGTCGGTTCGGTCGAAGATCGACGTTTTCCAGGGCTCGGCATGAGGGCGTTGTGGCTACTGAGGCATGATGTGGCGCTCCGCGTGATTGCGCGGCCAATGATTGTTCGTGCCTTTTGGGAGGAGTTGTTGATGGCACTGCCTACTTTGACCCCGGAACAACGTCAGGCTGCACTGGCCAAGGCGGCCGAGGCCAGGAAGGCCCGTGGCGAGCTGCTCGCCTCGGTGAAGTCCGGACACACCAGCGTGGCCGAGGTGTTCGGCCGTGAGGACGACACCGCCAAGCGCGTCAAGGTGGTCCAGGTCCTGCGCGCCGTGCCGGGCTACGGCCCGGCCAAGGTGGCGGCGCTGATGACCACCTGCGGCGTGGACGACAAGCGCCGGGTTGGCGGGCTGGGTGAGCAGCAACGGCGCCGGCTGCTCGATTCGCTGTCTGGCTGAGCGAGCCGCCATGTCGGGTCAGACCGGCCAGCGGTTGCCAACCGCCGCGTCGGCCCGTGGTTACCGAACTGCACGTGGCGCAGGTTTCCCGCGCGGGAAACCTGGCCGCGGTGCAGTTCGGTAACCGGCGCGGTACCCCGACGGCGGCTGGTGCGGAGGTGGGAGGAGGTTCGCGGGTGACACTCGAGAGCGTGAATCCTTGCCGCCCGGTGCTGGTCGGTGTGGTACCGGTCACGCCGCCGAGGCGCTCTGTTTGGGGGGAAGCCCGACGGGGTAAAGACAGATTCATGTACGGCGTCCCTGATGGCGAATCCGCCCCCTCAGCGGCCGAGGACCCTGCTGTCCAGGCGGCCGAAGATGTGGCGCGGTTGTTCGACCGGCCCGGCCTGGGCCGGCTCGAGCGGCTTGCCCGCAAGGCGACGACGCATTTGACCAGCTCGTCGGAAGCGGACAGCACCTCCGTATCCAGCGGCCAGCCGAGGGAAGCCTGGTAGCTGGCACCTGGCGAGGCGGCGGCGGCGGAGCCCGGGACGGCGGCGGTGTCGGGTAACCCTCAGTTCTGTGGCGTTGTCATAACCTGGGTTTGACGCACCGGCAATGTCGCTTCTGAATCCTGTAGGAGTGACTGACCGAATCGAGAACCTGATCTGGGCCGAGGCGAGCTTCCGCAGCCATGTGGTCACGGTGCTCCACGATGAGGCCGAGCGGCTCCGCTGCCACCGGGTGGTGGTGGACCAGGAGGGCGGCTCCCGCGAGTCTCTGGACGAGATCGTGCGGGGTTTGGAGAACGTGGCGGAGAAACTTGCCGAGCAGGCTGGGCTGTTCGCGTGCGCGTTGGGCCGTTGCCATCACCCGTGGCACGGCACGGGCGCGGCCAGCTCGGCCTCGCTTCAGCTACAGCGCCTCGGCGCCGTGGAGTCACGCGCGTCCTGATCTTTCCAGCACCCGCACTGCGCGGCGGGCCGGGGCGGATCACCCCGGCCCGCGGCGGGTGTCACTCCACGAAGATGTCCACCGAGGGCCGCAGCTCCGCGCAGATCCGCAGCACCGGGTGGATGACGTGCTTCTCGAACCCGTTGAACGGGGTGAGATCGACGGTCTGCTGCTCGTTGTCGATCGCCGGGTAGGCCTGCTGGGTGAGCAGGTAGTCGAACCGGGGCGCCCACTTCCGTGAGCCCAGGCGGGCGGTGGTGGAGCAGTTGTCCACCATGTAGGCCACGCCCCGGGCGTGCATGTACGGATTGAGTGAGTCGACCGCCTCGATCACCGACTCGTTGGCGATCTCGGAGTATGGGTGGCCGCGTTCGATCAGGGCGTCGACCTGGCCCATCATCACCCCGCAGAACACCCCGGCGGTGAACGGGTCCAGCGGGATGTCCGCCTCCACCCGGTCCGCGCGGACCTTCTGCCCGACCTGCCACATGTCCGCCTGGTCGATCTTGCCCATCGGGAAGCGGTCGAAGCGCTTGCCGGCCATGACCACGCTGCGGATCTCGTTGCCCGAAGCCACCTCGTCGTAGATCTCCTGGGTCAGCTCCAGCCCGACCGGGTGGGCCGCCGAGTAGGCCTCGGCAAACACCTCCCGACCCGCGCTGTCCAGCCGGTGGTACACCCCGTCCAGGCCATCCTTGGAGATGATCCGGGAGATCGGCCCGGTGATCGACTCCACGGAGTGCCGGAACGCGTCGTCCGGGGTCATGTCCTGGTCGCGGAAGCGGCGGTAGAGGCTTTCCACGATCCCGTGCACCCCACCCAGCAGCACCGCGCGCTCACCCGAGAGGTCCGACAGGTACTCCGAGCGAAGCGTGGTCTGAAAGGTGAACGGCGCACCGAGCGCGACCGACCAACCCAACGCCCGGTCGGTGGCGTGCCCGGTCACGTCCTGGTGCACCGCGAAGCTCGCGTTGATCCCGGCCCCGTTGACCTCGCGGCCCTGCTGGTACAGCGCGCGGACCGACTTGCCCATCCCCTTCGGGCACACCGCGATCACGTCCACCTCCGAAGGGAACGCCTTGCCCTGATCGGACAGGAAGCCCAGCAGGAACCCGTGGGAGAGCCCCAGGGTGGTGCCCGGCCGCAACGCCGCGAAGATCGACTCGTGCAGCTCCGCCTGCGCCGCGTCGGCGATCAGCAGGATCACCAGGTCGGAGTCCGCGATCACCTGGTACATCTCGCCGAGCGTGCCGGCCGCCTCGGAGAACCCGGCCGCCCTGGCCTGCTCCACGGAGCCTGATCCGTCGCGCAGCCCGACGGTGACCCGCACCGCGCCACCGAGGGAGTCACGGAGGTTCTGTGCCTGTGCCGAGCCCTGCGGACCCCACCCGATCACGCCGATCTGGTTGACCCCCTCGAAGGCGGCGGGCAGCCGATCGAGCAGATGCCGGCCACCGCGGACGATCGCTTCGCGGCGGTCGCCCAGGGTGATGTACTCCTTCTCGAAGACTGTTGTCTGGAAGTCCAGGTCTTGCACAGGTATACGTTCCTTCCCGGTGGTGCAGCTGGGTGTCGCCCGACGGCCAGATGGCCGGGGCATGCCTCTTGTCAGTCTGGCACCCGCCCATCGACATCTCGTAGACGCTCACCGTGACGTGCGTCCCTAGGACGCGTCGTGCAGGACCAGCCCGAGGGTGTGCCGGGTGCCGGAGAGCAGGGTGCTCACCCCGTGGCGTACCGGCGCGGCCGACCAGCCCCGGGTGGAGCGAACCGGCCGATCACGGGTGGTGAAGATCAGTGCCTCGCCCCGGCGCAGTGCGCGCACAGTGCCCTTGGACTGGGCCCGGGGTCGCTGCTCGACCAGCATGAACTCCCCGCCGGTGTGGTCCACCCCGGGTTCGTCCAGGCAAATCACCACCTGCAGGGGGAACACCAGCTCCCCGTACAGGTCCCGGTGCAGCGCGTTCCAGTCGCCCTCCTGGTAGCGCAGCAGAATGGGGGTCGGCCTGGTCTGTCCGGCGGCGTGGCAGGCGTCCAGCCATGCCTCCAGGGTGTCCGGCCACGGCGCGCGGCCCCGCAGCTTGTCCGCCCAGTCCCTGGCCACCGGCAACAGCTGTGGATAGAAGGCCCGGCGCAGCTGTGCCACCAGCTCGGGCAGCGGGTAGGCGAAGTAGCGGTACTGCCCGGAGCCGAACCGGTAGCGGGCCATGTCCACGGTGGAGCGGAACAACGCCACCTCGTCGTACAGCGCGGAGACGGACCGGCACTCGTCCTCGGTCAGCAGCTGACCCACGGCGGCGCAGCCGTACTCGTTCAGCTCGTCGACCAACCGGGGCCAGTCCGCCGAGGCAACCCGGGCGCTCGGCGGTGCGGACAGGTCGATCGGTGCGGTGCTGGCCACCGGCGCCAGCCCGTCGAACAGGGTCGCGGGGCTCGTTCTGCTGGTCATCGGGTTGCCTCCAGGGTCAGCAAGGCGCGCTTGGTCTCGGCTCCGCCCAGGTAGTTGCCAAGGCTGCCGTCGCGGTGGACTACCCGGTGGCAGGGCAGCACGATCGGCAGCGGGTTGCCGGCGCACGCGGTGCCCACCGCGCGCGCCGCCCGGGGCCGCCCGGCGGCCGCCGCCACCTGCAGGTAGCTGGCCGTGCCGCCGTAGGCGATCTCCGGTAGGCGGGTCAGCACGTCGCGGCGGAAACCGGGGGCGAGCCGCAGGTCCAGTGGCAGCCCGAATCGGACCCTGCACCCGGTGAAGTACTCGTCGAGCTGCCGGGCGGCGGCGTCCAGCCGCGCGGGAGTCCGCAGGATGCGTGGGCTGATCTCGCTGGCCAACCGGGCCAGTACGGCCTCGTGGCCCTCCTCGGCGTAGGCCACCCGGACCAGGCCGCGGTCCGTGCCGGCGAGTAGCAGGGCCCCGACCGGGCTGTCCACCGTGCGATAGGCAACGTCCAGCAGCCCTCGGCCCCGGGCCACCCGGGCCAGCCGGTGGCGCAGCGCGGGCAGGTTCCCCTCGTCGGTGTCGGGCACTGTGCCCTCGGTGTCATGCATGCGCCTGCGCCGGTCCAACTGGTCGATCATCGCCCCTGGCCTCCTCGAGTGACTCTGTGGTCTCTTTCCTGAGACGCCCGGCGGTCCAGGAACGTGAGGTCGCGTAGCGTCCCCCGAGAGACCGGCCCAGTACGTTGGCGGAGGGGTATCAATGGCCTACACGGTTGCCGATCAGATGATCGAGGTCTTTGTTCAGGCCGGTGTGCAGCGGGTGTACGGGCTGGTGGGCGACAGCCTGAATCCGTTGGCCGACGCGATCCGGCGAAATCCGGGTATCGAATGGGTACACGTGCACAACGAGGAGGCCGCCGCGTTGGCCGCCGCCGCCGAGGCGCAGCTGACCGGACGGCTGGCGGTGTGCGCGGGCAGCTGCGGGCCGGGCAACACCCACCTGATCCAGGGGCTGTACGACGCGCACCGCAGCGGGGCGCCGGTGTTGGCGATCGCCTCGCACATTCCGTCCACCCAGATCGGCACCAACTACTTCCAGGAAACCCACCCGCAACAGCTGTTCGCCGAATGCTCCGCCTACTGCGAGCTGGTCTCCCGCCCCGAGCAGCTGCCCCGCATGCAACGCATCGCCATGCAGACCGCGCTGGCCCGCGGCGGGGTAGGGGTGCTGGTGTTGCCCGGGGACATCTCCGGCGAGCCGGCCGCGCACCCCACCGGGCACTCCCAGCTGGTCATCCCCACCGCGACCGTGCAGCCCGACCCGGACTCGGTCGCCGCGCTCGCCGAGAAGATCAATGCGGCGGGCACGGTCACCCTGTTCGTCGGGGCTGGAATCCGCGACGCCCGCGCCGAGGTACTCCAGCTGGCCGACACCGTGCACGCCCCGGTCGGGCACTCGCTGGGTGGCAAGGAGTGGATCCAGTACGACAATCCCTTCGACGTCGGCATGAGCGGGCTGCTGGGCTACGGGGCCTGCTACGAGGCCACCCACGAAGCCGACCTGCTCATCCTGGTCGGCACCGACTTCCCCTACGACACCTTCCTGCCCCAGGCGCACACCGTGCAGATCGACCGCGACCCCGCCCACCTCGGCCGGCGCAGCCGGTTGGACCTGGGCGTGCAGGGTGACGCCCGAGCCACCCTGCGGGCGGTGCTGCCCCTGATCGAACCCAAGACCGACCGGAGCTTCCTGGACCGGATGCTGCGCCGGCACGCCGACCGGCTGGAAAAAGTCGTCGCCGCCTACACCAACAAGGCCGAGACCCTGCGCCCCATCCACCCCGAATACGCCGCCGCGCTGCTGGATCAGCACATCGCCGACGACGCGATCGTCACCGTGGACACCGGCATGTGCAACGTCTGGGCCGCCCGCTATCTCACGCCCACCGGGCAGCGCCGCATCATCGGCTCCTTCCGCCACGGCACCATGGCCAACGCGCTGCCGCACGCCATCGGCGCCGCCTACGCCCACCCCGACCGGCAGATCATCTCCATGTCCGGCGACGGCGGGCTGACCATGTTGCTCGGCGAACTGCTCACCGTCGCCGAACACCAGCTGCCGATCAAGATCGTCGCCTTCAACAACGGCTCGCTGGGCATGATCCGGCTAGAAATGATGGTCTCCGGATACCCGGCGTTCCAAACCGACCACGGCACCCCTGATCTGGCCGGCATCGCGCACGCCGCCGGCATCCCGGCCCTCACCGTCGAGGATCCGGCCGAGCTGGACAAGGCCCTGAACGCCGCGCTGCACACGCCCGGCCCGTACCTGCTCGACGTCCGCACCGACCCCAACGCCCTGTCCATTCCGCCGCACATCACCGCCACCCAGGTCCGCGGCTTCGCCCTGGCCGCCACCCGCACGGTCCTCGACGGCGGCGTCGGCAAGATGATCGAGCTGGCCCGCAGCAACCTCCGCTCCATCCCGCGCCCTTAGGTCGAGCCGGCGGTGATCCGGCTGCTGGCCAGTCAATGAGGCGGACTCGACGTCAGATAGTCGGAGAGCGTGGTAAGTCGGCCCTTTTCCGGGTGATGACCGAGCGGGATGGATTAGGAAATCCGCGCCGAGGGTAGGTAGCGGAAATGGGGCATCGGAGCATGGGGGTGGAAGAGGAATTTCTGCTCGTCGATCCGCGCGACGGGAGCGCGCGCGCCCTTGCCGCCGCGGCACTCGGCGGTTGCCCGGGTGGAGCGGAGAGCGAGGTCGAGGCGGAGCTGCAGCTGCAGCAGATCGAGACGAACACCGAACCCTGCATCTCACTGTCCGACCTGGGGCGACAGGTCCGCCACGCACGCGGACAGGCGGCCGAGGCGGCTCGGTCGGTGGGCGCCGAGATCGCCGCTATGGGCACCGCGCCACTGCCGACGGAAACGTCCATCACCCCGGATCGGCGTTATCGAAGGATGCGAGAGCGATTCGGTTTGATGGCCGAGGAACAGTTGACCTGCGGCTGCCATATCCATGTGGACGTGGAATCCGACGAGGAGGGGGTGGCGGTGTTGGACCGAATGCGGCCATGGTTGCCGACGCTGCTCGCCCTTTCCGCGAACTCACCCTTCTGGCACGGCAAGGATTCCGCCTACGCCAGTTATCGGGCGCAGGTGTGGAGCCGGTGGCCGTCGGCTGGGCCAACCGAGCTGTTCGGCTCCGCCGAGACCTATCACGACACCGTGCGGGCCATGACCGAAACCCAGACGGTGCTGGACACCGGCAT
>Ga0137413_10000416_pt1 | contig 14016 bp, 8 predicted proteins | sample CZODoug2_1_16fun_FD_108280 | JGI IMG/M metagenome (GOLD analysis project Ga0137413, IMG submission 108280) | Vadose zone soil fungal communities from Angelo Coast Range Reserve, California, USA - CZODoug2_1_16fungal (Illumina Assembly) | ecosystem: Environmental > Terrestrial > Soil > Vadose... | reverse complement strand
GGAATCCAGCGCGTAGCGATCGCCGTCGAGCTCAAATACCAGAAATAGCACGCGCGCACCTAGGCCACGAGCTTGAAGCGCGAAACGCCGCTGCGCAGCCCGCTCGACACCTGGTTCAAATCCTCGATGGCGCGGCTCGATTGGGCTTGGGACTCCACGGTCTGGCGCGCCGCTTGGCCCAATTGCGTGAGCGCTTCGCTGATCTGTTCGGCCCCGGTCGCCTGCGCCTGCATGCCCTCGTTGACGGCTTCGAAACGCGGCGCCAATGCCTGGACTTGATGAATGATTTGCGTCAATTGACCGCTGACCTGCTGGATCTCAGACATGCCGCGGCGCACTTCTTCCGAAAACTTGTCCATGCCCATGACACCGGCGGAAACGGCCGAATGAATTTCCTTGACCATTTGTTCGATGTCGTAGGTGGCCACGGCGGTCTGATCCGCCAGCCGACGGATCTCGGAGGCGACCACCGCAAAGCCGCGGCCGTATTCACCGGCCTTTTCTGCTTCGATCGCCGCGTTGAGCGACAGCAGATTCGTCTGATCGGCCACCTTGGTGATGGTGATGACCATCTGATTGATGTTGCCGGCCTTTTCATTGAGCACGCCAAGCTTCGCATTGATCGAACCCGCCGCGTCGACGACGCGCTGCATGGTCTGCTCCATGCGCGCCAACCCCGTCTGACCGTCGCCGGCGAGCGTCGCGGCTTGCTCCCCGACCGACGATACGTCGCGCATGGTTTTGACCAGTTCACGGGACGTCGCGGAAATCTCGCGCGAGGTGGCGCCGATTTCTGTCGTGGTCACCGCGATCTCGTTGGCCGTGGCCTGTTGCTCCTTGGCCGTCGCGGCAATCTCCGTCACCGAGGAAGTGACGCGAATGCCGGATTTTTGCACTTCGCCGAACAGCGACGCCAAATCATCCGCCATGGCATTGAAGGACTGCCCCAAGGCGCCGAACTCGTCCTGTCGATTGATACGATGCGTGAAATCTCCCTGGCGCATTCGCCCCATCGCGTTTACCAGTCCTTCGAGCGGACGCGTGATCGATCGCAGCAAATAGTAGATGCAGGCAATCGACAGCAGCAGAGCGATCGCGAAACTCACGAGAATCGCCTGCCTCGCTGCCGCGGCAGACTCGACGATGAGGCGCGCCGAACGGTCCGCTTCGTTCTTGTTTCTGTCGACCAGCGCTGTCAGCAACACGCGAATCTTGTCGTATTCCGGATCGAGCACGTCGCGCACCATCACCTCGATTCGATGCCTGCCGCTCGGGTCGGAAGCCAACTTCAAGAGATCGTCCTGAATACGCAAGTACGGAATGGTCTGTTTCACGTATGCCTCATACTGAGCCTGCTCGTCAGGATCGGTGATCGTCGCCAGGTATTTCTTGGCGAGTTCCGAGGTGTTGACCCGATTCTCCTGAGCCGCTCGCAGCAGCGCAGTGATCGCGGCCGGATTCTGCTCGAAAGCAAATTCCTGCGAAACGGCATATTCTTCGTTGAATGCGTTGAGCATTTGGGAAACGTAATACAGCGCCGGCAGCGAGAATTCCTTGACATCTCTGGTTTCGCGCGTGACAGCGCCGAGATGCACATAGAGGACTGCGCCCATGATGAGCATGATTGCCATGATGAGGGTGTAACAGCCCAGAATCCGCTGGCGAATGGTTAAGTGCATTGCAAAATTCCTCTAAGATTCCCTGAGCAACTGAAGTCCGAAACAGAACAGAAAAGTTTCGCCGTCCACGGTACCCGCTCTGATTGATGTCGAGATACGGAAGCGGCCAATTCGGTGATGGTGGCTCTGTGCGCGGCGAGTATCGCTGCGTCGAACTGCACGAATGCGTTGGTAGAGCGTCGCGGCACCTTCGTCCTTATCTGCCGATATCTCAATTCCTTTAGCGAGCGTTGCCGACGCTCACGTGGCGTGGGGACTGCGAGTTACACCGTATATGACCAGGAACGCCATAAGAGTGTCGCAGTAGCCCAATTACCGACAAAATTGTGGAGAAGTGAGAGCCACCGCGCACTCCGAGCATTGCTTTGCGCGGTGAATGCGCCACGCCTACTACGGTCCTTGGCTGTCGGAATCATCTCTCCGCAAAGTCGGTGCAGCGCTTGTACGCGTTCTTCCGGGTGCCCTGTAGTCCATTCACCTACAGTGGTCTGTAACGCGCTGATCTGTGGGCCGTTCCTCGCAGAACCGTGAATGGGAACTTCGAACCGGGGGTGGCCTGTCAAAAATAGACATAGCAACTGAAGGAGCTTGTCATGCGCAGAACTCGGAGCTCAATTGCTGCGTCTCGCATCCTGTCCCTGCTCACGATCGCGGCAGCCGTCACCGGGTGCGCATCGAAGCACGATACGCGAGGACCTTTCGTTGCGTCGGCTCCATTCAGCAAGACGATTCCCGGTTCGGGCGATGCCGTCTGTTGGAGCGTGAAGCGCGCGCTACTCGGTCAAGGTTACATGTTGGAGCGATCCAGCGAAACCGGTGTGCTCACCGGAACGCGGGACTCCCAGCCCACGGAGAAGATGAATATCACAGTGCATCTGCAAACCACCTGTGCGGACAATCGCAACGGAACGAGCATTGTTTTCGTTACCGCAGATCGAGAGGTGAGCAAGCTGCAGAGAATGAAGCAGTCAACCAGCGCGGGAATTGGCCCGGCGACCATTACGATGCCGGCCGGTTCTGCCAAGGTCTTGGGGATCGTGAGACGAGAAACGATTGAGGATCCGAATTTCTACCACAGCTTCTTTGCCCTGGTCGAAGGGTTCGTCGCGCAAGAAGGGCGATCGCACGCGGAACAACACGCTGAAATATCCAAACAGGGCGATCAGAGCAACTAGTACGGCGCGCGGATACCCATCCGCAACCGCCGACCCCACTGCAGGCCATCAGAAAGGAGGTACTATGCACCGCAAGGCGCTAATCGCATTTGCCGTTGGATCAATCCTCGGCGCAACGCTGCCAGCAGCGTACGCCGCCGACCAGCAACCCGCAGCCGCTCCGAGCCAGACCAATCCGCAGCAGGCTGCGACTACCACCAACCGCGACCAAAGCGACATCAATGCGGACCGTAAAGATATCGCGCGAGACCGGACGGATGTTCGGTTGGACCAAAAGGATATCCAGGCGGATCACAAAGACATCCAATCGGATCGCAAGGACATTCAGGCAGACCGCAAAGATATCGCGCAGGATCGGGCGGATATTCGCGCCGATCAGCGCGACCTCCGTCAAGACTACGCTGAGCGGCGCGAGGGTGTGAATAACCAAGCCGACATCGCCCGCGACAAGGCCGACATCCGCTCGGACCGCAGGGACATCCAGGCTGACCGTAAAGATATCCAGGCGGATCACAAAGACATCCGGTCGGATCGCCAGGATATTCAGGCAGACCGCAAAGACATCGCACAGGATCGGACCGATATTCGCGCCGATCAGCGCGACGTTCGTCACGACCAGGCTGAGCGGCACGATGGCGTGAATGGCCAAGCCGATATGACGCGCGACAAAGCCGATATTCGGTCGGACCGTAAGGACATCCAGGCGGACCACAAAGACATCCGGGCGGACCACAAAGACATCCAGGCGGACCGCAGGGACATCGCGCAGGATCGGACCGATATTCGTGCCGACCAGCGCGATCTCCGTCAAGACTACGCTGAGCGGCGCAATGGTGTGAACAACCAAGCCGACATCACGCGCGACAAGGCCGATATTCGGTCGGACCGAAAGGACATCCAGGCGGACCACAAAGACATCCATGCGGACCGCAGGGATATCGCGCGAGATCGGACGGATATTCGTGCCGATCAGCGGGACATGCGCGCCGGCCGCCAGGACCTGCGAGCCGATCGGGGCGATCTGCGTAACGACCGCGGCAACTTGCGTAGCGGTGTCCAAGATGGACGTCGCAACGATGTGCCAGACCAACGAGGTAAGCGCATGGACGGCGTGAAGCCAGGGATAAGCTCTGCGACGCTGGCGGGCAATACGGCTGAGAATAATAAGAAGGCGCAAGCTGCGCAGCACCTGCACAAGGCGTGGTATCACTTCTGGTAATAGAGACCGCCTAGTGGTCGATGCGCCTGCACGGAACTCGGAGTTCCGTGCAGGCCAGGAGCGGCATGCTTGACGCTCAGATCCATTTCTTTGAGGATTACGAGGCAGCTTTCGTATAGTAGCGCGCACCGATGCAATTTGAGAGAATCGCTCGCAGCGATGAGGATGCTGCTCGAGTCGTCTTAGAACTGCAATAATTACAAGGAGAGATCGTGGATGGATCAAGGGCGTTGCAGCGTGGTGATTACTGCGACGCTTGGCCTCGCAATCATGATTCTTGCATGGGCCGTCGCCTACTCCCAGCCGGCGCGGAAGGATAACTCGCTCCCGTCGACCAACTTTTCAGCAGACGGTAGCGTCGATCGTAGCTCGCTCCCGCGTCCCGCCCACGGTTTCGCACATGCCCGCGTCGCTACCAACCCCCAGGCGCCTGATGCCAAGGCGGTCGGGGAAAAGACCTGCATTGCATGTCATCAATTGGAAGCTGAGCACTTTACGCACACCTTGCATTCTCTCGGACTGCATGTTGCGAATCGCTCGGATCCGACCATACCGGTGTGTGAAGCATGCCATGGGCCCGGGTCCGAGCACGCCGCCAAGCCGCTGCTCAAGGGGCTCATCATCGGCTACACGAAGAATTCCGGAACGCCCATCGAAACGCAGACCAACACCTGCCTGACCTGTCACGCGGGCGGCCCCAGGGATCACTGGCTGGGTTCGGTGCATCAACGCAATGATCTATCGTGCAGCGATTGCCACAACACCATGGCCAAGTTCTCGGTTGAAGGGTTGATGGCGAAGTCATCGATCAATGACACCTGCGCGCAGTGTCATAAGGATATCCGACTGCAATTCAACCGGCGTTCGCATATGCCGCTGCCGGAAGGTCAAATGAGCTGCGACGATTGCCACAATCCGCACGGTACCTTGACCAGCCCGTTGTTGAAAACGAATACGGTCAACGAAACGTGCTACCAGTGTCATGCAGAAAAGCGCGGGCCCTTCTTGTTCGAGCATGCGCCGGTGCGCGAGAACTGCCTCAATTGCCATACTCCGCATGGCTCCAACCAGAACACGCTTCTGGTCGCACCGGTTCCGTTCCTCTGCCAGCAATGTCATACGAATTTCCTGCACCCGAACGACTTGCAGACGCGCCAATCCTTGGGTACCGGCTTGCATCCCGATGAGAGAGTGCTGGGCCGAGGATGCCTCTCGTGTCACGCCAACATTCACGGATCCAATGCGCCTTCGGGTGTGCGCTTCCACGAGTAGTGCGCGAGGAGCCAACGATGGGTACTAAACGGGAGCGGATATTAAGACTTGCGCCGGCGATTGCCCTATTGGCGGCGCCGACCCTGAGCTGGAGCGACAGTGGCGTCGGAGTCGATACCTGGCGTGCCAACAAGCTTGATCCCACGGGCGGTCAAGCGACCGAAGTCCTCGATCCCAATGGCACCAGCTGGCTCGAGCCGGGGCAACACCGCACGCCGACCGGAAACCTGTACGGGACTCCACCGGATGAGCCGCATCCGGAGCACTTGAGCGTCTGGCTGATCTACGGGACCTTCGATGTCGGCTATTTGCATACTACCGGCGCGAAAACCGCGCTCTATGATCGCTCTGCCCGATGGCCGACCAACGGTCCGGCTTTCGACTTCGACATCAATGCCGAGCGACCCTCGGACGGCAGCTATGCAGAAGTGCGCGGCAGCCGGATCAGCGCCGAGGACCAATACTATCAAGCCGTGTACGGCAAGGCCGGTTCATTCAAAGCCGAAGCCTTCGTGCGCGACATGCCGAATCTCTTATCGACGGATGCGAGATCGATCTTCAACGGCGTGGGAACCAATAACCTAACGCTGGCCGGCGGCTTGGTGCCGGGCGGCAGCACCTCGGCCCAGGTCGCGGCCGTCTCCGCCGCTGCGCCGGTGACTTCGCTCGGAACTGAGCGCAACAAACAGGGCATCGCGTTATCCGCATTTCTCACGCCACGCTGGACCGTGTACCTCAACGCAAGCGACGAAGAGCGCAAAGGCAGCCGTCCGTTTGGCGGACCGTTCTTCTTTAATTTTCAAGGCATCGGCGGTGCCATTGAAGAGACGGTCAAGCCGATCGACGACAACACGGTGAATATTACTGCCGGCGCACGTTACGCCGGATCCGAGTGGCGCTTCGATATCGGATACTCCGGCTCTGTTTACCGCGATCGATACCTTTCCTACACATTCCAGCAGCCATTCGCCCTGGGTCCTACGCTCCTACCCGGCGGAACGGCGGCGCCCATCAGCCAAGGTCAGATGTCGATGGAACCTGACAATGAATATCATAATCTGCATGCCACGGCGACCCATACGCTGCCGCTAAACGGAGAGGCCTCACTGACCGCAGGTGCCGGGGAAATGCGACAGAACGACTCACTGATTCCGCCCACCAACTGCCAGGGCGTTTTCGGGATCTCGACCAACGGCACATTTAACGTAGGTGCAGGCAACCCTCAGCTTTTTCCCTGTAATCAATGGAACACGACGGCCGCGCTTTCGCAGCAGACCGCGAATATGCTCATCGTCACCAACCTCGTTCAAGGGTCGATCGTATTGCAGCCAACCAGCGAAGTGAGCGTGCACGCGGGCGGCAAGTACTATCGCGAGGACTATCGCAATCAGTATGTGATGTACAACCCGCAGAACGGCGATTACGGCTACGTGGCCGAAAACGGCGCCCAGGCAAGCATCGTGCCGGGTGACCCTGGTTTCTGGAATGCCGTCACCTATCCCAACGCTACAGACACGCAGGTTGAAAGCATTCCCTTCAGCTGGCGCAACATCGAGGCCTTTGCCGGTGCGGACTGGAAATTCACGCGGCACGATTCGCTCGGTCTTACCTACACACACGATCACTACGATCCGGGACATCGAGAAGTCAGCTATGTCGATGACAACAGGGTCAAGCTCAACTGGACCGATAAGAACCTCAGTTGGCTCACTTTCCGCTTGAACTACACCTACCTGAAGCAATCCGGAAGCGTCTACAACTCCGACCCGTATGCCTTCGCTTTCTTTCAAAATTTACCCGGATTCGTCCCCGCGGACGCCACTATTGCCGCCTGGACCGTCAACGCGCAGCGCAAGTACGACATCTCCGATCGAAACGAACACAAGATTGATTTAATGGCAACACTGATGCCACGTCCGGACATGACTTTCACCGCCTCGGTACGCGGAGATTGGAACCAGTATCCGACAGAGATCGGCCGCCAAGGCTACAACACGATGGCGTCCGCGCTGCAGTGGGAGTGGCAGTTCCAGGCGCTCAGCAGTCTGAACATGTGGCTTGGTTACGATAGATCGAGCATGCACCTATCGGACGTCAACGATGCCGCCGGCACGACGGACGGCACGCTCGGCGGCCCGAACTACCCGCTCGCGAACCAGTGGTGGGCAAACGACAAGCAGCGCAACTGGTCCGGAGGCGCCTCTGTCACTCATCACTTCGGGCCTGCGCGCTTGGATTTCGATTGGAACTACCAGTCGTCGCGCGGTCTCACCAGTTACACCTACGCGTCGCCGAGCGCGCTGGCTTACCCCACCGACACCCTTGCCCAGTCAGGCAGCCAATTTCCCGCGATGACCTATGTTGTTAATTCCCTCACGTTGAGTTTCACGGTGCCGTTGAGCGACCGCGCGTCGCTGCGCCTCTATGACTACTATGAGCATGGTCAAATCAGCGACTGGCACTATGCCGGGTTTAACAACACCCTGGTCTACGGTAATCGGGTGTATACCGACGCCGGTCCTCAGGGCTACAACACCAACGTTGTCGGCTTGTTCGTCAACGTCAAGCTATGAGGCGCGCGATGACAAAATCCATCCGCATGTTGGTGTTGGCGATGAGCGGAGTTGCCTTCCTCACGGGTGCGCTATCTCTGGCTGCTACTGCCACATCGGCCGCGCAGCGATACACGGACCTGCGACGAATAGAACCCGTTCATGGTGATGCGGCGGCAGGGGCTCAAAAGGCAACGCCCTGTCATGCCTGTCATGGTGCCAATGGCGTATCGGTCGCACCCACGTTTCCCCGATTGGCAGGTCAGCGCGCCGATTATTTGTATCATCGCCTCGTCTCTTTCAAACAAGCGGACCCTAAGGACCCGTACTACTCGAAATCTCCGATGACCGCCCTGGCCGCGCGCTTGAGCGATAGCGACATGCGCGACCTCGCCAGCTATTTTGCGGCGCAAATACCCCAGGCGACCGATGTGGCTGCAGCGGCGACCGCTTCCGGCCGGGGCGAGACCTTGTACCGTTCCGGCGATCCTTCGAACGGCGTGCCGCCATGCCAGGGTTGTCACGGCACCGAAGCGCAGGGCGTAAGTACGCCATTGGATCAATATGCTGCTTACCCAGCGCTGCGCGGCCAATACGGCCCGTACCTCATCGCAAGGCTGACGAGCTTTCGGCAGGGCCTTCCGCATGAAAGCAGCAATGACTTCATCATGAGTGGCGTCGCTCGAACCCTCGATGACGATGCGATACAGGCCGTTGCCGCATGGCTAAGTTCACTGGCTCCGACCAAGAGCCTGTGATGTTCGACTTCATATCGCTTATTACTGCCTGTATGAGGGCGAGCCGCGGCCACACCAAAGGTCAATGTCATTGCACATCAGTGGACATCGCCGCAGGAAGTCGTTTGCACGCCCGCCGCAACTTGCGTCGATGAAGCAACAAGTAGGCCGCTGGCAGAACAAGCATTGATAGCAACGGCGCGGTAATCATGCCGCCGACCATAGGCGCCGCGATTCTGCGCATGACTTCAGAGCCCGTCCCGTTTCCCAACATGATGGGCAAAAGACCGGCGACGATGACTGCGACCGTCATCGATTTCGGCCGCACTCGAAGCACAGCACCTTCTTCTATTGCTTCAATCAGATCGCGCTCCGTCGTAAACCTATCTGTAGCACGCCGCTTTTCGATTGCGTGATCGAGATAGATCAGCATGACGATGCCGAACTCCGCGGAAACGCCGGCCAATGCGATGAAGCCGATGGCAGAGGCGATCGATAGGTTATAACCTAGGACGAATAGCAGCCACAAAGCGCCGACCAGCGCAAACGGCAGCGTGCCCATGATCAGTGCCGCAGAAGCGAAGTTACGGAACGCCAAGTACAACAACACGAAAATAATCACCAGGGTGAACGGTACAACCAGTTTTAGCTTCTGCGTCGCACGTTCGAGATACTCGAATTGGCCCGACCATACGATCGAGTATCCAGGTGGCAACGCGACTCGCTGCCCCACCAGCTTCTGCGCTTGCGCCACATACCGCCCAAGATCGCGCCCGCTGATGTCCACGTACACCCAGCCATTGAGCCGAGCATTCTCGCTTCGAATCTGAGGCGGCCCGTCAGTTACAACAAGTTCGGCTACTGCGCCCAAGGTCGTCGTCGCCCCCGCCGCGGTGACGATTGGTAACAGGGTAAGCTTCTCGACCGAGTCGCGAAGTTCGCGCGGATAGCGCATGTTGATCGGGAAGCGCTGCAGGCCCTCTACAGTCTCGCCAACATTTTCGCCGCCAATGGCGAGTGCCACCACCTGCTGCACATCGGCAAGGCTCAATCCGAAGCGAGCTGCCTGCACGCGATCTATCCGGACTTCGATGTAGCGTCCGCCCTGCACTCGTTCAGCGTAGGCGGAGCGGGTACCAGGCACCTGCTTCACGGCCGCCTCGACCTCCTCGCCGAGCTTCTCGATCACTTTCAAATCCGGGCCTGCGATTTTGATGCCGACCGGACTCTTGATGCCTGTCGAAAGCATGTCGATGCGATTTCGGATCGGTTGCACCCACAGGTTTGACAGCCCGGGAATCTGCAGCGAGGAGTTCATTTCCTCGATGAGTTCATCCTGCGTCTTACCTTTCGGCCACTGCGAGCGAGGCTTGAAGCGCACCGTTGTCTCGAACATTTCGAGGCCCGCGGGGTCGGTGGCGGTCTCGGCCCGACCGACTTTGCCGAAAACCCGCTCGACTTCTGGAAACTGCATCAGCACCTTGTCTGTCTGCTGCAGCAATTGGGACGCCTTGTCGGCGGACAAGCCCGGTAACGCGGAGGGCATGAACAAGAGGTCGCCCTCGACCAGGGGCGGCATGAACTCGCTCCCAAGGCGGGTTAGCGGCACGATGGTCAACGCGATCACGAGCGCCGACGCGAAAAGCACTGTCTTCGGATGCCGGAGCACGAAATCAAGCAATGGCCGGTACAGGTAGATCAGAAATCGGTTCAAAGGGTTGCTGCGCTCATCCGGAATCCGGCCGCGGATAAAGTAATACATCAGCACCGGAATGAGGGTTACCGACAGCCCCGCCGCGGCGGCCATCGAGTACGTTTTGGTGAATGCCAGCGGCCCAAACAACTTACCTTCTTGGGCCTCGAGGGTGAACACCGGCACGAAGCTCAACGTGATGATTACCAGGCTGAAAAACAGCGCCGGCCCGACCTCGGCCGCAGCCTCAGTGATCAGCCTCACTTGCTCCGCGGGAGTCGGCCGCCGGTCCGGATTCTCGTGATTCCAGGCCTCCAGATGCTTATGTGCATTCTCGATCATAACCACTGCGGCATCGACCATCGCGCCAATCGCGATCGCGATACCGCCCAAGGACATGATGTTGGCGTTGACCCCCTGCCAGTTCATGACGGTGAAGGCAGCGAGAATGCCCAGCGGGAGACTGACAATTGCGACGAACGCCGAGCGCAGGTGGAACAAGAACAGCGCGCAAACCAAAGTAACGACGATGAACTCTTCGATCAGTCGGTCCCGAAGCGTCGCGACCGATTTATGAATGAGCTCCGAACGATCATAGGTTGGGATGATCTCCACGCCTTTGGGCAAGCCGCGTTGCAAACTCGCGATCTTCGCCTTGAGCGCATCAATCGTTTCCAGCGCATTCTTACCGGCGCGCATGACGATGACACCGCCCACCGCCTCGCCTTTGCCGTCCAACTCCGAAATTCCGCGGCGGATCTCGGGGCCGATCTGGATTCGTGCTACCTCGCCGAGGAGAATCGGTGTGCCGCCCGCTCCCAGGCCCACCGGCACGTTGCGAAAATCATCGAGACTCTTGAGATACCCGGTCGCGCGCACCGCGTATTCGGCCTCGCCGAGTTCCAGTACCGAGCCACCGGTCTCGTTGTTCGAATCTCGTAGCGCCGTTTTCACCTTGTCGATGGTGATGCCGAGTGCCCGCATGCGATCTGGATCAAGCACCACCTGGTATTGCTTGACGAGACCACCGACGCTTGCGACTTCGGCGACGTTTGGCACGCTCTTGAGCTCATACCTTAGGAACCAGTCCTGTAGCGAGCGCAATTCGGAGATGTCGTATTGGCCGCTGTGATCAACCAAGGCGTATTCGTAAATCCAACCCACACCGGTGCCGTCAGGCCCCAGGGACGGCTTTGCGGTTGGCGGCAATCGCCCGGTGACCTGACTTAGGTATTCGAGCACTCGCGATCGCGCCCAATAAAGGTCGGTCTTGTCATCAAAGATGATGTAGACGTAGGAATCCCCGAAAAAGGAATAGCCGCGCACGGTGCGCGCGCCGGGCACTGATAGCATCGTCGTGGTCAAGGGATAGGTGACCTGGTCTTCGACCACCTGCGGTGCCTGCCCCGGGAATTCCGTGCGAATGATGACTTGCGTATCGGAGAGATCCGGTAATGCGTCGAGCGGTGTCGACAACGTCGCGTGCACGCCCCAAGCGGCCAGTAACAGAGTCCCTATCAACACCAAGAAACGGTTCTGGATCGACCAACGGATCAGTGATGCCAGCATCTTTAGCGGCTCCCATTCGGAGATTTCATCGAAGGTGCGGGCATCATCGTCGGTTCTGCCCGCTCGCCGAGGGATTCGTTTGAGCCGGCGAGATTGTCAAAGGCACCGCGCAGATTGGCTTCGGAGTCGATGAGAAATTGACCCGAGGCGACCACGTTTTGCCCCAAGACAAGCCCCTCCAGGATTTCCGAGCGGCCGCCTTGCTCGGCACCCACTCGCACCCGCGTGGGACGAAAGTGGGTGTCATCGTCGGCGACGATCACGAAACTGCGCATCCCGGTCTTTATGACCGACTCACTCGGTACGGTGAGCGCATGGTCTTGAGTCATGCTCTGAAAATGTGCTGCTGCAAACATGCCTGGCCGCAAGTGCTTGTGCGGATTTTTAACGACGACTCGCACTTTCAGCGTACGCGTGGCTTGCGTCAGCTCCGGGTACAGATAGTCAACCTGACCCTCAAAGCGTTCGCCCGGCAGCGCCGGGACCTCGACTTCGGCACGATCACCCGGCTTGAGCCAGGCGGCCTGCGTTTCGGGTACCTCCGCAGTGACCCACACGCTGTTCAAGTCGGCGAGCTGGAACAGCATGGTGCCGGGCTGAACTTCGGCGCCTTGGCGTGCGCCGAGGTCCATCACATACCCGTCCAGCGGTGCGTAGTAGTCCACTCGCCTCTCCACCTGTTGAGTTTTTTCAACGCGCGAGATCTGCGTTTCCGACAGCCCAAAGAGCGCGAGTCGCCGCCGGGTCGCCTCGATTAGCTGGGGGTCATTTGAGCCCAGCGCGATGAGGAGCTCCTGCTGCGTGGCTAGAAGATCCGGCGAATAGATACCGGCAAGCAGCTGGCCACGGCGCACCGAATCACCGGCCGCGCGCACGTCGAGTCGCTCGACCCATCCTGGCTGTCGCACTTGCACGGCCTCAATGCGGTGTTCATCGACGCCCACAGATCCCACGGTATCAACAACGCGTGCGAAACTGCCCTGCTCTACTTTCGCAAGACGAAGCCCGAGGTTTTGAACGACGCGCGAGTCGACCGCGATGCTGCCCGGCGCTGCGTCTTTCGCGTACTTGGGAACCAGCTGCATGTCCATGAATGGGGACTTGCCCGGTTTGTCGAAATGCTCGGCCGGGCGCATCGGGTCGTACCAATACCGCGGTTTGCTCTCGGCGGTTGCGGCGATCACGCCGACAGCGGAGACCCCACCTTGGGGCTCTGGGCATTTGGGCACCAATTGCATGTCCATAAACGGGGATTTACCGGGCTTGTCGAAATGCTCGCTGGGGCGCATCGGGTCGTACCAATAACTGGGCGCCGCTTTTCCGCAGGCGTCCTGCCGCACAACCGCGGAGTCTCGATGACGAAAGGTCACGAACCCGACGGCTGCTATTGCAATACCTAGACAAACGAGCAGCGCGATCTTGACATTCGGCCTCATGGCGATTCTCCGGAGAAAGTTTGCGAAGCACTCCAATAATCGAGACGGACTTGCGCGCGTGCCGATTCCACCGCAAGCGCCAGTCGTTGGAGCTGCACATCGAGTAAGCTGCGGCGCGCCGGCAGCACGGCGTCGAAACTGCCTCGACCGCTTTGATACGCGCTGCGCGCCGCATCGACTCGGTGCTGTGCGTCGGGAATGATCGACGCATCGAAGTCGGCGACGCGTTCCTGAAAGTGCCGCCTGTCGACATAGTCCTGGCTTATCTGCGTGTGCAACTCGCGCAATAGGTCGCGTTTGCGGTCTTCGCTGGCGTGCGATTGCTCGATGGCCGCGGCCACGCCGCGGTCTTGGCGGTTCTTGGTAAAGTACGGTAAGCCCACCTTGAACTGGATACCGACGAAATCGTCGAAGTCGGGTCGGTAGGCGTAGTAAATCTCGACTGAATAATCCGGCTTGTATGACTGTCTTGCCAAGGCGACCTCCGTCGCCGAGGCTTCGATCTGCTTATCCAGATTGCCAATGACGGGATGATGGTCGGCGCCGGCGATCAGGCCCGACAATGGAGTCAACGTGCCGGGCATCGTGAGTGACTCGGCGATCGACCGCCTTGCCTCATCGCCGATCCACCGCGCAAGCCCCTCGCGCATACGAAGTTCGTGGTGCAACCAATCGTGTGCCTTG
>Ga0137413_10000415_pt1 | contig 14039 bp, 7 predicted proteins | sample CZODoug2_1_16fun_FD_108280 | JGI IMG/M metagenome (GOLD analysis project Ga0137413, IMG submission 108280) | Vadose zone soil fungal communities from Angelo Coast Range Reserve, California, USA - CZODoug2_1_16fungal (Illumina Assembly) | ecosystem: Environmental > Terrestrial > Soil > Vadose... | reverse complement strand
CTGGCCAACCCTGCGTGGGTCGATCCGGCGGCTTTCGATGTCGGGGTCGTGATCGCGGTGGATCCGCACGAGCCGTACGCGGCCAACACCCTGACGCTGCGCGGGCTCACCCTGGTGAGCAGCGCCTATCCGCGTACGCAGCGCGCTCTGGAGGCAGCCGGAATCGCCACCCGCGCCGTCGAGGTGGGTGAGCTGCACAAGGCGGAAGCGGCGCTCACCTGCCTGAGCCTGCTGCTCCCGCCGTCGGCTTAAGCTCAGCTCGCCGTGACGGCGCGCAGCGCCTCCAGAAACGCAGTCACCTCGGGCTCGGTCCCGATCGTGATCCGGCACCAGGTGTCGTAGGGTGCAAAGAGCCGGCCGACGAGAATGTTGCGCGCGCGCATGAGCCCGGTGAAGCGCGCCAGCGGCATGCCCGTGTCGAAGAACACGAAATTGCCCTGCGGCTCGGCGTACTTGAGCCCCAGGCGCGCCAGCTCGGTGGTGATGCGGGTGCGACTCGCGAGGATGCGCCGGCGGCAATCGGCGAGAAAGGCGCGATCGCCGAGGCTGGCACGCGCCGCGCGCACCGCCAGGATGTTCGGCGTGGTCATGCAGGCAGCCGCCAGCGCGGCGGCCAGGTCCGGCCGGGCGATGGCGTACCCGCAGCGCAGCCCCGCCATGCCATGGATCTTGGAGAACGTCCGCAGCACCACCACACGGTGGGTGGTTGCGACCAGATCTGCGACCGAAGCCACATCGGCCCCGACCGTGAAGTCCATGTAGGCCTCGTCGACGATCGTGATGAGGCGCTCGGGCAGCGCTGCCACGAAAGCGCGCAGTTCGCTCGCGCTCACCGCGGTGCCGGTGGGGTTGTTGGGATTGCAGATGTAGATCGCGCGCGTGCGCTCGGAGATCGCTGCCTGCATGGCGGGCAGGTCGTGACGCAGCCGGGTATCGACCGGCACGAATTTCAGCGCCGCACCGCGCAGGGTCGCATAGTCAGGCAGCTCCGCGTAGGTGGGCGCGGCCGCGATGATCTCCCCGCCCTCACGCCCGCACAGGAGCCCCAGAGCGCGCAGCAGCTCGCCCGAGCCGGTGCCGGTGACGATGTGATCGGCGCCGATGCCCTCGTGTCTGGCGAGCGCCTGCACGAGATCCTGGATCTCGGTGTCGTCGGGATAACGGCACGCTTGGCCGACCGCCCGGCTCACGGCGAGCCGCGCCGCCGGGGACGGCCCGTAGGGATTCTCGTTCCAACACAGCACTATGGGCGTCTCGCCGGAGACCGCCGCCTCCCTGCCGGCGGCGCGCAGCGCGGCGCCCGGTCCGGCCAGCAGCAGGGCCGAGGCACTCAGCAGGTCACGGCGGCTCAAGGTCATGGCGGTGCTCCCTTTGTCAGGGAGGAAAATACCGCATTCGCGCCCTGGCGTGGACACAGCTTCAGAGGCGACGCTAGACTGCCCCTCGTGTCTGCCAGGCAAAGATCGCTGACTCTGAAGATGAACGGGTCCACCGAGCTGGTGTTGGAGCGCGCCGACGGCGCTCAGCACTCCATCCATCCGCTGTGGTTGCGCGAGCGCTGCAAGGATCCGGCCAGCATCGACCCGCAGACGCAGCAGCGGCTCCAGGATCCGTCGGACTTCGATCCTGATGTGACGCTGGTGTCGGTGTCGCAGCCGCTGCCGGGTACCTACAGGGTCAAATTCAGCGACGGGCATGAAGCGAGTTTCAGCGCCGAGGAGATCCTCGCGGAAGCGGCGCTCACGCCCAACAGCCACGATTGCCCGGCGCCGCGTCTGTGGGACGGCACGCTCGCCGCTCTGCCGCGGGCGCGCTGGCGCGCCGATCCGGGCGAGGCCGAACTGAGCTCGTGGCTCGAAGCCTTCCTGACGCTTGGATTCGTGATCTTCGAGGGCGTGCCCGCCGAGCCGGGCATGGTGCTGAAGCTCGGTGCGATGTTCGGCTTCACGCGCGAGACGAATTTCGGTGCGCTGTTCAACGTGCGCTCGACACCCAATGCCAACGACCTCGCTTACACCTCCCTGGCACTTGATCCGCATACGGACAATCCCTATCGCGCGCCGGTGCCGGGGATCCAGCTGCTGCATTGCCTGGTGAATGAGACCAGCGGCGGACTGTCCACGCTGGTGGACGGCTTCGCCGTGGCGCAGGCCTTGCGCGAGCGCCATCCGCAGGCGTTCGCGACTCTCGCCAGCACGCCGGTGCGGTTCAAATACATCGACGTCGACACCGAGCTGACCGCGAGCGCACCGCTCATCGAGCTGGACCTCGGTGGTGACTTGAAGGCCATCCACTTCAGTCCGCGGCTGGATTTCGTGCCGCTGTTTGCGCGCGAGCGCCTCGAGGCCTACTACCGGGCGCGGCAACTGTTCGACCACCGCCTGCGCGCGCCGGATTTCGAGATCCGCTTTCTGCTGCAGGCCGGCGATCTGGTGATGCTCGACAACTGCCGACTGCTGCACGGGCGCACTGCCTTCGATCCGTCCGAAGGCTTGCGTCATCTGCAAGGCTGCTACATCGATAGCGACGGACCCCGCAGCCTCTATCGCGTGCTGCGCCGCCGCCGCGCTGTGTCATCCGCCGTGAGACGCAGCGCGTGAGCGGGATCGTCAGCTTCCGGCGGATGCAGGACGGCACCAGGGAGGACTACCTGCTGCTGGATCAGTCCGAGCGGGCGTATGCCGCCGGCCTGGGCGCACGCGTGCTCGAGGGCCTGCGCAAGCTCGATCACTCGCTCGCAGGCTATCCCGTCAGCCGGCTGCGGCATTGTCTGCAGGCCGCCACCCGCGCCATGAAGGACGGGGCCGACGAAGAAATGATCGTGGCGGCGCTCATTCACGACATCGGCGATGAGCTGGCGCCCTACAACCATGCCGAAGTCGCGGCGGCGATACTGCGTCCCTACGTGCGCCCGGAAGTGACCTGGATCGTGGCGCAACACGGCCTGTTTCAGAACTACTACTACGTGCATCATTTTGGCGGCGATCGCAACGCTCGCGAGCGCTGGCGCGATCATCCGTGGTACGAGGCCTGCGTGCACTTCTGCGCCGCCTGGGATCAGTGCTCCTTCGATCCGGACTATCCGACCGAGGACCTCGCCACCTTCGAACCGCTGCTGCGCCGGATCTTCGCGCGCACGCCGCACGACCCGCGCTACTTCTGCGCCGGTCAGGGCGCTGATCCTGCCGAGTGAGCCCCCGGGGCGCCGGGAACCTGCGCTGCGCTCCCCGTCAGGTCGCGAGCGCGATCAGCAGCACATTGGCGAAGGGTGTTCCGTGGCTCATGGGCTCGGCGCGGCTGTCGAAGCCGCACTGATGCAGCAGCTCGCGCCAATGCTCGATGCTGCGGCAATGCAAGGTGAGCGCGCGCTGACCGCGCGCCAGCAGCATCAGCTTGTCGACCCACTGCGTGAAGCGAAGGCGCACGCCGCCGCCGGCATCGCCAACGCGCAGCAGCAGCAGGCCCCCGGGCGGCAGCGCGGCCCGTACCCGCTGCAGCACCTCGGGCTGCGACTGCGCGGGCAGGTAGTGCAGCACATCCAGGATGACCACGGCATCGGCGCTGCCGAATGGCGCACTGCGGATGTCGGCCTCCAGCACCTCACAGTCAGGCCCGAGCGCGCAGCGCGCCCGCGCGACCTCGCGCGCCACGAGCTCTATCCCGCGCATCGATTGGGGGCAAGGCGCCGGCGGCCAGGTCGCCGGCCAGTCGCCGCGCTCGTGACAGTGCGCGGCGGCTCGCAGCCACGCAGCCAGGAGTCCCTGGCCGCAGCCCAGGTCGAGGATGCGCGCTCGTGCGGTCAGCAAGCCGAGCTCCAGGATCGCGCGGAATACCGGATCAGCGCGTAACTTGCCGCGTGCAAAGTAGTATGCGAAGCGGCCGGCCCGGCGATAGGGTGCGCAGGCCCGATCGAGCAGCACGGCGCGCAGCGACGGCCATTCGCGGCTCGCCTGCGCATCGTTCGCGACGGCGCTGCGCGCCGAGGAATCACCCAATGATCTTCTCCAGACCCGACTCCCGTCCCCCGACGCCCGGCAGGCGAACCGGCGGGCACGATGCACCCAGCAGTCTAACCGGCCCCGTCCCGGCACCAGCAAACGAGTAACGGTCGGCCCGGGGGCCGCTCAGGATGGGCACAGTCCGTATTGATGGGTCCCTGTAGTACTAATCCTACAGGCGAAGTACGATGTCGACTGACACCGATCCACCAAGCGGCACGGTAATGTGCCGTCGCGGACAGGGCAGTCGCGCTCACGGTGGCGCTCGCACTGACGGTCCGGATCGTTCGGTACCACTTCCAATCCGTGGCGCCTGGGGGACGGGGTGCAACTCTTCCCGCGGATCTCGATCGCGTCGCGTGGACGGGCCTCGCCGCCCGCCCCGGGGACACCCTCGTCCCGGTCTCCGTCAAGCCTGCGTTTTGAATTTCACCCCCCGGGCATCGAGTGTTCCGCCGGGTGCGCAATCCCCCCTGGAGCCTGCTGATGGAAACGCAAGTTCGTGAGCGCCGCACGCGCAAGTCCAATGGCCGGCTCGGCACGGACGCGAAGAGTCTGGACCAGCGCAAGCTCCTGCGGGTCCTGCAGGCGGTGCGCGACGGGGATTTCTCGGTTCGGCTCGCCAGCGATCAGACCGGGCTTGCGGGCAAGGTAGCCGATACCTTCAACGAGATCGTGGCGTCCAATCAGCGCCTGGCGCGCGAGCTGGAGCGTGCCGGGCAGATCGTCGGCAAGGACGGCAAGCCCCGTCACCGCATGGCGAGCGACCGGCGCTCCGGTGCCTGGGGCGCGATGGAAGCCTCGGTGAATACCCTCATCGACGACCTGCTGTGGCCGACGGCGGAGGTCACGCGCACCATTTCGGCGGTCGCCAAGGGCGATCTGCACCAGACCATGAACCTGGAGGTGGATGGGCGCCCGCTCAAGGGAGAATTCCTCAGATCCGCCACGATCGTCAACACGATGATCGAGCAGATGAGCGCCTTCACTTCCGAGGTGACGCGCGTCGCACGCGAAGTGGGCACCGAGGGCAAGCTCGGCGGTCAGGCCGCAGTGCCCGGCGTCGCCGGCACCTGGAAGGACCTGACCGACAGCGTGAACTCGATGGCGAGCAACCTCACCGGCCAGGTGCGCAACATCTCCGAAGTGACCATCGCGGTCGCCAACGGCGACCTGTCCCGCAAGATCACGGTCGATGTACGCGGCGAGATCCTGCAGCTGAAGGAGGCCATCAACACCATGGTCGACCAGCTGCGCTCGTTTGCCTCGGAAGTGACGCGCGTGGCGCGCGAGGTGGGCACCGAAGGCAAGCTGGGCGGGCAGGCGATCGTTTCCGGTGTAGCCGGCACCTGGAAGGATCTCACCGACTCCGTCAACGCGATGGCGACCAATCTGACCGGCCAGGTCCGCAACATCGCGGAAGTGACGACCGCCGTCGCCCGTGGCGACCTGTCGCGCAAGATCACGGTGGACGTGAAGGGCGAGATTCTCGAGCTGAAGAACACCATCAACACGATGGTGGATCAGCTCAACAGCTTCGCGGCGGAAGTGACGCGCGTGGCGCGCGAGGTGGGCACCGAAGGCAAGCTGGGCGGCCAGGCCGTGGTGCCGGGCGTCGCCGGCACCTGGAAAGATCTCACCGACAGCGTGAACTCCATGGCCGGTAACCTCACCGGCCAGGTGCGCAACATCGCGGAAGTTGCCACCGCCATCGCCAACGGCGACCTGTCGCGCAAGATCACGGCGGACGTGAAGGGCGAGATCCTGCAGCTGAAGGAGACCATCAACACGATGGTCGATCAGCTCAACGCCTTCGCCGCGGAAGTGACGCGCGTGGCGCGCGAGGTCGGTTCCGAAGGCAAGCTGGGCGGTCAGGCGGACGTGAAGGACGTCAGCGGCGTGTGGAAGGATCTCACCGACAAGGTCAACTCGATGGCGAGCAACCTCACCGGCCAGGTGCGCAACATCGCGGAAGTGGCGACCGCCATCGCACGCGGCGATCTGTCGCGCAAGATCACGGTGGACGTGCGCGGCGAGATCCTGCAGCTGAAGGAGACCGTCAATACGATGGTCGATCAGCTCAACAGCTTCGCCGACGAAGTGACGCGCGTGGCGCGCGAGGTGGGCACCGAGGGCAAGCTGGGCGGCCAGGCCATCGTGCCGGGCGTCGCGGGTACCTGGAAGGACCTGACCGACAATGTCAACTCGATGGCCCGCAACCTCACCGGCCAGGTGCGCAACATCGCCGAGGTCTCGACCGCCATTGCTCGTGGCGACCTGTCGCGCAAGATCACGGTGGACGTGGAGGGCGAGATCCTGCAGCTGAAGGAAACCATCAACACGATGGTGGACCAGCTCAACGGCTTTGCGGCGGAAGTGACCCGCCTGGCGCGTGAGGTCGGCACCGAAGGCAAGCTCGGCGGCCAGGCGCTGGTGCCCGGTGTCGCCGGCACCTGGAAGGATCTCACCGACAACGTGAACGTGATGGCGAACAACCTCACCAACCAGGTGCGCGGCATCGTGAAAGTGGTGACCGCGGTCGCCAACGGCGAGTTGCGCCAGCGCCTCACGGTCGAGTCCAAGGGTGAGGTCAACGCGCTGGCCGACACCATCAACAGCATGACGGATACGCTGGCGATCTTCGCGGACCAGGTCACCACCGTGGCGCGTGAAGTCGGCGTCGAGGGACGTCTCGGCGGACAGGCCCACGTCCCGGGGACGGCCGGAACGTGGAAGGATCTCACGGCGAACGTGAACCTGCTGGCCGCCAATCTCACCAACCAGGTGCGCGCCATCGCCGAGGTGGCGACCGCAGTCACCAAGGGCGACCTCACGCGCTCGATCCAGGTGGAGGCGCGCGGCGAGGTCTCGGAGCTGAAGGACAACATCAACGCGATGATCGGCAACCTGCGCGTGACCACCGAGCGCAACACCGAGCAGGACTGGCTCAAGACCAATCTCGCGAAGTTCAGTCGCATGATGCAGGGCCAGCGCGATCTGGTGACGGTAGGCAAACTGCTGCTGTCCGAGCTGGCGCCGCTCGTCAATGCGCAGCAGGGAATCGTTTACGTCATGGACGGTGCGACCGGCACGCCCTGCCTCAAGGAACTCGCCAGCTACGCCGACGCCGCCGCCGACAACCGCGAACCGCGCCGCTACCACCTGGGTGAGGGGCTGGTAGGTCAGGCGGCCGCCGACCGGCAGCGCCTGCTGCTGACGGATATTCCACCGGATTCCATCCAGCTGCGCGGCGGGCTGCTGAGCGCCCGGCCGCACCACGTCATCGTCCTGCCGGTGTTGTACGAAGGCAACGTCAAAGCCGTGCTCGAGCTGGCATCGCTCGGGGGCTTCACGGCCTCGCACCTGGCGTTCCTCGAGCAGCTGACCGGCAGCATCATCGGCGTGGTGTTGAATACGATTGAGGCGACGATGCGCACCGAGGGTCTGCTCACGCAGTCTCAGCAGCTCGCCGGCGAGCTGCAGGCGCAGCAGACCGAGCTGCAGCAGACCAACGCGGAGCTGGCCAACAAGGCGAAGCTGCTCGCGGAACAGAACGTGGAGGTCGAGCGCAAGAACCAGGAAATCGAGCTCGCCCGGCGCGCGCTCGAGGAGAAGGCGGCGGAGCTCGCGCTCACCTCGCGCTACAAGTCGGAGTTCCTGGCGAACATGTCGCACGAGCTGCGCACCCCGCTCAACAGCATCCTGATTCTCGGCCAGCAGCTCTCGGAGAACGCCGACGGCAACCTGTCGTCCCGGCAGGTCGAGTTCGCCACGACCATCCACGGCGCCGGGACCGACCTGCTCAACCTCATCAGCGACATCCTCGACCTGTCCAAGATCGAATCGGGCACGGTCACGGTCGAGTGTGAAGATCTGCTGTTCACGCACCTGCGCGAGACCATCGAGCGCAATTTCCGGCACGAAGCGGAGGCGCGCCAGCTGGCGTTCACGGCGGACTTCGACAGGCACCTGGAGCGCGCGCTCACCACCGACTCCAAGCGCCTGCTGCAGGTATTGAAGAATCTGCTCTCGAACGCCTTCAAGTTCACGGAGCGCGGCGGCGTGCGCCTGCACGTGTGTGTCGCCACCGGAGGCTGGAGTCCCGAGCATCCGATCCTGAGGGAGGCTTCCTCGGTGGTCGAGTTCTCGGTCAGCGATACCGGCATCGGCATCCCCCCGGAGAAGCAGCGGATCATATTCGAGGCTTTCCAGCAGGCGGATGTGGGCACCGCCCGCAAGTACGGCGGCACGGGTCTCGGACTGGCCATCAGCCGCGAGCTGGCGCACCTGCTGGGCGGGGAGATACGCCTCAGCAGCGTGTCCGGCAGCGGCAGTACCTTCACCCTGTATCTGCCTCTTTCCTACATGGGCCCGGCCTATAACCGGGCCGTGACCCGGGGTCCGACCGCGACCGCCGTGGCCGCATTTCAACCGGTGGTGCTGCCGGTGCGGCAGGAGCAGATCGCGGATGATCGGGAAGACCTGCAGCCCGAGGATGCAGTGCTGCTGGTGGTGGAAGACGACCCGCATTACTGCCGCATCCTGCTCGATCTCGCGCGCCAACGGGGATTCAAGATCCTGCTGGCGAGGACCGGCGCCGATGCGCTCACCCTGGCGCGCAAGTACCGCCCGACCGCCGTGTCGCTCGATGTGTTCCTCCCGGACATGTTGGGCTGGACGGTTCTCAATCAGCTCAAGCGCAACCCCGAAACACGCCATATCCCGGTTCAGATCCTGACGATCGAGGACGAGCGCCAGTACGGGCTCGAGCGGGGCGCTTTTCAGTTCATCACCAAGACCGTCACGACCGATGCGCTCGAAGCGGCGTTCGACCGGCTCAAGAGCTTCACCGCCTCCCGAGTGCGGCGGCTGCTGGTGGTCGAGGACGATCCGGCCGAGCAGCTGAGCGTCACCGAACTCCTGGGACACAGCGACGTGGAGATCACCACGGCCGCCACCGGCGCCGCGGCGCTCGCGGCGCTGCGCGCCGGCGGCTTCGACTGCGTGGTTCTCGATCTGCGCCTGCCGGACATGTCCGGCTTCGAGCTGCTCGCCCAGGTGCAGGAGGATCCTGAACTGCGGCGCACCCCGATCGTCGTCTTCACGGGGCGCGAGCTGAACGACCACGAGGAGACCGAGCTGCGCAAGGTCGCCAAGAGCATCGTGCTGAAGGGCGTGCGCTCGCCCGAGCGGCTGCTGGATGAGACCGCCCTGTTCCTGCACCGGGTGATCGCCGATCTGCCGGAGGCGAAGCAGCACATGATCGAGGCGCTGCACGAGAGCGACGAGCCCCTCAGCGGGCGCAAGGTGCTGGTGGTCGACGACGATATCCGCAACATCTTCGCGCTGAACAGCCTGCTCGAGCGCCACAGCATGCAGGTGATCACGGCAACCAACGGCCAGGAGGCGATCAAGCTGGTCGAGAGCACCGACGATCTGTCGCTGGTGCTGATGGATGTCATGATGCCGGAAATGGACGGCTACGAGACCATGCGCCGCATCCGCAGCAAGCATCAGTTCCGGCTGCTGCCGATCATCGCTCTCACCGCCAAGGCCATGAAGGGCGACCGCGAGAAGTGCCTGGAAGCGGGGGCCTCGGACTACGTCGCCAAGCCGGTGAACACCGACCAGCTGCTGTCCATGGTGCGGACCTGGCTGCACCGTTAGCGTGAAGGATCAACGGGGGGTCGGCAGCGCCATGGGCGCCAACGAGAAAGTCAACATCCTGCTCGTCGATGACCAGCCTGCGCGGCTGCTCACCTATCAGTCGGTGCTGAGCGAGCTGGGGCAGAACCTGGTATGCGCTCACTCGGGGCTCGAGGCGCTCGACAAGCTCCTGCGCGAGGAATTCGCCGTGGTGCTGCTCGATGTCAGCATGCCGGGAATGGACGGTTTCGAGGCAGCGCGGCTGATCCACGAGCATCCGCGCTTCGAGAAGACCCCCATCATCTTCGTCAGCGGCGTGCACGTGACCGACCTGGACCACCTCAAGGGCTACAAGGCCGGGGCGGTCGACTACGTGCCCATACCGGTGGTGCCGGAGATCCTGCGCAGCAAGGTCGCAGTCCTGGTCGAGCTGTACTGCAAGCGCCGCGAGCTGCGCGAGCTGAACCGCAATCTCGCGCAGGCCAACCAGCGCCTGGCCGAGGCCAACACGACGCTGCAGGCGGAGAAGACCCGTGAGCTCGAAGCCCTCAATGCCACCTTGCAGCGCGCCAATGCGGAGCTGGAACGCACCAACCGCAGCCTGCAGAGCGAGGTGGCCGAGCGCGCCAGGGCGGAACAGGCGCTGAAGGAGGCGGACCGCCACAAGGACGAGTTCCTCGCGATGCTCGCCCACGAGCTGCGCAATCCGCTGGCGCCGATTCTGAATGCCGTACAGCTGATGCGCATGAAGCCGGTCGCCGACCCACAGCTGAACTGGTCGCGCGACGTGATCGAGCGGCAAGTCTCGCACCTCACGCGCCTGGTCGACGACCTGCTCGATGTGGCGCGCATCACGCGCGGCAAGATCAACCTGTCCAGGGAGCCGATCGAGCTCGGGACGCTGATCGCGCGCGCCGTGGAGATCGTGCAGCCGTTGATCCAGGAGCGCGGTCACCAATTCACGAGCGAGATTCCCGATGGCACGCTCACGGTCGATGCCGACCCGCTGCGTCTCACACAGGCCTTTGGCAACGTCCTGGGGAACGCGGCCAAGTACACCGAGCGGGGAGGGCGCATAAGTCTGAGCGTCCGCCTCCAGGGGGCGAAGGTCGAAATCCGGGTGCGCGACAACGGCATCGGCATCCCCGCTGAGGTGCTGCCGCGGATCTTCGACCTGTTCACCCAGCTCGACCGCCGCTCGGATCACCCGCACAGCGGGCTCGGGATCGGCCTCGCCCTGGTGCGCCGGCTGCTGCAGATGCACGGCGGGAGCATCGCCGCGCATAGCGAGGGCGCGGGCCTGGGGAGCGAATTCGTGATCCGGCTGCCGCTGCACCTCGAGGCGACACAGTCCGGGGACGGCAGGGCATCCACCGCACCCGAGGATGCGCCCCCGGTGCGCCGCCGCATACTGGTCGCCGACGACAACGCCGACGCGCTGCAGACCCTGGCGACGGTTCTGGAGCTGGGTGGCCACGAAGTCTTCAGCGCCAGCAACGGGAGCCTCGCGCTCGAGTCCGCCGAGCGGCACCTGCCCGAAGTCGCGCTGCTCGATATAGGCATGCCGCTGCTCGACGGCTATGAAGTCGCGCGGCGCATCCGCGCGCAGGTGTGGGGCAAGCGGATCACTCTGGTGGCGCTCACCGGCTGGGGCCAGGACTCGGACCGCCGCCGCTCGCAGGAGGCGGGCTTCGATTCGCATCTGGTGAAGCCCCTCGACCTCGCGAAGCTGACACAGCTGCTCTCCCGCCTGCCCGTCCCGGCGGCGGATGAGGCGGGCGGGCGCAAACTCAACGCCTAGGCCGACCGCCTATCTGCCATCCGCAGCTATGCGGCCGGCCCTGGCACGGCCCACGAGGTAGCCGGCCGCGAACGGCAGACCCAGCAGCACGATGGCGAGAACGATGAGCAGCAGCAACGCCTCGCGCACCAGATGGCGCGCCTGCTCGCCTGAGGATTTCACGACCTGATCGGCAATCCTGGCTGCGTCGCGGGCGATCGCCGTGCGCTCGGCGTCGGCCGCCAGCACCACCGCTTCGCGCTCGCCGCGCACGTCCGCCGCCAGCGCGGCGCGCTCGCTGTGCAACGTCTCGAGGATCGAGGCCGCAGATGCATCGACCCGTTGCAGCAGATCGATCACGCTCTTACGGACGTCGGCTACCGCTTCGTGCACCAGCTGCGGTGCGCTGTCCGCCGCTGCGGATAGTCTGGCGAGGCGCTCATCGAGCTGGCTGAGCGCGGCGCGGATCTCGTCGCGCGAATAGCCCGCCTCGCGTAGCGCCAGCTCGGTCCTCCAGATGGTCTGCAGGGTGAGCGCCTCGCTAGCGAGCCTGGTGCGATCGGAAACATCCTCCATCGCCTCGGCAATCGTACCGACCGAGTCGACCAGCCTGCTGTCGGCGCCGCTTTTCTGACTCCACAGCTGCACGACCGAGGCGCGCACGAACTGCAGATCCCGCAGCGGATGCTCGCGCGTGTAGCTCGCGAGGAATTGCTGATACTGCGCGAATTCACTGGCAGCGATCAGCCGGTGGGCCAGGTCCTCGGCCCCCGCCTCGAGCTCGCTCGCGGCCGTCACGGCAACCTCCTGGCGGGAGCCGAGCAGTGCGCCGCCGGGCTGCCCGGGCGACAGGAATTGCTGCATCTGCGAGGCGAGCGCCCAGGTGTCGAGCAAAGCCATCATCGGGGCCAGGCGGGTCGCCGCACGCTGACTCTCCGCCGCCGCGCCGATCTTCCAGCGCAGCGCATTCGCGAGCACCTCGGGGTCGCTGTCGTGCGCCGCAATGTCGTCGGCGCACTGCGCGACCACCGCGATGAAATGGTAGGAGAATTCGCGCGTCAGAATGCGCGCATTCAGATCGCGGCTCGAGAGTGGCCGTTCCGGACTCTTCACGGAGATCAGCGAACAACCCGCAACACACAGCAGCAGCGCCGCGGCCGCGCCGAGTGGCGCGCCGATGGATGATGCGGCCGAGCCACGGCTGCGTCCCGGGCGCCTCACCGTCTTAGCGGGCCCGGGGGTGGGTGCGCGTGCCAACGCCAGTCGCGCACCAGCGGCATGTCCTCGCCATGGCGGGTGATGTACTGGCGATGCTCGATCAAGCGGTTGCGCATTTCGTCCTTGAGGTAATCGCCACGGCCGGCGAGCTGCGGCACACGATCGATGACGTCCTGGACGAGGTGGAAGCGATCCATGTCGTTCAGTACCGTCATGTCGAAGGGAGTCGTGATCGTGCCTTCCTCCTTGTAGCCGCGCACGTGCAGGTTCACGTGGTTCCGGCGGCGGTAGGCGAGGCGATGGATGAGCCAGGGATAGCCGTGGAAGGCGAAGATGATGGGCTTGTCCTGCGTGAAGAGTGAGTCGAAGTCGCGGTCGGCGAGCCCGTGCGGGTGCTCGCTGTCGGGCTGCAGTCTCATCAGATCCACGACATTCACCACACGGATCTTCAGTTCCGGCAGTGCGGCCCGCAGGATCGATACCGCGGCCAGAGTCTCCAGCGTCGGCACATCCCCCGCGCATGCCATCACCACGTCCGGTTCGCCGCCGGCGTCATTGCTCGCCCAGGCCCACAGCCCGATACCCTTGGCGCAATGCTCCAGCGCCGCATCCCTGGCCAGCCATTGCGGCGCCGGGTGCTTGCCAGCCACCACGACGTTGACGTAATGGCGGCTGCGCAGGCAGTGGTCCATGACCGACAGCAGGCAGTTGGCGTCCGGGGGCAGATATACCCGCACCACCTGGGCCTTCTTGTTGACGACGTGATCGAGGAAACCCGGATCCTGGTGCGTGAAGCCGTTGTGATCCTGGCGCCAGACGTGCGAGGTCAGCAGGTAGTTCAGTGAGGCGATCTTGCGCCGCCACGGCAGTTGCGCGCTGACCTTGAGCCACTTGGCATGCTGGTTGAGCATCGAATCGACGATGTGAACGAAGGCCTCGTAGCAGTTGAAGAGCCCGTGACGGCCGGTGAGCAGATAACCCTCGAGCCAGCCCTCGCACTGGTGTTCGCTCAGCATCTCGAGCACCCGGCCCTCGTCGGCGAGGAACTCATCCCCCTCGAGCATCGCGGCATCCCATTGCCGCGCGGTCGCCTCGAACACCGGGGTGAGCCGGTTCGAGATCGTCTCATCGGGTCCAAAGATGCGAAAGTTCCTGCGCGTGGCGTTCAATCTGATCACGTCGCGCAGATACCGGCCGAGCACCCGTGTGTCTTCGGCCTGCACGGCACCCGGGCCGGGCATCTCGATTGCGTAGTCCCGGAAGTCAGGCAGCTGCAGGTCATGAAGCAGCACGCCGCCGTTGGCGTGCGGATTGGCGCTCATGCGGCGCTCACCCGCGGGGGCGAGCGCGCGCAGTTGCGCACGCAGGCGGCCCTGCTCGTCGAACAACTCCTGCGG
>Ga0137413_10000411_pt1 | contig 14050 bp, 9 predicted proteins | sample CZODoug2_1_16fun_FD_108280 | JGI IMG/M metagenome (GOLD analysis project Ga0137413, IMG submission 108280) | Vadose zone soil fungal communities from Angelo Coast Range Reserve, California, USA - CZODoug2_1_16fungal (Illumina Assembly) | ecosystem: Environmental > Terrestrial > Soil > Vadose... | reverse complement strand
CAGGTGACCCAGATCAGCAACATCGAATACCTGATCTTCAACGATGGTAACTCGACCAAGCTATAAGAATTCAGGTGAATGAATAGACCAGAGCGCCGCCCAACCCTGGTTGAGGCGGCGCTTTTCTTTGATCGGTTATTCGATCGTGCGAACGAAAGGCCGCCGCCTGCCGCCGATGGCTTTCTGGGGTCCTCTCTGGTAATCTCGGCCAGATCAAGAGAACGCTTCAGAAAACAGCCGTTAAGGGACCAGCGCCCGGAGTTTAGAATTGGCCAAGAAAAGAATGCTGAATGCCGGGTCCGGATCGACGACTGCCAAACGCATCCAGCCGCTTCTCACATCGCAAGAGTGGAACGAGATCCGGCTCGACGTCGACGGAAACGTCAATCCTGATGTCGTCGGGTCGATCACGGATCTCTCGCAATTGTTCCCGCCGGCTGCGTTCGACGCAATTTGGTGTTCCCATGTCATGGAGCATCTCTATGCCCATGAAGTTCACCGCACCTTTGTCCAGTTCCGCGAGGTGCTCAAGCCGGACGGATTTGCACTGATCATGTCACCCGATCTGGAGGCGGTGGCTGAGCACATGCTGGCTCATGGTCTCGCTGCCGTCGCCTATGTCTCGCCGGCCGGCCCGATCCGGCCATTGGATATGATCTACGGGCATTCCGGCGCGATCGAGCAGGGGCGGCACCATATGGCCCACAAGACCGGCTTTACGACCGAGCGGATGGGGAACCTGCTGCTCAGCGCCGGCTTTCGCACAATCTCGGTTCGGAGCGAGAATTTCGAGATCTGTGCGCTGGCGCTGATGCCGGAGGCCGAGGACCGGCAGATACGGTCACATCTGGAGGCGTGCGGATTCGACTTCCGCGAGACGGCGGCCGCGGTCCCATAGGGATCTGTGTTAAAGAAATGTTATAGCGCCGGGCGGTTGGGAACCGGCCCGCGACCGGGTTCAAAACCGGTCTTTTGCCGTTCTCGGTACTTAATTTTTTGCTGGCCTGCTGAAATTGCTGCGTTAGCGAGATAACAGTGATAAGTTATATATCGCTGAAGTCCGGAACTTGAGCAGTCGAAATTTCGAGGCGTCCATGACCAATCACCTCTCGCTCGTCGGTGCTCCCACGACGGACGCTCCGCCGCCCTCGGGCCTCGAATGCCTCACGATCGTGGCAAGGCAGCACGGTCTGCATCCGACCACGACACAGCTCATCCATGATAATCTTCTCAGCGACCGGGAGGTCACGCTTGCCGAGCTCCTGAAATGCGTGAATTCGTCAGGCATGACGGGGAAGGCCGTCAAGCTCGACTGGAAGGGACTGAGCCACCTCAAGAAGGCGCTGCCGGCAATCGTTCGCCTGCGCGACGGCAGCTACATGGTATTGCTGCGCCTCGAGGGAGATGAAAACAGCGTTCGCGTGGTGTTGCGGGATCCGAACGCGAGTGAGGATGCGCTGCTTGTGATCGATCAGCCGCGCTTTGAGGATATCTGGTCGGGCGATGTCGTCATGGCCAAGCGCGACTACGCGATTTCCGACGAGACGCAGCCGTTCAGCTTCGGCTTCATCGCCGCTTTGATATTCCGCGAACGCCGTATCGTGCGCGATGTTGCGATCGCGGCGCTAATCCTGGGCTTCATGGGTCTGGCGCCGATCATGTTCTGGCGGCTGCTCTCGGACAAGGTCCTGCTCTACAAGGCCTTCAACACCTTCTACGTGCTGTGTGTTGCGATGCTGGTGATCATCGCATTCGAGGCGGCATTCTCGTTCCTGCGGCAGTATCTCGTTCAGCGGTTGACCGCACGCGTTGACGCCAGGCTGTCGACCTACGTGTTCGAAAAGCTACTCAACCTGCCGATCGATTACTTCGAGCAGAATGCCGTCGGCCTGATTTCCCGGGACATCCGCGAAGTGTTTCGAATTCGGGGCTTTCTGACCGGGCAGTTGTTCGGGACAATTCTCGATTCGACGACGCTGATCTTCTTCCTGCCCGTCATGTTCTTCTTTAGCCCGGTCATGACGTTCATGGTTCTTGCCTTTGTTGCACTGATCGTGGTCTGGCTCGTCCTGATGTTGCCCGTCTATCGGAGGAAGTCCACGGCGGTTCTGGCGGCTGAAGGCGCCCAGGGGGCGTTTCTGATCCAGAGCCTGAACGGCATGAGAACGATCAAATCGCTGGCACTTGATTCACGCCAACGCCACATGTGGGATGTGCTTGTTGCGCGCGTTGCCAAGGCTCGTCTTTCAGAAGGCCTGGCCGGAAATGCCATCCAGGCGGTGGTACGTCCGCTGGAACGATTGGCGGTGACTGCTACCTATGCGCTCGGTGTCTATCTGGCCCTGGTCAGCAACGATCCGGTTTACGTCGGGGCGCTGTTCGCTTTTCTGATGTTGTCGCAACGTGTTGCCGGCCCGCTGATGCAGATGGCCCAACTCATCAACCAATATGACGAGGCGCGCACCGCGGTCATGATCGTCGGCAAGCTGGTGAATCAGCCGGCTGAGGAGGGACGTTCCGGACATGGCGTGAGGTCCCCTCTGAAGGGCCAGGTCGAATTCGCCGGCGTCACGTTCAACTACAAGGGCGCGGTGTCGCCGGCGCTGAACAACGTCTCCTTCGAGATTCCCCTCGGCACGACGCTGGGCGTGATGGGCAAGAGCGGTTCGGGCAAGACCACGATCACGCGGCTGTTGCAGCGCCTGCACTCCGATTATGGCGGTTTGATCAAGGTCGACGGTGTTGATGTTCGCGAATACGATGTCGACCATCTCCGGCGCAACGTGGGCGTCGTGCTGCAGGAGAATTTCCTGTTCAGCGGCACGATCCGCGAGAATATTGCGGCCGCCAAGCCGGATGCCACGTTCGACGACATCGTCAGGGCGGCGCGATTGGCCGGCGCCGAGGAATTCATCGACAAGCTGCCGCGAGGCTACGAAACCTATATTTATGAGGGATCCACCAATCTCTCCGGCGGGCAGCGTCAGCGCCTCGCGATCGCGAGAGCACTGATCGTCAATCCTCCTATCCTGATCCTGGACGAAGCGACCAGCGCGCTCGACGCCGAGAGCGAGACGATCGTGAACGCGAATATCTCGCGGATTGCACATGGTCGCACGCTGATCATCATCTCGCACCGCCTGTCGTCGCTGACCAAGGCTGATGCAATCCTGGTGCTCGATCGCGGCGTGGTCAACGATATCGGCCGTCACGACGAACTTCTGGAACGAAACGACATCTACAGCTCGCTGTGGTACCAGCAAAATACCCATCTTGTGAACCGCAACGATAAGCCGAACTTCAGGAGTCCGACCCTTGTCTCCTAATCAAGCTTCGCTCGCGACCGTTCGCCAGTTCCAGTCCGAAACCGACGCCATCCGCGAGGCTCCCGAGCCGCTATTGGCCCGCGCCACGCTGTTCGTGCTGTCGGCGTTCCTGGTATCGATGGTGGCGATCATGTGCTTCACGCACCTCGATCGGGTGATCTCAAGCGTGGGCGGCAGGATCGTTCCCGTCGATCAGATCAGCGTGCTGCAGGCCCTGGATGCTTCGATCATCAAGACGATCGATGTTCGGGAAGGTCAGCAGGTTGAGACGGGGCAACTGCTTGCAACCCTCGACTCGACCTTCACCGCGGCTGATGTCACGCAATACAAGTCTCAGATGGCGAGCCTTGATGCACAGGTCGCTCGTGATGAGGCGGAACTGTCCGGAAAGCCGTTGTCGTTTGGCGAGAGCAGGGATCCGGAGGCCGTCAAGTACAATGGCTTGCAAAAGGCGCTCTACGACCAGCGTGTCGCCCAGTACAACGCCCAGGTCACCAGCTTCGATTCCAAGATCAGCCAGACTGACGCGACGATCCAGAAGCTGAAAAAGGACGATGAGCGGTATGCCCAACGCGCCGAGATCGCCGGCAAGATCGAGGACATGCGCTCGACGCTCGCCGAAAGCGGCAGTGGATCCAAGCTGAACCTTTATCTATCGCAGGATACTCGCCTGGAGTTGTTGCGTCAGATCGACAACACCCACAACAGTCTGCTGGAAGCGCAACACCAGCTGGAGTCCTTGAAGGCGGATCGCCGGGCATTTGTCGAGCAATGGAACGCCCAGCTGAGCCAGGACCTGGTCCAGACGCGCAATACGTTGGACACCGCCCGTTCGTCATACGACAAGGCCATCAAGCATCAGGATCTGGTGCGCTGGACGGCTGCGGAGCCTTCGGTGGTGCTCACCTTGGGGAAGCTTTCGATCGGCTCGGTACTGAAGCCGGGCGATCCCTTCATCACGCTGATGCCAGTCAACACGCGGCTTGAGGCCGAAGTGAAGATCTCCTCGCGTGATATCGGTTTTATTAGGCCGGCCGATCCCTGCACGATGAAGATCGAAGCCTTTAACGCGGCGGAACACGGTACGGCGGAAGGCAAGATACGCTGGATCAGCGAAGGCGCCTTCACGACCGATGACGACGGAAAGCCCGTCGATGCCTACTACAAGGCGCGGTGCTCGGTCGACCAGAGCAACTTCAAGAATGTTCCGACGAATTTCCGCCTCATCCCTGGCATGACGCTGCAGGGCGATGTCAATGTCGGCACCCGCTCGGTGGCGATGTACGTGCTCGGTGGCGTGCTGCGCGGCGTAAAAGAGGCTATGCGCGAGCCATGACGGTGTCGACGCGATCCCTTCTTCACTTGTTCCGACCCGGTTCGTCCCGTTCAGACCCAAAGCAGTTTGAACGGGGGCTGGCCGCTTACGAGAACGGGCAGTATCTCGAGGCGTTCCGCTTTTGGCGGCTTGCGTCGCAAGCGGGCAACGCGGAGGCGGATTATCGCATCGGACTGCTCTATGCGAAGAACGAGGGGGTTATCGGCAGCATTCCGGACGCGGCCGCGTGGTATGAACGCGCCGCGCAGGTTGGACATACAGACGCGCAGTTCCAGCTTGGCCTGATCTATTTCAACGGGGTCAAGGCCGCAGTCGGACCGAACAGGCCGGAGATGTGGCGGCAGTCCACCGCGACGCGTATGGGTGACAAGGCGACCAACCTCCACGATCTCGTCTTCCCGTACGGAACCGGCGTGCCCAGGGATATCGACGCCGCGTTCCGCTGGATGTCGGCGGCGGCGGAAGCCGGCAAGGCGGAGGCGCAATCCTTCCTCGGCGACATGTTCGCCAACGGGCACGGCTGCTCGCGGGATCACGCTGCTGCCCTGCGCTGGTACCAGGCCGCGGCTGAGCAGAAGGCGGCGTCCGGTGAATTCGCGCTCGGTGATGTGTACTATCAGGGGCGCGGTGCTGCCGTTGATTTCACGCAGGCCGCGACCTGGTATCAAAAGGCTGCGGAGCAAGGGCATATACGCGCGCAGGTGGCGCTCGCCTTCATGAGCCTCAAGGGCACCGGACTCCCCGCCAATGCCGAAGAAGCCGCGCGGCTGTTCCAGAGCGCGGCTACCCATGACGATGCGGTCGCGCTCTACAACATTGCGCTCTTGCGGCTGAACGGCAAAGGCGTTGCCAAGGATCTCGACAAGGCCGAGACTGCGTTGCGCAAGGCGGCGCGGAAAGATTACTTGCCGGCGATCCAGGCGCTGGCCGAGTTCTATGCGCTCGGCACCGCGGCCGAGCCCGATCTGCGCGAGGCAGCGTATTGGTACGAGAAGGCGGCCGAGCGCGGCGACGTGCAGGCGCAGTTCTTTACCGGGCGCTTCTATGCCACCGGCACCGGCGTTCCGCCCAGCGTCCGCCAGGCTGCGAAATGGTTCGAGCGCGCGGCCGAGAACGGCCATGCGACGGCGGCGCATAACATTGCGGTGTTCTATCTCAACGGCAACGGCGTGCCGCGCGATGTCGCGACCGCGATCAAGTGGTTCGAGCGTGCGTCCGAAGGAGGCATCAGCGCCGCAGGCGTGCAACTCGGCCGGGTCTACTCGGCGGGTAACGGCGTGCCGCGCGATCAGGTGCGCGCAGCAGAATGGCTCAGCAAGGCGGCAAACGGTGGCGACGCCGATGCGAAGACGGCTTATGCCCAGTTTCTCATCCAGGATGAACCATCCGACGAGCGTCTTGCGCAAGCCCGCACCCTGCTGAATGAGGCCGCCGAGGTCGGCCATCCCGCTGCGGCATTCCAGCTCGGCGGGCTTCACATGGGGAGGTCCGGTGGCGTCGTCGATCTTCCGGCCGCGGCGCAATGGTTCAAGCGTGCGGCCAATGCCGGCCATGTCGAGGCCCAGCACACCTTGGGGCTGTTGTATTCCGATCCCAAGAGCGGCCTCAAGGATCCGCAGGCCGCCGCCAGCTGGATCGTCAAGGCCGCCGGCGGCGGCAATGCCGCGGCCCAGTTCCAGCTTGCGGTGATGTATTGCACCGGGCAGAGCGTCGAGCAGGATCTTGCCCAAGGCGTCGCGTGGTACGAGGCGGCGGCGCGCCAGGGACACGTGACGGCGCAATACAACCTTGCTGTGATGTGGGGAAGGGGACAAGGCTGCGAGGCCGATCCGGCGAAGGCGGCCGAGTGGTTCAAGGCAGCTGCCGAGCAGGGCTTGGTCGAGGCCCAGCTCGCGATCGGCGATGCATTGCGTGCGGGCAATGGCGTCGCGCAGGACCGCGATCAAGCGCTGCGTTGGTATCGACAAGCGGCGCAGCAGAACAACGAAGGGGCGCTCCGTCGTCTGCAGGCAATGGGCGAGAGCGTCGGCTGAAATTGTTCGACGCGTGCTTCTCGTCGCGCGCAGGCAACGGCCGAGATGATGAACGGCTTTGTTTTTGAGCGCGAAGACACGGAAGTGGGCACGTCCGCGTGACAATCTGGGCAGAACGAACGGTGGCTTTCATATCCACGACAGGGAGAGTGCGCTAATGTTGCGATCGCGGAATGAACGTTCACTGCACCATGGGTTGTGTGAGAATGGCCGATAACGCTGAGAAGTCGTTCGGGGCGCACCAGGAAGACCATGTGATCTCGAGATCGAACCTTTCGTCTTACCGAGCAAGAACTGGAACCGGCGTTAAACGTTGGCAGGAGATTGAGTAGCGATGAACAAGATTGCGGAACGGAGAGTCAGGGATACGAAGGACATGCAGCCCGTCGCCAGTCCGGTTCAGCAGGACGAGAACGCGCAGAACGTATTCCTGGATCCCGACGTCAGCGATCTGCAGTCGGGACCAAGGCTGCGCGGTGCGATCCTCGAGTATTCGGGGCGGGTGATTTCCGGCTGGATTGTCGATGCACAGTCGCCGGCTTCAACCGTTTCGATATCGCTTTTCATCGCCTCCCACTCTGTCGAAGAGGGACGGACAGGTCGACCCGTGCCAGCCAGCATAGGTCCGCAGAGTGTGATCGGACGTCCCGGATTTCGTATCGATCTATCCACGCCGGGAGTGCGCCGTCGCCTGGCGCGCGCCCTGAGAAACGCGCTTGTGGAACGCAAGCATGTGCAGATCTATCTCCGCATCAGCCCGAACGATGGCGAATACTACGAAATACCCCTGTTTGAGAAGCTTGCACCGGGCGAGGTGGTCGTCGCACTCGGATTCTCGACCGACGAGTACGAAGATCTGTTGTTTCCGAACAACGACAACAGGATAGTTGCCGGATCGGCAGACGCCTCCAGGAAAGAGGTGCGTTACGTCTGCTTCTACCTGCCGCAATTCCATTCATTCGCGGAGAACGACCGATGGTGGGGCCCTGGCTTCACTGAATGGACCAACGTCTCCCAGATGCGTCCGCAGTTCCCGACACACCAATCTCCGTGGTTGCCCGCCGATCTGGGTTTCTACGACATGAGATTGATCGAGACTCGCCGGCAACAAGCAGACCTGGCCCGCCGTTACGGCGTTCATGGCTTTTGCTACTATGCCTATTGGTTTCAGGGGCGAAGACTTCTGGAGCAGCCGCTGAAGCTCTTGCTGGAGGACGGGGAGCCAAACCTGCCGTTCTGCATCTGCTGGGCGAACGAAAACTGGTCGCGCCGATGGGATGGTTCTGACACCGAGCTTCTGGTCGGCCAAAATCACTCTCTTGAAGACGATGTTCGCTTCATTGATGATATGGCAGATATCCTCCTTGATGATCGCTACATCACCGTTGACGGTCGAAAGATACTTCTCATCTACCGTCCCTCACTGATCCCGGACAAGGAGCGTTTGTTCCAGACTTGGCGGCTGCGCGCAAAGCAACTCGGCATAGGAGAGCTGCTCATTTGCAATGCAATGACTTTCGGCGAGTTCGATCCGCGAGAAGTTCATTGTGATGCCGCGGTGGAATTCCCACCTCATACCGTTTCTGCCAGGGAGCTCAGCCGTGCGGAAGTCGAGGCGCCGCCAGACTTCACCGGAAAGGTCTACGATTACGTTGAAGCCATGCGCTCGACGATCGGTAAGGTCTACGAGTTTCCGTTCTTTCCAACGGTAATGCCGCGTTGGGACAACACGCCGCGCAAGGGCTCGCGAGGGCATGTGTTCGTTAGATCAAGTCCTGAAGCTTTTGAGGTATGGCTTCGCGAGGCGGCGGAGCGAGCTCGTCGGAGTTCTGTCGGAGAACCGATCGTGTTCATCAATTCGTGGAACGAATGGGCCGAGGGAGCCCACTTGGAGCCGGATTCGCGTTTCGGCCGTGCCTATCTGGATGTCGTTAGACGGGTGTCTGCAGGCGAGTCGATCTCGACGGAACTGCGCTCGAACTCTGCGCTGCTCGACTGCTTGAGCAGATCGGAGCTAGAGCAGGCCATCAAAGGAGCCGCAGTTCATGTGGAAGTGCTTGCAAATTTGCAGCGTAGCGAAGGCGCTCTCACGGGATTCCAGCACATTCGCGAAGGCTTGCCGGTCGAAATGGAGGGAGCGATCGCGAGTCCTGACGGCTCCATGTTCGTGATCGAGAATATCAATTCGCAAACGGAGGAGCGTGTGGTGGTCGACCCGCGCTACAGAGTGCTCGTCCGAGGGTGGGTTTTTGCCAAGGATGGCTTCGAGCCCCTCAGAAATCGCATCGCATTTCTGGTGTTGTCTCCGGAAGGGCAAACAGACGCTGGCAAAAGCGGGTACTGTTTGGTCGTCGACTGGCACGAGCGAATGGACGTCACGGAGTATATGAAGGCGACCGCTCGTCAGTGCTGCTTCGGCTTCGAGGTAAGTTTCCTGCTCAAGGGACTACCGGACGGAGAGTACAGGCTTTCGGTGCTTGAGATTGGCGAAGGAGAAAACGTCCTTGTTGGATCAAGCCATTCCTTGATCGTGCGGCACTGAGTTGAGAATCCAATGTTAGCTAGCGTGGTGATTGCTTGCTACAAGCATGAGGCCTACCTTGAGCATTGCCTCGAGACGGTCTTCGACCAGACATATCCTGAACTTGAGCTGATCATTGTCGACGACAATTCGCCGGACGGCAGCTTCCAGCTGGCCGAAAGGCTTCTCAAACGGAAATCGTTCGCGAAGCGCTTTGCATCATGCAAATTGCTCAAGAATCCCACCAACATGGGAGCTCATTTTACCTGGAATCGTGCGCTGTCCCTTGCAAGGGGCGATATGCTGTTTTTGCTCAACTCGGACGATGCCTTTTCGAAACAGCGGGTCGAGGCTTTTGTCGGCCGCCACGGTGCTGAAAAACTGTTCTTCGGGTTCTCCTCGATTGAACCAATCGACGAGAATGGAAAATCGATCAAGAGCTTTCAGTTTCCAGCGCGCCTCAGATACGCAACGAGTCAAGCCGTCAGTTCCGATCGCCCGCTATCCTGGTCGTTCCTGGAGTCGCAGATCGCGGCGTCAACAGGAAATTTTGTGTTAAGCGCAGAACTGTTGAAGCAGGCCGGGTGGTTTGCGGATCTTAAATATTGTCACGATTGGGAGTTCGCGCTGCGCGCGATCACAGTCGTTGAACCCAAATATGTAGAAGACGATCAATATATGTACCGGTTGCACGCAACCAACAGTTTTCGTGGACTGAGCTCGGTGGCCGAAAGCGAAACGAGAGCTTGCATGCAGACATATTCACTGCGCGCGATGGTCTCCAAACCAGGCAACAGGACTTGTCTCAGTCCGCTGAACATGGGGCACGCCTTCTATAGGCTGATGAAGAACTACCCGAACTTCAATTATTGGATGCGGCAGCTGTACGCACCCTATGTCGCCGAGCACAGGACTGTGGAGATGAACCAATGGACGGTTCCAGCTGAATGGCGCTAGAACAACACGGCTGACGCAAAATTACAGGCTGAAGAAACCTGTGTGCGTCCACGCCTCACATGGTCGGAGCAGGCAAAATCGAGGCTAGCAAAGGTTTTTCTTTTGCTTGGCCTGCTCGTTGTGAAGATCCTTCAGGACCTTGCGCAATGCCTCCAGGCGCTCGGTTCTGCAGGGCAAGGTCGGGACAAGCCATCCGCCTTCGTCGTTTTCATTCCAGGCATAAATCAGGATCGCAGGAGATTTCAGCTCGGCCGGCTGAGCAGCCTGCCATTCGATCGAACGATGCAGATGGTCCGAAAGCTCTGGCCCGGTCGGTGCAATGAAGAAGTTTTCCATTCCGACCCCAGGGCGCTGCTTGGTCTCCCAAGGTACCGGGCGTTCGATGCGTGGACGGCGGTCCCAGCCTGTCATCACTGTAGGGACTACGGGGAGCCGGCTCTTGGCCAATTCATTCCAGTCTCGCTCCGCGCCGCGTGTGAGGTCAGCGTAAGAACCACGGACGCTGCCGTAAACGCCGGCATAGGAGCCGACAGCGTCAGCAGTTAGCAAAGCGCCCTGTTCATTGAGCAGCTTCTTGTCGCCGGTGAGGACCAGATAAGGATTTCCGTGCCCCGCGGCCTGTACGCGTGCTCTGAATTGCTGGATCTGGGACTGAAGATTGTCATACCCTCCCCACCGTCGCTCAACGTCGGCAGCATGGATGAAGCCGAGAAAATACAGCGGTCTTCCGCCCGATACCCGCAGGTAGTTGTCGTCGCCCATGAGCTTGATATGCTCATCAATCAGAGGGCTTTCTTTGTCGCGAGCGCCCCATCGAGGGAATTCGGTAAAAATGCAGTACGAAAGCTCATTCTTGATTGGGCTTTCTCTAAACATCTTGAGAGCTCTCGACATCGGGTCAGCCGAGCCGTAGGCGACGAAAGCCCAATAGTCGATGCCTGCGAAGACAGCCTGCTTGATCTCCTTGGCCATGGTATCTTGCGTGATCTCTGGAAAGACAACCTCACCGGACCCCTTTCCAGTGCTCTCTCTTGCAAAAAATGGAACTCGCCAATGGTACTGCTCTTGAGAAAGCGACGTTTCAACCGCCTTGGTTGGCGCTGACCCGGGGGCATACCACGCGTCCCACCTGATCGCGCCCACCAAGGGCCGGTCGGTGTGAGAGGCCACTTGCCTGGCGGCCAAGCTGCGCCCAAAAGCATAGCTAAGGCCAGCTGAGCCCAGGGCGAGGAACAATCGTCGTGTCAGCATCATGTTCGAGCGCTCGTCGTTGTTTTCCCAAACATCCTGTTGATTCTCCTCAAAAACACCCTAAAGATCAAGGGACAGTGCGGCTAATGATTGGCCAAAGTTTTTCTGCGCGATGAGCTTAGATTGGCTAAAACCAGTCGACGTTGATTGCTACGCACAGGGGGGACCGTGTTTGATGCAGCTGGTTGCATGGGAAAGTGAATCTACTGCAATTTGTGATCGCATCCGGAGCACCCGTGGAGCGCTCAAGATTGTCCTCAAGACAAAAGATGACCCATTTTTCCTTGCGGATTGGATAGCCCATCACAAGGAGATTGTGGGCGGCTCGAACTTGATCATTTTTGACAACGGATCTTCTGACACCAAGGTCCTGTCGGTTTACGAAAGTCTGGTGCCGGATCTGTTGGTCGCTGGTTTCGGTGGATTTCACAACGATCTGCACAACCCCAAAAATTTCGAAGCCCTTTACGCGAGCCTTTCAGCTTCGTCTGATTTCTTTTGCTTTCTGGATACGGACGAGTTTCTCGCGTTTTATGATGGTGAACGCTTCGCTAGCGACGCTTCGATATTGCAGCGCTTGAACGATAGCGAAGGCGGTGCGTTTATCCCATCAACCTGGATGTACAACGCTCCTTCCTATCGAGACAGAATGCTGTGCGGCACCGAATTGGGTACGCTCCGGCATGGCTTGACTTGGGGCAAGCCCTTGATCCGTTCGGCTGCGGCGCCTCTGTCGGGCGAGGTCAATCACAACTGCCAGATCGCCAAGGGCAAGAAGGCCCCTGCGCCTCTGTTTGGATTTTTCTTGCTGCATATGGCGACCTTGTCGCCGGCGCAGCGGGTTCGCGCCAATCTGAACAAGCTGATCGCTCGGGGATTCATCCAGCCCGGAGAGTCGGTCGATAAGGCTTTGGAGCGTGATTTGTCGCGAGCCACAGACAACGAAAAGCTGTACGTGAACGAGATCAAGCGGCTGCTCCCTCTTGGAGAAGATCGCGGTTCCGAACTGGCTCCGTTGGGAGCCGGATCGATGCGGATCGACAAATCGGGTAAAGTTGACTTTGCCTCGCCCAACGAGCAGCGCGTCTTCGCCGAGTTCGCTGCTTCCTTTGACGCTCTCTGCGCCGAAGTGCTGCCTTCCTGAGGTCAGATCGATCTTCCTTTTTACCATGGGCCATTGCCGCCTCTTGCCGTCAGGTCACGGTGCAATGTGGACTTCAATGCGTATCGAGGGGCCAGCCGGCTAGAGCATGATCCGGAAAAGTGTGCAGCGGTTTTCCGAAAAGATCATGCTCAAACAGAAAGATAGAGCGCGATGACGGTTCGAAGAGATGACGGTTCGAAGAAAAGTCATCACACCTAGGACGGCTCTGCGTAAAACGATTGAAGTATGGTTTCCGCAGCTTCTCTTTTCGCAAGTGGCACGAAAAACGACATATCGCCGGCCGTCGCAATTTCGCGAGCTATTTCTCTGACGCGATGATAGGCAGGGCGAGAGCTGAAGTCGTGGATGCCTATGACTGCAGTCGAGTTGCAGTGCAGGACAATCTGAGCGAAGCACGCAACTCTGAAGCGACCATCGACGAGATACAGATCAGCATTGGCGCTCTGCGGCGTTTTCCAGATGGTCGAGTGATAATCTGGCCAACGTGGCTTTGTTGATGGGTCAACCGGGAAGCCCCAATCGCCAGTCGGTCCGATGTCGATGAACGTCAAGTGAGGCTTCGTGCGACTTGCGCTACAAGCGCGATCGACTTGATCCAGCCATTCCTGTGAGGAATCGACCGATAATATTGAATTCTTGACATGCTTTGATGCAATGACGGTGCTTCCGCCTGTTCCGAATTCGACGTAATCGCGGCTATTTCTCACGAATGATAAGAAGAGATCCGCTTCTTCCTTCGACATTCTTGGCAGCAATTGACGTCTCCTCCATGTCCGCGGCCCGAGAGCAATTTACCCTCGCCGTAAGGCGCTAGACGCGCTCATTCACCAGTCTTACTGGCTCAGCCCGACGCGCTTGGCCTGATAGCCCCGCTCGAGGATCTCGCGCCACCAGGGCTGCTCATCGACATACCAGCGCACGGTCTTGGCGATGCCGGTCTCGAAATTCTCCTCGGCGCGCCAGCCGAGCTCGGTTTCGAGCTTGGTGGCGTCGATGGCGTAGCGGCGGTCGTGGCCGGGGCGGTCGGTGACGAAGTTGATCAGCTGCCGGCGTGGGCCGGCTCCGCTCGGGGCGACCTGGTCGAGCAGATCGCAGATGCTCTCCACGACGTGGAGATTGGTGCGCTCGTTGCGGCCGCCGACATTGTAGGTCTCGCCGACCTGGCCGCGCTCCAGCACCAGCGTCAGCGCCTTGGCGTGGTCCTCGACGAACAGCCAGTCGCGGACGTTCTGCCCGTCGCCATAGACCGGTAGCGGCTCGCCGGCCAGCCCCTTGATGATCATGTGCGGGATCAGCTTTTCCGGAAAGTGATAGGGGCCGTAATTGTTCGAGCAGTTGGTTACCAGGGTCGGCATCTCGTAGGTCTCGCGCCAGGCGCGCACCAGATGATCGGACGACGCCTTGCTGGCCGAATAGGGCGAGTTCGGCGCATAGGCCGTGGTCTCGGTGAACAGCCCCTTG
>Ga0137413_10000410_pt1 | contig 14056 bp, 7 predicted proteins | sample CZODoug2_1_16fun_FD_108280 | JGI IMG/M metagenome (GOLD analysis project Ga0137413, IMG submission 108280) | Vadose zone soil fungal communities from Angelo Coast Range Reserve, California, USA - CZODoug2_1_16fungal (Illumina Assembly) | ecosystem: Environmental > Terrestrial > Soil > Vadose... | reverse complement strand
TCCGGACGAGCCAACAAACCCGCCAAGCGGGCTGGCTGCGCCGGTTATGGGCATCGCATCGCGCGGGTGGCCGTTACGGCTCTCAGGCAACCCGCAATACTTCCGTGTTCTTGCGCGAAGAGCCGTCGAACAATCCGGCAAAGCGCGTCATCAGGCTCGCACTTTCCTCGGTCTTGGCGCTCGAGGTGAACGGATCGGCGTAGCACCGGGCACCGGCGGCCCTCGAAATTCGCGCCACGCTCTCGGTCATCGCCGGTGCGCCGCAGGTATAGACGACGTCGTCCGGCGTCAGCCGCGGCATGTGTTCTGTCGGCCGGCCTGAACGGATCACCGACGAGACGTTCTGCGCTTCTGAGACGATCGGGATGATGGTGACGTTCGGAAACCGCGCCAGCCGGCACAGCGCGTTGTGCATGTAGAACGATTGAATCTTGCGGGCTGCGACAATGAAGACGAGCTCGCGTTGCGGCTGCTCCGTGATCGCTGCGACCGCGATCGACCACATCGGCGCGAAGCCGGTGCCGCTCGCGACCATCACTGTGCGGCCGGGATGCTTGAGCCGCAGGAAAGCGCTGCCGAGCGGTCCCGTCACCTTGACGCGATGTCCGGGGCGGATCTTCTGGCCCAGTGCCGACGACACCAGCCCGTTCGGGACGCGGCGGATGTGAAATTGCAGGAGCTGGCTGTCAGGTGCGCCTTCCAGCGGATAGGTCGGGCTGAAGCTTCGTTCGGGAAAGCCACGGAACTGCAGCTTGCAATATTGGCCGGGAAGATAAGTCAGCGGTTTCGGCAGTTCGAGCGCGACGCCGACCACGTCGGGCGCCAGGCGCACCAGCTCGGCGACTTCGGCCGACATCGACACGGTGTCGGGAACCGGTTCGGTGATGACCTTCATGTCCGAGACGACCCGCGCCTGGCAGGCGTAGATCATGTCGCTGCCTTCCTCGGTGCCGCCGAACACCTTGCCATCGACCAGACGCACCTTGCAGCTGCCACAGATTCCGCTTCGGCAATCATGTTGGAGTTCCACGCCGCTCATGATCGCGCCATCAAGCAGCAGATCACCAACGTTTGCGTAGAACGTTTCTTTGTTCAGGGTTACCTTGCAGATCTTCGGCATCTATTCCACCTCGAGACGAATTGGTCGGACGTGGCGGGTGTGCCTGATCTGAGTGTGATCGAAGGCGGAAACCCGCATGAAGACTCCGGTCTTCAATGGCACGTCGTACTGGCTGGTGACGTCGAGGCGGCGTGCCACCTCAAGTGCCCAATGTCCGGAAGCCCAGCGGGCTGCGCATCGGACGTCGGCGCGATCGCCGGTGAAGTCACCGGAGATGATGACGCCCGGAAGGACGGTGCCGACAGGAATTTGCCGATCCCGGTCGGATGTATAAGGGTCTGATTCAGCTTCCGTCATGAACCAGCGCGCCCCGTCGCTCTCGCCGACATTTGGGTCGAGCGTAATTTGTCCCATCGCGGCCGTGGTCGCGGCGAGGTTCTTGGGCAGCCGGCGCGGCGTGACATAGCGCGTGCCGCTGGCGGCGTCGAAGGAGAAGACAAAATTATCGCTATAGTTGGCCGAACCCGGATCCGGCTCGAAGCCGCCCCTGTAAGGCACGACGTGATTGACCTGTTGCGGAGTAGGATCCGCAGGCGGACCGAAATGGTCGTCATCCATCCAACCGGTCGGGCCGCCGCTGGTCGCTTTCCACTGCCACACGTCGGCATAGGTACCGGCTGCCGGCGTGTAGTGCAGACCGCGGCCCGTCATGGTGGCCGGCGCATTCGGAATCGGCTGAGGGCTGGCGTGAAAAGTCCGGTCGCCCGCGAGATCGACGTCCAATGTCGTGAACAACACCGAGAACTTGTCTTCGTTGAAGGCGTGCTCGTCGTTGCTCTCGTATCCGTCGTGAAGCAGGTGCCAGCCGTCGGCTTGCTTGAGCAGCGGCAATTGCTTCAGCGAGCGGGTCGGATCTTCCCACGTGAACAGGAAGTAGGCCCAGGTGCCGTCATGCACCGCGCGAATCTCGATCTTCGATTCGCCGCGGCCGTCGAAGTGATCGCCCTTGTTGGTCATCACCGAGAACGCCGGAACGTTTCGCCAGATCGGATCGGAGGTGTCGCCGTCGAGAATCGGCGCGTCAGCCACCGCGATGCGGTGAATCTGCAAGTTGTCGACGACCAGCCAATCCGCCGCGACGACCGCCGAAGCTCCCGTAATCGCGACAGCCGCGGCGACAACGAAAGGATTGGACTGCAGCGTCATGTTCTTTCTCGGCGCGGTGCGCCTTGGCATGGGTTTTTTCGAACTGGGCTGCATGGTCTGATTCGGGTGCATGGTCGGTCTTCGTGAGTCCCGCCGTTCGTTCGGCTCGGCCGGTTGAAGCGGAGCCTTCGAGGTGCTCTGGAACTCCGGCGCTGACGATGAGTTCTTCTCCACCAGCATCGTCAACAATTCCACGGCATCAAGGCGCGGTGGCGGCGGCGGTACGCGATCCGGACGGAAAACTCTGAGCAATTGTGACGATCGGCCGATGGCGTAGTGCACCAGCACATGAAACGCCGCAAAAGCCGGAATGACCCAGGTGGCGCACCAGTGGATCATCACCATGTCGTAGCCCGCGGACAGGCCGAAATAGAGGAAGCCGCCGCTGACGATCAGTGTCAGCATCGTGGCGAAAAAGATCCAGACCAGCAGCACGCTGAGCGAGCCGAGTCTTGCCTGCTGGCGGCCGATCAGGCCGCGCAGGCGAATCTTGTCCAACACGATGCGACGCGTGAGCCCCGACCGGATCATGTAGATGGCGTAGCCGACCGCTACCGCGGTGAGGACCACGGCCGCCTCCATATGCGGTACCCAAACACTGGATCGCGGCAGCACGACGTCGAGCCAGTTGAGCCAGGTTCGCTCCGGCGTTTCGGTCGCGATACGAAGTCCGGTCACGAAGGCAACGACGGTCGCGCCGACAACCAGCCAATGCAGGATGATGGTTCCGTAGTCTGTCTTGCGGCGCCTCACTCTCGCTCTCCTTCTTCAAGGAGACGGCAAGCGCCTGCGTCGGCCTGACGCGCAGATCCTGCGCGCATGGCATATTTGGTATGCAGCCGCCCGCGGCATCGGCCCGATTCAGGCCACGCGATGCTCTGCCAGGAGCCGTTGTTATACTTACCCAAACTCTTTGTCCCCCAGATATCGGCTCGCCGAGATCGGCGAGCAGAAGTCATCTCCTTCTGTGAGCACATCGCACCACGCGAAGTGTTCAACCACCCGCGCCCGAGCTTAGGTTGAATGATCCGCCGACCGTGTGCGTGATTGCTGTCTTTGGACGAATCCTCAAGATCGTCTGGTAGCTCGCATCGCAAGCGAGCTGCTTTTCTGTTCTGTTCTCCTCTGTATCGCCAGAGACGTATCGCCAGATACCGATCCGCGCCGTCGACTGTGCAGTGCAAAGATTTATTTAGCTTCGTGGCGTCTTTCGGCCTGCACAGGGGCCAATGGGTGCAGAAGCAAGGTCATAGCCGGACGATTCTATGACACCTGTGTCTTTTGCGACCTTGCTGTTTTTGAGCCGATATGAATGGGAACGCCGCGCAAAGTGCGGTGTCCGATCAACGCTTGTTCCCCTGATCGAGGTGATAGAGCACCGGCGGCATTTGGCTTTCGCGCGTGTCGGCCGGGCATTCGATCTCGATCGGTAATCGTGATCGGTCCAATTGTCGCCGGAAAATGGTCGGTATCGGCTGCCAACTTGGTTTTCAAGCAGCACCATGACTCAATCGAGGAGACGAACGGGATGAATGCCGTTCCGGATCGCGCGCAGATAACTTCTTCATTCAAGGCGACCAATCCTTCAGCAACGATCGAGGCCGAGGATCCTGTTTCCAGGGGGCTGCGCGAGAGTGCGCGGCGGATGATCGGTATCGCCGTCTTCAGCGGCGTGATCAATCTCTTGATGCTGTCGGGTTCGATCTACATGTTGCAGGTTTACGATCGGGTGATCCCGAGCCGCAACCTCTCGACCTTGCTTGGCCTGTCGCTGATGGTGTTGCTGGCCTATGTCATGCAGGGATATTTCGACGCGCTGCGCTCGCGGATGTTATGCCGGGTCGGGACGCTGTTCGATGTTGGCCTGCAGGACGCCATCCACAACGCGCTCGCCACGCTGCCGCTTCGTGGCGTGAGACCGATGCTGATGCAGCAGCCGTTGCGCGACCTCGACCAAATTCGGGCCTTCATGTCGAGCATGGGACCGACGGCATTCCTGGACATGCCATGGATCCCGATCTTTCTGATCGGGCTGTTTCTCTTCCATCCGGTCATCGGCCTGACAGCGATCGTTGGCACCGCTGCCATCATCGCCATGACATTGGTGTCGGAGCGTCTGTCGCGCGGCGCGGCCAAAGCCGCGATGGATAGCAGCGCGCAACGACAGGTGCTGGCCGACACGACGCAGCGCAACGCCGAGGTGATACGGGCGCTTGGGATGACGGATCGTTTCGGCGCCCGCTGGTCCCGGGCCAATGAGCGCTATCTGCGTGAGAACATCCGCGCCACCGACGTGTCCGTGAATCTAGGCTCCGGCGCGAAAGTGCTGCGCTACGTGCTGCAATCCGGCATGCTCGGAATTGGCGCGTTTCTGGTGGTTTCCGACCAGGCGTCGGGTGGCATCATGATCGCGTCGTCGATCCTGATGGGCCGGGCCCTGGCGCCCGTCGAAGTCGCGCTCGGCACCTGGAAACAGCTCGTCGCCGCGCGCCAGGGCCTCGCGCGCCTGCGCGACATCTGCAAGGTGACCGCGAAACCTCCCGCGCCGCCGGTGACGCTGCCGCGTCCCTGCCGCGAGCTCTCGGTGCAAGGCCTGAGCGTCGCCGCGCCAGGCGGGGACAAGCCGATCGTCTCCAACGTCTCCTTCGCGCTCAAGGCCGGCATGGGACTGGCCTTGCTCGGCGCCAGCGCGTCGGGAAAGACTTCGCTGTCAAAGGCGCTGGTCGGAATCTGGCCCTCTCAACAGGGCATTGTGCGCCTGGACGGCGCGGCGATCGACCAGTGGTGCAACGAAGATCTCGGGCGCTACGTCGGCTATCTGCCGCAGGACGTCGCGCTGTTCGACGGAACGGTAGCCGAGAACATCTGCCGCTTCGATCACGACACGACATCGGACGCGATTCTGCGCGCAGCGCAGATCGCAGGCGTTCATGAAATCATTCTGCGCCTGCCGGAAGGCTATTCGACGCGGATCGGTCAGGGCGGCATGTCGCTGTCGGCCGGGCAGCGGCAGCGAATCGGACTGGCGCGCGCGGTGTTCGGCGATCCCTTCCTGGTGGTGCTCGACGAGCCAAACGCCAACCTGGATGCCGACGGCGAGAACGCCTTGAGCCGGGCCATTCAGATTCTGCGCCATAATAAGAGTATCGTCATCGTCATCTCGCATCGTCCCAGCGCGCTTTCCGCGTTGAACATGGCCATGGTGCTGTACGAGGGCAAATCGATTGCGTTCGGCTCGAGCGAGGAGATCTTCAAGCGTGTTCGCGCCGGAGTTCCACCCGGGGCGGCGGCTCAAGCCCCCGCCGTGGCGCAGCAGTCGGCGCCGCCGCCGAATACCAAGGCGGTGCGCCGCGCCGCGGCGGTCGCAGGGAGCGTTTGATCATGAGGCCCATCGAGGACACCGGCCGATTCGATGATGCGGAGACGCGCTGGAACGATGCATCGCAGGATGACGGCGTGGGGCCGCAGGGCGAGGCCTTGATTCTCGAACTGCAACGTCTTCGCGAAGCTTTCGATGACGATGACGGAACAAATCGCCGCTACACCCGACAGTCGCGCGATGGCGCGGGGCCCGATCGGCATCGTCGCGGCAATCAGTCGAAGCGGCGGCGAAAAGGCCGGATGGGAAAGGCGATCGATGTCTGGCTCACGCAGTTCGGGCTGAAGGCACCCGCCGAGTCCCGGGGCGAAAGGGATGAGAGGTCGCTTGGCGCGAAGGATCAGCGCGCGCGACGTCCGCGTCCGACGATCGTTGCGAGCGAGCCCGTCATGATGAAGAGGCCGGCGGAAGGGCCCGCCGTGCGTCAGCGGCCGCGGAATCCGACCATGGCTCCCGGCGAACCCCGCGTGATGAAAAGACCGATCGAGGCAAACGCGCCGCGCTCACCGCGCCGGCCAGCCCCGACCATCACACTGGACGAGCCCGCCGTGACGGGAAAAAAAAGGTCGCCCGAGGCGATCAACACACGGCCTCCGCGCCTGCGCGAGACGGCTATGCCGCTCGGCGAGCCGTTCGGGAAGCCGGTCGGGATGAAGCGACGCGTCGAGCCGACGGTGGCGGCTCCCCGTCGTGAAGGTCCGACGATCACCCATGGTGACCGCATCGCCATGGACTTGATGAAACCCGGGCCGGCCATTCCGGTAACGGGAGCAGGGCCTGGCGGCTCGCAACCGATGATGCTCGCGAAACCCGGCTCGGAGCTTCCGGGCCAGCCGAAGCCTGCCCTGCCTGCGACCACGTTGGTTGGGAAATCCCGCAAGGGCTTGATGACCGGCGTGACATTTCTCCTCGACCATGGCGCGCCGCCCCCTCCGGAAGATTCGCCCGATACAACCCTGACGGTGCGGGCCCGCTGGTCGTTCGAGCGCGAATTGCGCAGGGGACTTCGGGTTCTCATCCTGGCTGTCGTACTGGGCGGTGGCTGGTTGGTGTTCGTACCGCTGGCGGGCGCCGTCGTGGTGCCGGGCAATCTCGTCGTTCAATCCAACGTCAAGCAAATCCAGCATCCGACCGGCGGCGTTATCGCGGAGATCGCGGTACAAAATGGGTCGCGGGTCGCCGCTGGCGATCTCCTGGTGCGGCTTGACGCCACCCAGGCGCAAGCCAGCCTTCAGGTGGTGACCAAGCAGCTCGACGAGATCCGGGCACGGATGGCGCGGCTGACCGCCGAGCGTGACGGCCTCGACACGATCGAATTTCCGCCGGAATTGCAGGCGCGGGCAAACGATGACGATGTCAAGAAGACGCTGGCGTCGGAAGTGTCGCTCTTCAAGGCCAGATCCGGCGCGCGCCAGAGCCAGAAAGACCTCCTGCAAAGTCAGGTCGCGCAGCTCACCCAGCAGATTACGGGACTGGAAGCGCAGCTCGACGCCAAGGCGAAGCAATTGGATTTGATCCACGGCGAACTCCCCGGTGTTCAGGATTTGTATGACAAGCACCTGGTACCGGTGTCGCGGCTGACGTCGTTACAGCGCGAATCGGCACAAAACGACGGCGAGCGCGGTCAATTGACGTCGGCGATTGCCGAGACGCGATCGAAGATCGACACGTCCCAACTTCAGGTAGTTCGGATCGATCAGGATTTTCGCAGCGAGGTCGTGAAGGATTTGAACGAGGCGCAAGCCAAGGAAGCCGAGCTTGCACAGCATGGCATTGCTGCGCGCGATCAGCTCGACCGGATCGAAATCCATGCCCCGGTCTCCGGCCTGGTCAACCAGCTCTCCGTTCATACGATCGGCGGCGTGATCAAGGCCGGCGAAACCGTCATGGAAATCGTCCCGGATACCGATGACCTGCAGATCGAGGCGCGGGTGCAGCCAAAGGACATCGATCACGTGCGGACCGGCCAGAAGGCGTTCGTGCGCTTCTCCGCCTTCAATCAGCGTACGACGCCACAGCTCAACGGCACGGTTTCCTATGTGTCGGCCGATACCGGTCATGATCAGCAGTCGAACGCGCCGTACTTCACGGTCCGGGTCGTGCTGCCCGAAGACGAGCGCCGGCGACTGAACGGTCAGCAACTGGTTCCGGGAATGCCTACCGAGGTCTTCATGCAGACCGGCAGCAGGACCATGATGAATTATCTGTTCGAGCCGATCACCGATCAGTTGCGGCGCGCGTTTGTCGAATAGCTACGGAATACGTCCAATGAAGCACGCTTGGTTTGCCCTACTGCCCAGGCGACGGCAATTTGATCCGGAATGTCGGCCGGACAACAAGACTCCAGGCGCGGCCGGCATGATCCATCGTTGCGACTGCGGCACGGATCATGTCGTCATTCCCAAGGAGATTCCCTTGGCCAATGACGAGCCGTGCATTTGCGCGGGCTGCGGATGCGAACTGAGAGGCCGACGGAGTTCTCGATACTTCGACTACGAGCCGCTCCATCCGCGTCGGGAGGAAGAGCTGTGCGATACAACAGCAAGCCTGAACGCAGGTCGCATGTCGTCCGGATTGAACAACTCGTAGGAGACGCTGCGCAATGGATGCTTCCGTATCTTGGACGAAGACGACGCAACGCGCGCTTCCAAAGCATCTCAAGCGGCTGGAGTCCGAGTCCATCGAGATCATGCGCGAGGTCGTCGCGGAATCCAAGAGGCCGGTCATGCTGTACTCGATCGGCAAGGATTCGAGCGTGATGCTGCACTTGGCGATGAAGGCGTTCTACCCTGCCAGGCTGCCTTTCCCACTTCTACACGTCGATACGACCTGGAAATTCCGCGAGATGATCGCGTTTCGCGACGAAACCGTGCGCCGTCTCGGAGTCGAACTGTTGGTTCACGTCAACCAGGACGGTCTCGCGCGTGGAATTGGGCCGATCGCGTCGGGGGCCTCCGTTCATACCCAGGTCATGAAGACCGAAGCGCTCAAACAGGCGCTCGACCTTTATGGCTTCGATGCAGCGTTTGGCGGCGCGCGCCGAGACGAGGAGAAGAGCAGGGCCAAGGAGCGCATCTTTTCCTTCCGCTCGATAGGACACGTCTGGGATCCCCGCAACCAGCGCCCAGAATTGTGGAACCTGTTCAACGCGGGTGTCCGGCCGGGCGAGACCATGCGCGTGTTTCCGCTGTCGAACTGGACCGAGCTGGACATTTGGCACTACATCATGCTGGAAGACATTCCGGTGGTGCCGCTTTATTTCGCCAAGCGACGTCCGGTGGTGCAGCGTGGCGGTGCCTGGATCATGGCGGATGATGATCGCTTGCCCCTTCAGCCTGGCGAGCGGCCGGACATGCGGCAAGTGCGGTTTCGTACGCTCGGTTGCTATCCGCTGACGGGCGCCATTGAATCCCGCGCCGTGACGCTGGAAGATATCGTCTTGGAGACACGCTCGGCGCGTTTCTCGGAACGCCAGGGCCGCCTCATCGATGCGGATGAGACTGCATCCATGGAGATGAAAAAGCGGGAAGGCTACTTCTGATGAATCGCGCCGCATTTGCCGTCGAGGAGCAGAGTAAGGATCTTCTCCGGTTTCTCACTTGCGGTTCGGTCGACGACGGAAAATCCACCCTGATCGGCCGCCTGCTGCACGATTCGAACCTGGTCTTTGAGGATCAACTGTCAACCTTGGCCAGGGACTCGATCAGGCCGGGCGCAACAGCGGGGCAGATCGATCTCGCGCTTCTCGTGGACGGTCTTGAGGCCGAGCGCGAGCAGGGCATCACGATCGATGTCGCCTATCGTTTCTTCTCCACGTCCAAGCGATCCTTTATCGTTGCCGATACGCCGGGCCATGAGCAGTACACAAGGAACATGGCGACCGGCGCGTCGCAGGCCGACCTGGCCGTTCTCCTGGTCGACGCCCGAAAGGGCCTTTTGGCACAGACGCGACGACACTCGCTCATTTGCTCGCTGCTCGGCCTTCGCCATGTCGTCCTGGCCATCAACAAGATCGATCTTGTCTCTTATCAGGCCGGCATTTTCGACAGGATCGTCAAGGAATATGTCGCTTTCGCAACGCAACTCGGCTTTGCGTCGATTGTGCCGATTCCAATTTCCGCCCGAGACGGTGATAACATCACGAGGCGGTCGGACAACACGCCCTGGTACCATGGGCCGACCCTGCTCGAGCATATCGAGGCCGTCGACATCGAGAGCGATGCAATAGAAAAGCCGCTCCGCTTTCCCGTGCAGTGGGTCAATCGGCCGGACCTCGATTTCCGCGGCTATGCCGGCACGGTCGCATCCGGCACCATCGCTGCCGGCGACCCCATCGCTGTCGCTGGTTCGGGGCTAGTCACAAGCGTGAAGGAACTTCTGAGCTACGACGGCCCGCAAGCGTCGGCCCAGGCGGGAGACGCCATCACGATCACGCTTGATGACGAGATCGATGTCTCCCGCGGCGATCTGCTCGTTGATCCGGCATCCCGCCCGGAAGTGTCGGATCAGTTTGCCGCGCATATCATCTGGATGAGCGAGCAAAGGCTCACGCCGGGCCGATCGTATCTGGCGCGCATTGGCACCAAGCTCACGCCGGTCACGGTGACCGGAATCAAATACAAGATCGACGTCAATACGCGCGAGCATCTTGCGGCGGATACGCTTGGCCTCAATGACATCGCCTTCTGCAATCTGGCGACAGGCATGCCTGTCGCGTTCGATCCGTACGAACAGAATCGCAAGACCGGCTCATTCATCCTGATCGACCGGGTGACCAATCACACGCTCGGCGCCGGTATGATCGCCTTTGGCTTGCGCCGGGGCACCAATATCCATTGGCAGGCGACGCTGATCGGAAAGTCCAAGCGTGCGGTGCACAAGCATCAAAAGCCGGCCATCATATGGTTCACCGGTCTTTCCGGCGCGGGCAAGTCGACCATCGCCAACATTGTTGAACGGCAGCTTCACGCCAGCGGTCATCACACCATGTTGCTGGACGGCGATAATCTGCGCCACGGACTCAATCGCGACCTGGGCTTTACGGAGGCCGACCGGGTCGAGAACATTCGACGCGCCGGAGAAGTTGCCAAAATCCTGGTGGACGCAGGCCTGATCGTGCTGTGTTCGTTCATCTCTCCCTATCGCGCCGAGCGCGACATGGTACGCGGTCTGGTGTCGGATGGGGAATTCGTCGAAGTCTTCGTCGATACGCCCATCGAGGAGTGCGCCCGGCGTGATCCCAAGGGCCTTTACGCAAAGGCGAAGGCCGGCACGATCAAGAATTTCACGGGCTTCGATGCGCCATATGAAGTCCCGGCAAATCCCGAAATACATTTGTCGACCGTCGGCCAGCAGCCCGAACAATTGGCGGAACACATTCTGAAGACGTTGGCCGCGCTCCAAATTGCAAATTAGGCGGCCGAGGTACGATGATAATAGTTCGGCAAGATATCGTTGCGAGCTCGCGGCTTTCTCGCTGCTCAATACATGACTTGCTCGATGTCATCGCGGACTTGATCGGGTGTTGCCTTATCAGAGGCGAAAATTGCCGAGAGCGAGTGATGCGACTTTGATCGCATTGGCCAAATGCCTCGCGGCAGCGGCCGCGCGGCACAAAAAAAAGCCGCCGCCTTGCTCGATCAGGATCATGTTTGCCCGAACAACATCATAGTTGAGGCTATGCCTGCCCTTCTTTTAGCCCGATTACCTCAATAACTCGCAGGGTGCGCGGAGCATCGCGAGTGCTCACGATGCCGACCGAGGTCGGTGATAGGGCCTTCAGTTTTGAACATCCTCCTAGTCCTGCGGGGAACGTCAAACAGGACCAGCGAGCTTGAATTCGGGGAGACGATCTAATGGCAACTACGTTGTTCAACAAGACGGCGCTGGCGAATGGAACGTCGAACTTGATCGTGCGCGGTGACGCAATCAATCAATCGACCGATTTGGTGCAGGCCGGTGTTGTCTTCAACGATGCCATCCGCCTATCGACGGGACTGTTCAATCTGTCGGGCAGCGGTAATCAGAACCCGTTCCTCGGCGAATACACCACGGACATCCATGCGGTGCAGAACGACATCGCCGCGATGCTCGCGACCCCTGGTAACGTAACGCTTGGCGGTCAGGCCTTTACGCTGAATGCCACCGATACGGCGGTCCTGACCAACATCGAAGGTCAGCTCGGGACGTTGCTGACGGCTGCGGCGCAGACCACCAATGCGGCGACCTTGACGGCGGCGAACCAGACGCTGCATGCCGTGCAGAGCGAGATCCTGCAGGAGATCAACGGCGACGCCCATATCTCGGCAGGCCTCAACAACGTCCAGTTCCTGGCCAATACGGGCGCCAACGACGTCGCGTTCCAGAACATGCCGGCGGGCGCCGACGATCCGGCCGCAGTTGCGGCTGCGACGGCGGGCACGAGCCTGAAGGCGGTCGGCGAGGTCTTCAATGCGGCCGCCGATCTGGCGCTAGGCGGCATCAACACTGCCAATGTCGCCCAGGTTAATGCTGACTTCACCGCGGTTCAGCAGGGTCTCACCAAGATCCTGGGCAATGCGACCATGCTGGCGCAGATCGAAAACGGCGAAACCGCCAATGCCGCGGCACTGACCACGGTTCACCTGCAGACGGTGCTGAACCAGATCAACCTGCAGCTCAACAAATACGACAACGCGGAAACCACCGGCAGCGCCACCGCGTTGCGCGGCACCGCTGACAACCTGCTCGACATCATCGACATCGTTCAGGGCGACGCCAACCTCAATACGGCGGCGGGCGGCAGCGGCGCTGCGGGGCATGCCGGCGGCTTTGCCGAAATGCCGGGCGGTCTGACCAACTCCGTGCAGAAGTTCCAGGACAACCAGGTGCAGACCAATTTCTGGGCGGCATTCCTGGCCGAGGCCAACACCATCAACGCGCATCTGGCCGGCATCGCCAATGGCACGCAGACAGCCACCGCCGCGCTGGTCACGCAGATCCAGAACTACCAGGCGTTCGGCGCTAATTTCGATGCCGCGCAGGGCCAGATCTTCCAGGCGCGGTTCGACAACGAACTGAACAACGGCACGCTGGAGGCGGATACCGCCGCCGCCGTCAAGGGGCTCACGGGCATCCTGAACGGCGACACCGGAGCCGCGCTGGCCGCGGATCAGGCGATGATCACGGCGGCCGGGCAGGGCTTTGCCGCCGACGCGATGGACGTCTCGGGCAACAACATCGCGATCGGCGGGGCGACCTATGTCGGCTCGGCAACGACAGTGGCCACGGCAACCTCGGTCAATGGTCTGGCGCAGGGTAACATCCCGGTCACGGCGACCCCGAACATCGCCAATGGTACCGGCGGTACCGTGACCACGGGAGGCGGCGGTACCGGTGGTACTGGCGGCGGCACAGGTGGCGGCGGCACGGGCGGCGGCGGCACGACAACGACCTTGTTCAACCATACGGCGCTTGCGAACGGCACGTCGAACCTGATCGTGCGTGCCGATGCACTCAATCAGTCAAACGACCTGGTGCAGGCCGGTGTCGTGTTCAACGACGCGGTTCGCCTGTCAACGGGACTGTTCAATGTGTCGGGCAGCGGCAATCAGGCGCCGTTCCTCGGCGAATACACCGCCGACATTCAATCGGTTCAGAACGACATCGCCGCGATGCTGGCCACGCCCGGCAATGTGACGCTCGGTGGCCAAACGTTTGCGCTCAATGCCACCGACACCGCCACCCTCACCAAAGTCGAAGGGCAGCTCGGAACGTTGCTGACCGCGGCGGCACAGACCACCAATGCGGCGACACTGACCGCGGCGGACCAGACGCTGCATACGGTGCAGGCCGAGATCCTGCAGGAGATCAACGGCGACGCCCATATCTCGGCAGCGCTCGGCAACGTCCCGTTCCTGGCCAACACCGGCGCGACCGACGTCGCGTTCCAGGGCACACCGGTTGGCGCCGACGATGCGGCGGCGCTCGCCGCGGCGACGGCGGGCACCAGCCTGCAAGCGGTCGGCACGGTCTTCAACGCGGCCACGGCCGCCGCCTTGGGCGGCATCAACACGGGCAATGTCGCCGAGATCAACGCTGATTTCACCGCGGTTCAGCAGGGTCTCACCAAGATCCTGGGCAATGCGACCATGCTGACGCAGATCGAGACCGGCGAGACCGCGAATGCCGCGGCGCTGACCACGGTCCACCTGCAGACGGTGCTCAACCAGATCAACCTGCAGCTCAACAAATACGACAATGCGGAAACCACCGGCAGCGCCACCGCGCTGCGCGGCACGGCGGACAACCTGCTCGACATTATCGACATCGTTCAGGGCGACGCCAACTTGAACACGGCGGCCGGCGGCAATGGCAATGCGGGGCATGTCGGCGGCTTCTCTGAAATGCCGGGCGGGCTGACCGGATCCGTA
>Ga0137413_10000406_pt1 | contig 14081 bp, 15 predicted proteins | sample CZODoug2_1_16fun_FD_108280 | JGI IMG/M metagenome (GOLD analysis project Ga0137413, IMG submission 108280) | Vadose zone soil fungal communities from Angelo Coast Range Reserve, California, USA - CZODoug2_1_16fungal (Illumina Assembly) | ecosystem: Environmental > Terrestrial > Soil > Vadose... | reverse complement strand
GCGGGAGAATGATCAGTAGTCGCGGCGGACGCGGGTGTCGTCGTGGCTGTCCTCGTAGCGGCCGCTGTTGTGCGAGTTGAAGTTGTCGTGGCTGTCCGTGCGGGTGCGGTCCTCGTGGCGTATATACCTACTGGTGTCGGACCGGCTCTGGTCGACCCGCTGATCGGCCCTGCCGTCCCCCGCCGAGTTCACCGCACTGGTGCCGTGCCTGGACGGGCGCACCCGGGTTTCGCTGTCGTTGTCATTGTTGTACCCGTAGGCGTCGCCACCGATGGAGACCGCTCCCCCGTCGCCGGTGTCGGAGCGAGCCGTCAGGTAGTCCGCCGCGGCCGCGGTCCCGGCGGCGCAGAGCACGCCGGCGGCAACCCCGATGGCCAGGGCCGTCGCTTGGGCCAGCCGCCTCGTCATGGTGTTCATGGCATCCTCCACGGAGTCCCGCTGCCGCTGTGTGTGAACCCACGTCACAGCAGCCCCATTAGCGCACTCTCATCACAGCAGCCTCGTTAGTAACGGGAAGCCTCGAATACGGCAACACCGGGATGCCTTGCGCCACTCGTTCGTGCCGCAACGACACACGATGCGGCAACCACGCAGGTGGGAAGGTCGGCCCCGGCCTGTGGTCAGAGCGCGGTGCCAGCCCGCTCGGCCGCCGCCACGACCGCGGCGGCCAGCAGCGGCACCCGGGACCGGGGGCAGCGCGCGCTCGGCGCGGCGACCGCGAGCCCGGCCACGGCGCGCCCCGCGCTGTCCCGGACACAGGCGCCCACCGCCACGATGCCCCGGTCACTCTCCTCGAAGTTGGTGGCGTAACCGCGCCGGCGGATGCTGGCCAACTGCCGACGCAACACGTTGAGCTGGACCGGCACGCCGCCGGGAGCGCCGGGCAGTTCTCGCGGATACAGCGCGGTCAGCTGCGCGGTGGACAGCTCGGCGAGCAACGCCTTGCCACCCGACGTGCAGTGCGCGGGCAGCAGCATGCCCACTCGCGATCCGACGCGGAGCACGTGCATGCACTCCACACAGTCCAGGAACCGGCTGCCGTTGCCCTCCAGCACCATGAGATGGCAGGTCTCGCCCAGCTCGTCGTGCAGCGCCCGCAGGTGTCCGCGCAGCAACGTCCGGAGGTCTTGAGGGGAAGGGCCGGGCAGCACCAGCCGGGTGAACGCGGGGCCGGGCCGGTAGGCCTTGTGCGCGTCCTGGACGGCGAAGTCGCGATAGCTCAGTGCGCTGAGCAGCCGATGGGCGGTGGAGCGAGCCACGCCGAGGTGCGTCGCCGCCTCGCTGACCCGTACCCGCTGGCGCTCGGACAGCAGGAGCATCAGCCGCAGGATGTTGTCCGCCGACTCGAGGGACGACTTGTTCCGCACAAAGGAATCCTAGGGGCTACCGATTCCTACCGGCGGGGTTCCCATGGCTAGCTGGGGCGGCAGCACGGCTGAGGGAGGGTCTCCGGTGTCGAGCATCGCGGTCGATGTGCGTACCGAGCTGAGCGAGGCGCCGCTGCGCCCGTATCACTGGCTGCTCGTCGGCCTGGTCGCGCTGGCCACCGTGTTCGACGGCTACGACACGTTCATCCCGTCCTACATCCTGCACTTCGTGGCCCACGAGTGGTCCCTGGCACCGAGCACGGCGGGTCTGCTCATGTCGTCCGGGCTGATCGGGTTCGGCGTCGGCTCGATGACCCACGGAGTGATCGCGGACCGGATAGGGCGGCGGCCCACGCTCATCGCCGGGCTCTTCATCGCTGGCGTGTTCAGCGTATTGACCGGCGCGTTCGGCACGTCGTTCACGCCGTTCGTGGTGCTCCGAATGCTCACCGGGCTCGGCCTCGGAGTGCTGCTGCCGCTGGGCACTGCCTACGTGAACGAGTACCTGCCGGCCCGGGTGCACAACCGACTGGCCGTCCTCGGGGGCGCGGGATTCGCGCTCGGCGGCGTGTTGGCCGCGGTGCTCGGTGTCACGCTGTCCGAGAGCGGCGACTGGCCGGCGCTGTTCTACGTCGGCGGCGCCGGAATCCTGCTCGGGTTGGTGTACCTGGCGGTGTTTCCGGAGTCCGTGGAGTTCCTGGTGTCCCGTGGCAAGTCCGAACAGGCCGCCCGACTGCTCGCCCGCATCCGCCCGGAGCGGGCCGAGCTGTACCGCACGGCCGGTCTCACCATGGCCCCACAGCCGCCGGCCCGGGACCTGCAACTGGTGCTGGGGAACAGCTACCGGCGACGCACGCTGGCGCTCTGGGTGTCGTCGTTCCTGCTGCTGTTCTGCATCTACGGGTTGTCCACCTGGACACCCCAGCTGATGATCCAGCGAGGCCACGGTTTCGTGTCCGGCTACGCCTTCGGGGCGGTCATGCAGGGCATGTCCATCGTCGGTGCGCTGCTCGGTGGGTTCGTCGCCGATCGCTACCTGGGTGCCCGGCGCAGCGTGATGCTCTGGTGCGGGCTGGGGGTGGCCGCGGTGCTGGTTGTCGCGTTCACCGACGGTGCCCTCGGCAACCTGTTGGCCGTCGGTGCCGCCGGGCTGTTCATCATCGGCGGCCAGTTCCTGCTCAACAACATCTGCGCGATCACCTATCCGGTCCAGGCCAGGGGAACCGGCGAAGGGCTGATGCTCGGGTTCGGGCGAGTCGGCGGCATCCTCGGCCCCTACCTCGGTGGCGCGCTGCTCGGCGCGTTCGGCGGCACGTCGGTGCTGTTCGTGGCCGTTGCGGTGGCGGCGGCCCTGGCCGTGCTGAGCACCTCGTTCGTCACCGCCCGGGGTGACAGCGCGATACCCGACGCGAGCGCTCGACGGCAGGGAGTCGTGGCGTGAGTCCTCGGGTCGCCGTCATCGGCGCCGGAATCGGCGGCCTCACGCTGGCCCTGAAGCTGCACGTCGCCGGTATCGGGTGTCAGGTGTTCGAGGCCGTGCCCGAGTTGTCGGCAGTCGGTGTCGGGATCAACCTCTTGCCGCACGCCGTCCGGGAGCTGAGCAGGCTCGGGTTGGGCGAGGAGCTGGCCTCGGTGGGGGTCGCACCTCGGGAGTCGGTGTACTTCAATCGGTTCGGCCAGCGCATCCACACCGAGCGGATCGGCCGCGCCGCCGGCTACGACTGGCCACAGCTGTCCATCCATCGCGGTGACCTCCAGACGGTGCTCGCGCGCGCGGTCCGGGCCCGGCTCGGCGAGCGGTCCCTGGTGACCGGGCACCGCTGCGAACGAGTCGACCAGGACGAGCGCGGCGTGACCGTGCACCTGACCCGAGCCGACGGCAGCCGGACCAGGGTGCACGCCGAGGCCGCGGTCGGCTGCGACGGCATTCATTCCGCCGTGCGCCGCCAGCTGCATCCAGAGCAGGGCCCGCCGGTCTACTCGGGTTACAACATGTGGCGCGGGGTCAGCGTGTCACCGCCGATCCTGGGCGGCGCGAGCATGATCCGAGCCGGCTGGCTGGCCACCGGCAAGCTGGTGGTCTACCCGATCCGCGACCAGGTGGACGACGCGGGTCGCCAACTCCTCAACTGGGTGGTGGAGATCGAGACGCCTCGGCACGCTGACCGCGACTGGAACCGGGCGGGCCGGGTCGAGGACTTCATTGACGTGTTCGCCGACTGGCGGTTCGACTGGCTGGACGTGCCGGCGTTGATAGCAGGCGCACGCGAGATCCTGGAATACCCGATGGTCGACCAGGACCCGCTGCCGTGGTGGGGCACCGGGCGGGTCACCCTGCTCGGCGACGCGGCGCACCCGATGGTTCCCCGGGGTTCCAACGGCGCCGGTCAAGCCGTGCTGGACGCCGCGGCACTGGCCGCCGAGCTAGGCGCATCCCACGACGTGGTGACCGCGTTCGCCGGGTACGAACAGCTCCGACGCCCAGCCACCTCGGCCGTGGTGCGTGCCAACCGGACCAACCCGCCGGACGCGATCCTGCGTGAGGTCTACCAGCGCACCGGGGACCGGCCGTTCGCCCAGATCGAGGACGTGATCAGCACCGGGGAGCTGGACGACATCATCGCCGTCTACCAGGAGACGGCGGGCTACTCGCTGGCCGCGCTGCGTGAGCCGTGAGTAGCTGCCACTTGTCGTTGGAAAAAGACCCGACAACTGGCTCTTGTCGTTGGGAATTGACGCGACAAGTCGGCGGGGGTCGGCGCGGTTAGGTCCCGGCGGGCTCCGCGGGGAGGAGGAGGGTGGCCTGTAGGCCTCCGGCCGGTGAGTCGTCGAGGTGCAGCGCGCCGCCGTGCAGCACGGCCTGCTGCTCCACCAGCGCAAGTCCGAGGCCGGAGCCGCCGCTGCGCGGGCCCACACCTCGGGCGAAGCGTTGCTTCATCACCTCACGCTGATCAGCTGGGATTCCCGGCCCGTCATCGCCGACGGTGACCCGGGCGTTGCCGCCTTCGCCGACCAGGCACACCTGGACCGTGCCACCCGGCCTGCCGTGCAGTGCCGCGTTGTCCAGCAGGTTGTCCACCGCGATGCGCAGGCCGTCCCGCCACCCCTGGACCAGCACCAGCTCCATGCCGCCGCCGAGGTTATAGCTGACGTCGGGGTGCCGGTGCCGGGCGTGCTCAACCGCTTCGGCAACGAGATCAACCAGCTCCACGCCGACCCGGGCGGGAAGGGCACCGGCGTCGCCTCGAGCGAGTGCCTGCAGCCCGTCCAGCAGCGCGACCACGCGCTGGTGCTGGACGGTCATCGCGGCCAGCGCCTGCTCACGTTGCGCGGCGGCCAGGTCGGGATTGCGGCGCAGCGTTTCCAAATCCATGCCGAGGCTGGTCAACGGCGTGCGCAGCTCGTGGCCCGCATCGGAGGTGAACCTGCGGGTGGACAACATGCTGACCTGCAGGCGTTCCAGCATGCCGTTCAGCGTGGCCGACAGGTCGGCGACCTCGCGCGGACGGCTCACCCGAGGTAACCGCTGGGCCAGATCACCCGGTCGGATCCCCATCGCGCCGGCGCGCAGTCGCTGCAACGGTTGCAGCACCAGGCCGGTGACCAACCAGGTACCGAGAGCCGCGATCACGCTCGCCACCCCGCCGGCTACCGCCGCGAGATTCTGGTTGGCGTCCAAGCGCCGCTTCACCGGCTCGATGTCCTGCAGCAACTGCAACCGGTCACTGCCGACCGCGTCGAGCGGCTGGACCAGCGATCGCCAGGACTGCCCGCCGATCACCAGGGTGCTCAGCCCGTACCCGGCCGGCGGCGGGATATCTCCGGCGGGCAGCCCACCTCGTTCGGCAACCACCTCATCGCCAGACAGCAGCCGCACCAGCGACTGGCTCCCGGCGAGCAGCTCTCCGTACTCGTCGGCTGACCCGCCCGCGGTGCCGGGACCGCCGGACAACAGCTTGTCCGCGTCCGAGCGAACCCGGTCCGCACGCGCGACGAGTTGGTGGTCGACGTCTGCCCGATCGCGATCATCGATGCGCAGCGCGATCGCCAGGCCGGTCAGCGCGACCACTACCAGCACGATCAGCGCGACGCTCGCGGTGACCTGGGTACGCACGCTTCGCGGCAACACCTTCATGCCCGCAGCACAAATCCGACGCCTCGCACGGTGTGCAGCACCCTTGGCTCGCCGCCGGCCTCCAGCTTCCTGCGCAGGTAGCCGATGAAAACGTCGACCACATTGCTGTCCACGTCCCAGGTGTAGCCCCACACCTGCGCGAGCAACTGCGCCCTGCTCAGCACCTGCCCGGGGTGGCGGCCCAGCGACAGCAGCAGGTCGAACTCGCGGCTGGTCAGGCCCAGGTCCCGCCCGGCGCGGGTGGCCAGGCGCCGGGCCGGCTCGATCGCCAGGTCCGCCAGTACCACCGGCCGGGTGTCCCGACTCTGGTGCAGCCGCACCATGGCGTGCAGGCGCGCGGCCAGCTCGGCCACCGAGAATGGCTTGACCACGTAGTCGTCCGCTCCGGCCGCCAGCCCGGCGACCCGGTCGTCGACCTCGTCACGGGCGGAGAGCATGCACACCGGCAGGGTCCTGCCCTCGGTGCGCAGCCGGCGCACCACCTCGATCCCGTCCATGCCCGGCATGGCCACGTCGAGCACCACCACGGCGGGCGGCTGGGCGGCGATCTGGGCGAGCGCGAGCAGCCCGTCGGCGGCGTCGTACACGTCGAAGCCCTCCACCGCCAGCCCTCGGCGCAGGGCCTGGCGCACGCCCTGATCGTCGTCCACCACCAGAACCTTCAGCCCCCGGCGGGCGGCGGTCCCCCGAGTCACTTGGTTTCTCCCGGCTTGTCGATGTGTTCGGTGGTCACCCCTGGGGCGCCATCTCCGTGCTTAGCGGTTCCAGTGGTGTTGGCCTGGTAACTGGCTACCAGAGCGATCACCGTAAGTGTTGCGGTAATCCAGAGGGTGATGCGTTGCATGCTGCTCCTCGTCGTTGTCGTGGCGAGTGCCGACCGGCGCTACCAGGCGAAGTCCTCGCTGTGCACCTGGTGGCGCAACGCCCCGGCCTGAGCCACGGCTTTCCGAACCGCGCAGATCCACTTCGGCGGGCCGCACACGAAGATGTCCCGGTCGGCGATATCCGGGACGAGCTCTTGCAGGGCCGTGACATCGTCGAGGTCGGGGTCGAATCCGACCGGCAGCCACGAACCGTCCGCGCGACGAGGCCCCGGCACGTAGTGCAGCTGCACGCCCCGGCGGGCGGCGATCTCGTCGAGTTCGGTGGTGAAAATCGCGTGCTCGGCGCTGGTGAACCGGTAGATCAGCGCCGTCTCACCGGGCGCATACGGGGAATCCTCGAGCAACGCCCGCATGGGGGTAATGCCGACGCCGGAGGCCAGCAGCAGCATTCGCGGATGGACGCGACGTTCGGTGGTCAGGGTGCCGTACGGCCCTTCGATCAGGACCCGGGCGCCGGGGCGCAGGGTGGCCGCCCGTGCGCTGCCGTCCCCCGCCGCCTGGATGGTGACCCGCAGGCGATCGCCGACAGGCGCGGCGGAGATGGTGTACGGATTGCCCCGGGACCACCCTGGACCGTCCAGGAATCGCCAGATGAAGAACTGGCCGGACTTGGCGCGCAGCCGATCCAGCCGGTGCCCGGTTATGGCCACCGACACCACGCCGGGAGCTTCGGTGCGCACCTCGGCAATGCGCATCCGGTGGTATGCCGATCGCCACAGCGGCAGGCCGATCCGGAACACCAGGATCGCCGAAGCGGCGACGAGGAACAGGGTCCACCAGTACGCCCTGGTCACCGGGTCGTGGAACTCCGCCCCGTCGGCGAGCTGGTGGGGAAAGGTGAACGCGATGCCGAGGTAGGCGTACAGATGCAGCAGATGCCAGGATTCGTAGCGCAGGCGGCGGCGCGCGCGGCGTATCGAGGTGACGACCACACCGACCAACATGATCGCGCCGAGGGTGGCGAAGAGCATCCACGGGTCGGTGACAAACAGCCCCCACAGCCGGGTCAAGGCGCTGCCACCGTCGCGGGACAACCGATCCACAGTGAACAGCGCGATGTGCGCGACCATGAACCAGAACGAGGCGAAGCCCACCCACCGGTGCCGGCGCGCGAGCACGTCGTGGCCCCAGGCCCGCTCGACCCAGGGGATCCGGGCCATCAGCACGACCTGGAGCACCATGAGATCGGCGCAGACCAGCCCGGTCAGCAGGCCGAGCGAGCCCACCACCCCCGGGTCACCGGTGAGGCTCGCCAGGCCCTGGTTCCGCACCCACAGGCACACCACCGCGACGACCGAGCCGATCCCGATCGGTCCGAGCAGGTCGGCCCAGCCGAACCGGAACGCGGCGCGCCTGCGCTTCCGTACCTGTACCACCGCCGCGTCGGCACTCACCGCGTCCACCTTCACCCTCCGCACGACGGCCGGTCCAGGAGCGGACCCGGCCTCGCCAGCCATCGTGTGCGGCAATCTTGTGAGGGCTCTAAGACAGTGGTGTCCGGCTCCGATGCGGCCTCCGTCGTTTGAAAGGCGTTCGCCCATTGTTTGAAATTTGTTAAAGAAAGTCCCGGGGACCGCCTAACATCCCGCGTACTGGGTACCCTCTGTTATCACCGCCGCACAGACCAGGAACCGCCGTGACCAGCATCTTTTCCCGCCAGAGCCGGCGTAGGGGCGAGCTCGACACCCCCTCCGCGCCGGACGCCCCGGTCGAGGCCCCCTCGGCGGAGCAGGCCGCGGAACTGCTCATTTGCCGGCCTCGGACCTGGTCTGCCGGCGCGGGACGGCGGTTCCGGGTGGAGCTGGACGGCCGCCGGATCGCCGACCTGGAAACTGGCTGCGCGGCGCGGGTACCGGTTTGTCCGGGTCGGCACGAACTGCGCGTGCGCTGCCGCCCGATCAGCACGGCCACTTTCTCCGTCGACCTGGCCGCCTACCAGACGGTGCGGCTGATGACCTATGTGACCGCGCTCGAGGAGCTCGAGATCCACGTGGACGACCGTCGGACGGCATAGCCGCAAGTGTCTCGTGTCCGATTTCCTTTGTCGTCTGGGCGCCGGAGACGGTGAAGAGACTTCGAACCCGGGACACTAGGAGTGTGAGGATCGTTCGGGCTGCTCAGCGTCATCCAGAGCGAATTGATTGGGCGGTGGAGGTGGTCGCCCCGGGCCCCGCCGACTCGCTGCTGGAGATCGGCTGCGGACCGGGCGTGGCCGCCGGACTGGTGTGCGAACGGCTCCGAACCGGCCGCCTGTTGGCGATCGACCGGTCAGTGATGGCGGTCGAACGCACCGCGAACCGCAACGTGGCGCACATCGCGGCCGGTCGCCTCGAGGTAAGGAAGTCGGCGCTGGAGAAGCTACGACTACCGGCGGACAGCCTGGACAAGGTGTTCTCGGTCGACGTCAACCTGTTCTGGACCGGCCGGCCGGACCGCGAGCTCGCCATGCTGCACGCCGCGCTGCGCCCGGGCGGGCAGCTGTGGGTGCTGTACGGCGCGGCCGGGCCGACCGGCGCGGACCGGGTCACCTCGGCGGTTGCCGCCGGCTTGCTCGCCGGCGGATTCCAGGATGTGCGGATCATTGCATCAGACCGAGGTATCGGGGTCCGCGCCGCCCGCCCGTAGGTGGCTGTGTTTTTAGTACCGCGTTTCTTAGTACCGCGTTCTTAGTACCGCGGGTAGAGGTAGGTCTTGCCGTGGCTCTTACGGCAGTCGTAGTCCTCCCACCGCCCGCTGACCATCCCCTTGTTGCCCACGTGCAGGCAGGAGGACAAGTACTCGTACGGGCCGAGCCGCGTCGCCTTGCTGGGCGCGAGTTCCGCCGCACTGGCCGTTCCGGTGACGAATGCGGCGGCAATAACCAGCGCGGCCACTGTCCCGATCTTTCGCCCCACCCGCCGACTGCCAGTAACAGTTGCGGCGTCTGATCGCTCGGTGTTGGTCATGAAGTTCCCCCTCGCTCAGCCGGCGTCACTTTCGGCCGGTCATCTGCCCGCATTGCGGGCCCACTCAGGTTGGCAGCCTGGGCGCATAGCGAACGATGGTGAAAACCCCCGACTCGGGACACAAAACCCCATCAACACGGTAGGGCCGGCCCCCGGCCGGGTACGTGTTCGTCGTAGCTCTCGCGGGACACCTCGATGCCACCGAAATGTTCACCGGTCCAGTCGACTAGCTGGTACAGGACGTCATGCAGGCTGTGTCCCCGGTCGGTCAGGGCATATTCGACCCGGGGTGGCACCGTGGGCCACACGGTGCGCTCGACGAGCCCGTCCCGTTCCAGCTGGCGCAGGGTCGAGGTCAGCATGCGCTGCGAGATTCCTTCGACCAGCCGGCGTAGCTCATTAAATCGCCAGGGCTGGGAATCGAGCCGGCACAGGACAATGACGGACCATTTGTCGCCAATTCGGGACAGGACATCTCGGAGCACGGTCTGGGACCCGTCCGAAATATCGCCGGCGACTCCTCTCGACGCGGACATCGCGGTTCCCTTCAGGTAACCAGGGCACTCGAAACTGTCTTCTTGCGCGCTCCGGCGCCATTACAAACACTGAATCCAGCACCGCAAGCATACGTAGGCGCTGCCCCTCGGCGCGGCCGGCGAGGGTGGCCCGGGAAGCGAGACCTCGTGCCCAGCCAGGACATACTCATCAGCGGCGGCCACGTAGCCACCATGGACCCCGACCTGGGTGACCTGCCGGGCGCCGATGTGCTCCTGCGGGACGGTGCGATCATCGCTGTTGGTCCCGATCTCGCCGAGCGTGCTCCGCGAGCCCGGCTCATCGAGGCCCGGGGCCGCCTGGTGATGCCAGGACTCGTCGACACCCACCGCCATGTCTGGCAGGGGGCGATCGGGGGCAGCACCGGGAAGGTCTCGCTCACCGGATACTCGGCTGAGGTGATCGCCCGGCTCGCGCCGCTCTATCAACCCGAGGACATCTACGCCGGCACGCTGTGGGGAGCGCTGCAGGCGCTCAATGCCGGCATCACCACGATCGCCGACTGGTCTCACAACCTGGCCAGCCCAGCGCACGCCGATGCAAATGTGCGGGCACTGCGCGACGCCGGCATCGGCGGCCTGTTCCTCTACGGCGGTCCAGGCCCACACGGGTTGGCGTTCTTCGGCGATCCCGCGCCGCCGCATCCCAAGGACGCCCGGCGGGTGCTCGAGGAGTTGTTCGCCGGCGGCGCGAAGGACCGGCTGCGGATGGGCCTTGCCCTGCGGGGGCCGGCGTTCACCACGCCCGAGGCCACCGAAGACGACTTCCGGTTCGCCCGGGAGCTCGGATTGCCCATCTCGGTACACGTCGGTATGGCCGGGTTCCCTGGCTCGGTCGACACGCTCGACAAGCTCGGGCTGCTCGGCCCAGACGTCAACTTCGCCCACGCGGCGCGGCTCACCGAACGCGAGTTCGAGCTGATCGCGGCCAGCGGCGGCACCATCGCACTGTGCCCTTCGATCGACATGGGGATGGCAATGGCCAGCTACCCGGCCACCGGCCGTGCCCTCGCCCTCGGTATCCCCACCGGCCTTGCCGTGGACACCACGACAGCGGCTGGAACGGACCTGTTTTCCGAGATGCGCATCGCGCTGGCGGCCGAGCGGTCCCGAGCGAACGCCGAGGCGGTCAGCCGTGATGAAGCGGTGGAAACCGTCGAACTGGACCAACGTGACATGCTGCGGTTGGCCACCATGGACGCAGCCAGGACCTGGCACCTCCAGGACGAGGTGGGCAGCCTGACTCCGGGCAAGCGGGCCGACGTGACCATCGTCGACCTGCGGACACCTCATCTGGACGGCTTCGCCGATCCGGTCACCACCATGGTGCTGGGCGCCGGCCCTTCCGACGTCGAGACGGTCATCGCGGGCGGCGAGGTCGTGAAGGCGGATGGCGCGCTGGTGGGTGCACATATCGGGCGCGCTCGAGAACTCATGCACGAGTCCCGGGCCCGGCTCCGCCGTACCTGGGCCGTGTGACGAGCTTCTCGCTGCGGCGTGCGCAGTCACGCCTGCCCGGTGGGACGCACAGCCCGACCTCTGCCCGCGCCTGGACGAGGTCGAGAACGCCGCGCGGGCCAGCAGGCACCCACGGCACCAGCCCGACCGGCACGGAGGCCAGAGGTTCGATAGCACGAATACTCACAAGAATTCCACGCTACCGTTGCAGGCATCTCGCCTGAACTACTGCGGAGTGAAAGATCTGGCACTCAATCAACTTGCCTCGCCGCCCACGAGAGTGTCTGAATCCTCTGACGTGTCGTAAGGACGGGCCACGCGCCGCGGTTCCGCTATCCACCCCATGGTCAATTCATCGCTGTTCGTTTTCGATCACGGGTTTCACCCGAACCACCTTGAACTCGGCGAAACAGTCGACGGCCACGGGCTCCAGCTGGCGCGGCGGCGGTGGTGCGTGGCCCGATTCGGCGGGAGGACCGATTCCTTTTGGCGTGCCACGGCGTCTACCTCTTGGGCGCGGATGTGCGGCTTGGTTCTGGGAGGTCTTACCGCATGCTCGGGTCGGTGGACGAGGCGGAGGACCTCGTCCAGGCGTTCTCGGCGGCTCACCCTGATCGCCAGCCTGCAGTACCTGCCGCCCTGGCCCAGGGACTTGCCCGCCTGCGCTGACCACATCCCGCGCTGAGTGGCTCAGTGCTCGGCGGCACCGATCGACGGGTGCTCGTCGCGGGCGTCCCAGCCGAGCTCGGCCAGTGCCTTGTCGCCCCGGTAGAACCCGGTTACGCCCGGCAACGGGGCCGTCGGGGGCACCTCGGGGTAGAAGCGGCGGGCCAGCTCCTCGGAGGGCACCGCGCACATCGTGGTGGAGGCGACCACGTGGTAGACCGCGTGCCCGGGGGCCTCCCGGCGCAGGGCCAGCAGGCAGGCGGCCGCGGCGGAGTCGAACGAGGTCCAGCCCCACAGGTCCCGCCAACGCGCCTCCGGGTCGCTCTCCGGCGACTGGGCCGCCGTCCTGGCGTCCTCACGCAGGGCGTGGAACCGCAGCGCGGAGAACGGCACCCCGGGGCGCCGGCGGGCGAACGCCGAGGACTGCTGCTCCCCTATCCACTTGGACAGGCTGTAGGCGTCCTCGCAGTACGAGGGGTGTTCCTCGTCCAGCGGAAAGTAGTCGTAGCGCGGCCTCCGGCTGTACAGGCCGCCGATCGCGTTGATGCTGGACGCGGTACACACCGAGGCCATGCCGTGTTCCTCGGCGGCCAGCAGCACGTTGTAGGTGGCCTCCACGTTCGTCCGGTGCACCTCCGGTTCGGGGGCCGCGCTCGGACCGGTCAGCGCGCCCAGGTGGGCCACCGCCTCTGCCCCGGCCAGCGCCGCGCGGGCCTCGTCCAGCACGGTGAGGTCCGCGCCACGCCAGTGCACGCCGCCACTGTGCTGGCCCACTACCGCCGGCAGATCCACCGCGACCACCTCGTGCCCGGCGCGGCACGCCCGGTCGACCACCCACCGGCCGAGCCGACCGGCCGCCCCGGTCACCGCGATGCGCACCGCCTCACTGCATGCCAACCGGGAGCGGGTGTCAACGGCCGAAGGGCAACAGATTGGGCAGATCGCGGATCTTCCCCTCCCGCGCCCTGCCGTCCGCAAACTGTCGGTGCTCAGTCGTAGGCTCGGCGCGTGCCACTTTCTGTGAGCGAGCGCGAAAAGTTTCTGGCCGAGCCCCATATTGGTGCGCTGTCCGTCTCCGCCGGCCCGGACCGAGGTCCGCTGACTGTGCCGGTCTGGTACCAGTACGCGCCCGGTGGTGAGCTCTGGGTGCTCACCGGGGCCGACTCCCGGAAGGCCAAGCTGATCAAGGAAGCCGGGCGGTTCACCGTGATGGTGGAGCGGCTCGAGCCGACCGTCCGGTACGTCTCGGTGGAAGGGCCGGTGGCCCGGATGATCCCCGGGACAGACGAGCAGCTGCTCGAGATGACCTCCCGCTACCTGCCGGAGGAGCGGGTCGGGCCGTACCTGGAGTTCGCCAAGGCCAACCTCCCCGATGACGTGGCCATCTACCTGAGCCCACAGCGCTGGCTCTCCGCGGACCTAGGCGAGAGCTGACACCGAGGGGATCACTCGGCCCGCCAGTGGTGGCCGGCAAAAGTTCCCGTCAAACGGCGTTTGGTTTAGCGCCCCGGCTCGGATCCGGCGGTGAGCAACTCGCCGCCGTCGATCGGCACGGTGACCCCGGTCAGGTACGCCGCCCGGTCGGAGACCAGGAAGGCGACCAGATCGGCGACCTCGTGATCGACCCCGATCCGGCCCAGCGGATTGACCGGCAGCTGGTGCTTCTCGGTCCACCGCAGGATGGGCTGGACCAGCTCCGTCTCGATCTTTCCCGGGGCCACCCCGACCACCCGCACCCCGGCCCGGGCCCACTCCAGGGCGAGCACCCTGGTCAACATGATCAGCGCGGACTTGCTGACGTTGTAGGCCACCAGCCCCCGGGACGGGAAGTAGGCCGCCGTGCTGGCGTTGTTCACGATCACCCCGCCGCCCTCGCCCATCAGCTCCTTGGCGCGGCACGCGAGATACCAGGGCGCGGACAGGTTCAGCTCGAACGTGGCGTCCCAGGCGTCCCAACCCAGGCGCTCAGCCCGCTCCGCCACGGGCAGCACGCCGGCGTTGTTGACCAGGATGTCCAACCCGCCGAACTCCTCGCCCACGCGGGCCATCAGCGCGGCCAGGGAGTCCCGGTC
>Ga0137413_10000402_pt1 | contig 14103 bp, 13 predicted proteins | sample CZODoug2_1_16fun_FD_108280 | JGI IMG/M metagenome (GOLD analysis project Ga0137413, IMG submission 108280) | Vadose zone soil fungal communities from Angelo Coast Range Reserve, California, USA - CZODoug2_1_16fungal (Illumina Assembly) | ecosystem: Environmental > Terrestrial > Soil > Vadose... | reverse complement strand
TGCACCACGTCACGATAAGGCACGTGAACCTGGCCTACCCGACAGAACAGCTGCGCTGTGTGGTCACGATCGAGGCCGTCGAGCAGGGTGCAGCAGGCGTAAACGTGTCACTGGCGATGCGGGTTGAGAAGTCAGGTGGCGTGCCCTCGACGCTCGGATCAGCCATCGCCGTCATACCGATCCGAGCGGGCGCGTGACCATGACGCGCCCGGAGACGTCCGTACTGGGTGTTGGTACCACCCAGTTTTCGCGTGCCAGCGGCCGGTCCGTGCGTTCGCTTGCGGCGGCGGCCGCGCGAGCGGCTCTGGACGACGCGGGACTCAAGGTCGTCGACGTCGACGCGGTGGTCCCGGTCGGCGGCGCGATATTCTGCGATGACCTCGTCACCACGTTGGGGATAAACGAGACTGTCGTCGACGCTTTGCCCCCGCCGGGCGGCAACTCGGGCGTCGCGTCCCTCACGATCGCCAACGCCTTGCTTCGATCCGGACAAGCCGAAGTCGCGCTGATCGTCTTCGCCCGCAACGGCTGCTCGGAAACGCGAATTGCCACCAGAGTGACAAGCCTGCCTGGTCAGCAGTTCCGAACTTTCCTAGAACGGCCTCACGGGTGGATCAGCCCCGCTCAGTGGTATTCCATGATCGCGCGGCGCCACATGGCTGAGTACGGGACGACGAAATCGGCGATGGCCGAGGTGGCGCTGACGATGCGCGCACACGCCCAGTTGAACCCTGCGGCGATGATGTTCGGTCGCCCGCTCAGCGCCGAGCAGTACGCGGCCGCGCCCATGGTGACCGAGCCCTATCAACTCTTCGATTGCTGCCTGGAGACCGACGGCGCTGTCGCAGTGGTACTGAGCACTCGAATCCGCAGCCGCGCTGGCGACGGTGCACGAGACGTGGGTCTGCTGGCCGTTCGCTCCAGCCGTCCGGAGAGCCCTGACGATCTCACCAACCGCAAGGACTGGTTCGATGTCGGTCTCACCACTGCGGCCGCCTTGGCCTTCAACGACGCCGGGGTCGGCCCGCAGGACGTCGACACGGCAATGATCTATGACTGCTTCACCTTCGAGGTCCTGCATCAGCTGGAAGAAGCAGGCTTCTGCCCGCGAGGCGAATCGGACCGATTCGTGCATTCCGGTGCGATCAGGCTCGGCGGGTCGTTGCCCGTGAACACTCACGGTGGGCTGCTATCCGAGGGACACCTGCTCGGCTTGTCCCACATCGTCGAAGCTGTACGCCAGATGCGACACGAAGCCGGCGCCCGGCAAGTCAGCAGTGCCCGAATCGCTGCGGTGACCGGGTGGGGAGACTGGGGTGACGGTTCCCTGGCCCTGCTCGCGAAGTCGGGTACCGCCGCATGAGCAGCAAACTACTCCGAAGCGCCGAGGTGCTTGCACCCGAACTCGCCCCTTATCTTCGCGGGTGCACCCAAGAAATGCTTGTCGTGCCGCGATGCAATCAGTGCGGGCACTACCAATTTCCGCCACGGTCCTTGTGCCGCGTGTGTGGCCACGACACCTTCGCATGGACGCAGATAGCGGGTCGCGGATCGCTGTACTCGTGGACGACGACTCACCGTGTATCCGCGCCCGAGTTCAGGCCGATCACCCCCTACACGGTCGTCGTCGTGTCATTGGATCTGCCCGAGGAGCTACGCATGGTCGGCCGGTTAAGACAAACTGGCATCGTGCCCGATCTCCATATCGGCGACGCGATGACCTGCTCGTTCGAAACCCTCACCAACGGCGACGTACTCGCCGTATGGAGCCCGCGATGACCGCCGAGCCGGCCGAGACCGCCGAGCCGGCCGAGACCGCCGAGTGGGCCGCGACCGGCGAAGCGGCCGTCCTGTCGACTGCGACCTGCTCTGTAACCCGTGACAGCATCCACAAATTCGCCCTCGCCACCGGTGCCACCGACCCCATCTATCTCGATCCTGCCGCCGCGCGCCTTCACGGCTACCACGACGTCGTCGCCCCTGCCTACTTCTTCGTCTCTCTTGGCCTGTCGCTGGATCAGATCAGGCCACGCAGCGAGCTCAGCGCTGCCGGCATGCCCCTCGATGACACCCTTGCCCTATGCAAAGTCGTCGCGGGTGAAACCTCGGTTGACTGGTACGGCGAGATCATTGCCGGCGATGACGTCACGGTCACCTGCAGCTTCCTCGGCATGAGCCGAAAGCAAGGCCGATCTGGAGTATTCGAGGTTCACTGGTTCCAACGTGACTACAGCCGTGGTCCGGACCTGCTGATCCGCGAGCGCTACTCACGGATCGCGCGATAATGGTACGACGACACGGCAGCACCGCCCAGGTGATCGCACTCGGCGAAGGCATCAATCTAGTCGAGCCAGAAGGTCGATACGTTGTCCAGGGGCTGTATTCGGGAACGGATACCACTCCGATCAATCCCTATCTATTGAACAACCTGAACCTACGTATGATCGGCAGCCTCGGGTTCGAGCGCTGACGCGGATTACCGAACCATTCAGCTCGTGCAGCGTCACCAGAGTCGACTATCGCTCGCGGGTCTGATTACCCACAGGTTCGAGTTGGCAGATACCGTCCAAGCAATACCGGCTATGCGCGACGGCGTCGCAACGAAGGCAGTGATAGTGCCGCAGTCAGGCTCCAAGACGACCTGAGCTGGCCCTCGCCCCGCCGAGCGCACGTGCCCGTGCTAGTCGGTTGAAGCCCTGCCGCCTGTCTGGCCGAACTCGCGTTGGACCTCGGCCATCTGGATCCATTGACCTCATTCCATGAGAATCATTGACGACCCGTCCGGGCGCCCGGTAGCTTAGGTCAGGTCTCAAGGAAGGACCACCCAAACATGACAAGCCACACGACAGCTGGGTGCGGAGTTCGGGTGCCAACCGCGACGCGTTCGAGGTGCTGCGAAACCGTGAGGCCGGTCCAAACGAAGTGGCAGCGTTCATCGAGTTCCTGATGGGGCGAGACCGGTCGGTTAGGACCGGCGCTGCTACACGATCGACGGTGGCGCTACGCGCAGCGTTGACCCGAAACCAGGCCCGAGCCTAGCGCGACGGCGTTCGGCCCAACCAGACTACGAGGAACACGTTTATGACCGTCACGGATCCGTCAACTCGTCGGCAGCGGCTGACCCCAAGGACGGCGGTCGATGTCGAGGCCCTACGCGAGAAGTACCGGATGGAGCGCGACAAACGGATCAACAAGCTGGGCGCCGACCAGTATCGTCCAGTTCCTTTTGAGGGCCGGTTAGCGCACTTCGACAAAGACCCGAACGCGTCGGGCGGTCGCGGATTCGGACCTGCGCAGCGGGAAGTCGAGGTATTAGTAGTCGGCGCTGGGTTTATGGGTCTGGTTCTCGGCGCGGACCTGGTCAAGGCGGGTATCGAGGAGTTCCTCATCCTCGACGTCGCGGCCGACTTCGGCGGCACCTGGTACTGGAACCGTTACCCAGGCGTGCGATGCGACGTCGAATCCTATATATATTTCCCGCTCCTGGAGGAGACCGGCTACATTCCGAAGGAAAAATACAGTGGCGGTGCAGAAATATATGAATACTGCAAACTCCTCGGTCGCCATTTCGGTCTTTACGAGAAGGCGATGTTTCAGACACGCGTGACAGGCATGACCTGGGACGACGATCCGCGCCGCTGGCGTGTCGCCACGAACCAGGGCGATGAGATCGTCGCGAAATTCATAGCGACGCAGAGCGGCCTCTTCATGCGACCGCACCTGCCGGGAGCCCCGGGTGTCGAAGACTTCCAAGGGCACAGCTTCCACACCAGCCGCTGGGACTACGGATACACCGGTGCCGACCTGGAAAATCTCCGCGACAAGCGAGTCGCAGTCATCGGAACGGGGTCGACCGGTCTGCAGGTGATTCCGCAGGTCGCAGCGAGCGCCAAGGATCTCGTGGTCTTTCAACGAACGCCAGATCAGGTGACTCCTCGGGTGAACGAGTCGACGGACGTTAGCTGGTTCACCTCCTTGCCGGGTGGATGGCAACGGGAGCGCATCGCGTCCTTCGACAAGTTTCAGATGGACCGCCTCCCGGTCTCCTGCGACATCGAGGACGGCTGGACTGATTTCGCGCATTACCAGATGAATGCGGTGGCCGCCCTCGGGGACGGCGCGACGATGGCTGAGATTCTCGACGCGCTGGAGCGCTCGGACTACGAGTGGAACGAGATGCTTCGCGAGCGCGTCGACGCAGAGGTTGAAGACTCGGAGACGGCAGCCAAGCTCAAGGGCTGGTACCGGACGCGATGCAAACGCCTCGGCTTCAGCGACGACTACCTGCCTGCCTTCAACCGGCCGAATGTCACGCTGGTGGACCTGTCCACATCACCCATCGAACGGTTCACCGGACAGGGTGTCGTTGTCGACGGCAACGAGTTCGAGTTTGACTGCATCATCTACGCCACTGGCTTCGAACAGGGAAAGTCCTGGACCGACAAGGCTGGCTACGATGTCGTGGGCCGCGACGGGGCCAAACTCTCGGAGAAGTTCGCCCTCGAGATCCGCACCCAGTATGGCTTCTTAAGCAATGGCTATCCCAACCTGTTCTTCCTCGGCTTCACGCAAACCGCGGTGGTCGCGAACCAGACACATCTCATCCTGGAGCAGGCCGAGCACGTCGCACACATGGTCTCAACTGCCCGCGACCGAGGCATCGCAACCTTCGAGTCGACCACACAGGCCGAGGATGCGTGGACCCAACTGCTTCAGGACCAGTTCGAGTCCCGTAGGGGTTTCCTCAGCGCTTGTACCCCGGGGACCTACAACAACGAGGGCAAGTTCGACGACAAGCGAAATACACTGACGCACGTCTACTTGCCCGGTCACGAATTTTTCGAAATGCTTGAGAAGTGGCGTCAGGACGGCACCTTCGAGGGGCTGGTAGCAGCCAAATAGCCCGCCGAGGCGCGGACCTGAGCGCGAGCACTGTTCACGATCCTATTCGTTATCTCGTTGAGTCACCACTTTACGATCAACATGAGCAGTGGCCGAGATCGCTTTCCCTGTACGGATCCTTGGTCCTGGGAGTAGGAAAGGATGAGATAGGTGCATGTCGAGCCGATCGCCGACGTCCTAGCCGCCATAGCCCACGACGCAGGAGGCATATTTGCATGCCGCGAAGAAAGGGGTGGTGTGGGGCGATCATTCCAGGACGGCAAGCTATGAGCGGACCACTGGAAGGGATACGCATCCTGGAACTCGGTGGAATCGGACCGGTCCCACACGCAGCTATGATGCTTAGCGACTTAGGGGCCTCGGTCATCCGAGTTGAACGCCCCTTGGGTGCTGCGGCTCGTGCCAACCAACGTAGCAATGCTATCTATCGTAACCGTTATGTCGCGGAAGCAAATCTGAAGGATTCGGAGCACCTTGGCCTAGTACTGAAGCTAGCGAGTTTGGCCGACATACTGATAGAAGGTTTTCGTCCAGGTGTGGCAGAACGGCTTGGACTGGGTCCGGACGACTGCTTCGAAGGAAATCGCGGCCTCATTTACGCGCGAATGACAGGGTGGGGCCAGACTGGTCCTATGGCTGCCATGGCTGGGCACGACATCAATTACATAGGTCTGACGGGAGCGTTATCCTGCATAGGCCATAAGGGTTCCCGCCCCATACCGCCCCTGAACTTGTTGGCTGACTACGGCGGAGGGTCGATGCTGGTGGTGATCGGCATCCTTGCCGCCCTCTACGAACGTCGAACGTCTGGCATAGGGCAGGTTGTTGACGCGGCAATGATCGATGGCACGAGCTTGATGATGCAGGACGTGTTCAGCCTGGAGTCGCACGGCAACTGGGGCCCGCGTGGCACCAATAGGCTCGACGGCGGAGCGCCATTTTACGGCACATACGAATGTTCTGACGGTCGCTACGTGGCCGTCGCCGCGCTCGAGCCGCAGTTTTTCGAGGCTCTGATCAGAGGGCTAGGCTTGGCCTCGACACGCATGCCGGCTCAGAATGACACGAAGAATTGGCATATCTTGCGGAGTGCATTTGAGGCTGCATTTGCGCGACGGACGCGGGACGAGTGGGCCGAGACGTTTTCCACGGCAGACGCGTGCGTCACGCCGGTGCTAGCGGTCAGTGAAGTGGCGCAAAACGAGCATATACGCGAGCGCGGGACCGTGACCGAGGTCAAGGGAGTTCTCGAAGCGATGCCCGCGCCGCGGTTCTCGCGATCGCGTCCGTCCAGTACAGATTTCCCGCCAGCGTCGCCACGTAGCCTCGCCGAGGCTGTTGCGATATGGGCGTGAACCGGTATGGGTGTCGATCCCGCCGCCGATGACCAGCGCACGCCGAGGCACACACGAATGGTCGGCTCGTCGGAGCATTTGGCGCCTACCCCGTGCTTGGTCGGGGGAGGACGTCGGTCCGGAGCCTCTAGATGCGCAGACTCGAGAGTGGCCTATCACCCCTATGATTGGCCGAGGTTCCGGCGCATCCTAGGTGGATATACGATCCGCGGCATTGGACCGCCGCATCCAAATCAGGATTTGCTAGACGGGCACATGCCGCCTGACCGTGGCGTTCCGCGCGGCTAGACCTTGTCAGATAGACCAGCCCCTGGTGGGTGCCATGCAACGATCTCATCCGCCGTGACCCGATCGGTCCGGAAATTGTTGGCCGGGTGGCCGGTGTCCTCCCAGCCGAATGATATTGCACACACGACGAGGCGTGTGTCTGGTATGTCGAAGTATTCGCGTACGCGCGGTGAATAGAGTGCGATAGCAGCTTGCGCGATGGCGGCTACACCGACCGCCTCGAAGGCCACCAGCAGTGAGCCGAGGAAGAGACCGCAATCGACCGCCCCATAGACGCCGAGGTTGGCCTCGCTGGTAAGAATCGCAACGTGGGGTGCCCCGAATAGGTTGAAATTCTGCGCGGTCTGCCGCGCCGATGCGGCACGGTTACCGCGCGGGACTCCAACGGCGTCGTATAGCCGCATTGCTGTTTCGAATCGCCGTTCGCGGTACACGTCGGTGTAAGCGGTAGGAAACGGAAAGTCCGGCTGTTTGGACGAGGCGCCGCCCATTGCAAACTCTGCAGCGAGGGTGGCCCTGAATTGCTCGGTGCCGTCTCCCTCCGTGACGTGCAGACGCCACGGTTGCACGTTGCACCACGATGGCGCGCGTGCGGCGACGCCGACCGCCTCCAGGATGAGCTCTTGAGGAACCGGGTCGGGTCGGTAGGCGCGCACGCTATGGCGTCGAGTCAGCAGTCCACGCAGGACCTCGAGCTCGTCGAGAGCGACAGGGGAGGGTGTCGTAGGTCCAGTTGACATAGCCACAGGCTAACTCGCCCGAACCACCCAGGGCCATCGTGGACGTCACCATATCTACGGCCCTCCTTGACGCCGCACCGGGCGCCCGGTAGGTTGCCTTCATGTTTCGACGGTGTGGCTTGTCGACTGGCTCAGAAGTGATTCCAGCGACTCGTGAATGTCATGGTGGTTGGCAGCCGTGGCACAGATAGTGGGCCGTGAGCCGGGTACCGTTGCAGCCGACACGACCGTGCTTCCGGATGCCTACATAAGCGGCGCCCAAGTTCTACAGATCAAGCGCCTCTCGAAGACCTTCGGAGCAACTCGCGCACTACAAGATGTCAACATCGACATCCGGGCCGGCGAAATTCATGCACTGGTGGGACACAACGGCTCGGGCAAGTCCACGCTGATCAAATGTCTGTCGGGGTATCACGTTTCGGATCCGGGCCTGAAAGTCTGGTGGCAGGGCAATCCATCGTCGTTTGCCGAGATTGCCTCTGACAGTTCTGGCGCCGCAATGCGCTTCGTGCATCAAGATCTCGGTCTGATCGACCAGATGAGTGCAATCGAGAATTTCGCATTGCATGGCAGCTACTCGAGAGGCCGGTTGCACTCGGTCGATTGGCGAGCCCAGGAGCACGCTGCGCGTCGCGCGTTCCACCAGTTCGGAGTCACCCTCGACCCTCGGCTGCCACTGACCCGGGCGACACCTTTGGAACGCACTATCGTCGCGATCGCGATCGCTCTGCAGGGCCTTGACGAGTCCAAAGGCATGCTGGTTCTGGACGAACCGACGGCCGTTCTTTCTCCGCTGGAGTCCAAGGAACTCTTCCGTATAGTTCGTCGGCTCCAGGCACGGGGAACGGCCATCCTCTATGTGTCGCACCGGATGCAGGAGGTGCTCGACCTAGCGGATCGGGCCAGCGTCCTCCGCGACGGCAAACTCGTTGCGACTGTCGACGCCGAGACTCTGAATCACAACGACTTGGTCGGACTCATGCTCGGCGAGCAGATAGCCACCACGGTGCGCGACAGCCGTCCTGGGTTTACCGAGTCCTCGACGATGGCCCTGGAAGTCGAAGATCTGCACGGATCCTTCATCAACGGTGTCACCTTTGATATCCGTGCGGGGGAGACAGTCGGCATCGCCGGCCTACCGGACGACGGTCGTGATGAGATCCCCCAGATCCTAGGTGGCGCAAGTTCGGCGCGTTCCGGCAGGATCCGGCTGCCCCAACGGCAGGGGCCGTGGACCGACATTCGCGAGTGGAACCGATCTGGGCTGTCGTTCGTGCCCGCCGACCGGGGCAGACTCGGTGTGCTTGCCCAGATGAGCGTGCTCGAGAACTTCACTCTGTCTGCCCTGAGCTCGTTCGGTGGCGCATTTCGACTCGACCGAGCGGACGAACGTCGCCAGGTGAACAGCTGGGTCCGCGATTTCGACGTTCGGGTCGCTTCTGTGGACCAGCGAATCGCGACGCTGAGCGGAGGAAATCAGCAGAAGGTTGTCATCGGGCGAAGCCTGGCCGGTCAACCCGACGTGCTAGTGATGTGCGAGCCGACGGCAGGCGTGGATGTTGGCACCCGCAATGCGATCTACCGGCTACTGGCGCAACGCGTTGAACAAGGGTTAGCAATCCTGCTCACATCAACCGATGTCGACGATCTGCTGGCGCTGTGCGATCGCATACTCATCGTCCGATCGGGGACGATCGCCGAGGTGCTGACCGGCACACAGATCTCCGAACGCCGCCTGGTCCACGCAATGGAAGGACTTACCATTGGCCATTAAAGGGCTGTCGCCCGTTGAGACGCGCGGAGAGGCAGTCGCCGGCGAAACATCCCGGCCATTCCGTGCGCTGATGCTCAATGCCGTGTCGTTTCGGACGATCGGCGCGCTGTATATCTTGATCATCTTAGGAATCTACTTTTCGCTCACTACGTCGACGTTCGCAGAAGTCGCCACGATACGGCAGATTCTCAACGGTCAGGCTGTTGCGGCGCTGAGTGCTTTGGCGCTCTTGTTGCCGCTTTCCGCCGGCATCTTCGACCTGTCAATCGCTTACACCATGAGTTTCACGGGGATTCTGTCCGCTCACCTTATGGTGCACGAACGATTTTCGCTGTGGGCTGCCATCGTCATCACGCTCGTGACGGCCACCGCCATAGGTGCAGTAAATGGCCTGGTAGTCATCGGTTTGCGGATCGACTCGTTCATCGGCACGCTGGCTACGGGCGCGCTGATTCAGGCCATCAACACCATGATTTCGCACGACAACAGCATCACCAGCCCAGTGCTCTACGGCGGCTTTGCCAAGATTGCTCAAACTTCGGTGGGTGGATTTACCTTGCCCATCGCCTACGCGCTCGTCGTCGCGATCGCCCTCTGGTACGTACAGGAGCGCACAGCCACGGGACGTCGGCTGTTCGCGATCGGCTTCAATCGCGATGCGGCGAGGCTCGCTGGCGTCTCGACCGAGCGCCATCGGTTCGCGACTCTGATGGTCTCCTCGACCTTGGCCGGCTTCGCGGGGATCGTGCTCGCCTCATCCATCGGATCCGGATCATCCGACGCGGGCACTCCGTATCTGCTCATCTCATTCGCGGCGACCTTCCTCGGGGCTACCCAGTTCAAGCGCGGGAGGTTCAATGCGGCTGGAACCATCCTCGCTCTGCTGCTGCTTGGCACGGGGACGGTGGGGTTGGCGCTGAAGAGCGCGGAGCAATGGGCTCAGTCGTTGTTCACGGGGCTGGTGCTGATCGCCGCCCTGACCGTGACGAACTATGAGCGTCGCAGGTCAGGTGGGTCGCCGGTGACCCTTCGCCGCGCCCCGAATGTGACTCAGCAGGATTCTGACCGGGCAGCAGAACCGGAGACTAGGGCGCCCCAGCGACCTGGGGGGCGATAACGCACTGCGCCCGCCAGGTGCCGCTGCGCGAGCCGGCAGTTGCGATCATCGGGCCGGCCGCAGGAACAATGCTCGGTCCACTATTCGGCTACTTAATCGACCGGATGATGTCTTCAACCTAGGAGCGATTCGTGAATCAAAGAGCGAAAGCTGCGATCGTATCGATCTTTGCCACGGTAGCGCTGATCGTTGGCGGCTGTAGCAGTTCTGGGAACAGTTCCGAATCAACCGCGGGCGGCGGAGCTGGCGGGTCCGGCTCGGGCGACACGTCCGCGAACGTCGAGGCAGCCAAGAAGTTGATCGCTGATGCTCAACAACGTCCAAGGGACTTGGGCTACAACGTTCCGGTCGGAAAGCCGATTCCCACCGGTAAGACCATCGACTACATTGCTGCGTCGACGGAGGTCTCTGTAGCCGAGGCGAACGTGTTCATGCAGGCCGGCTCTGTCCTTGGGTGGACCGTAAAGATCATTCATACTGATGGAACCCCCCAGCAGACTCAGAACGCCTGGGTTCAGGCACTGCGGGAGAAGCCAGACGGTATCGCCTTCGCGGGCACCCCACCGTCTCAGATCCAGCAGTATCTGAACCAGGCGAGTTCAATGAAGATTCCTGTTGCGTCTGTTGGCGTAACGAATCCTAATGGCTCACTGGCAAGTGGCAATGGAATTGGATACAACATTGCCACGAACAACAAGGCGGCGGTGTGGGCTGCATACCTGACAGCTGACAGCAATGGTGACGCCAATGCTGTCTTCATAGGCCTCCCTGCCTATCCGATTGTCACGGCCGATCTTAACCAGCTGAAGAGTCTGCTATCCACTGATTGCCCTGGGTGTAAACTCGACGTCTTGAACTTGGCCTTGACCGACCTCGGTCCCAAGACCCCGACATTGATCGTGTCGTACTTGCGGGCGCACCCCCACGTAAAGTATGTGGTGCTGGCCGCTGACAGTGCGATGGAGCCAGGCCTGCCGGCCGCACTGGCGGCGGCCGGATTGAAGGGCGTCACGATTACCGGCGAAGGCCCCTCGCTTGCCACTTTGCAAGACGTCATTGCTGGCAAGCAAGCCTCCAGTATCTATTACCCAATATACGAGTTTGCGTACGGGATGATGGACTACTTTGCGCGGATCATCGCGGGGGTGTCCCCGCAGAAGCCGTACGAGGCTCCCGCGTGGCTGATGGTTAAGGACAACATTCCGTCCACGAGTAACTACTTTCCTGAGGTTGCCGATCTGAAGCAAATCTTTGCGAAGATGTGGGGGAAGGCCTAAGGATATTAGATTGGGCATTGGGAAGCGTCAGTGGTGCCACACGCCGCGTGGCCACCACGGCGTTCGGCCGGCCTTGAGTCGTACCGATCAATGGATGACGAATCCGGTCCGATGTCCAACATCGAATTCCTTGACATCGACCGGGCGCTCGGTAGACTGGCAAATGTTAGCGGAACCACTGACAGAAAGCGGGTCAGATCTTGACAGCCGGAGCAAAGAGCCGCAACGAGGTGCCCGAGGCAATCAAGGGGATTAATGTCATCGATGTGGACACCCATCTGACCGAGCCGGCAGATCTCTGGACATCACGAGCGCCAGCGAAGTATAAGGACCGCGTACCCAAGGTCGTGCAGGTGACGTCCGGGGGCAAGACCGAGAACGGGCTCAGAGCAGGCGACTTCCGCTGGGTGGTCGACGACAGCATCGAAATGGGCCAAGCGGGCGCGGGCTCTGTCGTCAACAAGCACAACGTGAAGGTCAAGGGTCGCGACTTCATTCACTGGCCGCTGTCCGAGGCCTCGCCGGCAGCGTCGTTCGTGGAGCCTCGCCTCGACCTGATGGATGAGGTTGGGATCTGGTCGCAGATCATCTACCCAAATGTAGTGGGATTCGGCGGGCAGGGCTTCTCCAAGATCACCGACATCGAACTTCGAAACCTGTGCTGCACGATCTGGAACGACACGATGGTCGAGCTCAAGGAACAGTCAGGCGATCGTCTGCATGGCATGGCGGTGTTGCCCTGGTGGGATCAGGCGCAGGCCGTGAGAGAAGTCGAGCGCGTGCATGCCTTGGGCCTGAAGGGCGTCAACATCAGTTCGGACCCTCAGAACAACGGGATGCCGGATCTGGCGGATGCCAGCTGGGAGCCGCTCTGGGATGCGTGCGAGTCGTTGAGCATGCCGGTCAATTTCCACATCGGCGCCAGCCAGACGAACATGTCCTGGTTCGGGGACTCGCCATGGCCGTCCTTCAGCGACAACATGAAGCTCGCTCTTGGTTCGGCAGTCCTGTACTTGGGGAACGCGAGAGTGATCGGAAATCTGATCTACTCCGGGATCTGCGAGCGCCACCCTGGCTTGAAGTTCGTCTCTGTGGAAAGCGGCATCGGTTGGATCCCGTTCATGCTCGAGGCGCTCGACTACCAGGCTGATGAGAACAAGGTCGATCATCTTTCGATGAAGCCGTCGGAGTACTTTCATCGTCAGATGTATGCGTGCTTCTGGTTCGAGAACGAAGGACTTCTCGAAGACATCAGGCGCGTCGGCTACGACAAGTGCATGTTCGAGACCGACTTTCCCCACCCGACGTGCCTCTATCCTGATCCGCTGAACGGGATCGGCAATATCCTCGGGCAGGTGAACGTCGACATCCGGAACAAGGTTCTCTCGTCGAATGCTGCGCACGTTTATAACATCGATGTGCCAGACACATGGGTGTTCGGCGGCTGATGTTCGTCGCCACGTGATAGCTGATCATTGTGGCTGAACGCCTAGTCAGAGGGTCTAATTCGTGTCATCCAAGCATGTGGCTATCGCTGGTATCGGGGCAACGGAGTTCTCTCGGGATTCAGGCAGGAGCGAGCTCAGGCTGGCGGTTGAGGCGAGCTTGTCCGCCTTGGCCGATGCGGGGTTGTCGCCCTCGGACGTCGGGGGCCTCGCGACCTTCACGCTTGACAACAACGACGAGCAGGCAGTTGCGCGAGCGCTGGGGATTGCTGAGCTGACCTTCTTCTGCCGGACTCCGGCAGGAGGCGGGGGCGGGTGTGGGACTGTTGCGCTGGCCGCTGCGGCTATTGCGGCCGGGGTCGTCGAGGTCGTCATCTGCTACCGCGCGATGAATGAGCGGTCACAGTACCGCTTCGGGCAGCCCAGTACGGTCGGTCCCAAGCTTGTTCCGACCAGTAGCGATGTCGACGCATCGTGGAGCGCGCCATTCGGAGTCGCCACACCGGCATCCAAGATGGCGCTCAGCGCGCGTCGATACATGCACGTCTACGGGGCGACCAGCGAGGATTTCGGACGAGTCGCAGTGACAGAACGGCGGTATGCGGCAACCAATCCGGCAGCCGGCTTCTACGGCCGGCCGATCACCCTCGCCGACCACCAGGCGTCACGCATGGTCGCGGACCCGCTGCGCCTATATGACTGCTGCCAGGAGAGCGACGGTGCGGTAGCTATCGTCGTCACGAGTCTCGAGCGGGCTAAGGATCTGAGGCAGGCCCCCGTCGCTGTCCTCGCTGCCGCCCAGGCGATCGGGCCGAATCAGGTCGGGATGGCCTCCCCTTACACCGACAATCCGGCGCAGGCGGTCGAATCACGAATCGTGGGTGACCAACTCTGGAAACGATCAGGGCTCAAGCCGGGCGACATCGATCTGGCCATACTCTACGACCATTTCGCACCGGCTGTGCTCATGCAAATGGAAGCGCTGGGCTTTTGTGGACCCGGCGAGGCACCCGACTTCTTGCGGGACGGCGCCATGGAACCGGATGGCCCACTGCCGGTGAACACGCACGGTGGGCAGCTCGGCGAGGCGTACATCCACGGTTTCAACGGGATGGCGGAGGCCGTCCGGCAGATTCGGGGCAATGCTGTGAACCAGGTGGTGAATGCATCCAGGGTCGCAGTCACCTCGGGGTCTCATGTGCCGA
>Ga0137413_10000401_pt1 | contig 14111 bp, 9 predicted proteins | sample CZODoug2_1_16fun_FD_108280 | JGI IMG/M metagenome (GOLD analysis project Ga0137413, IMG submission 108280) | Vadose zone soil fungal communities from Angelo Coast Range Reserve, California, USA - CZODoug2_1_16fungal (Illumina Assembly) | ecosystem: Environmental > Terrestrial > Soil > Vadose... | reverse complement strand
GAAAAATGCGCTCGAGCTGTTCTTCTCGATCCGCGACCTTCCTGGCCTGAAGAAAAAGCCCTCGACGTCGGAATTGCTCGATTGGCTCAAGTTGCTGGTCGCCGAGCAAATTGAGCCCGAGATGCTTCGCACCCCGGACCAGCAGCTGTTCGTTCCGCCGCTGCACGGCGCTCTGATCAAGAACGAGCAGGATATGCACCTGTTCGAGCGCCTGGTCCTGATGAATCGGCAAGGCCGCTGACCCTCGGTCTGACGGGCGCGCGCCGATGCTGGTCGATTTTTTCTTCTTTCTGCGGCAGGCGCGCCTGCCGGTTTCGATCCAGGAATTGCTGACCCTGCTGCAGGCCCTGAAGGGTGAGGTGATCGGTCCCTCGATCGACGAGTTCTACTATCTGGCCCGCGCAACGCTGGTCAAGGACGAAGCGCTGTTCGACCGGTTCGATCGTGCGTTCGGCGAATTCTTCCACGGCGTGCAGGCCCGGGTCGATCTGGCCGGCCAGATTCCGGACGACTGGCTGCGCCGCAACCTGGCGCGCGAGCTCTCGACCCTGGACCCGAGCGGGCTGGAAAAGCTCGGCTGGGACCGGCTGTTCGAGCTGTTCCACGAGCGCCTGGAAGAACAGAGGCAGGCTCATCATGGAGGATCGAAGTGGATCGGCACCGGCGGCACCTCGCCGTTCGGGCACGGCGGCCGGCACCCTGAGGGGGTCCGGATCGCCGGATCCCCGAGCGGCAATCGATCCGCGCTGAAGGTCTGGCAGCAGCGCGCGTATCGCGACTACGACGATCAGGTCGAGCTCGGAACCCGCAACATCAAGATTGCCCTGCGCCGGTTGCGGCGCTTCGCGCGTGAGGGTGCCGACCTGGAGCTCGATCTGCCCGAGACGATCGGTGCAACTGCGCGCAGCGGCGGCTACCTGCAGCTGAAGCTGGTGCCGCAGCGGCACAACGCGGTGAAGGTTCTGATGCTGCTGGACATCGGTGGCTCGATGGACGAACACGTGGATCGCGTTCAGGAGCTGTTTTCGGCCGCGCGCGCCGAGTTCAAGCGCCTTGAATTCTTCTACTTCCACAATTGCGTCTACGAGAACCTGTGGCGGGCCAACCGCCGCCGATACACGGAGCGAACCGAGACCCTGGACGTGCTCAGGCGCTACAGTGCCGATCACCGGCTCATTTTCGTGGGCGACGCCACGATGGCGCCGTATGAGATTTTGCAGCCCGGAGGCTCGCTCGAGCACCACAACGCCGAAACGGGCGCAAGCTGGCTGGCGCGCCTGACCTCGCAGTTTCCCCGCTTCGCCTGGATCAACCCGGAGCCCGAGGGCCTGTGGCCCTACCGGCAATCGGTCGCCATCGTTCAGCAGCTGATGGGAGGGCGCATGGTTCCGCTCACGCTCGAGGGCCTGACGCGCGCGACACGCCTGCTCAGCCGTTAGGCTACCGCGCAGCCCCGACGATCCAAACTGGATCATCGACCAATCGGTCCAAGTCCTTGTCGGAGCTAGCAAAAGTGAACCGAACGGGGGCGACCCCGTGAAATATCCGGGCTAGCCGCCCGCGTCCCCCTTGGGCCGAACGTCGTGCAGGCTGACCGTGTCACCCATGATGACCGTGCCGCCCTCGCTCCACGGCGCTTCCTGGTAGTCGAACGGCCTGACGATGCGCGGCTTGACCACCTCGAAGAAGGGCGAGACGTCGAAGTCGCGCGGCACGTACAGGCTGTGGTGACGGATGCGCCAGAGCTCCCGTTCCTGATCGGTACCCTCCGGATCGGCCTCGCTCCTGCGCGAGATGACCGGCAAAATGGGGTAGCGGACCGCGCCGAAAGCCTGCGCGATCAGCGTGGAGCAGATCGCAAGACTCGGATCGCCGCTGCCGAACGCCATCAGGCGGCGCCGGAAACGCACCGGCACCGGGATCGGCAGCAGGTAGCGCGCAAGATCCAGCACGTTTTTCAGGTCGTACTGATGGCCGAGCCGCTGGATCACGTATTGAATCAGACGCTCGCGGTGCTCATCGGTCAACTTCACCGGGCGGCAGATACGAACGCGAAATTGCGAATAACACGACAGCGCAACGGCTCGCACGCCTTCCAGCACGTCGGCCTCGATCAGCGTCGCCGCCTCGTCGGCGGTCTTGGGCAGCTCGGGCCGCGGGCCGACGAACAGCGCCGCATGCGACCACATCGATTGCGTCAGGTACTTGATGGCCGAGCTCATGCGCGTGTTGCCCTCGATCAGCAGCACGTCGCCCGGGCTCAGCGTGTCTGCGACCAGCCGGGCGTCCGCGCGGTTGCCGCCTGGCTTGGCGATCGGCTTGGAAAGATAGCCTGCGATTGACCGTCCGACCGACTGGAACATGGCACCTGCCTGGACGCTCCGGCACAAGGGCCGCAATATTATTATTATCTACGCGATGAAAGGCGGCGCGGCCCGCAGCACTTCCTCGATCGTGGTCAAGCCAGCCGCGATCTTCTCGGCCCCGGAGACCCGCAAGGAGCGCAGGCCGTCGCGCGCGGCTTGGTTGCGAAGTTCCTGAAGCTCCGATCCGCGCGCAATCAGCGCGCGGATCGCGTCGGTCACCACAAGCAGCTCCACCAGGCCGGTGCGTCCCAGGTAACCGGTGCGCCGGCACTCCAGGCAGCCGACCGGGTGGTACACGGGATTCGGCGGCGGCGAGCGCCACGGAGCGACCAGGTCGCGCCACAAGGCTTCGTCGGGACCCTCCCCCGGCGCCTTGCAGCTCGGACACAGGGTTCGCACCAGACGCTGGGCCAGCACGCCGATCAGGGTCGCATTGACCAGGTAGGACGGCACGCCCAGCTCCATCAGGCGAGCCACCGAGGACGCGGCGTCATTGGTGTGCAGCGTGGAGAACACCAGGTGCCCGGTCAGGGCAGACTGCACCGCCATGTCGGCGGTCTCGCGGTCACGCACCTCGCCCACCATGATGATGTCCGGATCCTGCCGCATCAACGCGCGTAGGCCATCGGCAAACCCCAGGTCGATACCCGACTGCACCTGCATCTGATTCAAGCTCGGATCGATCATTTCGATCGGATCTTCGACCGTGCTCACGTTCACGTCATCGGTCGCCAGCTGCTTCAAGGTCGAATACAGCGTGGTCGTCTTGCCGGAGCCGGTCGGACCGGTAACCAGCACGATGCCCGACGGACGCCGGATCAGTTCCGACCAGATGACTGCTTCGGCGTCGGAGAAGCCGAGCTCGGCGTAACTGCGAACCACGACCTCCGGATCGAAGATCCGCATCACCAGCTTCTCGCCAAATGCGGTGGGCAGCGTCGACAGCCGGATCTCGACCTCGCGGCCGCCGGCCCCGCCGGCCCGGGTCTTGATGCGACCATCCTGAGGCCGGCGCCGTTCGACCACGTCCATGCGCCCCAGCAGCTTGATGCGGCTGGTCATCGCGTGCATGACGCCGGGCGGTACCTGGTAGACCTGGTGCAAGACGCCATCGATGCGGAATCGCACAACCCCCTGCTCGCGCTTGGGCTCCAGGTGAATGTCGCTGGCACGCTGATCGAACGCATACTGCAAGATCCAATCCACGATGTGGATCACATGCTGGTCGTTGGCTTCAACCTTCGAGCCCAGCTCGACCAGCTGCTCAAAATTGCTGAGCGGATTGGTGGTGCCGGCCTTGGTTGCGCCCTTGACCTGCTGTGCCAGCTTGTAGAACTCGGTCGTGTAGCGGGCGATGTCAACCGGGTTGGCCACCACGCGCAGCACGGTTTTCTTGGAAATCTGCTCGATCTCGCGCACCCAGCCGTCCAGATAGGGCTCGCAGGTGGCCACCACGATCTCGGATGCCTTGACGGCGATCGGAAGAATCGATTGCCCGGTCGCATAGGCACTGGACATCACGTCGACCACCCGCGTGAAGTCGACCCGCAGCGGATCGATGTGCTGATACGGCAGTTTGACCTTGTCGGCCAGCCATTGCGTGAGCAATTCCAGATCGAGCAAGCGTCGCTGGGCATCGGGCGTTCGGAAATTCATTTCGGCCAGCACACTGATCGGATGGCCGAACCGCTCCCGGTCGGAGATGGCGAACACCCTCTCGGAATCCGCGGGCGAAAGCCATCGGTCGGCGACCAGTTGCTGCACCACGTACACCAGCGGCAGACGGCCATTCGAAGGCGGCTGCGCCACCGCTCGAGCCGCAGCGCGGTCGGGCGCACTCACGTGGTTTGCCGGCGGGACCGCGTGTCGGCGGTCGGATCGGTGCTGGGACGGCACGCGAGATCCTCGCTCACTGGGTCTGCGCAAAGCGGGCCGCCAGCTCAGCGGCGCGCTTCGGCGATTTCTCGAACTCCGATACCACTGCGTCGACCGCCCGGCGCATCAGCGGCTCGGACTCCAGCGGCTTGATATAGCTGCGGCGCAGGTAGGTCTTGATCAGCTCCGGCGACATCACGTACGCCTTGTCGTCGAGGCCGGTGCTGAACATGAACAAGGTGCGCAAGGGACTGATCCAGCGCAACCGGGCCTTGATGAAATCGTGGCCGTTCCAGATCTCGAACCAGGTGCCGCGTGCCCAGGCTGCGATGTCCTGGTCGATCTTCGCTTCCGCCGTGCGATCCAGCTCGCCGATATCGGTCAGCGGGTCGGGCACGTTCAGATCGACGTTGTGCGCGGCGGCAGCACGCATCAGAACGTCGGTCGGCACCTTGATTCCCCCCGGCACCGTCGTCATCGGGAACGCTCCGGTCAGCTGGATTCCCTCGATCTTGGCACGAAGCTCCGAGGATTGCAGCGAATGCCGGATATAGGTCGCCTGATCGGTCGGCCTGACCGACATGGCATGGGACGCCATCAGCTGCTGGAAAAACTCGTCCTGGTCGCGCTGCGCCATCCGTATCAGGGTCAGGCCGTCGCGCAGGATCCGGGTCATCGCGGGAATCAAGCCGACCAGGCGCTTGCGTTCCTCGGCTGTGGCCTTGGGCTGCACGCTCCAGACGACTTCATGGATCACCTCGCGGAATCGCTTGGAAAACCCCTTGGTTGCGTCGTCTCGCACCGTGGCCGCCACCAGCACCTGGACCCAGGCGCCGATCAGGAAATCCCGCAGGTACGGGTCCAGATCGACTTTCTCGAACGCGCGCCGGACCTGGATCGTGGTGTTGATCGTCAGTATCTCGCGTTTTTCCGCCTCCTCGAGGGCACGCTTGGCGCGCGCGACCGGATCGGATTCGCGCGGGCGGATCTCACCCAGGAAGGCGTCGAACTCCGTCAGCAGCCGCTCGAAAACGCCCACATCACGGTCGAACTGGATCAGAACCTCGCGCACCAGACGCTCGATCTCGTTCCGGTAGCGCTCGTTCTCGTCGCCGTACGGCTCCCACCCGGCCGATGCGCTGGCGATGCGATCGATCAGGCGACGCGCCGGATGCGCGCTGGAGGCAAAAAATGCGGCGTCCATCAAGGCCGCCTTCAGGATCGGAAACTGCAGTCGCGAGAGCAGCGCCTTGATTTCCGCCGGCACCTGCTCGTCGCGCAACATGTGGTCGAACATCATTCCGACGATTTCGATCGTCAACTTGTCGACCGTGCGCGAGGACTGGGAGACCAGGTGGTCGCGCCAGGCGTTGATCGAGCCGGCCTGGGTGCCGGCGAACGCCGCCCCTTGCACGCCCTGAAGACCCAGTCCCTGCAATTCGTTGATCGCTGCCAGCAGCGGGGCGCCCACTGATCCGGCCGAGGCCATCGGCGGCAACGTATAGCCGCCGACGTTGGCCTGCAGGCGCGCCAGCAGTTCCGACAGGACCTTCGAAGCATCGGCATTGCCGATGCCCGCTGCCCCGGACCCGGCGCCGGCCCCTGCCCCGGGGCCGCCGCCCGGCATTGACGCGGATCCTGGTGCACCGCCGCCGGAGCCGCCAAGGCCGCCGAAGCCGCCTGCCGCGGCCGGGTCGACCGACGCGTTGGCCGTCGATTCGGCTCGCGGCGCGGGGCGATTGCCTGCCGCGACTGATTGCCGACTGGCCAAGTCGCGCCAGATCTGCTTGGCGTCGACACCGTGCGTGCGGAAATGGTCGAGCAGGGCCAGCTCCACACGTGCCAGCTCCTCGGCAAATGGGCGCTCGAACAGGCCCAGGCAGAAAGCCCAGGCATCGCGGTGCAGATTGACGTCCTCGACCGCCGACAGCAGACCGGGCATGAACGCGTCGGGACCGTAAGGGTTTTCCGAATCACGCATCGACGAGCGGCCGGTCAGAAAGCCGACGATCAGGTTCAGGTCTCGCAGCGGTTCTTCGACCACGCGCCGCATCCGTCGCGCGGAGCGCGAGGCGATCGAATCGACCGCATCGTCGGATTGCTGAACCAGCGACAACGAGTCGAGGTCGACCGGGGCCACCGGCACGCTGGTCTTGACGACCAGCAGCTCGGCGATCATCTGGTCCTGGTGCTCCGGAACCCGCGCCAGGAACGCCCGGCGCAACTCGACCAGTCGCGCCGAGAGCATGCGCTGCACCAGCGGCGTCGCAATGTCGAAATCCCAGCGTCCCGCCAGCGAATCGCGGACGGCGTTTGCGATCGCCTCGAACGAGCCGCCCAGCAGCTCGCACGAAATCGCAGCCGCAGACTTCAACAGAGCCTGGGCCTGGCTGGCGGATAGATACGGCAGGGCGCTCGGCGAGCGCACGCCGTCGAACGGCACCGTGGAGTTCATTCGAGTGTGAATCCAGGCGGGCCAACCTGCCTGTGCGCCGAATGTAGCCGCACGCCGTCGCAAGTCAAGCCAAGCAAAGGCCCCCAAAAACACCTCAACTTCTGCGACACCCGACCGATCGCGCTGGCCGCGCTCACAGCGACAGCCCGTCACGCGGCTTGTCGGCACGCCGGCCGCGGCCGGCATGCAACCGCAGTCCGCTCAGCCAGCGGCGCGCCGGCAGACCGGGCTCGTCTTCGATTGCCCGTGCACGCTGGCGCAGCTGCGCCGTCCCGATCCGGATCGTGGGGCCGACCGCGGCCAGGGCGACGCGGTTGCCGGCCTCGGCCTCATCCAAAACGATGACGCGTCCGTCGAAAGCGGTCGCGATTGCATCCAGGCTGGGGGCACAACGGCTGCCGAACAGATTGAACGCCGCAACGCCCGGCTCTCGCAGGATGTGGCGGCAAGCCACGTAAAACGGCGCATCGTCGTACACCGGCCCGCGCGCCTGGGCGTCGTACAGGTCCACCTGCAGCCAGTCGAAAAACCCCCGCACTCGTGGGCGCTGCAGAAATGCCTGAGCGTCGTCGCAAACGACGGTCAGGCGGCGGTCCTGCTCGGGCAACATGAACCAACGCTGCGCGGTTCCGATCACCGTCTCATCGAGCTCAACCACCACGGTCTGCGCGAAAGGCAAGTGAAAGTGGCAGAACTTGGTGAGCGCCGCTGCTCCCAGCCCCAGTTGCAGGATCCTGCGCGGACGCGGCAGCAGCAGCAGCGTCGCCATCATCTGCTGCTGGTACTCCAGTTCCAGGTGATACGGCTGTGCGATCCTCATCGCACCCTGCACCCACTGGGTACCGAAGTGCAGGTAGCGGACTCCGTCGGATTCGGACAGGGTGATTTCGCCGCCTGCCAACGGCGCTCTAGCTGACGGTGCCAGGGGCTTTTTCCGCCTCATGCTTCAGGTCGAACATCACGCCGTCGACCGCCCGCTCGAACAGGCGCTCCGTTTCGACCGCAACCAGCCACCCCGACTGCAGATAGGCGATCAGCGAATCGGGCGAGAGCGAGTGGGCCCGATCGCCGGCCGCGGTCGTAAACAGATAGAGCGCCCGTTTCGGGCTGACCCATCGAAGCACCACCCGCTCCGTTTGGTCGGCCGTGCGCAGATCGAACCAAAGGCCGCGGCTCCAGGAGGCGATCAATTGCGCCGCCTGCTGATGGTCCATTGCCGGCGACGACACGGCCTGCTCCGGCGGCGCCGACAGGTGGGTTACGTCGGCGGCACTGGAGGCCAGCGCGTGTCGGACCGCCTCGTCGGAAATCTTGATTTGCTCGGGGGCGACATCGCTGGTATCGGTTGGGATGCGAAAGCCGTCCAGTTTGATGCGAACCGTGCTCGGGGTGAGCTGCGGCACGGCGCCGTGCGCCAGCTCGAGGGCCTTGACCGCACTGGCGTGCGAGTTCATCAGCCGCCCGAAAAACTGCTGGATGCGCTCATTCGGCCACTGGATCAGATTCAGGCCCTCGCGCAACAACCCGAGCACGATCGGGATGGTCCCGATCATGCGCCTGCGGTCACCCGGATTGATCTTCGGTTGAACGCTCCAGACCAGGTCCGGAATAGCGTCCAGATACCGGCGCACCAGCCCGGGCTCGGTCTTCTCGCGGGTCGAGGCTTCGATCAGTACACGCACCCAGACGTCGAGCAGGAACTCGCGCAAGTAGGATTCCAGCTGCACCCCGTCAAATGCGCTGCGCACTTGCATGGTCGCCTTGATCGCGAGGATTTCGCGGTTTTCCGCCTCGGCCAGCGCTCGGCGCGCTCGCGCGACCGGATCGTCATCGCGCGTTCGCTCCTCGTCGAGAAACTGGCTGAAAGATTCCAGCGCCAGCTCGAACGCCTTGGAGGCGTCGCCGGCCGCATTGAGCACGGTATCGACGGCGGTACGGACCTGCTCGAAATAGCGTCGGTTGTCGTCGCCGTCAATCGACCAGCCGATCGATGTGCTGGCGATACGGTCCAGCAACTGCCTGGCCGGTTGCCTGGGGTCGGCGAACAGCTCCGGGTCGCTCAGGGCGACCTTGAGCAGCGGGAACTGCAGGCGCGCCAGTTGCTCCTTGATCGTCGACGGAACGTGGCGGTCCCGCTGAATTCGATCGAACAGCAGGCCGACCAGCTCGATCGTCAGCTTGTCGATCTTGCGCGACGCCGTCTCGATCAGGCCCTTGCGCAGGTCCGTGGCGGCCGCGGCGTCCGCCTCCACGGTGCGCTGCCCGGCCGCCGCAGCCGCCGCCGACGCGGTGACGCGAAGAACGCCGTTGATGGCCGAGATCAGCGCCGGGTCGAAGTTCCATCCGGATCCCGGCGCCCGCGATTCGAGAAACGAAATTCGTTCGGCCTGCGCCGCCAGCACCGCCGAGCCCTTTACTTCCGACGGGAACGCCGCCGGCTGCATTCGCTCGAGCAGCGACAGCAGCGCCGAATGGGTCGCGGAATCACCGCGCCCGCCAACCTCGTTGCCGGCCCGCTCCTCGCCCGCAAGCGCTCCGGGCGTCTGCCCGGTCGTGGTAGCGCGCCCCCGGGCCGCGCTTTGCATCCCGGCGACCGTCGCCTGCCAGGCGGGAACCACGTCGCTCGCTCCCCCTGCGGCCAGACGCCGCTCGATCTCCTGGTAGGACCGGGCGACGACCGGAGTAAGACCCGATGAGACCACGCGCATCAGGGGTATCACATCGGTCTCGTCGATACCGACATGGCGCAGCGCACCGGCGATCGTGCGCACGAACAGCGTGATGCGGAACGGCGAGTCGGCGTCACGCAGGTCGAGATCCTGCAGCAGGTTGATCAGCCGCAGCTTGACCGCGGTGTACTCGTTGTCCAGCGAGTTGCGCAGGCGCGCCGCACACTGTTCGACCGCGGCGTCGAACTCGGAGTCCGCGTGCCCGATCAGCGAGAGCGTGCGCGCGCCAGCGGCTTCCGCAGTCCGGGCCTCGACGAAGGAGGCGATCGAGCCGATCAGCTCCGGATGCAAGGCTTCCAGGTAAGCCTGCACGAAAGCCCGATCGCGCATCAGGACCGCCTTGACACGCTTTGCATCGGCCGTCTCGCCCAACGACTTGGCCAGCGGGCCGAGCGTATCGACCAACACTTTCAGCAGCTGCTCCTCGACCACAGTTCGGATCGGGGTCCAGCAGTCCTCGAACAGTCGGCGAGATTGTGCACGGCGCGGCGAGGCCGGCCGCTCGGCACCCCGGAGCCCTCGGTCGGGGGATTCTTCACTCATCGGCGGCGATGCTCGGGCAAATCATGGGCCGGCCGAGCTTAAACCCAGTCCGCCTCAACACCAAACCCGGAAAAAGGCACTCCAGAGGCTCAGCTTTTCTTCCAGGCTGCGTGCGGCGTGCGCTGGACTGGTCGAAGGCAGTACCGCGCACGCGTAGCCGAGCGCAACGATGTCGGCCTGAAAGCGCCCCGCTGCCTGCCCGTTGAAGGCCACCGCACGCAGCTGCGGCGCCAGATGCGGCAACCTGGCCAGATCGTTGGTTCGAGCAGCCCGGATCTGCGAATCCAGGCTGCCGGCTCGCCGGCAGGCAGCGTAGACATCCCAGAGGCCCACGCGGCGCGCCAGCATCCGCTCGAGCCGGTCCGGATACGCCAGCCCCACCAGAGGCTCGCCCAGGATCGCGCTTACGATCTGCCAGAACTGATTGCGCGGATGGCCGTAGTACTGGTGCGCGGCGAGCGAGGCCGGACTGGGAAAGCTGCCCAGCACCAAGAGACGTACGCCGATGTCGATCACCGGCGCAAATCCGTGCCGCGGTTGACCGTCGCGGCCGCCCTCACCCCGCATTGAGCAGCAGATCGTTGACGCGCCTGACGTAGGCGGCCGGATCCTCGAGCTGACCGCCGTCGATCAGCACCGCCTGATCCAGCAGCAGGTGGGCCAGGTCGGACCGGTGCGCCTCATCAGTGCGCATTCGCTGCACCAGCGGGTGTTCGCTGTTCAGTTCCAGGATCGGTGCCGAGGCCGGCAGTTTCTGCCCGGCTGACTTCAGCAGACGCTGCAGGTGAGCGCTCATCTGGTCCTTATCGACCACCACGCACGCCGGAGAATCGGTCAGGCGCGCGCTCAGACGGACCTGCGCGACCCGGTCGCCCAGCGCTTGCTTGACCTGTACCAGCAGATCCTTGAATTCCTCGGCGACCTTTTGCTGCTGCTCCTGATCCTGGGCGTCGGCCAAGGTATCCAGGTCCAGGTCGCCCTTGGCCACGGACACCAGCGGTTTGCCGTCGAACTCGGTCAGAAAGCCCACCATCCACTCGTCGACGCGGTCCGTCAACAGCAACACTTCGACGCCCTTCTTGCGAAAGATCTCCAGATGCGGACTGCCCCGCGCCGCCTCGAGCGATTCTGCGGTCACGTAAAAAATGCTCTTTTGCCCGGTCGCCATGCGACCGGCATAGTCGGCCAGCGAGACCTGGGTAGCGGCCTCCGAGGTGCTGGTCCGGAATCGGAGCAGGCGGGCGATCCGCTCGCGATTGGCGGAATCCTCGCCGATACCCTCCTTCAGCACCTGCCCGAATTCGGCCCAGAAGCGCGTGAAATCGTCGGCCCGGTTCTGGGCAAGATCCTCCAGCAGCGCCAGGACCCGCTTGGTGCAGCCCTCGCGAATCGCCTTGACGTCGCGGCTTTCCTGCAGCAGCTCGCGCGAGACGTTCAGCGGCAGGTCGTTCGAGTCGACCACACCCCGCACGAACCGCAAGTACGAGGGCAGCAGCTGCTCGGCGTCATCCATGATGAACACGCGCCGAACGTACAGCTTTAACCCGTGTTGATGCTTGCGGTCCCACAGGTCGAACGGAGCCTGGGCGGGCAGGTACAGCAACTGGATGTACTCGTTGCGACCCTCGACCCGATTGTGGGTCCAGGCCAGTGCGTCGCCGAAGTCATGGGCCAGGTGCTTGTAGAAATCCCGGTACTGCTGCTCGGTGACGTCGGCCTTGGGTCTTGCCCACAGCGCCGAGGCCTGGTTGACCGTTTCCACTTCGCCGGTGCGGCGCGAGTCGTTCTTTTCCTTGTCCCACTCCTCCTTTGGCATCAGGATCGGCGTGGCGATGTGATCGGAGTACTTGACCAGGATCGAACGCAGCTTCCAGGACGACAGCAGCTCGTCATCGTCCGCTTTCAGGTGCAGGATCACGTCGGTTCCGCGCCCTGAGCGCTCGCAGGACTCGACCGTGAACTCGCCGGCTCCATCGGACTCCCACCGCACAGCCTGGTCGCCAGGCAGGCCGGCCCGCCTCGATATGACGCTGACCCGGTCGGCCACGATGAAGGCCGAGTAGAAGCCGACCCCGAACTGGCCGATCAGCTGGGCATCCTTTTGCTGGTCTCCCGTCAGGTGCTCGAAAAACTCGCGGGTACCGCTGCGCGCGATGGTACCCAGGTGCAACACGACGTCATCGCGGGACATCCCGATCCCGTTGTCCGACACCGTGATGGTGCGTGCGTTCTTGTCGTAATCGACCTGGATCGCGAGCTGCTCGCCGGAATCGAGCAGCGCAGGCGATGCGATCGCCTCGAAGCGCAGTCGATCGCAGGCATCCGAGGCGTTGCTGATCAGCTCGCGCAAAAAAATCTCGCGGTTGCTGTACAGCGAGTGAATCATCAGCCGAAGCAGCTGCTTGACTTCGGCCTGGAAGCCGAGCGTTTCTTTCACCGAACCCAATTCAACCTCCTAGTGACGTTTCGATTCCCGTGCCCGGAAGCGGTATTCTGTCAGGAACCCATCAGGGGCCGAGCCGTGCCGTCACCACAGAGCGTGCCGTTTCACACCTGCGACGTTTTCACTGACCAGCGCTTCGGCGGCAATCCGCTGGCGGTGGTGCTGGAAGCATCCGGCCTGACAGAGGCCCAGATGCAGGCCGTGGCCCGAGAATTCAACTACTCGGAGACGACCTTTGTGCTGCCGCCGTCGGATCCGCGCCACAGCGCGCGCGTACGCATCTTCACTCCCGTGCGGGAACTCGCCTTTGCCGGACACCCGACGGTCGGCACCGCCTTCGTGCTGGCCACCCAGTTGCCGCAGCTGTCCGGCGCGGAGCGCATCGTTCTCGAAGAGGGCGTCGGCCCGGTATCGGTGGAGGTGGAATGGAGCCTGCGGGCAGTGACGCGCTGCGCCTTTTGCGCGCCTCGCCTGCCTGAGGCGGGAGCCAAACCGCCGCCCCCGACGGCGGATCTGGCCGCGATGCTTGGACTTGCGAAAACGCAGGTGCTGGACCAGGCCCAGTGGTGGACGTGCGGCATGTCCTTCCTCGTCGTGCCTCTGACCTCGGTCGATGCCCTGCAGCGCTGCCAGCTTGACCTTGCGCTCTGGGCTCGCGTGCTGGCCGGATTCGAATCGCGCCACGTCTATCCGGTGGCCCAGGCGGACGGCGAGTGGCGGGTGCGCATGTTTGCGCCGGATGCGGGGGTGGCGGAAGACCCGGCGACCGGCTCGGCGGCCGCGGCTTTTGCCGGCTGGCTTGCCGCGCACCGGCCCATGACCGGGTCCAGGTCCACCTTTACGCTGCGGCAGGGTCAGGAGGTCGGACGGCCCAGCCGCATCGATCTTCAATTCGACCACGACGGGGCGAAAATCCAGTCGGTTCGGGTCGCAGGTGCCTCGGTGATGGTCAGCCAGGGGACCTTGCTCGTGTAATTGAAGCCACGCTCATCAGCCTGGGCGTCAGCAGCAGCCCCTTGCGGGCGCGATGGCTGCGATATTTGCCGAGATCGGCCTCGGCCAGCGCCAGTTCCGTGTCCTTGCCGCTGCGCGTCGCCTGGCCGTAGATGACCACCCCGGATTGCCCGCACGCGGTTGCGGCCACCATCTTTTCTGCCGGATCCAGGCCCATCAGCGTGACACCCCGGCCACCGCCCGGCTGAGCCTTGATTTCGACGGCTTCGAAGGCGAGCAGGCGTCCTTTTTCGGAGGCGCAAACGATCAGATGGCCCTGCGCCGGATCGACGATGCTGGGGCGGATCGGCTCAAAACCAGGGTCCACGCCGACGAATTGCTTGCCGGCCTTCTGGCGAGACAGCAGATCGCCGATCTGGCAGGCGAAACCGCGGCCGGCGCTGGTGGCCACCAGCAGCGGCGTGTCCGCAGCCGCGGCGGCGTACGCCACCACCCGCGTTGCGCCCGCCAGGTCGATCAACGAGGTCACCGGTGCACCATCGCCTCGGGCCGAGGGCAGTTGCGCGACCGGAATCGAATACACACGTCCGTTGGAACCGAAGGCCACCAGATGATCGACGGTGCGGCACTCGAACGCGCCGTACAGCGCGTCACCCGCCTTGAAGCCGAACTGGGATGTGTCGTGGCCATGCCCGGTGCGGGCGCGAACGAATCCCATTTCCGAGACGATGACCGTCACCGGCTCG
>Ga0137413_10000399_pt1 | contig 14147 bp, 11 predicted proteins | sample CZODoug2_1_16fun_FD_108280 | JGI IMG/M metagenome (GOLD analysis project Ga0137413, IMG submission 108280) | Vadose zone soil fungal communities from Angelo Coast Range Reserve, California, USA - CZODoug2_1_16fungal (Illumina Assembly) | ecosystem: Environmental > Terrestrial > Soil > Vadose... | reverse complement strand
CTGCCTGCTCGGCCATCTCGATCGCGCGGCCCACGGAGGCCAGCAACGAGGCGCGGTTCCGGTCGATCGCATCCAGGCAGCCGGCCCGCACCAGGGCCTCCAGTGCGCGCCGATTCACGATGTGCCGATCGACCCGCACGCACAGATCGAACAGGTCCTTGAAAGCACCGGCCTGCCGCACGCCGACGATGTGTTCGATGAGCGCTGTGCCGGTGCCCTTGATGGCGCCCAACCCGTAGCGGATCGTGCCCTGGTCCACCGGCTCGAAGCGCCGCAGTCCCGATCCGAGATCAGGCGCCAGAACGGTCAACCCGTTGGCGCGCGCATCGGCGATCAGGTCATGGACCTTGTCGGTGTCGTCCATCACGGTCGACAGGTTGGCCGCCGCGAACGCCGCCGGATGGTGGGCTTTGAAGTACGCGGTCTGGTAGGCCACCAGCGCGTAGGCCGCCGCGTGCGACTTGTTGAATCCGTATCCTGCGAATTTTTCCATCAGGTCGAACATTTCCGCGGCCAGGTTCTCGCGCACCTGGTTGGCCTGCGCACCGGCCACGAAAATGGAGCGTTGCTTGGCCATCTCCTCGGGCTTTTTCTTGCCCATCGCGCGCCGCAGCAGGTCGGCCGACCCGAGCGAGTAGCCGCCGATCACCTGCGCGATCTGCATCACCTGCTCCTGGTACACCATGATCCCGTACGTGGGGCCCAGGATCGGCTCCATGCGCGGATCCAGGTACTGGGGCCGCTTGCCATGCTTGCGTTCGCAGAACTCCGGGATCAGCTCCATCGGCCCCGGCCGGTACAACGCGACCAACGCGATCAGGTCGTCGAACCGGTCGGGTCGGGCCCGCTTGAGCAGGTCGCGCATGCCGCGCGATTCGAACTGGAACACCGCGGTCGTGTTGGCGCGCCGGAAGATCTCGAAGGTCGCCGCATCGTCCAGGGCAATCGAGTCCAGCGACACCGTGGTGCCTGGCGAGATCGTGCGTGCGTAACGCAGCGCCAGATCCAGGATGGTGAGCGTGGTCAGGCCGAGAAAATCGAACTTGACCAGGCCGATCGCCTCCACGTCGTCCTTGTCGAACTGGCTCATCGCGGCCTCGGTGCCGAGCGCACAGTAGAGCGGACAAAAGTCGGTCAGACGGCCCGGAGCGATCAGCACCCCGCCCGCATGCATCCCGACGTTGCGCACCAGGCCCTCGAGCGGGCGCGCCAGTTCGACGATCTCGCCGGCTTCCTCGTCGGCGGCGACCGCCTCGGCAAAGGCAGGCTCGTCGCGCAACGCGCGGTCCAGCGTCCACGGATCGGTCGGATTGTGCGGAATCAGCTTGGACAGCCGGTCGCATTTCGAATACGGCAAATCCAGCACGCGCCCGACGTCGCGCACCACCGCCTTCGCACCGAGCGTTCCGAACGTGGCAATCTGCGCAACTGCCTGCGCGCCGTACTTGTGCTTGACGTACTCGATCACCCGATCCCTGCCGTCCTGGCAAAAGTCGATGTCGAAGTCCGGCATCGACACGCGCTCGGGATTCAGGAACCGCTCGAACAGCAGGTCGTACTGCAACGGATCCAGGTCGGTGATGCCCAGTGCGTACGCCACCAGGGATCCGGCACCCGAGCCGCGTCCCGGTCCGACCGGAACGCCGCTGTCCTTGGCCCAGTTGATGAAATCGGCCACGATCAGGAAGTACCCCGAAAATCCCATCTTGGCGATGGTCGACAGTTCCTGTTCCAGACGCGCCCGGTATTGCGGGCGGCGCCGTTCGCGCTCGGCGGCATCGGGGAACAGGCGCTCGAGGCGACGTTGCAGTCCTGCCAGAGACAGATCGTGGCAAAACTGGTCCAGCGAAACGCCGGCCGGGGTCGGAAAATCCGGCAGGCGCGGCCGGCCCAGCTCCAGCGTCAGGTTGCAGCGCTTGGCAATCTCGATCGAATTGGCCAGCGCGGCCGGTACATCGGCAAACAACTCGGCCATCTGGGCCTGGGTCTTGAAGTATTGCTGCTGCGAGAAGCGGCGCGGGCGGCGCGCATCGGCCAGCGTGAAGCCCTCGGCGATGCAGACCCTGGCCTCGTGCGCCCGAAAATCGCTGGGTGCGATGAACTGCACCGGGTGGGTGGCCACCACCGGAAGCCCCAGCTCGCTCGCCAGCACCAGTGCGGCCCGACAATAACCGTCGTCGCCGTCGCGCCCGGCCCGCTGCAACTCCAGGTAAAAGCGCCCCGGAAACAGGTTCGCCAGGCGCCGCGCGGCCGCCTGGGCCGCGAGTTTTTGCCCGGAGCACAGCAGCACACCGACCTCACCCGCAGGCCCGCCCGACAGCGCGATCAGCCCGGACGAAAGCGCGGCCGGGGCCGTCTCGCGCAGCCAGTCGATCCGTATCTCACCACGGTCCCGATGCCGGTTCTGGAGCCAGGCGCGCGACAGCAGCTCGCACAGGTTCAGGTACCCGCCGCGATCCTGGACCAGCAGCAGCAGGCGAAACGGGCTGTCGCGGTCGACCTCGTTACTCACCCACACATCGCAGCCGAGGATCGGCTTGACCCCACGCCGGCGAGCGGCCGTGTAAAAGCGAACCGCGCCGAACAGGTTGCACAGATCGGTCAGGGCCAGCGCGCCCTGCTGGTCGGCGGCCGCCGTGTGCACGGCCTCGTCGATGCGCACCAGGCCATCGACCACCGAGAACTCCGAGTGCAGGCGCAGATGGACGAACGGGTGGCTCATGCGGGTCATTCTATCGAGGCCGCCGACCAGCGGTGAGCCTGCGAAACCATTCGTCGGACGTTATCTGATAGGTGGCCATATCCCGTTCGTACCAGCTTTCGATTCCTCGATACCGCATGTCAAGCCGTTTCATCAACGCAGCAGATGCAGCATTTTCAGGGTGGCACACGGCAAGCAACAACGTGGCCTTTAGGTTCTGAAATGCAAAATCAGCCATGGCGACGGACGCCTCATAGGCCAGGCCTTGATGCCACCTGTCGCGCCGCAATCTCCACCCGATTTCCAGAGGATATGCGGGGCTTGGTTCCGATTCGTTCTTCCGAAGATGTTGGATGCAGCCTGCCCCAACGATGTCTCCGGTTGTTAGCTCGACGAAGGTCCACCAGGAAAACCCCCACTTGCCCCAGCGCGTCTTGACCCGCTCGACCGCTGCTATCGTTTGCTCTCGCGTCTCGGCTCGACCAGGGATGTACCGCATCACCTCTGGGTCGGAGTCAATCGCATTCAGCCCGTCGACATGCGCATGATCGAATGGCTCGAGTCGAAGCCGCGCAGTCGTAAGAATGGTCATAATCCGTCCTGACCTCGTGGCATGAGCAGGCAGTCGCGATACCGCGGTCCATAGCGGATGACTTTACCGGCGCCACCAACACCGACGTCGGTTTGTGTGCCCGCAATACAATGCGATGTGTGGTGGATAGTAGTCCGCCGATGCGTACCGAAATCATCGCGCCTTGACGATTACTGAAGAACAACTGCGCCGCTACGCGGTGGCCCGCTCGCTGTTCCGGCCGACGACGCTCAGTCGAGCTATCGGCAGACTCGGTTTCGTCCAGGCGGACCCGATCCGGGCGCCGGCCCGTGCCCAGGACCTCATGCTGCGCCATCGAGTGACAGGCTATCGGGCGGGCGACCTCGAGCGACGCTATCCGCGCCTCGCCCTGGAGGAGGATTTCCTGGTCAGCTATGGGATCCTGCCGCGCGCACACAGCGCATTGATGCATCCGCGGACACCGCGACCTTCATGGGGGGCTCCGCGGCGAAAGCAGGCCGAGGCCGTGCTGGCGTTTGTCCGCGCGCGCGGTGCCGCGCATCCTCGCGAGGTCGATGCGCACTTCGCGCACGGCAAAGTGACCAATTGGTTCGGCGGGTCGTCGAACGCCAGCACGAAATTGCTCGAGGAAATGCATTATCGCGGGTGGCTGCGCGTATTGCGCCGGGACGGCGGCACCCGCGTGTACACCGTGCGCGACACCGAGGCACCGAGGCCGGACGACGTGACGGCCGATTCGAGAATGGACGCACTCGTCGATCTCGTGGTTCACCAGTATGCTCCGCTACCGGCGGGCGGCCTGGGTCGCCTGTCGAGTCTGCTGTGCCTGGGCACGCCGCAGTGGACGGGGCGCAGAGCCGCGGCGCTGGCGCGCGCCAAGCAGCGACTTGGACACGCGCGGGTCGGCGGCATGGAGTGGTACTGGCCGGCCACAGAAAATCCAGCCTCGCGCCGCTGGTGCCCCGATGAGAGCGTGCGTCTGCTCACGCCTTTCGACCCGATCGTCTACGACCGCCGGCGCTTCGAGATATTTTGGGGATGGCCCTATCGCTTCGAGGCGTACACGCCGGCGCCGAAACGCAAACTGGGTTACTACGCACTGCCGTTGCTGTGGCACGACCGCGTAGTCGGCTGGGGAAATCTCACCGTCGTCGCCGGCGCGCTGTGCTGCTCATTCGGCTACAGCGGTCGCGGCGAGCCCTCGGATGCGGCGTTTCGCACGGGACTTGAGGCCGAGCTGGTACGGGTGCACGCCTTCCTCGGATTGGAGCGCCGATGAGCAACTCTGCGCATTCGTGCCGCGCCCTTGCCTTAAAATCGTCGCACCACTCGAAGCATTGCTGGATTCCACACTTGGCCCGGAGCATCCACCCGACATGAAGATCGATCTGAGCGGCAAGAGCGCGCTGGTGACCGGTTCGACCGCCGGCATCGGGCGGGCGATCGCAAGCGGCCTGGCATCGGCCGGAGCCCGCGTCGTCATCAACGGGCGGCGCCAGGCGAGCGTCGAGACCGCCCTGCAGCAACTGCGCGCTGAGCTGCCGGCCGCCAGCTTCAAGGCGGTTGCCGCCGACGTCTCAACCGCGCTGGGTTGCCGCGCACTGGCCGAGGCGGCCGGAGCAGTCGACATCCTGGTGAACAACGCGGGCATTTTCGAACCCAAGGAGTTCCTGCAGATCGCCGACGAGGACTGGACGCGCTTTTTCGAAACCAACGTGATGTCCGGCGTGCGGCTGTCGCGCGCGTTGCTGCCCGGCATGCTGAAGCGGAACTGGGGCCGCATCGTGTTCATCTCCTCCGAATCCGCGCTGCACATTCCAAAGGAGATGATCCACTACGGCCTGACCAAGACCGCCCAGCTCGCCCTGTCGCGCGGTCTGGCGGAGCTGACCGCAGGCACCGCGGTCACGGTGAACAGCGTGCTGCCGGGTCCGACCCGCTCCGATGGAGTCGAGGACTTCCTGCAAGCGATGGCACGTCAGACAGGCACCAGCGCCGAGCAGATCGCCTCGGACTTCGTCAAGCAGCACCGATCCACCTCGCTGCTGCAGCGCTTTGCCAGCGTCGAGGAAGTGGCCAACATGGTCGTGTACGTCTGTTCGCCGCAGGCCTCGGCCACCAACGGGTCCGCGCTGCGCGTGGAGGGCGGAATCGTGCGGACCATCGCCTAGCGCAGATTCAGCCCGGGCGCACGCCGATCAGCCATTCGTGCAGGTAGTGGGCGAACGCGAACCAGGCGGCCACGCCGACCACCCACGCGATCAGATCGCGGCCGAACGAGCCTGGCGGACGCTGCACGCCGGCGGCCCGGTCGCGGCGGCGCGCCACCACGAACACGGCCACGGCCCAGGCAAGAAAGGAGCCAAACAACAGCACGTCGGCCAGGCTCCCGTTCGAGAGCAGGTGGGCGAACGCCCAGGTCTTGATCGACAACGTCATCGGGTGGCCGATCGACGACTTGATGCGCGTACCGGGCACGTAGGCGGCGGCGAACAGCACAAACGCGAGCAGCACCAGCAGCGCGGTGATGGCCTGAGTCCAGTGCGGCGGAGACCACAGCTGCGGCGAGTTCACGCGCGCCATCGAGTAGCCCCAGATCAACAAGGCCAGGCCGGCGACCGAGGCCACCGAGTACCCGATCTTCCAGCCCACTTCCCCGAGCGCGGCCCGCTGCCTCAGGCGCCACGGCTCGGCGAACACCCGTACCGAGTGCACCCCCAGAAACACGATTAAACCTACGATGAGCACCGCCATTTTTTGTCCCTTTGGATGGCCCGGGCGGCCCGAAGTATGACGCCTGTTCCCGGGATCGGAAACCAGGCAGCTCGGGCGTATCAAACGCTTTGACCGGCCATCGCGAGCGAGCTGTCGCGTGCGCGACCTGATGCAGTGCAGTCCCAACCCGCGGTTGATCCTGCGGCGGTCCTTCTTGACCATGGTCGCCTGCGCCTTCGTGGCCTGCAGCGGCAATGGGTCGTCGGGTTCCGCCCCGGCCGGCGGCAGTCCGACGCCGCCCGGCCCGCAGCCAGCGGATGTGCTGACCTGGCACAACGATGCGGCCAGGACCGGTCAGTACCTGGTCGAGACGGCCCTGACCCCCGCCACGGTCAACACGGCGAACTTCGGGCGCAAGGCGATGTGGCCGGTCGATGGGGTGGTCAACGCACAACCGCTGTATGCCAGCGCGGTCAGCTTGCCCGACGGCAGCGTGCATAACGTGGTGGTCGCCGCCACCGAGCATGACAGCGTGTACGCGTTCGAGGCGGACACCGGAGGCGTGCTGTGGCAAAAATCGATGCTGGGCGCCGGAGAATCGACCAGCGATCCCAGAGGCTGCAACCAGGTGACCCCGGAGATCGGCGTCACCGCCACGCCGGCCATCGATCGGACGCTCGGGGCAAACGGCACCGTGTTCGTCGCGGCCATGTCGAAGAACAGCGCTGGCCAGTACTTCCAGCGCATCCACGCGCTCGATCTGGCCACCGGGGCCGAGCGCTCCGGCTCGCCCGTCGCGGTGCAGGCCACCTATCCGGGCACCGGCGCAAACAGCGCAAAGGGCGTGGTGACGTTCGATCCGGCCGCCTACAACGAACGGGCCGCGCTGGTGATTTCGGGCGGCGTGCTGTTCACCGCCTGGGGCTCGCACTGCGATGCCGACCCATACACCGGCTGGATCGTGTCGTACGACGAGGCGACGCTCGCCCGATCATCGGTGCTGAACGTGACGCCCAACGGCAACCGAGGCGCGTTCTGGAACTCGGGAGCCGGTCCGGCGCTGGACGCCGGCGGATCGCTCTACATGCTGGCCGGCAACGGGACCTTCGACACGACGCTGACAGCGTCGGGTTTTCCGAGCTCCAACGATTTCGGCAACGGCTTCCTGAAGGTGGCCACGGTCGGCCAGCTGTCGGTGGCCGATTATTTCGCGACCTTCGATACGGTTGCGCTATCGGACGGCGATGCCGATCTCGGTTCGGGCGGAGCAATGGTGTTGCCGGACCAGATGGACGCCAGCGGCGCGACCCGGCACCTGGCGGTCGGGGCCGGCAAGGACACCAACATCTACCTGGTCGATCGCGACTCGATGGGCAGGTTCGACCCCGCAGCCAATCATGCCTACCAGGTCGTCAGCGGCGCGCTCGGCATCGGCGGCGTGTTTTCGTCACCTGCCTATTTCAACGGCGCCATCTACTACGGAGCCAGCGATGCGCCACTGCAACGGTTCGTGCTGACTGCGGCGCGCCTGGCAACCACGGCCGCCAGCCAGAGCAGCATCTCGTTCGCATTTCCGGGCGCAACGCCCAGCGTGTCGGCCAATGGCACCAGCGGCGCGATCGTGTGGGCAGTCGAGAACGGTTCGCCGTCGGTGCTGCATGCCTACGATGCGAGCGATCTGACCCGCGAGCTGTACAGCAGCAGCCAGAATGCGGCCCGCGACAGCCTGGGGCCCGGCAACAAGTTCATCACGCCCACCGTGGCCGCCGGCAAGGTGCTGGTCGGAACGACCAACTCGGTGGCGGTATTCGGGCTGCTGCATTAACCTTGAGCCAACTGCACCGATGACTGCCGAGCCGACCCTGCGTGGAGGTTGCCTGTGCGGCGCGCTGCGCTACCAGTGCGGCGCGCCTATCTACCCGGCGGCCTACTGCCACTGCACCTCGTGCCGGCGCGCGGCCGGCGCCCACGCGGTCGCCTGGTTTACCGTGCAAAGTTCCTTGCTGGTCTTCACGCAGGGTCAGCCCGCCATCTACCGGTCCTCGCCGCCGGTGCAGCGCGCGTTTTGCGCCCGCTGCGGCACCCCGCTCACCTATCGGCACGACGACTGGGTCGGCCAGGTCGACGTCACGATCGGCAGCCTGGACGAACCGGCCCGGGTTGCCCCGGTCGCCCACATCTGGATGCAGGATGCGCCGTCGTGGGACCGGCCTGGCGACGGCCTGCCGTCTCATCCGCGCACGCCGCGCGACGCCCCGTAAGAACCTGGCGACCGCCCCGACCAATCGGGGCCAGGGACCGATACCCAGAGCCCGTCGGGCTGGTTCGAGGTCCTGAGCGATAATGGACGGTTCCCAGCCGGCGACAAGGAGCGGGGAGCGTCCGCCGGGTCGGACATTCAATAACAAGTTTCAACATCATTTCTAGGAGCGATCGATGACGACATTGAAAACCCTCAGCAAGGCGACGCTGACGCTGGGCTTCACGCTGCTCGCCGCCACCGTGGCCTACGGCCAGGCAACAAACATGGGCACCGGATCCACCGACCTCTGGACCACCGATTTCCAGAAATCGTTCATGACCGAAAAGATGATGCACATGATGGACACGAGCGGCAAGGGCATGGTCACCAAGGCCGACTACGACAAGTACATGGGCAAGGTGTTCGACATGATGGACAAGAACCACAAGGGCATGCTCGACAAGAATGCCTTTCTCGCCGTGGAAATGGGCACGGGCTCGACCACCATCTGGACCACCGACTTCCAGAAGACCTTCCGCACCGCCGAAATGATGCACACGATGGACAACGGCAAAGGGATGGTCAGCAAGGCCGATTTCATGGCCCACATGGACAAGATCTTCGACACGCTGGACAAGGACCACAACGGCATGCTCGAGAAGAACGAGTTCATGTACAACCTGGTATTCCACACCAACTGATCGGCGCGGCGTGCGGCCGGTGCCGGTACGGCTCCGTCCGCACGGTTGAGCGGCAGATCGGAGTTTCAGGCGACCCTGCCCGCCGTAGCCTCGGCGAAGGCGGCCTCAAAAACGCTTGTCCAGCGTCAGCAGGTCATTTTCGCGCTTTAACTGGAAGTGGGTCAGGAAACTGTTGCCCAGCAGCACGTAAGGCATCGGGGTCGCGGTGACGATGGCCGGAACATTGAAGACTTCGACGTCGCCCAGCCGCACCGAGTCCAGATGAACCTGGTATCCGGCCACGGCGCCGTTGGCGGTGTTCAGCACCATGGGCGTGCCGCTCCGATACCGCAGACCGATGCGATCGGCTTCCTGCGCGCTCATCGAAACCTGGGTGGCGCCGGTGTCGACCAGGAACTGCACGCTCGAGCCGTTGATCTGACCCGAGCCGATGAAGTGACCGCCGGGCCCTGCCGTCAGCACCACCTGCGAGGCGGCCGCCGGCCCACCCCGGGCGGCCACGCTGACCGGCACTTCACCCACGCGCAGGCTCTGGCGCTGGCCTCGAATTTCGATCAGCGCGCGGTCCCCGGACACCGAGATCAACGTGACACCCTGGCGCGTTTCACCGGGCGCAATGACCGCCGGAGGCGCATCGTCGATCACCAGCAGCGCGCGTTGGCCCATCAGCCCCGTCAGCGCCACCGTTTGGGCCCAGGCCGGCGCCTGCGCGATCGCCCACAGCAAGGCAGCGATCAAGCATCGGTGTCGGATTCGCATCTCGGATCCTCCGAACTTCTCTACTGACAGACCTGGGCCTCGAGGTTGTGCACGATGCGGCGCGTCTCGCAATCTCCGCTGGCACACTCGGGCCGAACCATCTGACGGTTGGCGACGTATCCGGCCTTGAAAACGCGATCGATCTTCAAGGTATTCAACATGTCGACCAGCGGACTTTCCCGCAGCAACAGCAGATCGGCCCGGTATCCCGGCTTGATGAAGCCGCGCGGATCGTCCTTCGACTTGTGGCCGTTTTCGATGTGCAGACCGTAGGCAAGCGCCGCATTGGACGTGGCCGCTTTCAGGGCGGCCAAGCTGGCGGCCTGCCCCCTGGCCGTCGTGGAAAATTGATCAAGCGCTTCACGGATCAGATAGGCCTCGTAATGCAGGCCCAGGCCCTCGATCAGCGGACTGAAATCTTCGGCGTCTGTGCCGACCAGCAGCGTCGCGCCCTGGTCGTAGAGCTTGGCGGTATTGCGGAAAACCCTTTCGAAATCGGCGCCACCGCCGCAATTGGCGATGCGCATTTCGTCGAGCGCGTTGATGTACGGCAGAACATCGGGGGTCTCCAGGTATGTCCTGGTGAAGCTGGCGCCGGGCGTGTCCGCCGCCAGTGCGTGGGACGCCCTGTTGCTCAGGGCATAAGGGTTTTCACAGCCTTGCAGCATTCCCATCATGGTCGGAACGACGACCTTGATCGAATTGACGAAGCGAGCCGCGAACGCATCGCTGATGGCCTCGCTCTTCGTGTCATAAAGACCCGGGGCGTGGATATTCACATCGGCCCCGGAACGCAGGACGTCGTCGGACGCCGCTTCGCTTTCATTGTGAACGAAGACCTTCAGGCCCTGCTCATGCGCCGCATCGACCAAGGCCTTCAGCGTGTCGGCCGAGATACTCGGCGCGGCCGCCCCGTTCCACTTCTCGTAGAACACCTTGACGTGGTCGGATCCCTCGGCGATGCGCCGGCCGATCCATGCCTTGACCTGCGCGCTGTCCCAGGGACCGTCAGGCTGCACGTTGTAGACCGGGTCCATGCCGTAATACGCGAATTGCAGGCCCGCCGGCGATGCCCACATGCCCGCGCCATACAGATCCGCGTAAATCAGGAATTCCCTTCTCAGATCGGCGGCCTCCGCGTCTTTCGGAGCACCCCACCGGTTGCGCGAGCGCCTCACGTAGTTGGCCGGCCAGGGATAGGCCGCCATATCCAGAACCGTGGTGACGCCGAATCGGATCTGCTTCTCGTAGTTCGCGCTGGGGGCAATCGGGTAGCGGCCGCCGAGCTTGTGAGGACGCAATCCGATGTCCAAGCGCAGGCCATGGGTGTCGACCTCGGTGAACAGGTTCTTATCGGCAAATGCGGAGAGCAGCTCGAAGCTGGAAACCTTGACGGTCCTGCCCTTGCCTTCCGGTTTTGCGCTGCATTCCGGCTTATCGCGCTCCAGAAGCTCCCCCAGCATTTCGGTCGGACGACTGAAGTGACCCTCGGCTTCGATCATCGAGGGCATCAAAAATTTTCCGGCACCCTCGATGGCGGGCAGATCGGCGACGGCGCAGGGCGTCTCGGTCTCCGAGCAAACATCGGCAATCCATCCGTCCCTGACCACGACTGTTGCCCAGTCGATCAGTTTCTCGCCGTCGAACAACGTCACATGGGTGATCTGGAAGCTGTTCGTTGATTTGATCGCCTCATCCACGGTCCTCAAGGCGACTGCGGGGGCCGGCGGCTTGACGGCGGCGATGGCTTTGCCAGGCTGGCCTTGCGGGGCCACGGGATCGTAGGCGCACGCCGGCGTCAGGCAGACCATGAGCCACTGAACCGCACGTGCGGACCGACTGCGCATCAATGCATCTCCCCCGTTGCGAACGCTGCAACCCCCGTTGCAAGGCGATTTTGCCACCGCCGCGGCGATCAGAACCGTCGCAGGATGGTCACTGCCATGGTGTTGGTTTGTGTATACGCCTTGCGATCGAAGCGCGCGATGAATTGCCACTGGATTTCTCGCGTCGGCTGCCCGATTTGCCACAGCAACTGCGAGTGCGAGCGCCAGCCCAGCAGCGACAAGGCATCCACCTCCTCGGAGGACTTGAACAGCCCGATCTCGCGACAGAGCGTCTGGATGTCGCTGTTGGCTCGGATGCTCAGCTGGTCGCCCCGCAGCAGCAGGTTCTCCCGCTCGAACAGAAAGCCGGCCCGCGGCTTTGCGCTCCACCGCGCATCGCGCATGAAGCCCAGTGGCGGATGCCACGCGGCTGGCTCCAGCTGCAGCGAATACGGGTCGAACGTGAACCCGTGTGTCAGATGAACGCCGAATCGCGCTTCGAGCTGCGCTTTCTGCTCGTACGCGCGCGACCAGTAAACGGAGGTGAATATCGACTGGCGTGATTCGAGCTGCAGGTTCGACTGGGACGAGACACCCAGGGCAAAGCGCATGCCGTGGGGGACCTGCGCCACCGCCAGGTCCGGCCCATCGGCGAGCAGGCCCGTGCCCTGCGGCGCTTGCTGTGCCAGCGCAGGCTGGCCCAGCACCAACAGAAGCAGCATCCTGGCGATGCTCATCCGGAAACCTTCACCCAAGAGCGGGTCGAGAAAACCCCGATGCTCCAGCATCGGCGCCGCACGGTTGCCCGCAACACCTGAAAAGAGACGGAAGAAGCGGGCAGTTCCCGACATTGCCGGCGTGCCGGCGGCCAACCGACGGTGGAAATGTGAAAAAAATCCGGACATTCACCGACAACGCGAGGGCCCTCGCGCTTCATTAGGCTTTTGCCGGGATTTACATCCCGCTGCCGTCGCTTTACAGCGTGGACCGCAGCAAGCCAGCCTCGATTCGCCCACGTTTTGTCATGAGCAACTCTTCGCGCTCACCCGACGCGCCGCCACCGCCGGCGGAGGCCGCTGGCAAAGACCGTGCCGGCGGAACGGTCGAGGCCGGGTCCGGCATCGACCTGATGGAGGCCGTGCGCGACCACACCGAGTGGAGAAGGAGATTTCGCAATGCGATGGCCATGCAAGAAACCCTGGATGCCGCCCCGATCGCACAGGACACCAGTTGCGCGCTGGGACAATGGCTGCACCAGGACGCCGTGCACCGGTTCCGTCATCTGGACACGTACTGGGCGTGCCTGGACGCGCATGCCGCATTTCATCTGCAGGCGGCCCGGGTCGCGCACCTGATCAACGAAAAGCGGTATTACGCGGCGGAAAAGATGCTGGCCGGCGGTACCGCATTTTCGGAGGCGTCGATGGCGGTCGGGCTTGCGATCATTCGGCTGAAGAAGGCGCTGAGTTAGCATGAGTGCTCGCTTGGGCCCGTACCACCATGACCGAGCCGGACTTTGCAGGGCTTCGACAGCGCATGCTGGCCACGATCGCCGTTCAGACGATCATGGTCACCATGCGATTGGGCAAGGCCGCACTCGATCGGCGCGTGATGGACGCCATGGCCAAGGTGCCGCGCCACGAATTCGTTCGCCTGGAGCTGCGCGAGCTCGCGTACGCCGATATGCCGTTGCCGATCGGTCACGAGAAGACGATTTCCCAGCCGTTCATCGTCGCCCTGATGACCGATCTGCTGAACCTGCAGCCGGGCGACGCGGTGCTGGAGATCGGCACCGGCCTCGGTTACCAGTCGGCGATCCTGGCTGAACTGGCCGAAAGCGTCTACAGCATCGAGTTCATCAAGGAGCTGGCGCTCGAGGCCGGGCAGCGTCTGGCCCGACAGGGTTACGAGAACATCGAACTGCGGGTCGGCGATGGCCGCGCCGGCTGGCCTGAGCAGGCGCCGTTCGACAAGATCATCGTCACCGCCGCTCCCGATCTGATCCCACCCTCGCTGATCTACCAGCTCAAGACGGGCGGAAAGATGGTCATCCCCGCCGGATTGCCCGATGCACAGCAGCTGCTGCTGGTCGAAAAGGACGCAGGTGACCGGGTGTCGACTCGCGAAATCCTGCCGGTGCGCTTCTCGCTGCTCGAAAACGCCGAGGAAGGCTGAGTGAGCACGGAGGTCAAGGACGGCGGGGCCCTGGTATCTGCCGGACCGGCGGCCGTGCCGATCGACAGCGCCTCGCTTCACCCGCGCGGCAGGGCCGAGACGGACGCGAGTTGCAGCAACTGCGGCACCCGCCTGAGCGGCGCCTACTGCCATGCGTGCGGACAATCGGGCCGGCTGCACCGTTCGCTGCTGCACCTGGCCGGGGAGGTGCTGCACGGCGTATTGCACTTCGATGCGAAGGGCTGGCGCACGCTGCCGCTGCTGGTGGCGCGCCCGGGCCTGCTGACGCGACGCTACATCGACGGGCAGCGCACCCGCTACGTCTCGCCGCTCGCGCTGTTCCTGTTCATGGTGTTCCTGATGTTCTTCGTGTTCTCGCTCACCGGCGGCTCCGGGCTATCCGATCCGGCGCGGCGCGCGGCGGCGCGCGCCCAGCTCGGCAAGGCGGTCGACG
>Ga0137413_10000398_pt1 | contig 14149 bp, 28 predicted proteins | sample CZODoug2_1_16fun_FD_108280 | JGI IMG/M metagenome (GOLD analysis project Ga0137413, IMG submission 108280) | Vadose zone soil fungal communities from Angelo Coast Range Reserve, California, USA - CZODoug2_1_16fungal (Illumina Assembly) | ecosystem: Environmental > Terrestrial > Soil > Vadose... | reverse complement strand
GCCGGACGAGCGAAAGAAGATGGTCGGGCGGATCGCCCGGGACAACAAGATTGATGTGGTGTTGTTTGAGACGAACAACGGTGGCCACACTTACCGCGAGCAGATCGAGCCGATGCTCCCGCCAGGGTGCCGGTTTGAAGAGGTGCACAACTCGAGGTCGAAGAACGCCCGGTTCGAAGAGTTCCTGGACTACTGCCAAATGGGCTGGGTGATGTTCGCCGAGGAGTTCCCCGAGCTGCGGGAGCAGATGTTGGGGTTCCCAGCCTTGGAGTATGACGACGTGTTGGACGCGGGAGCAGGTGCGGTGAACCGGGTATTGCAGGGCCGCAAGAGGGCAAAGGTGCTGTCATGACCAACCGCGAGCGTCACGCCCGGGACATGATGGCGGCGGCGGACGAGCTGAGGTTCCTGCGTACCGCCATCGGGTTTGACCCGAATCGGCTGGACGCGGTGTTGAAGCGAGCCCAGGAGCTGATGGCGACCGGCGCCCTAATTGTCGGTTGCCCGGAAACATTCGGGTCCTGACTGACTTGTAACTTCTGACCGGAGTCGGTACACTTCTGGATATGCAAGAAGCCCTCATGACCCTCCAAGAAGCCGCCGAGTTCCTCGGTATCAAGCCCGAATCGGCCCGCCGGCTTCTGGCCCGCCACGGGGTGAAGCGCGACTACCTGCGCTCTGAGGTTGAAGCTATTGAGCGCACCCAGGGTCGACGCACCGACCTGCACAAGGAGACCGGTAATGCCTGACCCGTGGGAAGAGATCCGCCCGTACTGCGCATCGTGCGGCAAGAAACTCGACCAGTGCGACTGCGGCGGTGAGGGTCGGTGACCTGGTCGGTGTGGATGTTGTTTCCGGGTGAGGCCGGAGGAGGTTGGTCTCGCATCGCCGGCGGGTTGACGCAGGCCGACGCGGAGAAGTTCGCGGCGGCCCTGTTGTTCCGTGGGCGTGCGATGCCCGACAAGGAGGAGAACCGACATGGGTAAGTACATCCAGCGCATCCGGGAGACCACCAAGGCCGCCCGTGAAGCCGACGAGAAACTGCAGCACACCACGTTCGGCAGCGAGGAAGAGTTCGCTGACGCGAACGAGAAGGTGTGGGATCGAGTGGACGCTCAGCGCCGCGCCTGGCTTGGCAAGGACTAGCCCATGACCGCCTGGCTGTCCTCCCTCTGGTCCACGGCTCGGACGATCGTGTCCGCAGACTGGCAGGCCGACATGCTAGATCCACACATGCAGCGGGCCCGGTGGCACGCGAAGTCGGCGCGGCGAGGGGTCGCGCGGGCGGACAAGTGGCTGTTCAAGAACGATCTGTATATGGCTGATTTTGAGTTGAGGCATGCGGCGATGGAACAGGCGAACGCCGCGAAGGTGTTGAGCGGCGACTATCCGCAGCCGCGACCGGAGGTGACGTGATGGCCTGCCAGTGTCCGTGCGGGATGTGCGCCCAGGGGCTGCACAAGAGGTGCTGGGGGAACTGCGATGAGTGAGATGGACATCCCCGACGAGCTGATCGAGAGCATCCGTGATTGCGCAGAGGGTTACCCGCGTATCGCTGAAGACGAGCTGCGGGTGGTCGTGTCGGGCTTTGCCCGCCAGGCGCAGGTGGCGATCCTCCGGGAGCTGTGCGACTAGATGGCCGACTACGGCGACGAGCTCCAGGGGCAGCAACAGCCGCTGGACTGGGCCGAAGGGAAGATCCGCGAGTTGAAAGCCGGCGGGGGCCAGGCGGAGGAGGTCCAAGGCGATGAGTGACGTGTCGGAACACGAGTGCTGGTTCTGCGGCTGGAGCGACGGCCTCCCCGGTGACTACCACTCGACGAGCCGCAGGAACCTCGACTACGGGATCGAAAGCACCGACCAGATCGAGCTGTGCGAGTTCTGCTACATCGGCTATGCGGCGTCGGCGGCGACCTCAGGTCAGGACGTGCCCGCCGATCCACGCGATATGGCGCTGTTCGCCAACCGGCTGCTGGCCGAGATTCGATCACTGCGCGACGGAGGTCCGAGGCGATGACTAGTGACGCGAAGGTGTCCAACAAGGCGGTTAAGGCCGCATACGCGGAGATGGAGCGGTGGGGTATTCGGCCGCCGTATCTCCTGGCCGCCGTTCAAGATGCGCTTCAAGCCGCGTTCGACGCTCAGGCCCGGTACGACGAGGCGCTTGTCGAAGGTCCACGGCGATGAGTGAGTACACGCTGTACGGCTGTTGGTTCGAGGACTTGGACCCCAACAAGCGCGTGATCGAGGTGGCCGACAGCTTGCACGACGCGACGATGTGGGCGCGGTCGCAGGGCGCGACAGTGGTCGGCAGCGACGATGACGGGGTGACGTGGCGTCCACTGCGGGAGGTCCAGACGCTAAGCACATCACACACTCGATGCCATGAGGACATCACCGACACCCCGGATGGGCTGCCCGGTCAATGCGACCTGGTAATTGGCCACAGGGGGGCTCACCAGACCGGCGGCATCGGCTGGGACGCGCGTTGGGAGACACCCCGATGATGCCTGACGAACTGGCCGAAGCCGAGCGGCGGATGCGGGCATGGCGCGGCGGCGGCTGGGACGGCAAATTTCCAGGACAGGAACGTTGATGGCCACCGCGCAGGACCGGTTGACCGACGCCCTGGCCGCCACTGGCGAGCGGACCCCACCCAATGGAGATGACCATGTCTGACTTTCTGATTGACCCGGACCGTTTCGCCGCCATCAACCTGCAGAAAGGTGCGCACGCCACCCCGGATCAGGGCCAATGCCTGATGGAGGCGGTGGCGTTCCTGGTCGGCGAACAGTTCTCGGACCACCCAAAGTGCGTATCTCCGATCCTCGGACAGTTCGGGCGCAGCCTGAACGACGTGCTACCAAACGATTTGCGGCAGGAGCTTAAGGCGCTGATCCCGTCACTGCCTGGTACTGCCGATGACGGCCTGGATGAGCAGCGCGGCTACATGGCACTGGACTGGCTGGTCCGCACTTGGCTACCCGCCTGGCTGGACCTAGCCCCCACGTGCCGTGCGGATGCGGCGAAGGTCCGTGAGCTGGGCCGGATCGTGGATCTGGTGTCCGCTGAGCGCGCCGGGCCGGTAGTGCGCGAAGCCCGGAAGAACGCGGCTGCCGCCGGGGATGCCGCCCTGGCTGCCGCCGGGGCTGCCGCCTGGGCTGCCGCCAGGGATGCCGCCGGGGCTGCCGCCGGGGCTGCCGCCTGGGCTGCCGCCAGGGATGCCGCCGGGGCTGCCGCCGGGGCTGCCGCCTGGGCTGCCGCCTGGGATGCCGCCGGGGCTGCCGCCGGGGCTGCCGCCGGGGCTGCCGCCGGGGCTGCCGCCGGGGCTGCCCTGAAGTCGACAGTCGTGGAGTTGCAGCGGTCCGCGATTGACCTGTACCGCGACATGATCAAGGACCCGGGGTGATCTGGCTCCCGCTCTATCCGATCACCCGCCGCCTCGAGCGCGACGAGCACCGCAACCCCACCGCCCGACAGAAACGCGGCGAACCGTCGTTGTGGTGGCTGGCGGTCCCGGTGGCACTGGGCGTAGCGGCCGGCCTCTGGTCGCAAGGGTACGAGGACATGGGCCGCTGGGTGGCGGCGGTGACCGTGGGGTTGCCGTTCGCGCTGGCGCCGGTGTCGTTCTGGGCGAAGGTGTTGCGGGTGGATGTCGGCTGGGAGGAGATCAGCGTGGAAGCGATGGAGATGGGGCGATGAGCTTCCTCAGCGGGGCCTGGGAACACTTCCGACGGAGAGCGGGGCGGCGCCAATGCGAACTTTGCGGCATAGATGTTTTTTGGGTCAAAGTGCCTGGACACGCTGAACGGATCCGCATGTCGGAGTGCTACACCCTCGGAGCCTCGAAGTTGAGTCTGATCGAGCACACACCCGGACTTTGCCTCAAGACGCGGACCGTTGGGGAGAGTGAGTGATGAGCTTCCTCGGCATGTACTGGGGTGAGGAGAACAATCCCCACAAGAAACCGGCCGATGACGAGCCCCGATCGGAGCGGCGCAGGCTGCGGACCTCCGACGTCAGCTACGGGCACACCCCGGACAAGCACCGCAAGCCGAGCCGGGGCTACGAGAACAAGCCGATCGATGTTCGCCGGTCCGGGGGCCGCTACCGGATTATCGACGGGAGCGCCCGGCTTCAGGCGGCCATCGAACGCGGCGACAGCCACATCGACGCGGAGGTCTGGGAGTGATGAGTTCATCACCAGAGGCCGATCGCCTGTTTGAGGCCATCTTCGACCGATTGCGTTGTTCGATGACAGAGACGCTTTGGCGCCTAGAGACCTTCAAGGAAGCGCTAGACGCAGACGGCGACGGCCCCGAGTTCGAAGAGGAGATCGAGCAGCAGTGACCAGCCTGATCTGCGGCGCCGTGTTCGTCGGCTTTCTGCTCATCTTCGGCGGCATGTGCGCGGCTAATGACCGCAGCCCGCGCACCGTGGCGTATCGGGCGTCCTACACGCAGGCCAAGAAGGGCGGCTATTGCTGCGGGACGTGGGTGAAGGATTTGACCGCGCACGAGGCCGGGCACACGGCGGTGGCGAAGGGTTTGGGGTATCGGGTGAATGGGGCGGTGGTGAATAAGGACGGCACCGGGTTCACCTCAATTCCGGGGTGGGAGAACAACCCCCGCCACACCATGATCATGGCTGCCGCCGGTGCGGCCGGGGAGAAACTGGTCACCGGAAAATTCGAGCTGAACGGCGCGAAAAACTGGGCGTACACCGACGCCTGGTACGTCTACAGGCTCGCCCCGAAGGTCGCCAAGCAGCGTGGTATCACCGTGGAGCAGGCGATGGCCGAGGCGCGGCAGGAAGCGATCCGGCTGCTGTCGCGGAACATGGGCCATTGGCGGGAAGCGAACGACACGCTGGGCCGAGACGGAAAGTTTGGGAGCACCTCATGAGCAACGACGAAAAGCACGGGTCGGGCGAGTCTTCCGAGGCCGGCTGCCAGTGCTCCAACCCGAACTGTCCGGCGAGGAGATGATGACTGGCGACCCCGCAGCGTTCTTGGCCGCCCAGCTAGACAAGCTTGAGGCCACGGCGAAAGCCGCGCATCCCGGTCCGTGGCGCGTCGTCCACGACTACTACGGGCCGCAGGTGCAATCCGAAGTAGACGGCTCGGACATCTGCGATGAACGCGACCACGACCACCACGCGTCGTATGCGACTGGCGAGCCGTTGCGGCGCGGCGACTGTGACCACATTGCCCTCTGGGGCCCGGACACGGTGCTGCGGCACATCGACGCGGCCCGGAAGCAGCTTCTGCTGCACGCGGTTTTATTCACGGGGCCGGACGAGTCGTGGCCGGTGTGCTCCTGCTGTGACGACGGGTATCAACAGCAGTTGGACTGGCCTTGCCCGACGATCGAGCTGCTCGCCCAGGGATACGGCTGGAGCAGCGATGAATGACCGTTTGGATGGCGTGAACCCGACCCCCGAGTTCGTCACCCTCGACCAGTTCACCATCCCCGGACGCGGCACCATGCATGTGGTGGAGGTTTCCGACGACCTCCTCAACTCGCTGGACCCGCGCACCCTGGTCGACAAGTTCGTGCTGCTGGACGGCGAGCTACAGCGGGTGACGGCAGTCGAGGCAGCCGCGATGCACTGGCGCCCCGGGTCGGAAGCATTCAGGCACATCGGGCTGCTAGTCAGGGAGACGACGTGACCGAAACCGACATCCAAAAGATCAAAGGCATCCTGCGGGCGAACAGCATGCACGAGGCCGGCTGTGCCACAAAAACGCTCCGGGACATGGGTCACATAGGACTGCCGGAGATGAAGATGTGGGACCCGAAGCCCTGCGACTGCTGGCTCTCAGAAGAGCACGACCGTCCCGAAACGTAAGAAGAGGGCGGGCCCCGGCAGCCACCGGGACCCGCCCTGTAACACCCGAACCACTGGTCGCGATGACCAGTCACACCTAGCGAATGGAAACTACCACCATGACCGCGCAGATCCCCGTCGACCCCCCGGCCAGTTATCCGCCGCCTGCCGGGCTGCCCTACACCGCGCCTCCCGTGCCCACCAAGAACAGCGATGTGGGCGGCAAGATCACCGTGGCTGGTGGTGCGCTGATCCTGGTGGGCACGTTCATGCCGTGGATCATCATGACCAACGCCTACGAGACAGCCAGCCAAAACGGATTCGCCGCCCCCGACGGCGGGTGGATGCTGCTGTTCGGTGTCCTGATCGGCGCCGTCGGCTTCTCTAGGATGAACAGCCAGGTGCACTGGGGTACGCAGGTGCTGCCGCTGTTTGTGGCCGCGTTCGCGGGGTGGGCCGCCATCGCCGACATATCCTCTGTTGCCACTCGGGCTGCCCCCATCGCGGCGTCATATTACGCGTCGTGGCAGATGGGTCCAGGCCTGTATGTGATCGTACTGGGCGCGGCGGTCACCATCGTTGGCGCGTTGACCTTCCCCGCCAAGGACTGACCTACTTGCCCTTCTTCCGCTGTTCCTCTACATCCCGCTTCAACGCTTCGATCAGCTCTTCGCCGCGTTTGCGGGACTCTTCCTGGGCGTCGTCCTCGGCTTTGCCCATGAGTTCGCCTCTCAGTTTGGCGATGCGCGCCCGTAGCTCAGCGAGCCGGCGCGCGAGCACGTCGAGGCTGCTGGGCTCGTCTGGGGACCAGTAGGTCACGGCCCGGTAGCTTGCCACCAACCGGGCCTGGAACGCAAAAATTCGCCCCAGCACCTGGGGAGCGCGGGGGATGGCGCTACAACCCAGGTGCTGGGGCTTTGAGCCCCGCCGCTCAGGAGAGGGACGGCGGGGCGCTCGAGGGGTAGTTACAGGTCAGCTCGTGATCGTTACGTTCTTTCTCCGCGCCAACCCGAAGTACCGGGTCGAACCGCCACCAGCGGTCACACCCGGGGCGTCGGCAACGGATCCATTCGGTAGTCCACTCCACGTCGCGGGGCTTCATAGGTCTCCTTCAGTGCTCGACCCGGTACAGGATCTTCGCTGCCGCCCACTGAGGTTTGGCGCTTATCTGATTTTCCCCGTCCTGCTCCGATACACCGTTGAAGATGACGGCGAGGCGGGGGTACGAGGCGCCCATGTTCGGCATGTCAATGAAGTGAGAGAGAGCGCTGATCCGGCCGATCAAGTTGGGTGGCGCTCCCGCGTAACTATTAACGCTGAGAATGAAGCTGCCTACGTCGCTAGCTACCTCCCGTTCTAGCATCTGGGGGGAGTTCAGCCCCGAGTAGATCTCGGTTCCCTCCCAGCACACCGATTGGACAGTTACCCCGATGTCGTTGTTCGTCGCGCTGTCATCTCCCATGCCCCACGCGTGTATCCACATCCCGGTAGCCCGAGGAATCCACTTAGAAGTCAAAGGAACTGCCGGCGGAGTGGTGGCGAACCCCTCGTTATCCCGACCGAAGTAGGTCCGACGAATCCGCTCTTCGTGCCACTTGATTGCCATTGCTGCCTTTCGTCAGTTCGCGCGCCGCCTACCGACGCGCTTCGCCGGGGCGAGGGAAAACACCAGACCCCAGCCCTTGCCTGCCTGGCTGCCGGCGGTGATCGGGTCTGCATCGGCGGCGAGCGTGGCTGCGGCGCTCTTGGCGGCAATGTTTGTTGCCGCTCCGGAGCCCGGGACGATGGCGTAGTCGTTGGCCCACCCATGTCCGGCGGTAGTTAGTTGGACCCCTTCGCCGCCTTCAATCCAGGTGAGCCCGTCCGCGCCACCGGTTACCACGCCAACCGCCGCGGTCGTGATGAGGTTGATTTCGTGCGCCACCAGTGCCAGCACCATTGAGCCGGGTGCGGCGCCGGTGATCGTGCCGGTGGGACCCACCGCTGTGGTGCTCGCGGCGGCGGCGTAGGTGATGCCCGTGACCGTGTTGGTGTTGTCGCTAGGGTTGGTTAGGTCCAACCCGGCTGGCGGCTGGTCGAGCAGGTTGAGCAGGTCAACCGAGTACTTGGATCCAGACACGGCGAATAGCTGGATGTTGACCAGGTCGGTGGTGGTGGTGGCGAGGTAGTTGAAGACCGGGGCGACGTCGCCGTTCACCCACTTCTTGCAGTACAGCTGGAACCGGATGTTGTGCGCCACCAGGCTGGAGGCGCCGGTAGTAGTGCTCTTCGTGCTGACCAGCCGAGTCCAGCCAGTGGGGGTAGCGGGCGTGGAGGGCACCTGCGTGGATGGCAGCGATCCAGTGGCGGTTCTCCGGGTTCGGGAGATGGCGTACATCATGTCTCCGTTGACCAGCGACCCCGGCAACGCGGGGGTGATGGCTACGGGGACTAGTCCGGCAGGGTCGCCAGCGGTGTTCTGCAGCTCTGTTGCGGCGGCCCACCGTACGTTTGATATGGCGTCGAACGTTTGGGTGCCGAACGTTAGGACGCCTGGCACGGCTTCGCCGTTGTGGAATGTCTGTACGTCCCTATAGCCAACTACGCCGTATTCGTTGACGTCGGTCTCGAGCCCACCGGTGCCGTTGCCGGTGTGCTTGGTTTGCAGATAGCAGCCCCACTTGAAATAGTTTTGCGTTCCAGTGAGGGTCATTGCGGGCATGCCGGCTTGCGACGATGTCAGCTTCGGGGTGGTCATGTTCCCGACGTAGGCTTCCCACCCTACGGCTGGGCCAGCGGCGATGGCGCCCACTCGGATCTTCGCCTGGTAGACGGTGTTGTACTGAAAGTCCGCTACCAACTTCGGGATACCTGATGAGGTGCCATTGATGCGGCAGACGAGCTCTACCTTGGGGTTGGTGGTCTCGTTGTAGCCAGTGGCCGGCTGTACCGCGAACTCGATGATGTCGTCGTTCTCGTCGTGCATCTGACATACCACCACCGACGGCTTCTTCGGCGGCAGGTGCGGCACCTTGAATATGATTTTGACCCAGTGATCGCCAGTGGTGCGGTCGAACGACCGGACCGTAGTGCCGTCCAAGGCCATCTCGCGGCCTTCGGTACGGGGATATCCATCGGTGGCAATCGGGTCGGTGTCCACGTCGGCGCGGAGCATCATCATGCCGTCAGGTGAGTCGTACATGATGTCTGTTCCGCCGGTGCCTACCCCGGTGACGCCGGTGGATGCGTTGTACTGCGCGGCGGTCAACGTCAAAATTCCGCCACCATCGGTGGGGGAATAGTCCAGCTTGTAGTTGTTTTTCCCGGACCCGACCCCGACGTTGCAGTAGGTGGCCGCCGGCGTGGCCACGGCTAGTTACCCTTCTTGCCGCAGTACATCCAGCCGATCGCGGCGATGTATTCGAAGTACAGGCTGGCCCATTTACCGGAGACGATGGTGACCGCCGTGGTGGGGTCATCCGTGCTCGCAACAAACCCGGACAGGGTGATGACTCGCTGAGCGGCGGAGGCGTTGATGATGACCCGGTACGGCTGGCCCTGTGCGGGGTTGGCGGGGGCGAACAGGGTGGGTGTGGCGGTGGCGCACGTCCAGATGCCGGCTTGGACGAGCCCGTTGGCGGCGTTGGGGGTGACGCTCGCGCCGTCGGTGAGGGTTTCGACCCGGTCAACCCAGCTGGGTGTTGGTGGGGTCAGGTATTGCCACCGCACGGAGGTGGAGTTGTAGACGAAGGACACGTAGTCGCGGTCGGTGGCCACGGTGGATAGCGCCGGGGCGCTCACCGTGTCAAACGCGAATCCGCCGGAGCCGGACGTCCAGGTGACCAGGCGGCTGCCGGTGGCGTCCTGCAGCAGTTCGAAGACGATGATTTGGCCGTCGGTCGCGTTCGTCGGGGCGCCCATGGTGCGGTTGCCGCCGAGGGTGACCCGATAGGTGTTGCCCAGCGCCGCGTCCACCGCGATGGTCGCCGCATCAGTCAGCGCGACGGGGGCGCTGACTACCTTGGCGGCGCTAACCGTCCCGGTGAACGTCGGTGACGCGAGCGGCGCTTTCGCGGCCAGGTCGGTGGTGAGGTTGGTGACCTGGGTTTCGGCGATGGTCCCGGTTGCCGCCGAGGACACCGCGAAGATCCACCGGTTCGCGGAGGTGTTGTAGGAGAACCGCAGGAAGTCCCGCGCCCCCGCGGTAGTGGACAAGGTGGGGGTCGGGGCGTCGAACTGGAAGCCTCCGGCGCCGGAGGTCCAGGTGAGGGTGCGCGACCCGGTGCCGTCCTGCAGAATCTCGAAGGAGACCATTTGGCCGTCGGATGGGGTACTTGGGGCGCCCATCGTCCGGTTACCACCCAGGGTGACCCTGAACAGGTTGCCGAGGGACGCATCGACAGCGATGGTCGCCGCGTCGGTCAACGCGACCGGGGTGGACACCTGCTTGGCGAAGGTGGCGGTGCCGGTAAACGACGGCGACGCCACGGGCGCTAACGTCGCCAACGTCGCGGCGGACACCTTGACTGTCGGGTCGGTCGCGGTGCCGCCCATGGTGACCGTGCTATCCCCGGCGGTCACCGACGACACCGACCCAGCGGCTGCCGCCGCCCACTTCAGGCCCGTAGCCGTGCTGGAGTCGACGGTGAGGACCTGGTTGTTGGAACCAGCGGCCAGCCGCGCCAAAGTCGCTGAGCCGGTGGCGGCGAGAACGTCGCCCTTGGTGGTGACGGTGGACAGCGGAACCTTCGCGGCCAGGTCGGCGACCAGGCTAGTTACATCGGATTCGACGATAGCCAGCGTCGTCTTGACCTGCGCGGGGGTGCGGGACGCCCACGCGGAACCGACCGACATGATGACGTTATCGGTAGTGGCGGTGAGCCCCGCGATGGTCGTCAAGTCAGAGTCGAGAGGCTGCTTGGCCGCTAGGTCTGTGACCAGTCCGGAGATGTCGCTTTCAACGAGCGCCAAGGTGGCTTTGTGCTGCGCGGGGGTGCGGCTGGCCCACGCGCCCGCTACGGACTGGATGACGTTGTCAGTGGTCGCGGTGAGTCCAGCGATCGTGGTCAGGTCCGAGTCGACCGGTTGCGCGCCGACGTCGCTGGCGACGATCCCGGTCGGGGAGGTGATAACCGGGCTGGTCAGCGTCTTATTGGTCAGCGTCGCGGCGGCGGCCCGCTCGGTGACGTTCGAAGTGTTGTCCACATTGGACAGGCCCACGTCGGTCTTGGTGAGCGCCAGCGATACCTTCGCCTGCGCGGGGGTCCGTGACGCCCACGCCGAAGCGTTGGCGACCATGAAGTTATCGGTGGTCGCGGTCAGTCCCGCGATTGTGGTCAGGTCGCTATCGAGTGGTTGCTTCGCCGCTAGGTCGGAGACAAGCCCGGATACATCGGCTTCGGCGATAGCGAGGGTGGTCTTTACCTGCGCTGGAGTTCTGGACGCCCACGCTGAACCGACGGACATGATGGTGTTGTCGGTCGTCGCGGTCAGCCCGGCGATGGTCGTGAGGTCGCTGTCGAGGGGCTGCTTGCCAGCAAGATCGGAAACCAGGTTGGTCACCTTGGATTCCGGGATGGCGTTCACCCCGACTGTGACCGTGGTGGTGCCGGCGACTGTGGTGGTGGAGTCGAGCGCGGTCACCGAGGTGACTCCGGTGGGGGCGGGGTCGGCCCACTTCACCCCGGCGGTTTGCGCCGAGTCGGCGGTGAGGATTTGGTTGTTGGAGCCCACCGCGACCCGCACCGGGGTTGCCGAGCTAGACGCGGCGAGAGTGTCGCCCTTGGTGGTGAACGTGGATTTGGCGACTTTCGCGGCCAGGTCGGTGACCAACCCGGTGATGTCGCCTTCGACCAGCACCACATCGCCGGTACGCCCAGACACGGAGGTGACGGCGCTTGTGCCAGTGAATCCGTCCAGCGCTTCGGCGATGGCCGCATTGGTCTGGACGGATGTGTAGTACGAGTTGATCGGCGCGGGGGGCGGGGAGACGGGTGCGGCGTCGGTCAGCCACACGGCTTTCATCATTACGCCTGCGCCGACGTCCTGGACGCTGGCGTTGTAGTCGATCCCCACGGTCACCGACGGCTGGCCCTGCAGCGTGATCGTCCACGCGGACGGGGTCAGGTCCGGATCGTTGGAGGCGATCAGGTCGGCGTAGAAATAGGCGGTGGTCGGATTGGGGGTGACGACGATCGTGTCAGTCTTGATGTAAGAGAACGCCGCCGCGTCGGTCAAGTTCGACACAAAGGGCGCGAACGTGACGGTCAGCGGGACATTATTGTTGTCGTGGGCGCCGCCGCCGTCCTGGTCAAACCAATAGCCGCGGACCCGGACGATGTCGACATTGCCGGGAAGTGGAGAGCTCACGGTCCGGTCACCGTCGCAGCAGTCAAGTAGATCGCCTTCATCATTAGGCCGCCCCCTACATCAACAACGCTGGAGTCATACGGAACTTCGATCATGAACGGGGTTTGCCCCTGCGGAGTCACATGCCAGCGCGACGGAGTCAAATCCGGATCATTCGAGGCGATCAGATCGACATAGAAATAGGCGGTGGACGCATCCGGAGTTGCCGTCTTAGGCGACAACTTGATCCACGCATGTTCTGTAGCGTCGAGAAGGTTCGACAGCACCGGGGTAAACGAGATCGACAACCCCGACCCGCCGCCCGCCTGGTCAAACCAGTAACCCCGCACCCGGACAATGTCGACATTCGCGGGCAACGTCACCGGTTAGCTCCCTGAATTTTCTCGGCCCGCCGCAACGCACCAATACGGCGGAACTCTGCAATGACAAAATCGTCGGCCGGTTGGATTTGAGAGGCCCTACGGACGGTCCTCCGATCCGCCAGATCGGGGGTGTGACCGGCCGCCAGCAGGCGTGGTATCTCCCGACCAGTCGACACAGACCTAGGCGCGGACACCGCGATCAGCGGCGCGGACACGGGGCCGGACACCAACACCAGCGGCTCCAATCGGGGATCAGACACATCGAGTAGAGGCGCGGTAGCCGGCGTGGACACCAACACGAGTGGCGCGACGACAGGTCCAGTAAGGGCGGGTGGCCAATTGCTTGGAATGGGCGGGGTGAAGTGGGCCGATCCGCCAACGCCGAACGCGACCGCACCACCGGACTTCAGATAGACGGTCGAGTGGATGACAACCTTCGCGGCGATACCCGCACCGAAGCTGGTCGCGCCACCCGATTTGCTGTACGCCGTAGCCGTGGCGACCGTCCGCGTACCGGTACCCGCGCCTGAGGCGGCAGCTCCGCCGGTCTTCTCAATCGCCCCAACCGAGGTGACCGTCTTCGAACCGGAACCGGCAGCGGGCGATACAGCGCCGCCTAATTTGACGATGACGGCAGCGGAGGTAATTTGCTTGGCGCCTACCCCGGCGCACGCTGAAACGGCACCGCCAGACTTGACGATGACAGCAGCCGACGTAACCGTCTTCGCGCCAACCCCGACCCCGACGCCGACAGCGCCACCGAACTTGGAGATGTCCCCCACGGAGGTGACGGTCTTCGCCCCAACGCCAGCACCAGCGGAAACCGCACCACCAGACTTGACGATGACCGCGGCGCTAGTGACGGCCTTAGCGCCGACACCGGCCGCCGAGCTGACCGCACCACCGGTCTTCCCGTGCTCCAAGACCCGAGCGGCAACACCCGCACCGAACGCGACCGCACCACCGGACTTGCTAACCACGACGGCGTGCGCAACCGTCTCAGACCCAATGCCAGCGCCAGGCGCAACAGCCCCACCCGACTTGGCTACGACGGCCGCGTGCGCAACGGTCTCAGTGCCGACACCGACACCAGCAGAAACAGCACCACCGGTCCGCTGCCGGTCCAACGTCCTGCCGGCCACACCGGCGCCGGCCGAAACCGCACCACCAGATTTGGTGATAACGGCGGCGTGGGTGACCGTCTCCGAACCCACACCAGCACTCGGCGCAACGGCGCCGCCGGACTTGGTGACGATCGCCGCGTGGGTGACAACTTCGGACCCGACCCCGGCGGCGGCCGATGCAGCCCCGCCGGACTCTTGGAAGGTGACGACTCGAGCACCAACACCAGCGCCAGCGGCGACCGCCCCGCCATTTTTGGCGATAACGGCGGCGCTGGTGACAGTCTCAGACCCGACCCCCGCACCCGCCGAGACCGCACCACCCGACTTGGCGTAAACGACACTCGTCGAAGCGGTTGGCTTCAACCACCGAACGTGCGCCGGAAAACCTCTACCTAACCGTGCCACGAGTCAGCCCCTCACGTTGTCTCGAAGCACGGCCAGGAGGTCACTCAGTCCATATGAGGTAGCTGCTCACCGCGACAGCGG
>Ga0137413_10000397_pt1 | contig 14155 bp, 10 predicted proteins | sample CZODoug2_1_16fun_FD_108280 | JGI IMG/M metagenome (GOLD analysis project Ga0137413, IMG submission 108280) | Vadose zone soil fungal communities from Angelo Coast Range Reserve, California, USA - CZODoug2_1_16fungal (Illumina Assembly) | ecosystem: Environmental > Terrestrial > Soil > Vadose... | reverse complement strand
GCATGATGGTCGGCGCCGACATCAAGGAAGTGAAGGCCGCCGCTGGCCGGCAGACGACAGTGCCACGTCTGGTCGTCAATGATCTTTGCCTCGAGCCCGACGATCCCCATGGTGTCCGGCTCGAGCACATCTCGATCGAACTAAAAGGTGGTGAAATCTTGGGCATCGCCGGCGTCGCCGGCAATGGACAGGACGAGCTTTTCGCTGCCCTTTCCGGTGACCGGCTGGCCAAGGACCCCGGCACGATCGTGATCGACGGCAATGCCGCCGGCCACCTCTCCATCACCCAGCGGCGCAAATTGGGAGCGGCCTTCGTGCCCGAAGAGCGCCTCGGTCACGGCACCGCGCCGCGCATGAAGCTGTCGGAGAATGCCCTGCTGACCGGACATGCCGCCAGCGGCATGGTGCAGCACGGCTTCGTCAACACCGCCGCGACCCTAAAAACCGTCGACCGCGCGACCGAAACCTTTGACGTGCGCAAGGCCAAGCGCGATCCGGAAGCGGCGAGCCTGTCCGGGGGCAATCTGCAAAAATTCATCGTCGGCCGCGAAATTCTCCGTAACCCGGCGGTGCTGGTGGTCAGCCAGCCAACCTGGGGCGTCGATGCCGGCGCTGCCGCCGTGATCCGCCAGGCTTTGCTCGACCTTGCCGCGAAGGGCGCCGCCGTTCTGGTGACGAGCCAGGATCTCGATGAGCTCGCCGAAATCACCGACCGCATCGCGGTGATGTTCCACGGCCGCCTCTCGGAGCCTTTGCCGACGGCGGAAGCCAACCGCGAAACGCTCGGCCTGTTGATGGGCGGCAGCACCCTGGAACAGAAGGAAGCGCCGCATGCAGTTAGTGCTTGAAAAGCGCGCCGAGCGATCGAACACGATCGCGCTGGTTTCGCCGTTGATCGCAATCGGCCTGACGATCGTGACCATGAGCATCCTGTTTGTGATCCTCGGCAAGAACCCGATTTCCGCGCTTGGCGTCTACTTCATCGATCCCCTCACCGACAGCTATTCGCTGCAGGAGATCGCGGTGAAAGCGACACCGCTGGTGATGATCGCGATCGGGCTTTCGCTCTGCTATCTCGCCAACGCCTGGAACATCGGCGCCGAAGGCCAGTTCCTGATCGGCGCGGTGGCCGGAAGCTGGCTTGCGGTGAAGACCCAGGGCACCGACGCCGGCTATTGGGTGATGCCCGCGATGCTTCTGCTCGGCGCAATCGGCGGCGCGCTCTACGCGCTGATCCCGGCGATCTGCAAGGTCAAGTTCGGCGCCAGCGAAATCCTCACCAGCCTGATGCTGGTCTATGTCGCCGATCTCTTCCTTGATTATCTCGTGCGCGGCCCGTGGCGCGATCCAGCGGGCTTCAATTTTCCGACTACTGCCGAGTTCGATCCGGTCGCTACCGTTCCGGTTCTGATCGAGGGCGGCCGGCTCCACCTCGGCGCCATCATCACGCTTGCCGTCGTGGCCGCCGGCGCCGTGCTGCTGGGGCGCACCATAAAAGGGTTCGAAATCCGTGTCGTCGGCGCCGCCCCCCGCGCCGCGCGCTTCGGCGGGTTCAATTCCAACCAGCTCATCCTTTTGACGTTTGCGATCTCGGGCGCGCTGGCCGGGCTTGCCGGGATCATCGAGGTCGCCGGTCCCGTCGGACATCTGCAGCCGGGCATCTCGCCCGGCTACGGGTTTACCGCGATCATCGTTGCCTTCCTCGGGCGGCTGAACCCGGTTGGAATATTAATTGCAGGCCTGTTCCTCGCACTGACCTTTATCGGCGGCGAGCAGGCCCAGATCGCGATGAAAATCCCGTTGGACGTCACAAAAGTCTTCCAGGGCATTTTGCTGTTCTACGTGCTCGCTTGCGACAGCCTCATTCTCTACCGCTTCCGGCTGATCTCCTCATCACCAAAGGTTCCCCGTGGTGCTGCTTGAAGCCATCATCCTCGCCGTACTGGCGGCCTCGACCCCGCTGCTGATCGCGGCAACGGGGGAATTGGTGACGGAGCGCGCCGGCGTTCTCAATCTCGGCGTCGAGGGCATGATGATCGTCGGCGCTGCCTGCGGTTTCGGCGGCGCTTGGCTGTCGGGCTCGATCATCGTCGGCGCCGTCTGCGGCATCATCGCGGGCACGGCCATGTCGCTGATTTTCGCGGCGATGACGCTCGGCCTTGCCGTCAACCAGGTCGCCACCGGCCTTGCGCTGACGATCCTCGGGATCGGCCTCTCCGGCCTGATCGGCTCGCGCTTCGTCGGCGAAAAGATCACGCCGGCGCCGCACCTCAATATCCCGGGATTGACCGACATCCCCTTCGCCGGCCGTATCCTGTTCGGCCAGAATGGGTTCGTCTACCTCTCGCTGGCGCTGGTCGTCGGCGTCTGGTGGTTTCTCTACAAGACGCGCGCCGGCCTGATCTTGCGCGCCGTTGGCGACAATCACGTCTCGGCCCACGCGCTCGGCTATCCCGTGCTGAAAATCCGCATGCTGGCGGTGATGTTCGGCGGCGCCTGCGCGGGCCTTGCGGGGGCGTATCTGCCGCTCGCCTATACGCCCTTCTTCATTCCCGGAATGACCGCAGGACGCGGCTGGATCGCGCTCGCGCTCGTCGTGTTCTCGTCATGGCTGCCGGGCCGGCTCGTGATCGGCGCCTATCTGTTCGGCGCCGTCACCATCCTGCAATTGCATGCGCAGGGCGCAGGCTTTGGCATTCCGTCCCAGTTCATGTCGGCAATGCCGTATCTCGCCACCGTGATCGTGCTGGTTTTGATTTCGCGCGCGAGGACCGGCGGCTCGACCGCGCCGGCAGCGTTGGGGACGGTATTCGTGCCCGATCGATGAATGTGCCCATGAATGTGCCCAAGGCGCGCGCGACGGGGCGCCATGCTTTGGGAGAGACAGTCCGCCCGTCAGTGTCAGGAGAAATCTATGAGAAAAATCCTTCTTGCCGCGACCGCAGCGTTGCTGGCGACCGGCTTGAGTTTTGGCGCATCCGCCGCCGACAAGCTCAAGGTCGGCTTCATCTATCTTGGTCCGGTCGGCGATCTCGGCTGGACCTACCAGCACGACCTCGGCCGCCTCGCCATGGTGAAAGAGTTCGGCGACAAGGTCGAAACCACCTTCCTGGAAAATGTCAGTGAAGGACCGGACTCCGAGCGTTCGATCGAACAGCTTGCGCGCGCCGGCAACAAGCTGATCTTCACAACATCGTTCGGCTATATGGAGCCGACGCTGAAGGTCGCCAAGAAGTATCCCAATGTGCATTTCGAGCACGCCACCGGCTACAAGCGCGACAAGAACATGTCGACCTATTCCGGCCGGTTCTATGAAGGCCGCTACATTCAGGGGCTGATCGCCGCAAAAATGTCGAAGGCCGGCGTGCTCGGCTATATCGGCTCCTTCCCGATTCCCGAAGTCATCTCCGGCATCAACGCCACGATACTGGCGGCGCAGACCATCAACCCGAACATCAAGGTCAAGATCATCTGGGCGAACTCGTGGTTCGACCCGGGCAAGGAAGCGGATGCCGCCAAGGCCCTGATTGACCAGGGCGCCGACGTGATCATGCAGCACACCGACAGCCCGGCCCCGATGCAGGTCGCGGCCGAGCGCGGCAAGCTGGCGTTCGGTCAGGACTCCGAAATGATCAAGTTCGGGCCGAAGGCGCAGCTCACCTCGATCATGGACAATTGGGGCCCCTACTACATCGAACGCGTCAAGGCCGAGCTCAACGGCAGCTGGAAGTCGGAAGACGAGTGGGGCGGGCTGAAGTCCAAGATGGTGGTGATGGCGCCCTACACCAACATGCCCGACGACGTGAAGAAGTTGGCCGAAGAGACCGAAGCGGCCATCAAGGACGGCAAGCTATTTCCGTTCAAGTGTCCGATCAAGGATCAGGAAGGCAAGGACGTCGAGTGCAAGGCCGGCGACCATCTCGCCGACGGTCAGGTGCTCGGCATGAATTTCTACGTCAAGGGCATCGACGACAAGATTCCCGGCAAGTAGAGCGGCTTGCTCTTCTCCTCTCCGCGCCCGCGGGGGAGAGCCCCTCAGCCCGACCCTCTCCCCGCAAGAGCGGGGCGAGGGAGCCACGAACTACCCCGCGTGCATTATGAGCGCGGCGGCGCTGTGACGCCGGATCAGGTCGGCGACGTCGAGCCCGGGAATTGCGCCGTCGGTCACCGCCCATTTGCCGCCGACCATGACCCGATCGGCGAGATGCGCGCCGCACAGCACGAGTGCGGCCAGCGGATCGCCATGGCCGGAGAAACGCAGCTCATCCAGCTTGAACAGTGCGAGGTCGGCGGCCTTGCCAACCGCGATCTCACCAAGCTCCGGGCGGCCGACGCAGGCCGCCGATCCCTTGGTTGCCCAGCGCAGCGCGTCCTTGTGGCTGACGCGCGTGACGCCGTATCGCGCCCGTTGCAGCAGGAACGCGGCGCGCACCTCCTGCATCAGATTGGATGCATCGTTCGAGGCCGAACCGTCGACCCCAAGCCCGATGGCAACACCAGCCTCTTCCATCTCGCAGACCGGACAACAGCCTGAGGCCAGAATCTGATTGCTGCAGGCGCAGTGGCTGATTGTCGTCCTTGCCTTGCCGAGCCGCTTCATTTCCTCGGCATTGAAGAAAATACCGTGGGCAAGCCAGGTTCGCTCGTTGAGCCAGCCACATTGCTCGAGATAATCGAGCGGCCGGCAGCTATGGATCTGCTCGCAGAATTTGTTCTCGTCCTCGGTCTCTGCCAGATGGGTGTGCAGGCGAACGTCGAGTTTTTCCGCCAAGGCCGCGGTCGCCCGCATCAACGACGTCGTCACCGAGAACGGCGAGCACGGCGCTAGCGCGATCTGCACCATGGCGTCCTCGCCACGCTGGTGATGCTTTGCGACCACGCGCGCGCTGTCGGCCAGGATGGTGTCCTCGTCCTGTACCACGCTGTCAGGCGGCAGTCCGCCATCGCGCTGCGAGCGGTTCATCGAGCCGCGCGTGAGCAATGTACGGATACCCAGCCGCTTTGCGGCGGCTACCTCGATATCGACGGCGTCCTCCAGCCCGGCCGGAAACACATAATGATGATCTGTCGTCGTGGTGCATCCGGACAGCAAAAGCTCCGACATCGCCACGGTAACGCCGAGGTCGAGCGCCTCGGGCGTCATTCGCGCCCAAATCGGATAAAGCGCCTGCAGCCAGGGAAACAGCTCGCGGTCGAGCGCCGCTGGCAGCGCGCGGGTCAGCGTCTGATAGAAATGATGGTGGGTGTTGATCAGGCCCGGCAGCACCACATGGTCGCCGGCCTCAAGGAACGCGGCTGAGGTGGTGGGCTGACCGCCCTTCGGCACCAGTTCGACGATCTTGCCGTTCTGGACGACGACGCCCCGCTCGGCGCCATCGGCGAGAATGGCGAGAGGGTCCTTGATCCAGATCGCCCGCGTTGCATCCATGACGTATCTTCTCCAGACCAGAATTCGCACGGCTTGCCGAACATGATCCCTGCAAGACGTGATCCCTGCAATTCAAGGACCAGCCCATCCCTGCGAGAATTGGCGCTGGTCTTGCAAGCCTTCATAGTGGGAGATGCATCTCGTTGAAAGCGTTGGCGTATCAATGGACTTGAATACGATCACGGAAGTCGCCCGTCCCCGGACAAGGGAGCAACTGCCCGTTTGGACGGCAGGCGATGCCTGGCTCGCGGGCGGGACCTGGCTGTTCTCGGAACCGCAGACCCATCTGACGCGGTTGATCGATCTCACCGACCTGAACTGGCCTGCACTGACGATCCGTGAGACCGAACTCTCGATATCAGCCACCTGCACGGTCGCCCGGCTCGACGCGTTGCCCTGCCCGCCGGATTGGATCGCCTCGCCGCTGATCAACCAGTGTTGCCGCGCGTTTCTGGCCTCGTTCAAGATCTGGAAGACCGCAACCGTGGGCGGCAACATCTGCATGTCGTTGCCGGCCGGACCGATAATCGCGCTGACCACGGCGCTCGATGGCGTCTGCACCATCTGGCAGGCCGATGGCGGCGAGCGAAAGATCGCCGTCGGCGACTTCGTCACCGGCGATCAGCGCAATGTGCTCGCGCCCGGCGATCTCTTGCGTCAGATCGATCTTCCGATCGCGGCCTTGCGGCGGCGTTCGGCGTTCCGTCAGATATCGCTGACGCCGGTCGGCCGCTCGGCGGCGCTGCTGATCGGCAGCATCAGAATCGACGGCGGTTTGCTGTTGACGGTGACGGCCTCGACGAGGCGGCCGGTTCAACTGTCGTTTGCGGAAATTCCCGGAGCGGAAGAACTGCGCGAAACCATTTTGCAGCGCATTGCAGACGACCTCTACCACACCGACGTTCACGGCAAGCCGATCTGGCGCAAGCATATGACGCTGCGGTTGGCGGAAGAAATCCGCGGCGAGTTGCAGGGCGCATCGTAAAGCATGACGTTCCAGATCAACGGCAAGGAGTTTTCCGAAGCGCCACGCGCGGGGCAATGCCTGCGTACGTTCCTGCGCGAACTCGGCCATTTCGGCGTCAAAAAGGGCTGTGACGCCGGCGATTGCGGCGCTTGCACGGTTCTGATCGACGGTGAGCCGGTGCATAGCTGCCTGATTCCCGCCTTCCGCGCCGATGGCCACGCCGTCACCACCATCGAGGGCTTCGCGCCTGAGGGCGGCACGCATCCGATGCAGCGGGCCTTTCTGGATGCGCAGGGATTTCAGTGCGGTTTCTGTACGGCGGGCATGATCTTGACTTGCGCATCCCTCAACCAGGCGCAGCGCCAGGATCTCGGTGCAGCGCTGAAAGGAAATATCTGCCGGTGCACCGGCTATCGCTCGATTGAAGACGCGCTCGACGGCAAGAACAATGTCGAGGATGCTGCGGCCGGCACCGCCTTCGGCCGCAGCCTTCCCGCGCCCGCCGGCCCGCGCGTGGTGCGCGGCGCCGAGCGCTACACGTTCGACATGGCGCTCGAAGGGCTGCTGCATATCAAGATGCTGCGTTCGCCACATCCGCACGCCAAGATTATCTCGATCGACAAGCGCGCTGCGCTTGGCGTGTCCGGCGTGCATGCCGTACTCACCCATGAAGATGCGCCGGGAAAACTGTTCTCGACCGCCCGGCACGAAAAGGAGTGGATGGATCCCGACGACACCCGCGTACTCGACGACGTCGTCCGCTTCATCGGACAGAAAATCGCCGCCGTCGTCGCAGAAACGGAAGCAGCGGCGGAAGAAGGTTGCCGCAGGCTCAAGGTCGAATACGAAGTGCTACCGGCGGTGGTCGATCCCGCGATGGCAATTGCGCCGGGCGCCCCTGTCATTCACCCCGACAAGACACCGGAGCACCGGGTAACCAACTCGGCGCAGAATATCGTGGCCGAAACCCACGGCGAGTTTGGCGACGTTGCCACGGCGCTGAAACAGGCTGCCGTCACCTATGAGGGCACCTTTGTCAGCCAGCGCGTTCAGCATGCCGCGCTCGAAACCCACGGCGGCCTTGCCTGGGTCGATTCAGACGGTGTCCTGACCGTGCGCTCCAGCACGCAGGTCCCCTTCCTGACACGGCGGGCGCTCAGCGATTTGTTCGATCTCGCGCCCGACAAGGTCCGCGTGTTCTGCGAGCGCGTCGGCGGCGGGTTTGGCGGCAAGCAGGAAATGTTCGTCGAGGACATTTTGGCGCTGGCCGCGCTGAAGACCGGACGTCCCGTCAAATTCGAACTGACGCGGGAAGAACAGTTCATCTCGACATCGACGCGGCATCCGATGCGGGTCACCGTCAAGGCCGGCGCCGACAACCACGGAAAACTGACGGCGCTGCAACTCGACGTGCTCTCCAATACCGGGGCCTATGGCAATCATGCCGGCCCCGTGCTGTTCCATGCCTGCGCCGAGTCGCTCGGGGTCTATAATTGTCCGAACAAGAAGGTCGATGCGGTCGCCGCCTACACCAACACCGTGCCGTCGGGCGCTTTCCGCGGTTATGGCCTGCCGCAATCGCTGTTCGCGGTGGAAGCCGCGATCGACGAGTTGGCAAGGCAACTCGGCTTGAGCCCGTACGAATTTCGCCGTCGCAACATCGTGAAACCCGGCGATCCCATGCGCTCGCCGCCGGACTCCAGGCATCACGACGTGCTCTATGGCAGCTATGGCCTCGACCAGTGCCTCGATCTGGTCGAACGCGCGATGGCTGCCGATGCGGAAAAACCTGAACTTTCGGCGGACTGGCTGGTCGGCGACGGCATCGCACTGACCATGATCGATACCGTTCCGCCCGATGGCCATTTTGCCGACTGCAAGATTTCCTTGCGCGAAGATGGTGGATTCGACCTCACCGTCGGAACCGCGGAGTTCGGCAACGGCACCAGCACGGTACATCTCCAGATTGCCGCTACGGCGCTGGCGACAACGGTCGATCAAGTTCGCTTGCGGCAGTCCGACACCGCCCATGGCGGCCACGATACCGGCGCTTATGGTAGCGCCGGCATTTTTGTCGCCGGTCGTGCGACGCAGGCGGCCGCTGAAAATCTTGCGGGCGAGATCAAGGCATTTGCCGCGACGATAACTGGGATCGACGTGTCCTGTACCCTGGAACACGACTCCGTCGTTTGCGGCAAAGCGCGCCTGCCCTATGCCGAACTCGCGACGTCAGCACGGCAACAGGGCAAAACATTACATGCAAGCGGCACCTCGGCGGGCTCGCCGCGCTCGGTCGCCTTTAACGTGCAGGGTTTTCGCGTCGCGGTGAACAAGTTTACCGGCGAGATCAAAATCTTAAAAAGCGTGCAAGCCGCCGATGCCGGCCGGGTCGCCAATCCCATGCAGTGCCGCGGTCAGGTCGAGGGCGGCGTCGCGCAATCGCTGGGTGCCACGCTGTACGAAGAAATGGTGGTCGACGAGAGCGGCCGCGTGGTCAATCCAAAATTCCGTGACTACCATTTGCCGTCCTTTGCCGATATTCCCCGCACTGAAGTATTCTTCGCCGACACGTCGGATTCACTGGGACCGTTGGGCGCGAAATCGATGAGCGAGAGCCCTTACAACCCTGTCGCTGCCGCGCTCGGCAATGCGATCGCTGACGCCACCGGCATCCGCTTCACGGCGGTACCGTTCAAGCCAGACCGGCTGTGGCCGCTGCTGCATGAGAAGTTTGGAAGCTAGCCTCTTCCCACCGTGCATTCGATCTGGCCATGCGGCTCGTCGGTCGGCAGGAACACGTCGTTGTTGTTGTCCATGCCAAACGCCGACAAATTCATCAGGATGAAATGCATGTTCGGACAGGCCATGCCGATCTCCGAAATCTCGGGTACCGCCGCGAGCGCCGCCTCGCCCATCCGGTAAAGGCTGTCCTGCACGCTCATGCTGTAGGTGGTGCCGAACACCTCGAGCACGGTGTCGAGGATCTTCGCATTGGTCGCCAGATAATTCTGCGGCTTCGCCGACCATTTCCACGACGCCACCATACTGGTCGCGCACATTCGGTCGGGAGTCGGCGGAATCGTGGTGTAGCGATCCTTGACGTAGTTCTCCCAGCCCGACTGGGTCGATTTCATGAAGGCAAAGCCGTCGATGCCTGAACTCAATGTCGAGGAGCCTCCGCGCGTCGCGGTCAACTCAACGGTGGGTTTGCCGTTGCTGTCGAGTACAAAACTGTGCGGATGCGGCTTGCCGCCAAAGCTCAACCTGTTCCATTTGGTCTCGTGCGAGGTGATCGCGACAGAAGCGATCTGCGGATAGGTGTCGAGATATTTCTTCGCCAGAACCTGACAGAACTCTTCGGGGCTGAGGCCCGTATTTTCGCGGGCAACGACATTGACGACGTTCTTGATCGTGTCGGTCGAGACCGACGTCGAATTGTCGGCATGGGTATAGGCGCGCGCAAAGTCGCCCTCGATCATCGCCTTGATGTTGAGCTGGCTCACCTCGTGCCTGTCGCCGTCGCGGTGAATTCGCATCACGCGGACACGGCCCTTTCCGTATCGGTTCTTGATCAGCGGCACGTGCGAGCCTCCAGTTCAACCGTCAAATCCGGCAAATTCGTCCTTCCAGTGCCGCCAATAATGAGCAACGTTCGTGCCATAGGGCAAGCTTTTGGGGGCAAGCTTCTGGCACGCCCCTTGTATCAGTTTGACGGGGGCCGAAGGCCCGAGAGGATCCGTTCATGAGCAGCGAAATCCATCCCGTCGACCAGATGTTGCCAACCCCTCGTCTGCTGGCTCTGGGCCTGCAGCATGTGCTGGTGATGTATGCCGGCGCGGTCGCGGTTCCGCTGATCATCGGCCGGGCGCTAAAACTGCCGCCGGAGGACGTCGCCTTCCTGATCAGTGCGGATTTGTTCGCCTGCGGGCTGGCGACATTAGTGCAGTGCATCGGCTTTTCCGGCGTCGGCATCCGCCTGCCGGTCATGATGGGCGTCACCTTCGCTTCCGTCGGCCCGATGCTGTCGATGGCCGCGGCGCCCGATATCGGGCTGCTCGGCATCTATGGCTCGGTGATTTCTGCCGGAATCTTCGCCATCCTTGCCGCGCCTTTCATCAGCCGTCTGCTGCCGCTGTTTCCGCCCGTGGTGACCGGCACCATCATCCTGGTGATCGGGATTTCGCTGATGCGCGTTGGCATCAACTGGGCCGGCGGCGGCCTGCCGACCCTGACCAAGGTCGTTGACGGCGTACCCGGTGCCTTTCCCAATCCCGGCTTCGGCCAGTTGCAGGGGCTGGGTCTCGCCTTGTTCGTGTTGCTCGCCATCCTCGGCCTGATCAAATGGGGTTCCGGCTTCATCGCCAATGTCGCGGTGCTGCTCGGCATCGTCGCCGGGGCGATCCTCGCCAGCGTGCTCGGGCTGATGCATTTCGAAAAATTGGCCGCGGCGTCGTGGGGCGCGGTTGTGATCCCGTTCCGCTTCGGCATCCCGCAATTCCATTTCGTGTCGATCATTACCATGTGCATCGTGATGATCGTGGTCATGATCGAGTCGCTCGGGATGTTTTTGGCGCTCGGCGAAATCACCGGCAAGCTGGTCGACCGCGACGCGCTCACGCGCGGCCTGCGCGCTAATGGCGTCGGCACCCTGCTCGGTGGTATCTTCAACACCTTTCCCTATACGTCGTTTTCTCAGAACGTTGGCCTTGTCAGCGTCACCGGCGTGCGCTCGCGTTGGGTGACGGTGGCCGGCGGCTGCATCATGCTGCTGCTAGGGTTGTTGCCGAAGATGGCGGCGTTGGTCGAAGCGGTGCCGCTGGTGGTGCTCGGCGGCGCCGGGCTTGTGATGTTCGGCATGGTCGCCGCGACTGGCGCGCGGATTCTCGCAACCGTCGATTTCAGGAATAACCACTATAATCTGTTCGTGGTCGCGATATCCGTCGGCTTCGGGATGATCCCGCTGGTTGCGCCGAACTTTTTCAAGAACCTGCCGCACGACCTGCACCCACTCCTGGAATCCAGCATCCTGCTCTGTGCGCTGGTCGCGGTGATCCTGAATGCGTTCTTCAACGGAGTCAGCAGCAAGGCGGCGGCGGAAGCGGATGCCACGGCGGCGGCATCCTCGGCGCAGCATGTGTGAGTGTTAGCTCCCCCGATACGTCGCGTAGCTCCATGGCGTGACGAGCAGCGGCACGTGGAGATGGCCTTCGGGATCGCTCACCGAAAACCGCAAGGGGATCCTGTCGAGAAACGGCGGATCGGACAACGGCACGCCACGCGCGGCAAAATAGTCGCCGATGGCAAACATCAATTCGTAGCGGCCGATCGGCACCGGCCGGCCGCCGATCAGGGGCTGATCGGTGCGGCCGTCACTGTTGGTGACCGTGCGGGCCACCAGGCGGCTTACGCCAAGGTCGGACAGTTCAGTGAGTTCGACCGCAATGCCCGCCGCCGGCTTGCCACTGTGGGTGTCGAGTACGTGCGTGGATAGCCGCCCATGCACCGGCAGCCTGTCGTCTGCCGTCACAAGCTGGTCGAGCCGCAGCGCCGCGATCCGGCAAATTTCCTCGATCGACGTCTGTGTCTCGGACTCGACGTCGTTCGGCAAGCGCCGCTCGAAATCGCGTAAAATGGAATCCTTGGTGTGGCGGCGGACGCAAACGATGTAGGGGAAGCCGAATTTCGAGCGATAGGCGTTGCCGACGCGCTCGAAGGCCGCGTATTCAGCATCCGACAGCCGGTCGAGACCGACGCTGTTCTGCTCGGCGTTGGATTCCGTGGTGAGACCTGCCGCGCGCTGGGTCTTGTTGGCGAGATCGGGGTGTGCCTTGATCAGCGTCATCCGGAATTCGGCTGGCGCGCGATCGACCGCGGCCTTCATTGCGGCGAATAGCGCCTTTAGACCCGCGAACGGCCGCGCCGACGCCGCCTGCTCCGCGATCCACGGCGAATACTCGAAAATATTCGCCAGTGCAGCGACGAAATCGTCTTTGCTGCAGGCATTCAGGTCGGACAATGCTTTCTGGGACATCGCTGATCACGAAAGGGGTTCGGCAATATCCATTGCAGCAGGGAATGCCAGAGGCAAGGAGCGTTCCAGCCGACTGCCAGTTGCCGGGTTATCTTCGGTCATAAGACCAGCCGAAAATCCCGCTCCTTTGCACCTCCGGCTCTGGCGGCGGCGCCTCCTTGATTTCGGCCTGCGGCGGAGGGGGCGGCGCCGGCGGGTTATCGCACTTCATCGAATAGACAAGCTTGCGGTCAGCGGTCTGGCCGATCGGGGCGCAATTGTCGACCCGTGCCGTCGCTGCCTTGGGCGTCAATTTGGTTTGAGCCCACGCTGGGGGTGCAATCAGTAGAATAAACAGCAAGAATTTCTTCATCGGCCTCGCTCGCAAGAAAGACTATGCCCGATCGAACCCGACCGGTCAGCGAAAGTCTATTACAGCCGGAGCGAGTGCGGCTGCTGAATATTTAGCCGAAATGATTTTCTGACAAAAAAATATGCTCGCCGCTTCGTGATCGGCGAGATCGTAATAATCGGCCTCGGCCATCGTTATGTAGGGAAATAGCGCGGGCGCGCAAGGCGCATTTGTTTCGCCACGAACAGCGCAAAAAGGGAGACTTGCAATGCGAAAGACAATCCTCACCATTCTCGCCACGGCTTTGCTAACTGCCACAACTGTTCAGTTCGCCGCGGCCGCGGAGCGCCATCAGGGCCGGAAAGCGGTCCGCTTGACCACGCCGGCAAGCGATCCGTTCCGTAACTCAAACGCCGCCTGGCCTGCCCAGCAGGTACAGCCTGATTGGTCGCGCTACACTGGCGGATACTCGGCGCCTGCTGGACATTGAACGCCGGTAAGAATTGAGTTGAAAAGCCTGTCGCGCACTGCGGGTACACGGCGCGCGACGAAGACATAGACTGGGCGATGCCAGATCTGACATTCCATATCGATCATTGCGCGAAATGCATCTACAGGCTCCTGGTAACTAGATATCTTGGCCCCTAATGGCTGATACTCCAGGGGCGAGCGGTCGGAAAGCTCTTTGCGCCGCATGCTTGCGCTTTGCCCACCCACGCTGCACGCCAGGCTCCGCCTAACGCCCTAGTAGTTGGTCGCGATTTTCTCGTTGGGGATGCCGTCGATCGGGCATTCGTCGGTGCCGGCGGTCTGGCGGGTCATGGCCTCGACCATTTCGCGCGTGCCTTCCGGATCGGCGATCCACTTTGAATAGAAATCGTAGGGACAAGCCGCGACGCCGCGCGGGCCTTCGCCGGAATTGATTTTGCCGGTATAGCCGCGATGCAAGAGCTTGTAGAGGTGGTTCTGCGACTGGCCGGTGCGGCGGAAATCGCGGATCAGGTTCTTCGACAGCGCCGCATACTGGATGCCGTACTCCTCCTCGCCGGTCTCGCCCAGCGTGCGGCCGTCGAAACCGATGATGGCGGAGTGACCGAAATAGGAATAGACCCCGTCAAAGCCGGCGGCATTGGCGACCGCAACGTAGACGTTGTTGGCCCAGGCCATCGCCTTGGAAATCATGACCTGCTGTTCCTTGGCCGGATACATGTAGCCCTGGCAGCGCACGATCAGCTCGGCACCCTTCATGGCGCAGTCGCGCCAGATTTCCGGATAGTTGCCGTCGTCGCAGATGATCAGGCTGACCTTCAGGCCCTTCGGACCCTCGGAGACATAGGTGCAATTGCCAGGGTACCAGCCTTCGATCGGCACCCACGGCATGATCTTGCGGTATTTCTG
>Ga0137413_10000395_pt1 | contig 14161 bp, 12 predicted proteins | sample CZODoug2_1_16fun_FD_108280 | JGI IMG/M metagenome (GOLD analysis project Ga0137413, IMG submission 108280) | Vadose zone soil fungal communities from Angelo Coast Range Reserve, California, USA - CZODoug2_1_16fungal (Illumina Assembly) | ecosystem: Environmental > Terrestrial > Soil > Vadose... | reverse complement strand
TGCCACAGCTGGCGTCCGACCAGCCCCATCTCCGGCAGTCCGGCCAGGTCCTCGCGGTAGTAGCTGGTCATGGTGAACTGGTCCGAGCCGCTGCCCTGGGCCGCACCGGTGATCATCGCGGGGCGGCGCGGCAGGTCGCGGGCGCGCGCCGCGCTGGTCACCACGATGGCCACCGCGCCGTCGCTCTCCTGGCAGCAGTCCAGCAGGTGCAGCGGCTCGACGATCCACCGGGACGCCTGGTGCTCCGCCAGGGTGATCGGCCGGCCGTGGAACCAGGCCTTGGGGTTGGTCGCCGCGTGCCGGCGCATGGCCACCGCCACCCGGCCGAAGTCCTCACTGGTCGCGCCGAACTCGTGCAGGTAGCGCCGGGCGAACATGGCCACCGTGGCGGCCGGCGTGCTCAACCCCACCGGGTAGTGCCAGCCGTTGTCCAGCCCGGCCGAGGTCGCGGCGGCCACGGCGGCGGACTGCACCCGACCGAACCGGGAACCGGAACGCTCGTTGAACGCCCGGTAGCAGACCACCACGTCGGCGATCCCGGTAGCCACCGCCATCGCGGCGTGCTGCACGGTTGCGCAGGCCGCGCCGCCGCCGTACGGGATGCGGCTGAAGAACCGCAGTTCAGGTACGCCGAGCTCGCGGGCCACCGCGATCTCCGCATTGGCGTCCATCGCGAAAGTCACCATGCCGTCCACATCGGACGGCTCCAGGCCGGCGTCGGCGAGCGCGCCGCGCACCGCCTCGGCGGCCAGCTGCAGCTCGCTGCGGCCAGAGTCCTTGGAGAACTCGGTGGCCCCGATCCCGGCGATCGCGGCCGCCCCGGACAGGCCGTTCACGAGGCCGCCTCGCTGCGCTCGCTCACGAAACCACCTCGCTGCGCTCGGCGAGTTCGTGAGCGAAACGCTGCTGTGACATTGGTTCGCTCGCTGCGCTCGCTCACGAAACCACCTCGCTGCGCTCGGCGAGTTCGTGAGCGAAACGCTGCTGTGACATTGGTTCGCTCGCTGCGCTCGCTCACGACTCCGCCCACCCGAGCCGAACCCGACCCGTCACGTGGTTGCCCAGCGCGCAGCGCCCGATCACTTCGACCACCACCTCCGGGTGCACAGCCGCCACTCGCCCGGACAGCGTCAGGATGTCCCCGGCGTAGCAGGGCACGCCGAGGCGCACCTTGACCCCGAGGACCTGGGCGCGGCGCCCAGCCCAGTCGGTGACGCAACGTTGCACCAGGCCGGTGGTGGTCAGGATGTTCAGGAAGATGTCCTTCGAGCCCCGGGCCACCGCCGCGTCCCGGTCGTGGTGCACGTCCTGGAAGTCCCGGGTGGCCAGCGCGGTGGACACCACAAATGTGGCGGTGACCTCCAGTCGCAGCTCGGGCAGCACGTCGCCCACCGAGGGCCGGAGCCAAGCGTCATTCCTGGTCGACGTCATCGCGGCCGCCACGCGGGCAGGGTCAGCTGGTCGTCCACCCGGTCGAAGACGATCTCCACCGGCAGGCCGACCCGCGCCCCCGCCGGGTCGGTATCCCGCAGCTCTCCGAGCACCCGCACGCCCTCCTCCAGCGCCACCAGCGCCACCACGAACGGCAGCTCCCGCCCGGGCACCGGCGGATGGTGGTGCACCACGTAGCTGTAGACCTCACCTCGGCCGGAGGCGATCAGGTACTCCGGGCGGGTGGCGTTACACCGGGGGCACATCGGCCCCGGCGGGTGCCGAAGCAGCCCGCACTCGCCGCACCGCCACACCCGCAGCTCCCCGGCCGCCATGCCGGCCCAGAAGAACTCGGTGTCCCGGTTGACCACCGGCCGCAGCACCGCACGCGGCGCTGCGGGTGGCTTGGGCGGCTCGGGCGGCGCGGGCGGGCGGAACTTCAGGATGCGGAACATCATCTCGGCGACCGGCTCGGCGGCATCGCCGGAGCCGACGCTCCAGGTGCTGACCGTGGTGACGAACCAGCCCTCGCCCAGCGCGGTGCGCTTCGGCCCGACCACGTCGGTGAGCCGGCTGCGCACCGAGAGCCGCTCCCCCGGGCGCAGGTAGCGGGCGTAGCTCTGGTCGCAGTCGGTGGCCACCACCGAGGTGTAACCGGCCTCGTCGAGTACGGCGGTCATCGCGCCGAGCGGGTCGTCGGCCGGCCGGCGGCCGTGCAAGCCGCGCATGGTCCAGACCTGCACCATGGCCGGCGGGGCCAGTTCCGGATACCGAGGATCCGCGTCGCCCAGCGCCTCGGTCCAGTTGTTGATCATCGGGGTGTTCACCGGGTCCCGGGCCAGCTGGGGGGCGCTGTCGCCGTGCTGCCGGATCCGCTGGGCGGCCGCCACGATGGCGGCCGCGGTGCCCGCGGGCTCGCTCATCTGGGCACCCTGGGCAGCTTGAGGCCGAAGGAGGCGATGAACTCCCGCTGGATCTCGTTCACCCCGCCGCCGAAGGTGAGCACCAGGTTGCGCTTGACCTGCACGTCCAGCCACTCGACCAGCTCGGCCGTGTCCGGATCAGCCGGGTCCCCGTGCCGGCCGACGACCTCCTGCAGCTCCCGGCCCAGCCACTGCAGCACCTCGGAGCCGAACACCTTGGTGGCCGAGGCATCCGCCACGTCCACCGCGCCCGGGGTGGCCGCCACCTGCCAGTTGAGCAGCTCGTTGACCCGTCGGGCGGCGTGGGCCCTGGCCAACGCCCGGCGCACGTCCGGCAGCTGGAGCAGCGGCACGCCGTCCGAGGTGCCGCGGCCGGCGGCCCAACCGCGCACCCGGTCCAGCAGCACCGCCACCCGCCCGGCCGGCCCGAGCATGACCCGCTCGTGGTTGAGCTGGGTGGTGATCAGCCGCCAGCCGGCGTTCTCCGCACCCACCCGCATCGACTCGGGCACCCGCACGTCGGAGTAGTAGGTGGCGTTCACGTGGTGCGCCCCGTCGCAGGTGATGATCGGGGTCCACGAGTAGCCGGGATCCTTGGTGTCCACGATCAAGATCGAGATCCCGCGGTGCGCCGGCGCCGACGGGTCGGTCCGGGCGGCCAGCCAGACGAAGTCGGCATCGTGCCCGCCGGTGGTGAAGATCTTCTGTCCGTTCACCACGTAGTCCGAGCCGGAACGCACCGCGGTGGTGCGCAGCGAGGCCAGGTCGGTGCCCGCCTCCGGCTCGGTGTAGCCGATCGAGAAGTGCACCTCGCCGGCCATGATCGCGGGCAGGAACCGCTCCCGCTGCTCCGGCGTGCCGTACTCCTGCAGCGTGGGGCCGACGGTCTGCAGGGTCACCGAGGGCAGCGGTACGTCCGCCCTGGCCGCCTCGTTGACGAAGATCTGCTGCTCCACCTCGCCGAAGCCCCGGCCGCCGTGCTCCACCGGCCAACCCACGCCCAGCCAGCCGTCCCGGCCCATCCGGCGCACCACGCCCCGGTACGCCGGCCCGTGCCGCTCGGTGAGCATGGTGCGCCGCTCCTCCGGGGAGACCAGCCCGGTGAAGTACTCGCGCAGCTCGGCGCGCAGGTCACGCTGGGCGGCGGTCAGCTCGAGGTGCACGCGATCACCTCCAACCGGTGCTCCACGCCGCCGACGAACCGAGCCAGGTCGGTTCCCCAGGCGTAGTGCCGATGCAGCGGATAGCTCACGTCCACGCCCAGCCCGCCATGCAGGTGCTGGCAGCTCTGCAGGGCGGGCAGTGCGTACTCGGCGAACCAGTAGCTCGCCACCTGAAGGTCGTCATCCGGGTCGGTCTCGACAGACGGTGTGTCTAGCCGCCAGCACGCCGCCACGCTGGCCAGGTGCACCGTGCGAGACGCCAGGTACACGTCGGCGACCTGCTGGGCCACCGCCTGGAAGGTGGCCAGCGGCCGGCCGAACTGCTCCCGGGTACGTAGGTGGTCGGCGGTCAGCTCGAGCGCGCCGGCCAGCACGCCGTCGCCCAGCGCGCACGCCCCGGCCAGGGCCAGCCGGTGCAGCTCGGCGAGCACCCGGCCGCTGTGGTCGCCGCCGAGCAGCCCGTCCGGGCCGACCCGCACGCCCGCGAGCCGCATGGTGGCCTCCGGCAGCCCCGAGGAGGACCGGGTGGGGATCATCGACACCCCGGCCGCGTCCGGATCCACCAGCAGCACACCGGTACCTCGGCCGGACAGGGTCGCCGGCACCAGAACCCGGTGGGCCTGGGCCGCCGAGCGCACCCCGAGCAGCGTCCCGGACACCGTCCAGCCGTCGCCGTCCACCTCGGCGGTGGTGCGGGGCGCGGCGGGCAGTGGCATGGACGGTTCGTGTACCGCGCCGGTGAGCACCGCTCCGTCGGCGACCGCGCCCAGCAGCGCGGCGCGCTGCCCCGGGGTGCCGGTGCGGGCCACCGGCAGTACGCCGAGCGCGAGGGTCTCCAGCGCCGGCACTCCGGCGGTGCGCCGGCCGACCTCGGTGAGTACCAGGGCGGTCTCCAGCACGCCAAGGCCGGCGCCGCCGAGCTGCTCCGGCACCGCGAGGGACAGCAGCCCGGCTCGGCCGAGCGCCTTCCATGCGGCGTCCGGGTCCTGCTCGCGGCCCAACACCTCGCGGGCCAGAGCGGCGACCTCGCGCTGCGTCTCGTCGAGCTGGAAGTCCACGCTCACCCCCGGACGGCCGAACTGAAACGTGTTCTAGTATTAGTAGTCGGTGAGGGCTGGCGCCGCAACATCAGCCCGGCTCGCGGGGCAGGCGGAGGATCCGCTCGCCGGCCAGCGTGCTCAGGATCTGGGTGGTGCCGCCGGCGATGGACAGGCAGCGGCTGACCAGGAATTGGTGCACCAGCTCGGCGCAGTCGCCGTCCGCCGCGGCGCCATCCGGTCCAGCCAGCTCCAGCGCCGCCTCGGCCACCTGCTGGCGGTGCGCCACACCGATCAGCTTGTGTACCGACGATTCCGGGCCGGGGTCCTGGCCGTCCAGCCGACGCAGGGCGGCGCGCAGCTCGAGCAGGGATAGCGCGAGCCCCCGGGCGACCAGCTCGCCGAGTCCCTCCCCCGGACCCGAGGCGCCGGCCAGCAACCGTTCCACCGCCTCGCCCAGCGACGATCCGCCGCCCATTGCCACCCGCTCGTTGGCCAGCGTGGTGCGGGCCAGCGCCCAGCCGCCGTGCACCGGCCCGACCACGCAGTCGTCCGGCACCGGCACGGCGTCCAGGAACACCTCGTTGAACATCGCCTCGCCGGTGATCTCGCGCAGCGGGCGGATCTCGATGCCCGGGGCGCGCATGTCCACCAGGAAGTAGCTGATCCCCCGGTGCTTCGGCGCGTCCGGGTCGGTGCGGGCCAGGCAGATTCCCCAGTCGGCCCGATGGGCCAGCGAGGTCCACACCTTCTGACCGGTCAGCCGCCAGCCACCGGGCACCCTCTCTGCCCTGGTGCGCAGGCCGGCCAGGTCGGAGCCGGCCTCCGGTTCGCTGAACAGCTGGCACCAGGTGAGCTCGCCGCGCAGCGTGGGCACCGCGAACCGGTCGATCTGCTCGGGTGTGCCGTGCTGGAGCAAGGTGGGTACCGCCCAGCCACCGATCACCAGGTCGGGCCGATGCACACCGGCGCGGAGCAGCTCCTCGTCGATCAGCAGCTGCTGTCCGGGGGTGGCGTCCCGGCCGTACGGCGCCGGCCAGTGCGGGGCGAGCAGACCGGTGTCGGCCAGCCGGTTGCGTTGCCGTTCGGCGGGCAGCGCGGCGACTTCTTCGACGGTGCCGCGCACCGAGGGGCGGTCGGCCTCGACCTCAGGGCCCAGTGACACGGTCAGCGTCCGGCGCGCGCCGCGCAGGGCCAACCGGGCCAGCCGGGTGCGCCACTGGGCGGTCGACCCGAGCAGCTGTCGGGTGGACACGGCCCGGCGCAGGTAGAGGTGCGCGTCGTGTTCCCAGGTGAACCCGGTGCCGCCGAGTACCTGGATGGCGTCCTTGGCCGTGTCCACCGCCGCGTCCAGAACGATGGCCGCCGCCGCCGCGGCGGACAATGGCAGCTCGTCGGGGGCCTCCTCGGCGGCTCGGGCGGCGTCCCAGGCCAGCGCGGCGATCTGTTCGGTGCGGCAGAGCATGTCCACGCACAGGTGCTTGACCGCCTGGAACGACCCGATCGGCCGGCCGAACTGCTCGCGGACCGTGGCGTGCTCGGTGGCGGCGCGCAGGCACCACCTGGCGACTCCGGAGGCCTCGGCGGCGGCCAGGGTGACCGCCAGGTCGCGCACCCGCTCGGCGGTGAGCCCGGGCAGCGCGCGACTGGCCGGCACCACCACGTCGCGCAGGCCGATCCTGCCCACCGAGCGGGACAGGTCCACCGGGGGCCGCTCGGTGATCAGCACGCCGGGCTGGTCGGCGCTCACCGCGAACCACTGCTCGCCGGCCAGGTCGCGGGCGCCGAGCAGCAGCAGGGTCGCGCCGGGCGCCGGTGACGGACCGGCGCCGAGCACCGCCGGGAGCTCGCCGCTCAGCGTCCATCCGCCGTCCGTCGGACGAGCCCGCAGCCCGGCGGAGTCCAACCCGACCGCCACTGCGACCGCGCCTTCGGCCACCGAAGGCAGCCACTCCTTCGCGACGGCCGCGTCGGGGCACCCGGCGAGCAGTAGCCCGCCCAGCACCGTGGGCAGCACCGGCCCGGGCACGAGCTCGGCCGCGCACTGCTCGAGCGCCGCCGCCGCGTCCAACACGGTGCCGCCCGCTCCGCCGAGGTCGGTCGGCAGTGCCACGCCGAACAGTCCGATCTCCGCGATCGCCGCCCAGCAGGCCCGCACGGTGGCTGGGTCGCCGGAGCGCACCGATTCGAGCGACCGAGCGCGGTTGGCGGCGGCCCGCACCGCGTCGCACAGGGCCTGTTGCTCCTCGGAAGTCACCATGGACACGGGCCGAGCATAGAACGTGTTACAGTTTTCGCCCAGCGCGCGCCACTGGGGCGGAAGATGGCGATGACTCAATTCACAAGCCCGCACGGCCAGTCGAACTGAAACAGGTTCTTATACTGGCGGTGCTAACTTGGCGCTGAACAACCAGCGGGACCAGCAAGGGAAGCCGGCAGATGACCGTAGAGCCACGACCGCCCGCGCTCGGCACGACCTTGAGTGCGCTGACGGAGGACGACCTGGGTTCTCCCGCGCAGCGGGATCGCCGCAGGCGCATCCTGGATGCCACCATGGCGCTGGCCTCCAAGGGCGGGTTCGACGCGGTACAGATGCGAGCCGTCGCGGAGCGCGGCGACGTGGCCCTTGGCACCCTGTACCGGTACTTCCCTTCGAAGATCCATCTGCTGGTCACCGCGCTGATCCGGGAGTTCGGCCGGGCCCAGGAGAAGCTGGAGCGCTCGCCGATCCCCGGCGACACCCAGGCCGAACGGGTGCTCTGGGTGCTGAGCCGCAACACCCGGTCGCTGCAGCGCGACCCGCAACTGACCGAGGCGATGACCAGGGCGTTCATGTTCGCGGACACCTCGGTGGCTGCCGAGGTGGTGGAGGTTGGCCGGCTGCTGGAGCGGATGCTCACCACCGCGATGTGGGTGGATGAGCCGTCCGAGGAGGACAAGGCGATCGCCCGGGTGATCGGGGATGTGTGGCTGTCCAACCTGGTGGCCTGGGTGACCCACCGAGCCTCCGCCGACGACGTGTCGAACCGGCTGAGCCTCACTGTCCGACTTCTGCTGGGGCCACGCGAAGCCCGCTGACGTCCTCGGTGCCGGAACGCGCGTCCTCGGTGCCGGAACGCGCACGAGCCGGAGACTGCCCGCAGCTAAGCTGACCCGCGATGGGCGGTCGATCTCCAGCCGGCGGCCCGGAGAGGCGGCGGACGTGAGCCAGGCCGACGAGCTGGGACGGCCGAGTGTTGACCACGGCCCGGCCGCGCGCGAGGTCGACCGGCCGGCTCCGACCGAGGGTGAACTGGAGCGCGCGATCGCCGCGCAGGTGCGCCGGCTGCGGCTGGTCGCCGGGCTCACCCTGGGCGAGATGGCGCTCCGCGTCGGGATCTCCAAGGCCATGCTGTCCAAGATCGAAAATGCCGCCACCTCGTGCAGCCTGACCACGCTCGCCCGGCTGGCCAGCGCGCTCGATGTGCCGGTGACCGCGCTGTTCCGGGGCGCCGACACGCAGCGGGAGGCGGTCTTCACCCCGGCCGGCGCGGGTGGCCGGATCGTCCAGCGGGGCGCCCGGGTCGGGCATGACTACACCCTGCTGGGCGGGCTCCGGGGGCCGCACAAGCGGATGGAGGCCCACCTGGTCACCCTCACCGAGCGCAGCGAGGAGTTCCCGCTGTTCCAGCACCCGGGAACCGAGCTGCTGTTCATGCTGGAGGGCGAGATGGTCTATGGCCACGGCGAGTCCAGCTACTCGATGCGCCCCGGTGACGCGCTCCAGCTGGACGGCGAAGGTGTACACGGCCCGCGTGAGCTGATCGAGCTGCCCATCCGATTCTTGTCGGTGGTCGCCTACGACGAGCGGAGTTCCGAGTAATCCTCGACCGGGCTGGTGTCAGGTGAGGCGGGACTTTACCGCGCCGCAACCTAGCAACTGTTTCTCCGTGGGATTCTCTGTTTCACGTCAAGAAACACGGAGTCCCCTCAGCCGCGACCCGAGGAGTGAGTCATGGCGCTCGATGTGTCGACTGAACCTTCGGCCCTCACCCGCCCCGATACCGACCTGGCCGCACGGGCCAACGCCGACGGGGTGCGTTTCCTGCTGGCCCTGTTCGTGGACCTCACCGGTAAGCCGTGCGCAAAGCTGGTGCCGGTCGAGGCCGCCGCCGAGCTCCAGCACGAGGGGGTGGGGTTCGCCGGCTATGCGGTCGGCGCGATCGGCCAGCAGCCCTCCGATCCGGACCTGATCGCGATCCCCGATCTCGCCTCGTACACGCCGCTTCCCCAGGTGCGCGAGGGCCTCGCGCTGGTGCACTGCGATCCGCACGTAGCTGGCCGGCCATGGCCGTTCGCCCCCCGGGTGATCCTCAAGGCGATGCTCGCCCAGGCCGCGCCGGTGGAGTTGTTCGCCGGGGCCGAGGTGGAGTACTTCCTGGTCAACAGGGACGCCGAGGGGCGGCTGGCGCCGGCCGACGAGCGGGATGTGCATGCGCGGCCGTGTTACGACGCGCGCGGCCTGACCCGGATGTACGACCACCTGACCGAGGTGTCCTCGGCGATGAACGCGCTGGGCTGGGGCAACTACGCCAACGACCACGAGGACGGCAACGGCCAGTTCGAGCAGAACTTCGCCTACGCCGACGCGCTGACCACGGCGGACCGGGTGATCACCGCTCGCTACCTGATTTCGGTGCTGGCCGAGCGGCGCGGCATGGTCGCCACGTTCATGCCCAAACCGTTCGCCGACCGCACCGGCAGCGGCCTGCACCTGCACCTGTCGCTGTGGCGGGACGGCGAGTCGCTGTTCCCCGGGGCGGACGGCCCACTCGGGCTGTCCACGCTGGCCGGCTCGTTCCTGGCCGGCATTCTCGAGCACGCCCCAGGCATGCAGGCGGTGCTGGCACCCACGGTGAACTCCTACAAGCGCACCGGGGCGAGCACCACCCGCTCCGGCGCCACCTGGTCGCCGAACCGGGTCAGCTACGGCGGCAACGACCGCACCCACTTCATCCGGGTACCCGACGAGCAGCGGATCGAGCTGCGCGGCGGGGACGGCTCGACCAACCCGTACCTGGCGCTGGCCGTGTCGCTGGCCGCCGGCCTGGACGGCATCCAGCGCGGCCTGGACCCGGGTGAACCCGGTGCCGGCGGCCGACCGGAGCTCCCGCCGACCCTGCTGCACGCGGTGGACGCGCTCACCGCCGACCCGGTGGTCACCGCCGCCCTGGACAAGGCTGGGGCCGGAGTCGCGGCGTACCTGGCCGGAGTCAAGCGCGACGAGTTCCTGGACTGGCACGCCACCGTCGGCCCGTGGGAAGTGGACCGCTACCTGACCGCTTTCTGAGCAGGGGGAACACATGTGCGGAATCGTCGGCCTGCACCTGCGCGACCCGGAGTGGTATCCCCGGCTCGGCCGGCTGCTCGCGGCCATGCTCGGCCAGGTCGCCGAACGCGGCCCCGACTCGGCCGGCGTCGCGGTATACGGCGACCGCCGCCGCTGCCCCGAGGGATACGCCGCCGTGTCCGTCCTCAACGCCCCACCAGGTCTGGCTGACGCTGTGAGTGGTATTGGTCGCTATAGCGACCAATACCACTCACAGGTCCTGATCACCGAGGCTGGGGCGACGACGGTGGTGGCGGCGCCAATGACGCCGGCGGAGCTGGTCGATGCGGTGCGGGCGGCCGCGCCGGAGGCCTTGGTGGTGGGCTCGGGCAGCGAGCTCACCGTGTACAAGGGCATCGGCGTGCCGGGCCGGCTGGCTGGCGTGTATGACCTGGTCAACGCGCAGGGTTGGCAGGGGTTGGGGCACACCCGGATGGCCACCGAGTCGGCGATCACCCCGGCCGGCTGCCACCCGTTCTCGGTCGGCCCGGACCAGTGCCTGGTGCACAACGGCTCGTTCGCCAACCACGCCACCATCCGCCGCGAACTGATCGCCGAGGGCGCGGTGTTCGACAGCGAGAACGACTCCGAGGTGGGCGCCCGGTTCGTGGCGTCCCGGCTGGCCGCCGGCGAGGACCTGGACAAGGCACTGCGCGGGCTGTGCGAGCGGTTCGACGGCTTCTACACCCTGCTGGTGACCAGCGCGGACGGCTTCGCGGTGGTCCGGGACGCGATCGCCTGCAAGCCGGCGATCATCGCCGAGACGGACGCCTGGGTGGCCATGGCCTCGGAATTCCGGGCGCTGGCCGAGCTGCCCGGTATCGACAGCGCGCGGATCTACGAACCCGAACCGGAGAGGGTGTACGCATGGCGGCGCTGAGCCATGGGCTGACGGACAGGCGCACCGACGACGCGGTGTACACCGTAGACCTAGCCACCAGCTCGGTCCGGGAGCTCAACGCCGAGCTGCATGCCCCGACCGCGGGGCACTACCAGGTGCGCAATCCACGCGGTGCGCACGCCATCGCCGCCGGGCTGCGCCACCCGATCACGGTGGACGTCCAGGGCCACGCCGGCTACTACTGCGCCGGGATGAACCAGCACGCCGAGATCACCGTGCACGGCAGCGCCGGCGTCGGGGTCGCGGAGAACATGATGTCCGGCACGGTCCGGGTGCGCGGGGACGCCTCCCAGTCCGCCGGCGCCACCGGGCACGGCGGGCTGCTGGTCATCGAGGGCAGCGCGTCGATGCGTTGCGGAATCTCGATGAAAGGGATCGACATCGTGGTCGGCGGCGACGTCGGACCGATGAGCGCGTTCATGGCCCAGGCCGGCCGGTTGGTCATCTGTGGTGACGCCGGCGACGGACTGGGCGATTCGATCTACGAGGCCCGGTTGTACGTGCGCGGGTCGGTGGGCGAGCTCGGCGCGGACTGTGTACCCAAGCCGATGCGCCCCGAGCACCACGCCGAGTTGGCCGAGCTGCTGGCCGCCGCCGGACTGACGCACGATCCGGCCGAGTTCCGCCGGTACGGATCGGCCCGCCGGCTCTACCACTTCGCCGCCCACAACTCTTACTGAGGAAGATCCGTGACCGAACCGTTCGGCCTGCGCGAGTCCGCCACCTTCGACCGGGCCACCATCGCGGGGATCCAGCGCGCGGCGGAGACCGGCATCTACGACATCCGGGGCGGGGGTACCAAGCGGGCCCTGCCACACTTCGACGACCTGGTGTTCCTCGGCGCGAGCATGTCCCGCTACCCGCTGGAGGGCTACCGGGAGCGCTGCGACACCGACGTGGTGCTCGGCGACCGCAACGCGCGCCAGCCGCTGCACCTGGACATTCCGATCACCATCGCCGGGATGAGCTTCGGCGCGCTGTCCGCCCAGGCCAAGGAGGCGCTGGGGCGCGGCGCGAGCGAGGTCGGCACGTCCACCACGACCGGGGACGGCGGAATGACGCCGGAGGAACGCGGCCAGTCCAAGTACCTGGTCTACCAGTACCTGCCGTCCCGCTACGGGATGAACCCGGACGACCTGCGGGCCGCGGACGCCATCGAGGTGGTGCTCGGCCAGGGCGCCAAACCCGGCGGCGGCGGCATGCTGCTCGGCCAGAAGATCAGCGACCGGGTGGCCGGCATGCGCGCCCTGCCGGCCGGCATCGACCAGCGCAGCGCCTGCCGGCACCCGGACTGGACCGGCCCGGACGACCTGACCATCAAGATCCTGGAGCTGCGCGAGATCACCGACTGGGCAAAACCGATCTACGTCAAGATCGGCGCCTCGCGCACCTACTACGACGTGAAGCTCGCGGTCGCCGCCGGAGCCGACGTGGTGGTGCTGGACGGCATGCAGGGCGGCACCGCGGCGACCCAGGACGTGTTCATCGAGCACGTCGGCATCCCGATCCTGGCCGCGCTCCCCCAGGCGGTACGGGCGCTTGCCGAGCTTGGATTGCACCGAAAGGTCCAGCTGATCGTCTCCGGTGGTATCCGCACCGGGGCCGACGTGGCCAAGGCCATGGCGATGGGCGCCGACGCGGTGGCTATCGGCACCGCCGCGCTGATCGCCCTGGGCGACAACCACCCGCGCTACGCCGCCGAGTACGCCGCACTTGGGTCGGCGCCCGGTTGTTATGACGACTACCAGGATGGCCGCGACCCCGCCGGCATCACCACCCAGGACCCCGAGCTGGCCGCCCGTCTGGACCCGGTGCAGGGCGGTCGGCGGCTGGCCAACTACCTGCGGGTGCTCACCATGGAGGCGCAGACCCTGGCCCGCGCCTGCGGCAAGGCGCACCTGCGCAACCTGGAGCCGGAAGACCTGGTCGCCCTGACCATCGAGGCCGCCGCCATGGCCGGCGTCCCCCTTGCCGGCACCACCTGGATCCCCGGCGCGGCGGGCTAAGGCGCACCGACGCACCGACGCACCGACGCACCGACACACCGACACACCGAGAGCTACCTCAGCGGGGTTGGATCATGGGCGGAGCCCGCTGAGGTAGACCTCGGCGCCGCCCCAGCCGAGCCGCGGAACTACGCGGGAACGGTCGAGCTCCGCTCGCCTTCCCAGGTGGTGAGCCGCTGGGCGGTGAGCGCGATCTGGGCTCGCTCCCCCTGGCGGTGCGCGGTCGCGGTACCGCGGATGAGCACGCCGCGCTTGCTGGCCAGCCGATACCCGCCGCTATCCATGCTCAGCCCGGCCGGGCCGCCGGCCCAGCCACCCACCAGGGCCAGCAGCGTGCCGTCGGCGTCCGACGGCTTGCCGTTGCCCCGCCAGTGCGCGGGCAGCGCCAGTGGACCGTGTCCGGACGGCCAGGCCAGGCAGGCCGCCCCCGGGCGGCGCACCAGTGGGCGGATCGCGGCCGGCAGCAGGTTCAGGTCCAGAGGCTTCGCGGTGGCCGGCGGCGAGGCCGGGTCGACCGGGAGCTCGCTCGCCCAGTCGCCCCAGGCGGTGAGCACCTCGTTGGCCCCGGCGCGCGGGTCGCTGGCCAGCAGCACGGCTCTGTTCGGGCGGACCCGGATGGCCAGCCGGTCCAATACCAAGCCAGGCCCGAGGGTGGCATCCCGCAGCACACCGGCGACGTGTTTGTAGTTGCGCTCCAGGTACCGCAGCGCCGCGAAGGGCATGTCCAGCACCCGCTCCGGGCTCGCCATCCCGTGCAGCCGCACCGGGTCCACCAGCTCCGCCTCGCCGGCCAGCACCAGGTCGTAGCCCGGCGCGCGGAGCAGCAGCCCCACCCGAGGACGCCGCCGCAGTGCGCGCACCTTCACCGACTGCCGGGTGGTGACCACCCACAGCGCACCGCCACTCCAGCTGAAAGCAGTGGGCGTGACGTGCAACCCTCGGCCGGTGTCCACGGCACTGTGCAGCATCGGCGCCCGATCCAGCACCTCCCGAACCCGGGCATCCACGGCGAGCTGGCCGGCGTCCGGCACCCGCTCGACGCCCGGGAAGGAGGCCGGGAAGGAGGCGGTGGTCATACCGCATGGTACGAACACCGCGCCCCCTCGGCCCCATACCGTGCCCACGGTCACCGTGTCCGCGCTCGGACGCCGACGTGCGAGCGTGGCCTGGTTGGGGACGGCCTCACCGCCTCAACCCGGTTCTGACCCGTCGCTCTACGCTGCACTGAGCCTGATCACCTGGAGTGTGCTGTGGCCTATGACGATGAACGCATCGCGCTGTTTCTGGACTACGAGAATCTCGCGATCGGAGCCAGGGACGGGTTGGGCGTCG
>Ga0137413_10000393_pt1 | contig 14200 bp, 13 predicted proteins | sample CZODoug2_1_16fun_FD_108280 | JGI IMG/M metagenome (GOLD analysis project Ga0137413, IMG submission 108280) | Vadose zone soil fungal communities from Angelo Coast Range Reserve, California, USA - CZODoug2_1_16fungal (Illumina Assembly) | ecosystem: Environmental > Terrestrial > Soil > Vadose... | reverse complement strand
GCCTGGACCCTCATCGTGGCCAACCAGCCCTACGACGCTCTGATGGGTGAAACGACGTCCTGGAGCGGGATCGAACGCAATGGGGTCTGGCGCAACCTCGTCGGCCCGGGTACTCGCGCCGTCCACGACCAGCAGGAACACGTCGAGTTCGAGGCCGGCCTGGTCGCCGACCTGCGGCTGACCGCCGCCCGCTATCCCGCCGATCGCGGCGTGACCGACCTCGTCCGCCGGCTCAGCGCGAACAGTCCGCGCTTCGTCGAACTGTGGGACTCGGCGGACCTCGTGACGTACCCGGACCGATCACGGAACAAGGTCATCGAACACCCCACCGTCGGACGCATCACGCTCGACTGCGACACCCTCATCGTCGCCGGCGACGACCTGAGGATCATGGTCTACACCGCCGAGCCGGGGACCGAAGACGCCGAACGCCTCGCTCTTGCCGTTGTGCTCGGCACGCAGGCCCTCATCGAATAGCAACGGCGACAAGCTCGAATCCGCGGGCCGCGTAGGCTCGCACCATGCGAGTAGTGATTGCCGGTGGACACGGGAAAATCGGGCAGCTGCTGGGAAAGGCGTTGGCCGCGCGGGGTGACACCGTGATCGGGATCGTTCGAAACCCCGATTACGCAAGCGATCTGGCCGCGCTTGGTGTCGATGCGGCGGTCATCGATCTGGAGCAGGCCACGGTCGCCGCGGTTGCCGACGTCCTGACCGAAGCCGACGCGGTGGTGTTCGCCGCCGGCGCCGGGCCGGGCAGTAGCGCCGCCCGCAAGGACACCGTCGACCGCGCCAGCGCGGTACTGCTCGCCGAGGCGGCCACCGCCGCCGGCGTCCGGCGCTATCTACTCGTTTCCTCGATGGGGGTGGAATCGGTGCGCGGCGGTGCCACACCGTCCGGTGTGGACGATGTGTTTGTCGCCTATCTGCGGGCGAAGCTGGCCGCCGAGGAAGACGTTCTCGCGCGGGACACGCTCGACCCGACCGTCCTGCGGCCGGGATCGCTCACCGATGAGCCGGGCACCGGGCTGGTGCTGCTGGCGCCCCGGGTCGATCGCGGCGCTGTCCCGCGGGCCGACGTCGCGGCTGTCCTGGTCGCGTTGCTCGACGAACGCCCTGCTGCAAGGGTTCTGGAGCTGATATCGGGGCCGGATTCGATCGCGGCCGCGCTTGCGAAAGCGCGTTGATAGCGCCGCCGGCATAGCACCCGACCGGGACCGGCCATTGTGGTCAGACATGGCGGACGTCCTTGACATCCCGGCGTGGCCGCAGCATCGTCGGTGCCGATCGGGCGCCGCTGGCGCGCTGGCCGAGCAGTCGGAGGTGACATGGCGTTAGCACGCCGCGATCTGTTGAAATACGGTGCGCTCGGCGCCGCTGGTGCCCTCACCACGCCAATTCTGGCGGGATGTGGTGGTGGGACGGCCCGCCCGATCACATCCGGGCCGGTGACGCTCAAGCTGTGGACCAACGACCAGAACTACATTGATTTCTTCACCTGGTATGCCCGAAAGGTTTCGGCGACCTCACGCTACAAATACACGCTGGAGCCGCTCGTACAGGACGCGGAAGTGGTGTCCACCAAAACGCTTGCCGCGTATGCCGCACACAGCAATCCGCCCGAGCTTCCCGGCATCGAGATCTCACAGTTCTCCCGGTTCATGAAGGCCGGAATCGCCGAAACGGTCTTCGTCGACGTCACCGATCGGATCGCCAATATCCGCGACGAGTTCTTCGAGTCGCGCTGGGCGCCGTATCAGTCCGGCGGTCGCCAGTACGGCATGGAATCGTCCTTTCCCTTATGCGTCTACTACTACCGGCCGGACCTGTTCGAAAAATACAAGATCCCGGCCGATCTCGACACCTGGGATGACGTGTTGCGCGTCGGTAAACAGGTGCACGACAAGCACGGCGTCTCCCTCGGGGTCATCGGTCAGCCGAACGGCACCGACCTGACCTGGATGGGCATCCTCTTCCAGCAGCGCGGCGGGCAGTTCTTCGACAAGGACGGGAATCTCACGCTGGACAGCAAGGAGGCGGTCGACGCGGCGCAGCTACTCGTCGACGGTGTGCGCTCGGGCGCATTTCTCATGGTCAGCGACTTTTATGGTGGCCCGGGCAGCGCCGCGCTCAAGCAAGGAAGGACCGCCGGCTATTTCATGCCGGACTGGTTTGAGAGCTTCATTCTTCGCTCGACCGCGCCGGAGCTGTCGGGCAAGTGGCGGATGCGCACGATGCCGCGCTTCGCCTCCGGCGGGCACGCCACCAGCGTCTGGGGTGGCACCGGATTCTGCGTATCGCGCAACATGGCCGGGACCGAAGCCGCGTGGGAGCTGCTGCGGCAGGTGTATCTCACCGAGGACGGCCAGGTCGAGCGGTTCAAACGAATACATTTCCTGCCCACGATGAAGAAAGCCTGGGAGAACAAGGATCTGCTCAATTTCACCGATCCATACCTTGGCGGGCAGCATTCGTTCCGGCTGTTCAAGGAGCTCTCCACCCAGGCGCCCACCCAATATCAAAGCCCGTATTGGAACATCATGACGACCGAGCTCGCCATCGCGCTCGATGATGCGTTGGCCGGCCGGAAGACCGCGGCGCAGGCAATCAAGAGCGCCTCCAAGTCGATCACGTCGCAGATGAGGTGATGATGGCTCAGCTGACCCGTCCGGCACCCGAGCGCGTTCTACCCCGAGCCAAGCCGCGCCGTAATTCCCGTCAATATCGCGCCGCTATCCCATACCTGTTCATCTCACCGTTCTATATCCTGTACGTGCTCTTCCTGCTCGGGCCAACTGTGTATGCGATCTGGCTGAGCCTGCACGAATGGGCCGGTATCGGCCCGTCCCGCTGGGTGGGATTCTCCAACTACACCAGGCTTTTCCGTGATACGGCGTTTCACCAGGCGGTCATCAACACGCTCTGGTACGTCGGGGCGAGCGTATTCATTGTCACGCCGCTTGCCCTGATCGTCGCATCCGCTCTTAATACCCGGGGGCTGCGCGGCCGAGACATATTCCGTATGGCGTACTTCGCGCCGATGGTGCTCTCCCCCGTCGTCGTATCACTGATCTTCACTATCATCTTCGACCAGAACTTCGGGCTGCTCAACGCGGCGTTGCGCGGTCTCATCGGGATCAAGCCGGTCAACTGGCTGGGCTCGCCGACCTGGGCAAAGGTCGCGATCATCCTGCTGTTGATCTGGCGCTGGACCGGCTATTTGGTGATCTATTTCCTCGCCGGATTGCAGGCCGTGCCCCGAGAGCTCTACGAGGCGGCCGAGATCGACGGCGCCGGCCCGCTTCGCAAGTTCCGCGAGGTAACCGTGCCGATGCTCAAGCCGGTTACCGCGTTCGTCTCGATCACGGTATTCATCGGCGCCGCGCAGATCTTCGAAGAGCCCTACATCCTCACGAAGGGCGGCCCCGGTCAGTCGACAATGAGTATTGCGCATTTCATCTACCGCGCCGCGTTCCTGCGGGAGGACTTCGGCTATGCGGCCGCGGCGGGCGTGCTGCTCTTTATTGTGGTCTTCGTGCTCACCCGCGTGCTGGCGCACTTTTTCGGGGTCGGCAGGGAGGAGCGGGCATGACCGCGCAGTCGCCGGTCACCGCGCGCCGGGTCAAGATGGCCGGCCTCTATGCGGTGCTCATCATTCTGCTGCTGGTAGCGGTGGTGCCGTTGCTGTGGGCGCTGTCCAGCTCGTTCAAGCCGGTCTCGGAGATTTTCGTCTATCCCCCGCAACTCTGGCCTTCGCACGGCACGCTGCAGAATTTCTCCGATCTGTTCAACAATGTGCCGTTCCCACGCTGGCTGTGGACCAGCCTGTGGGTCAGCATCGTGGCGACCGCTGTCGCGGTGTTCTTCTGCGCACTCGGCGGGTACGCCTTCGCCAAGTATCGGTTCCCCGGTCAGCGCATTCTGTTCGACATCATGTTCAGCTCGATGATGATCCCGTTCGCGGTGATCCTCATCCCGCTGTTCGTGGAAATGGCCCGCATCGGCTGGGCCGATCAGTACGTCGCGCTGATCGTGCCGTGGGTGGCGCCGGCGTTCGGCATCTTCATGATGCGGCAGTTCATCGTGCAGTCGGTCCCCGATGAGGTGATCGAGGCCGCCCGAATCGATGGGGCCAGCGAGTTCGGGATCTTCCTTCGGGTCGTGTTGCCGATCGTACGGCCCGCCCTCGGCGCCCTCGCGGTGTGGAACTTCCTGAACAGCTACAACAGCTTCCTGTGGCCGCTGGTCGTACTGTCCACAGAGGAGCGATTCACGCTCCCGTTGGGGTTGAACTCGCTGGTCGGCAGCTATTCGCGTGAGTACGGCCTGGTAATGGCCGGCACGATCCTGGCCGCGGTCCCGACACTGCTGCTGTTCTTCTTCCTCCGCAAGCAGCTGATCGAGGGCCTCACGGTCGGCTCGGTCAAAGGCTGAGCATCAGCCGCCGGAAGCGGTTTTGATGTGCATCGTGAGCAGCACCTGACTGCAGGCCTGCTTGACCCGGTCCTGTGCGCTGCTCCAATAGCAGTTGAGATTCAGCTGCACATTCGCCCCGTACACGAAGTACACGTCCACGTTCAGCCTGGTGTTTCCCTGCGCCGGCACCGTGGCGTGATAGACGATCGACCGCCCGGCCGGAATCTTCGACAGGGTGCCGTTTGGCGACTTCAGCTCGATCCCGTTGCCGAAGGCCTGCGCACCGGAGTCGGTCTGCTTGACCAGCTCGCTGTCGGACAGCTTGCCCATGCCCGCATCGATCGCCGATACGCCCGCGGTGATGGCGCTGCCCGAGCTCAGCTTGAGCGCCACCGGCCACTGCTCATCGCCGACATCGGCATTCTCCTGCTTCGCAAACCCGGTTGGCGCCAGGAAACAATAGGGCGCGCCGCTCGGGGATACCGCCGCGGAGCCCGAGCACGCCGGTTGGCTGAAGGAGCCCGTCCCGCCGGTGCTCGAGGTGCATGCGGCCGCGGCGAGCAAAAGACCGGCCGTAGCGACGAATCGGACTGTACGCATGACCGCACATTAGCGCGCGCCGGTACGTCCGGCGCAGCGCCCTAAACGTCGGCCTCGGCCAGCGCGGCATCGTCGGCGGCGAAGTCGGAGTCCCATTCCTCGGGCGGGTTGTCGAGATGCCACCGCACGGATTGCTCCAGTGCATCGGTCTCCTGCCAGCCGAGCAGCTCCCGGGCCTTGCTGGAATCCATCAGCAGATGTTGGCTGACCTCACCGGTGATGCTGAGATCCTCCGGCAACACCCGCTGCGGCACGGTAACCAGCTCGGCGTCGGAACCGGCGATATCCAGGATCTGCTGCGCGAACAGCCGAAACGGCGGCGTGAAACGCTCGCAGATATTGAACGCCTCACCGGCAACATCGTTATCGAGCGCCGCCAACACCGCCGTCGCGACGTCACCGACGTACACCTTGCTGAAGAGGAACGCCGCGGCACCGATGGGGATGCGCTGGCGACCGCCCCGAACCCGGCGCAGCATGAAGTCGAAACGTCGCTGGCCGTCGTGCTCGCCGTGCACCGCCGCCAGCCGCAGCGCGGTGCCACCACGCGCCAGATAGCGCTGCTCGATACCGATGTTGTCCAGCGCGGCGCCCTCGATCTCCCGCCGCGCACGCAGCGGCGCCGATTCGGCGAGTGGTAATGCGTCGGTCTGCAAGCCGGAATGCAACGACTCGAACGCCCGATACACATCGCCGCTGGAAATCGCGACCATCGCCAATCCGGCCGGCAGTGCGTCCAGCGCGATCGCGGCGTCCTCCTCGCGGCGCCCGGAAACATCGACAACCGCGTCGGGACCGAACGCCGCCAGCTCGGCCCGGACCGTCGCCAGCTCGAGCCGATCGACGTGGAGATGTTCGGCCGCGGCGAGCCCGGCGGGCTCGGTGACGCCGCGATGGCACAACAGGACCGCGTCACCTCGGGCCACCAACGCCGAACCGATCGCCCGTCCGATGAACTTCGTTCCGCCCAAGATTACGACCCGCATGCCGTCACCCTGATGCACTCCAGCGGGCACGGCAAGCGGGTTCGCAAACGGCGTACCCAGTACCCCGTGTCAGAACTCGATGCCGGCGTCGCGGGCGTGCTGGTCGATCGTGGCGAGCTCGGCGTCGCTGAAGTCGAGCCGGTGCAGTGCACCGACGTTGTCCTCCAGCTGTTTCACGCTGCTGGCCCCGATCAGCACGCTCGTCACCCGCTGATCGCGCAGCGCCCAGGCCAGCGCGAACTGGGCCAGCGACTGACCACGGGCCGCGGCCATGTCGTTCAGGACCCGGATGTGCGCCATCGCGCTGTCCGTCAGCTGATCCGGCGACAGCGAGGTACGTCGCGCTGCGCGGGAGTCGGCCGGGACGCCATCGAGATACCGGTCGGTCAGCATGCCCTGCGCAAGCGGTGAGAACGCGATGCACCCCGCGCCGACCTGCTCCAGCGTGTCCACCAGCTTGGGCTCGATCCAGCGGTTCAGCATGGAGTAGGACGGCTGGTGGATCAGCAGCGGCGTACCCAGCTCGCCCAGGATCCGGGCGGCCTCGGCGGTGGCTTCCGGTGAGTAGGAGGAAATGCCGGCGTACAAGGCCTTTCCCTGCCGGACCGCGCTGTCGAGCGCGCCCATCGTCTCCTCGAGCGGCGTGTTCGGATCGGGGCGGTGCGAGTAGAAGATGTCGACGTAGTCCACGCCCATGCGACCCAGGCTCTGATCCAGGCTGGCCAGCAGATACTTCCGGGAGCCCCATTCCCCATACGGGCCGGGCCACATGTCGTAGCCGGCCTTCGTGGAGAGCACCAGCTCGTCCCGGTACGGCCTGAAGTCGGCCGCGTAGTGCTCACCGAAATGGCGTTCGGCCGAGCCGTACGGCGGGCCGTAGTTGTTCGCCAGGTCGAAATGGGTGATGCCGAGGTCGAATGCGCGGCGCAGGATCGCCCGCTGTGTCCCAAATGGACGGTCGTCACCGAAGTTGTGCCAGAGCCCGAGCGATACGGCCGGCAGCTGCAGGCCACTGCGCCCCGAACGCCGGTAAAGCATGGAGTCGTAACGAGAATCCGTCGCCACATAAGTCATGGAAAGCATCCTGCCACGTGACCGAATCAGGACCATGCGAGCATCTAGTGCATGCACGTCGCTGCCGTTGTGTTGGCCGGCGGGTCGGGTACCCGGGTCGGCGCCGACCGCAACAAGGTCTACCTGCCGCTGGCCGGGCGCAGCATCATCTCCTGGTCGCTGGCCACGATGAGCGGGCTGGCCGAGGTGACCCGGCTGATTCTCGTGGTACGCCCGGCCGACCGGCCGCTCGTTGCCGACCTGCTGGCCACCGAGCTGCCTGAGATCGACGTCGAGCTCGTCGACGGCGGAGCGCTGCGGCAGGACTCCGAATGGCAGGCGCTGCGCCATCTCGGCGCCGACATCCGGGCCGGTGACATCGACGTGGTGCTCATTCACGACGGCGCCCGGCCGCTGGCCACGCCGGCGCTCTGCCGGGCCGTGATCGCCACCGCGGGCACCCACGGCGGCGCGATTCCCGGCGTGCCGGCCGCGGACCTGGTACGAGTCGATCCGGCCGGACGCGGCGAGGCGCTGGCCGGCCGGCACATCCGGGTGCAGACCCCGCAGGCCTTCGCCGCGGCGCCGCTGCTGACCGCGTACGAGACCGCGGCCGGCGCCGGTTATGCCGCCACCGACACCGCGGGCTGCGTACAGCACTACACCGACCTCGACGTGCACTGGGTCCGTTCCAGCCGGGACAACATCAAGGTCACCACGCCGGGCGACCTCGGCCGCGCCGAGGCGCTACTGCAGGTAGCGGCCGAACCACTCCAGGACCGCATCGAATCGGGCCACCCGATGGCTGGGCAGCCCGGACCGTGACAGCTCGTGGCCCTCACCCGGGAACAGCAGCATCTCCACCTCGGCGCCGCGCCGGCGCAGCGACACGTACAACCGCTGGCCCTGCTCGAGCGGACAGCGCCAGTCCTGCTCGGAGTGGATGATCAGCACCGGCGTGGAGATCTTGTCCGCGTACGTCAGCGGGCTCTGCTCCCGCTGCCGCTCCAGATCGGGCCCGTAGAGCTCGTCGGGAAAGACCCAGCCGATGTCGCTGGCGCCGGTGAAGCTGTCGATCGAATTTACCGCGCGTTCGCTGATCGCGGCGGCGAATCGGTCGGTATGCCCGATCAGCCAGCTGGTCATGAAGCCGCCGTGTGAGCCGCCCAGCACGCCGACCCGGTCGCCGTCGAGCTGGGGCCGGGTCAGGGCGTGGTCGAGCAGGGCCAGCAGGTCGGCCGCCGACCGTTCGCCGACGTCTCCCTTGATGAAATCTCCGTGGGCCGCGCCGTAGCCGGACGAGCCGCGCGGATTGCCATACACCACCGCGTACCCGGCACCGGCGTAGACCTGCGCCTCGTCGAACGGCATCCAACCGTACTGCGCGAACGGGCCGCCGTGAATCATCAGCAGCACGGGATGCGGACCATCACCCTCGGGCCGGACCAGCCAGCCGTGCACCGGATAGCCGTCGGGCGCGCTGGCCGTGAGCTCCTCCATCGGCAGCACCGCGGGCTGCCCGGCGCGGAAGTCGGTGAGCACCCGCTCGACCCCGTCGCGCAATACCACCAACTCACCGCTGCTGCCGGCGTCCACGACGACCGCGACCACAATGCCGGCGGCCACCGCGAAGCTCTGCACCTGGCGGGCGCCGGTGAGCAGCGGCTCCGGCTCGCCGCCGTCGAACGGCACCCGTAACAGCTCGATCCCGCCGCGGTTCTCATTGCCGAACAGCACGCCGGTCTCGGCGAGAACGGTGACCCCGGTGCCGTCACCCGCGTTGTACGTCTCGGGATCGGTGAGCCGGGTCGCCTGCGGTGCGGAGGCAGCGGGGATAGCCGACACCGCGAACAGGCCGGTCTGGCTGCCGACGAAGGCGCGGCCGCTAGGCCCGAGATCCTCGCCGTAGAAGTAGATCGTGCTCCCGTCCGGCGCGAATGTCGGCTGCGCGGCATACAGCGAGGTTGCGGTGATCTGGCGCAGCCCGGAGCCGTCGGCGGCGATCGCGAAGATGTCGGTGCGCATGTCCTGCTCACGATCGGCGTGCCGGCGCGACACGAAGGCCAGCGTCTGGCCGTCCGGACTCCAGGTCACCTCGGTCTCATCGACGTCGCTGTCGGTGAGTTGCTTCGGCTCGGCCTTTTCGGCGAACGGGTCGATGACGAATAGATGCCGCCGCCGGTCGGCGAGAAAGCCGATGTCGTCCTCGCGGTATTGCAGGCCGGTGATCCGCCGGGGCGGCTCCTTGTCCGGGGAGATCTTCTCTTCGGTGCCGTACCGACCGGGCTCGGGAACCCTTGCCGCGTAGGCGATCGCGCGGGAATCCGGCGACCACACCGGAGCGCCCGCGCCAAGCGGGTGATCGGTGACCGAGCGCGGATCGCCGCCGTCGGTGGGCATCACGTGCAGCTGCGGTTTGCCGTCGCCAACCGCACGCAGGAACGCCAGCCAGCGGCCGTCCGGGGAGAACCGCGGAGCGCTGTCCTTGCGGCCGTGGGTCAGCTGACGCGGCGGCGCGGATCCGTCGGTGGGGATCAACCACAGCTGGCTGACGTACTCGTTCTCGTCCAGATCGGGGTGCGAGACGGTGAGGACCGCACGGTCCCCGGTGGGTGACAGGGTCGGTGCGCCGAGCTTGCGGAACGCGGCGATATCGGTAGGCAGCATGCACAGGACACTATCGGCACCCCCGCCGGGTTGGCGCCGCTTTTTGGCAGCGTTATTCGGTGTGGTGGGCCGGCACGCCGATACCCGGGCGATGGCGGGTCTTGAGCAGGCTGGCCAGGGTCGTGGCCACAAGCACCAGCACGATGACCGCCAGCGAGAGCTCGGTGCTGATGTGCGGCACACCATCGACATGGCTGGACTCGAGCGCCTCCATGATCAGCTTGACGCCGATGAATGCCAGCACGATCGCCAGGCCACGGCTCAGATAGACCAACCGGGTCAACAGCCCGCCAACCATGAAATACAGCTGGCGCAACCCCATCAGCGCGAACGCGTTGGCCGCGAAGACGATGTATGCGTCCTTGGTCAGCCCGAATATGGCGGGGATCGAGTCGAACGCGAAGAGTACGTTGACGACCGCGAGCGCGGCCATCACGACAAACAGCGGTGTCACGCGCCGCCGGCCCTCGATCCGCACAAAGCTCGCGCCACCGTTATAATCGGCGGTGACCGGCAGCACCCGCCGCAGTATTCGCAATATTCCAGGCTCTTCCGGCTGCTCGGCCTCCTTCTGCACGGCCAGCCGGGCGGCGGTGATGATCAGGAATACCCCGAAAAGGTAGAAGACCCACTCGAATCGCGCCACAACGGCGGCACCCGCCGCGATCAGCGCTCCCCGCAACACCAGTGAGCCGAGTACGCCGACCAGGACAACCCGGTGTTCATGGATCTTCGGCACCCGGAACGCGGCGATGACGACGATAAAGACGAACAGGTTGTCGACCGACAGGCTGTATTCGGTGAGATAGCCGGCGAAGAACTGCTTCGCCTTCGCCGCGGTCGAGAACACGCCGATTCCGGCGCCGAATACGACGGCCGCGATGACGTAGAAAACCACCCAGCGGGCCGATTCGAGGACGCCGACGGCGTGCGGCCGGCGGTCCACGAGCACGAAGTCGAGGGCGAAGAGCCCGACGATGGCCAGGATCGTGGCAACCCAGACCCACAGCGGGACGTTCAACCCAAAACACCTCCGGTCAGACCAATCGCGTCACTGACCGGAGGTCTCTCCCGCCCAACGGGCCGACGAGACCGGGCGCCGGCATGCCGGCGCCGTGATGACGACCTCGTCGCGTAGGGATACTCCCCTCCTGCGCGTACCAGTGTGGCCCAGGATCGGCGCAATCGCGCACTCGGCACGCCCGGGGGTGTCGAAACTCACCCGCCGACCTGTCAACGCTCGCGTTCTCGGCCGCATGGCAGACTGGTGATCATGCAAAGCGACTCGGGACGCGGAGCCATAGCGTCGCGCAGCGACTCGGGACGCGGAGCCATAGCGTCGCGCAGCGACTCGGGAGCGGAGCCATAGGAATGGTGCTCGAGATCTGCACCATGGAGGTGCGCGCCGACAGCGAGGACGCGTTCGCGGCGGCATACCGACAGGCCCGGCCGATCCTCACCGGTACGCCCGGGTGCCGGTCGGTCCGGCTCACCCGCGGGATCGAGTCGCCGAGCCGGTTCTATCTGTTGGTGGAGTGGGACTCGCTGGAGTCAGACGAACAGGGCTTCCGGCGGACCGACCGGCTACCGCGGTGGCGGGCGCTGCTCGAGCAGTACTACGCGTCGCCGCCGGTGGTCGAGCACGCCAACGACGTGCCGTCCGCACCGGCCAGGCACTAGGGCAACGAGAGCGTCTGGCGGCCGTACTGGCCTTCGTCGATATTGCGTTTGATCAGCTCGGGCAGGTCGCGGAAATACTGGTCGCGATGCACGTATAGCTGGTCATAAAGGTCATCGACGTTCTGCTTGGTCAGCTTCGGCATCTTCAGCAGCGCCTCCTTCGGGTACGGCTGGCCCCGGATCGCCCGTACCGCCACCGCCAGCCCCTCCCCGAGCTCCAACGGCGCATTCTGCAGATTGCTCTCCCAGATCTTTCCGTTCTGCACCATCTTCATGCCGTCCTGAATACCGTCGATCCCCACCAGCGGCATCTTGCCGGACAGGCCTTTCGTGGCCAGCGCCTGATTCGCGCCGATGGCCATGTCGTCATTCTCCGCGATAACGCCGTCGATCTTCTTGCCGAATGCCTGCATCCAGTTGCTCATCAGGTTGTACGCCTGAGCCCGGTCCCAGTTTGCCGTCTGCTGCGAGAGCAGGTGCATTCCCGGATTGCGCTTCAACACGTTGTGCACGCCCTTGGTCCGATCCTCCTCGCCCGAGGATCCCAGCGGCCCCTGGAGCAGTACGACGTTTCCGTGCCCGTGCAGAAAGCCCGCCATCGCCTCGGTCTCCTGCTCCCCCGCCAGCACGTCGTCCGGGCCGACATAGCCTTTGGTCAGGCCGAATGCGGGCTCGCGCAGGAGCAGGTTGGTGATGAATACCGGTATCCCGGCGTGTCTCGCGTCCTTGATCTGCGGCTCGAGCGTGGCCGCATCGACGGGGGCGATCACGATTGCGTCCACCCGCTGCGAGATCAGCGTCTCGATCTGGTTTGCCTGGGTAGCCACGTCATTGCTCGCGCTGCGCCAGAGGATCTTCGCGCCGAGCGCCTGCGCCTCCCGGTCGACGCCGTCCTTGCCCAGCGTGATGAACGACGTCATGTCATACACGTCGAACGCGATCGTCGGGTGCGCGGTGTTGTGATGAGTCACCCTGGTATGCAGTCGACTGCATCCCACCGCGGTCGAAATGAGCAGGCCGGCGGCGACAACGAACGCGGCTTTTCTCATCACGGACCCTATCTCTCCGTCCGGTGGGCAACCCGGACGTCGACGAAGACCGCGGCAATGATCAGAATTCCCTTGACGATGTCCTGGTAGAACGGCGACACGTTGAGAATGTCGAGCCCATTGTTGAGGGTCGCGATAATGAGCACGCCGATCAGCGCGCCCGCGATCGACCCGCGGCCACCCATCAGGCTGATGCCGCCGATGACCACCGCCGCGATCGCATCGAGCTCGTAGCCGGTGCCGGTGGTCGCGATCCCCGCTGTCACGCGGGAGGCGAGAATCAGGCCGGCCAGTCCGGCAAGCACACCGGCCAATGTATAAACCGCAAGCAATATCCGCCGCTCGTTGATCCCGGCGATACGCGCGGCGAGCGGATTGCCACCGACTGCATAGACATGCATCCCGAATCCGGTGCGGGCGAGCAACAACCACAGCACCAGAAATGCGACGACCATAATCATCACCGGCACCGGAATTCCGCCGTATGAATTGTTCGCGATCGCGATGAAACGCTCCGGCAGCCCGGACACCGGCGATCCGTGGCTGAGCACCTGGCCGACGCCGAGCGCGATCGTCATCGAGCCAAGAGTGACGATAAACGGTGGCACCCTTGCGAATGCCACCACGAGGCCGTTGAAAAGGCCGGCGGCAAGGCCCACCGCGACCGCGACTACCGTTGCCACCGCGGCGGATCCGCAGTTGCGCGCGGCGAGCGCGCCGGCCACGCCCGAAAGGCCGACCACGCTGCCGACTGACAGGTCGATTCCGCCGGTCAGAATGACAAATGCCTCACCCATTGCCAGCAGGGCGGATGCCGACGCCGCGAGCAAGATTACCCGACCGTTCGACAATGAGCCGAATGCCGGGCTGACGATCGCGAAAACGACAACGAATACCAGCAGCATGCTGAAGATGGCGTGATCCAGGCTCCACTTTGCGACCCGGGCAGGCAGCCGCGCAACGCTGACGTCGGTCGCGGCGGTGGCGTGCTCGACTGTCGTCATGCGCTCGCCCTTTCGGCGTGTGGGTCGGTCGAATTGAGCCCCATGGCCAGACGCAGAATGCGTTCTTTGACCGCGGCGTCGGTCATCCCGTCATGCTGGATTTCCCCGGCAACCCGGCCCTGCCGCATCACCAGAATGCGGTGAGTGAGATTGATGACCTCATCCAGCTCCGATGAGGCCAGCAGCACCGCGACCCCGGCCGCGGCCAGCTGGCTGATAATGCGATAGATCTCGGCCCGCGATCCGACGTCCACGCCACGGGTCGGCTCATCGAGCAGCAGTACCCGCATATCGGCCAGCAGCCAGCGGGCGATCACCACCTTTTGCTGATTTCCGCCGGACAGCGTGCGTACCGGCCGCGATGCGTTGGATCGCTGCAGGTTTACCCGCTCGGCAACGGTCTCCGCCTCCCGCTGGCCGGTACGCCGGTTGATGAATGTCCTGCCCCGCAGGTATTTCGACAGATGCGGCAGGATCGTATTGTCCGTTGTGGACAGCTCGAGTACCAACCCCGCGTTCTTGCGGTCCTCCGGCACCAGCGCGATGCCGGCGGCGATCGCGGCGTGCGGCACGCCCAGGCGGACCGGGCGGCCGTCCACCAATACCTTTCCCTTTGCCGGGCGTACGCCGAAAATACCTTCCAGCAACTCGGTGCGACCGGCGCCGACCAACCCGGCCAGCCCGACGATCTCGCCCGGGCGTACCGACAGCGTGACCGGCTCGGGCGCGCCGGCCGGTCGCAATG
>Ga0137413_10000386_pt1 | contig 14232 bp, 10 predicted proteins | sample CZODoug2_1_16fun_FD_108280 | JGI IMG/M metagenome (GOLD analysis project Ga0137413, IMG submission 108280) | Vadose zone soil fungal communities from Angelo Coast Range Reserve, California, USA - CZODoug2_1_16fungal (Illumina Assembly) | ecosystem: Environmental > Terrestrial > Soil > Vadose... | reverse complement strand
GATCCCTCAAATGTGCTGAGATTCGGCGCCTTGGTGACGATGCGTACCAAACCGCCCATCGAGCGGGCCCCGTACAAGGTGCCCTGCGGGCCCCGCAGCACTTCGATATGGTCGATGTCCAGGACCCGCGGATCGAGCGAGTCGGGCAACGGCGTCTCATCGATATAGAATCCCGTCACATTGTCGCCGGAGATGCCGCGGATCGACACCGTGCGCGCGGTGCCAACGCCGTCCCCGGTGGGCGCAAACGCCAAATTCGGAACCTTCGTGGCGTAATCGAAGAAGGTGTTGATTTCTTTCTGTTGGAGTGCGGCGCCGCTGAAAGTGGTCATGGAGAGCGGCACGGATTGCTCGGTCTGCGAGCGCTTCTCGGCCGTGACCGTGATGGTTTCCAGTTCGGCCGATGACGCCGCAGTGTCAGCGGCGAATACGCGCAACGACCCAAGCATGACTGCAACGCCTGCCCAGGCGAAGCAATTCTTCGATATCCCCATTTTATTCTCCCGGCGAAAAACGAACTTCGAATCCCATACCCGCGTACGGCGTACCGTCGCGATTTATTGATTGCTTCTGAGAAGACAAATTCGCTGCAGCGCCTGCAACTCCTTTGCGATCGGGGTGCCGGGCCGCCGCCGCGATGGAAGCTAGTATCCGGCCGAACTTGTTTCATTGTCAAAAACGGTCAACGCCGCGTGCAGCGGGCATCCGATGGCGGATATTGGCTCATGCTAGTCTTTTTGATGACGCGCACTCAGGAGCCGACATCATGACACTACCCAGAGAACCCCGCATTCATCCCGTGCCGATCGCGGCGCTGCGGCCCACTCAGATCACGGTAGGATCCTGACGTTGGCTTTGCATCAGGAGGGCGTCAAGAAAATCTTGACCACGGTGGTGGCGGATCTGCGGCGGCTGCCGCGCGACGCTTTCTGGGCGGGCGTCCCCGCGCGATGAATGGCGCGCAAACTCCGTGCTCGAACGCGGTTCAGTTTCCCGGCCGCGCCGAGGCACCTTTCAATGTCACCGCGCCGTTGACGGTCCGGGGATCGACGGTGATGTCCTTGAGCTTGGCCGCGACATCCGCAGGAATGTCTTGTTGGTAGCGGCCGCCCAAGTACTGCGCTAGAAATTCTTCCATCGCGGCCACCATCGCCAAATTGTTGATGGGCCGTGCAAACCCGTGGCCTTCGTCCGGCGCAACCAGGTACTCGACGGGCTTGCCGTTGTCGCGCACGGCAGCGACGATTTGATCGCTTTCGCGGACATTGACTCGCGGATCGTTCTTGCCTTGCACGACCATCAGCGGCGTCACGATCGACTTCGCCTGAGTCAACGGGGACTCGGCGATGAGCAATGACTTGCCGGCCGGAGTCGTGGGATCCGCCATGCGCGTATACATCTGCTTGCGTCCGGCCTCCCAGTACGGCGGAATCGCGTCGAGCAATGTGATCAGATTCGAGGGTGCGACGATGGCGACCGCCGCCGCGTACACGGCCGGCGTAAACGCGACGCCGGCCAGCGTGGCGTAGCCGCCGTACGAGCCGCCGGAAATGCCGATGCGCGCGGGGTCCGCCAGTCCCTGGGCCACCAGGGCCTTCACGCCCCAGGTCAAATCATCCTGCATTTTGCGGCCCCATTCGCCGTTTCCGGCGTTGAGGAATTTTTTGCCGAAGCTGGTGGAACCCCGGAAGTTGGGCTGCAGCACCGCGTAGCCGCGGTTGGACAGGAACTGAGCAAAGGTGTCATAGCCGAAAGAATCCCGCGCCCAGGGACCGCCGTGCGGATACACGATCAAGGGCAGGTTCTTGGCCGGCAGACCTTTGGGCAGCGTCAGGTAAGCCGGGATATCGAGTCCGTCCGACGATCGGTAGTGGTACGGCTTGCGTTGCGCCAAGGCGGAGCGCGGCAGTTCGTCGCGAACGCGATACTGCAGCGCCAGGTGCTGCGTCTTGCGGTTCCAGACGTAGGTCACGCCGGGCTCGGTGTCGCTGTAGGCGCTGACGATCCATAGATTCTCGTCGTTGGAAGCCGCGCCGAAGGTGATCTGCTGGCCGGGAAGCTTCGACTGCAGCCAACGGTAGTCCTTCTCGAACGGCTTGTCCCTGAAATAGCGTCGAACCGTGTCATCCTCGTATTCGGTGAAGAGGATGCGGTGATCGATCTCCGACAGCTTGCCGTTGGCGATGTCGACGCGTTTTTCGGGGTCGCTTTCTACTTTCGAGGCGGCGCCCGTCGCCGCGTTGAGCAGTTCCAGTTCGATGAGATCCAACGGCCCCTTGTTGGTGATCAGGTAAACCTGTTGGTTGGCCGCGTCGAAGCCATAGATGTCGCAGGTCTCGAGCACCGTACAGGCGTAAATCTGCTTGAGGCCGCCGGCATCGACCCGCAAAATCTCGGTATCGCCCGCGGAGTTCGTGCGCTCCGCCAGCCGCAGCACGCCGTCATGATCGAACTCCCAACCGGCGATGTTCTCGGTGTTCTTGCGCAGCAAAGTTTTCTCGCCGGTCGATATGTGCAGCTCGTACAGATCGTGCCAGCGCGGATCGCGGTCGTTCAGACCGATGTACAGAATGTCGGGCTTGGCTCTCGGCACAGAGAAGATTTCAGTGCGCACGCCCTTGAGATCGGTGAGTGCGCGCGTCGGCGGCACGCCGGTCTTCGGGTCGGCCGCCAGCGTCGGATCAATGGCATAAATGTTGAAATTTTCGTCGCCCCCCGAATCCTGCGAGTACAGGACGTACTTCGAATCGCGGCTCCAGAAATAGCTGCGGATGGGTCGCGTCGCTTCGGCGCTGACGGGCCGTGCGGCGCTGAATGGCTCGTCCGCCCCCTTCACCCAGATGTTGCGCGTGCCCTTGTAGGGCTTGAGAAACGAAATGAAGCGGCCGTCCGGGGAGATCTGCGCACCGGAGATCGCGATCTCGCCGAAAAACAGGTTGCGGTCGATTAGCGGCGGCTGGTCGGTCTGCGCCGCAAGGGGGGCTGTGCCGCCCACCATCGCGGCGACGGTCAATGTCAATGCCTTCATTCCTGCTCCTCTTACCTGCCCGTGAACGTCGGCGCCCGTTTGTGGCGAAACGCTTGCACGCCTTCCGCAAAATCCTGAGTGTCGCCGAGCTCGGATTGCGCGACCGCCTCGAGCGCCAGTTGTTCGGTCAAGGTGCGCGGCGGCTCCACATTGAAGACCGCCTTGATGCGTTGAAACGCCTGGGTGGGACCCGAAGCGAGGCGCCGGGCGATGGATTCTGCCTGCGACGGCAGCGCCGCATCGTCCACGCATGCCCAGATGAGACCCCAATTCGCCGCATCCGTAGCCGTCAACGCATCGCCAAGCAGCGCCAGGCCCTTCGCGCGCGCCGTGCCCACCAGCCGCGGCAAATGAAAGGTGCTGCCGAGATCGGGCATGAGACCGAGCTTGGGTGCGAACAATTGCAGAAACGTGGCGGAGCGCGCCGCCAATACGATGTCGCCGGCCAGCGCGAGACTCACTCCTGCGCCCGCAGCGACGCCGTTGACTGCAACCACGACCGGTACGCGCAACTGGTACCAGGAGTCGACCATGGGATTGAAATGTTCCCGCAGGCCGTTGCCGATATTTTCGCCGCGGCTTCGCTGTGGATCGCCCAAAAGATCGTCGCCCATGAGATCGGCGCCGGAACAAAAGGCGCGGCCCGAGGCGGTGAGCACGACCGCGCGAACGTCACCGTCGGAGTCGATCGCGGCCGCCGCTGCGCGCAAATCGGTGATCAAGTTGAGGTTGAGGGCATTCAATCTGTCGGGCCGGTTGAGCGTGACATGGACGACGCTGTCCCGCCGCTCGAATAGCAGAGTGTCAAATTGCATGATGGTTCCGAGGGTAGGTTCCGAGGGTATGGGTATTTAGGGCAATGAGCGGACTCGTGGGTTTCACGCCTGGGTGTGCAGCGCAACGGAGTACGTCATAATGACAGAATCCCGTCGTATCCCCACCCGGTGCGGAGCCGTATATGCCCATTCCTGACATTCTGCAAGGCCGCTTACGATTGCCCCTCATCGGCGCGCCGATGTTCATCGTGTCCACGCCGCGCCTGGTGCTGGCGCAATGCAAGGCCGGCATCGTGGGCTCATTTCCGGCGCTGAATGCGCGGCCGGCGGCGCAACTCGATGATTGGCTGGCGGAGATTACGGAAGAACTGGCGGCCTACAGCCGCGCGAACCCGCAGCTCAAGGTGGCGCCGTTTGCGGTCAATCAAATCGTGCATAGCAGCAACGATCGCGTTGAGCACGACGTCGCGCTGTGCGTGAAGCACCGCGTGCCCATCATCATCACCAGTCTTCGGCCGCCGGCCGAAGTGGTCGCGGCCGTGCATGGCTACGGGGGCGTCGTGTTTCACGATGTCATCAACTTGCGCCACGCCGAAAAGGCCGCGGCGCAGGGGGTGGATGGCATCATCGCGGTTTGCGCCGGCGCGGGTGGCCATGCCGGCGTGCTGAGCCCGTTCGCCTTGGTCAAACAAATTCGCGAGATCTATGCCGGAACGATCATCCTGTCGGGCGCCATGAGCACCGGCGCCGACGTGTTGGCCGCACGGGCGTTGGGAGCGGATCTCGCCTATCTCGGGACGCGTTTCATCGCGACGCAGGAAGGCAACGCCGGCGCCGAGTACAAACAAATGCTCATCGACAGCCGCGGCGAGGACATCGTCTACACCTCGTTGTTCAGCGGCGTCGCGGGGAACTACCTGCGCGGCAGCGTCGCGCGCGCCGGCCTCGATCCCGACAAGCTTCCCGAGGCCGACAAGACAAAGATGAATTTCGGCACCGGCGGCGCCTCGGAATTCAAGGCATGGCGGGACATTTGGAGCGCCGGCCAGAGCGTCAGCGGCATTCACGATGTCGAGACGGTTGCGGCGCTGGTCGACGGGATGGCGGCGGAGTACGAGGCGGCGCGGGCGCTGATCAATGGCGCGCCATTGTGATCAACGGCCCGCCATTGTGATCAACGCCGCCTTCGCTCCGTTCAGCAATCAATTGCAAGCGTGAACACCAATAGATTGAGATAATCGCCGCTGTCCTTAATCCGAGGCGTCGCTGTCTAAATCCGAGGCGTTCCCATTGCGTCTAAGCCCTGATCAACTACCCGCATCCCTGGCTCGGAACTTGGCGAGAATGTACCTCGTATCCGGCGATGAGCCGCTGCTGGTCGGCGAGGCAGCGGATGCCATTCGCGCCGCCGCGAGGGCGGCGGGATATGCGGACCGCACGGTGTTTTTCATCGACCGTGGTTTTGCCTGGGATGAATTGCGGCATGCGAGCCAATCGATGTCGCTGTTCGCCGAGCGGCGCCTGTTCGAGTTGCGCATGCCGAGCGGAAAGCCGGACAAAGGCGCGCAGCAATTGGCCGAATTGGCGGAGCGGCCGCCGCCCGACGTGGTGTGCCTGGTGGTCGCTGACAAGCTCGACAAGAAGGCGAGCGAGGCTCCGTGGGTCAGAGCCGTCGAAAAGCACGGCATCTGGGTGCCCGTGTGGCCGGTGGGGACCGCGGCGCTACCGGGTTGGCTGCGTGCGAGGGCCAAGCAGCTACACGTCGATATGGAGCCGGCCGCGGCGCAGTTGATCGTCGACCGGGTCGAGGGAAATCTGCTTGCCGCGAAACAGGAACTCGAGAAACTGAGCTTGCTGGCCGACGGCGAGCCCATCAGTGCCGACCTGGTATTGCGGTCGGTCGGCGATAGCGCTCGCTACGACGTGTTCCAGCTGGCGGAGGCGGCGGCCGCCGGCGAGGCGGCGCGCGCCCTGCACGTGCTTCTCGGCCTCAAGAGCGAAGGCGTGGAACCGACGCTGATTCTGTGGGCGCTGGTCAGGGAGCTGCGCGGGCTGTGGCAGGCGCGAGAACGCGACCGGCTGCGTTCCCCCGTTCGGGGGAGCGCCTGGAACCTGGCGGCAACTCCCTCGGCGCGTGCGTTGTCGCGGCTCAAGACGCTGCCGCTGGGGCGCCTCCTCATGCAGGCCAGCCACACCGACCGGGTGATCAAGGGATTGGCGATGGGCGATGCGTGGAGCGCTCTCACCTCCCTCACCGGCGGCCTTGCCGGCGCTTTGCAAGCGACCCCGGATTCAGGCAGGGTACCGGTATGAACCCCATGGGTATTTTCGGCGGAACCTTCGATCCGATTCACTACGCGCATTTGCGCACCGCATTCGAGCTGCAGCAGGCGCTGCGATTGAAGGAAATACGGTTTCTTCCGGCCGGCAATCCACCGCACCGCGATCGACCCTTCGCCGACGCGCAGCTGCGGCTGCAGATGGTGCAGCTCGCGACCGCCGACCAAGCCGGTTTCGTGGTCGACGATCGCGAGGTGCGCAAAGAGGGTCCGTCCTACTCGGTCGAGACGCTGGCCGAGCTGCGGCACGAGTATCCGGACCGAAGCCTGTGTTTGATCGTAGGCATGGATGCCTTCCTGAGCTTGCCGAAATGGCATCAATGGCGTGAGCTGCTGCAGCTGGCCCACTTGGTGGTCGCTCATCGGCCGGGCTGGCGCGCGCCGGGTATGGGGCCGCTCGGCGAGCTATTGGTCGACCGCGGCACCGGGCGCATCGGCGATTTGCACGAGGCGCGGGCGGGCTGCATCTATATTCATGCGGTGACGCAGCTGGAGATTTCGTCCACCGAGGTCCGTCAGCTCATCGGCATGGGCCGCGATCCGCGCTTCCTCATGCCGGATGCAGTGCGTAAACTCATCCTCGATACCCATTGTTATTCCAAACCACGGACAACGTAGTGCCAGTCAAAAAAAAGACCACGAACAGCAAAATAAAGGACCGCACCCCCGCGGCCGTCAAACCTCAAGCAACCGGCAAGCCCCGAGCGGCCGGCAAACTCAAAACTGCCGACAATCGGATGGCTGCCAAGTCGAAGCCTTCGCTCAAGACCGTGGTCATCGATGCGCTGGACGATATGAAGGCCCTGGAAGTCAAAGTGCTGGACGTACGCGGCCTCACCGACATAGCGGACTTCATGGTGATCGCGAGTGGAACCTCCGATCGTCACGTGCGCTCCGTTGCTCAACGCGTGGTCGAAAAGACCAAGGAGGCGGGGTTCCGTCCGCACGGCGTCGAGGGGCAGCAAGACGGCGATTGGGTGCTCATTGATTTGAGCGAGATGATCGTGCACGTCATGCTGCCGCGGGTGCGCGAGTTCTACGGGCTCGAGAAGCTCTGGGACATGACGGCTACGAAGCGCGCCGCGCGAGCCTAGGAGTCGGCGCCGCCCCTCATGAAATGCCGGTTGATTGCCGCCGGTACCCGTCTCCCCGATTGGGTCAATAGCGGTTTTCGCGAATATCAGAAGCGCTTGCGCTCGCCTCTCGTTTTGGAGCTGCACGAGATTCCCGTCGCGACGCGCCGGGCGGGCGAGAATCCGCAGCGCGCGATCCAAAGGGAAGGGACCGACATGCTCGCCGCACTCGGGAAGGATGATTATGTCGTGGCGCTCGAAATCACCGCCAAGAGCATGAGCACGGAACAGTTGAGCGTATGGCTTGCCGAGCGTATGAGGGACGGCCGCGCCCTCGCGCTGCTGATCGGCGGTCCCGACGGCCTGTCGCCGCAATGCCGTGAGCGGGCCGATCAGGCCTGGTCCTTGTCGCCGCTGACGCTGCCCCATGCGCTGGTCAGAGTGGTGGTGGCCGAACAGTTGTACCGCGCCGCGAGTTTGCTTGCCGGCCACCCCTATCACCGAGCTTAAGGTATTTGTGAGACAGGACACCAGGTTCGGTATCCTGGCGGCATGTCCCAAGATTTCGTCTACCTGGCCTCGGGGTCGCCTCGACGGCGCGAATTGCTGCAGCAAATCGGCGTGCCGTTCCGTGTCGTGGGGGCGGCGATTGACGAAGCGGTGTTGCCGGACGAGACCCCCCTGCAGTATGTCGCGCGCCTCGCGGCGGCCAAGGCCGAAGCCGGGTGGGAAAGGAGCCGCGACTTCGCTCACGCCCGCGACTTCGCCCACGCCCCCGTATTGGCGGCCGACACGGCGGTGGTCCTGGATGGAAAGATTCTCGGCAAGCCCGCGGACGGCCGAGATGCCGAAGGCATGCTGAGGCAGCTCTCCGGCCGCACACACGAGGTGTTCACCGCCATCGCGCTGCGCACCGCGAACGGTCTGCAATCCCGGATCAGCCGCAGCGAAGTCACCTTTCGCAGCATCGCAGCCGCCGAAGCCCGAGGATACTGGGAAACCGGGGAACCGAGCGATAAGGCGGGCGCCTATGCCATCCAGGGCCTGGGCGCTATGTTCATCGCGGATCTACGCGGCAGCTATTCCGGCGTCATGGGGCTCCCACTGTTCGAAACCGCCGAACTCCTGGTCGGCGCCGGAATCGTTCCACTGGGAGCGAATCGCGGACCTGCGCGATGAGCACCGAAATTCTGGTCAATGCGAGCACTCATGAAGCGCGCGCCGCGGTCGTCGAAAACGGCGTGCTGCAGGAGGTGTTCCTGGAACGCGCCAGCCGCCGCGGGCTGATCAGCAACATCTACAAGGGACGCGTATCGCGGGTGCTTCCCGGCATGCAGGCGGCATTCATCGAAATCGGCTTGGAACGCACGGCGTTCTTGCACGCTTCGGACATTTTCGATCCGCGTCATGCGGACTTGGGGCTCGAGCCGCCGCGCACGGAAAACATTCGGTCGCTGGTTGCCGAAGGCAACGAGATCCTGGTCCAAGTCGTGAAGGATCCGCTGGGTACCAAGGGCGCTCGCCTGACCACGTACATCACTCTGCCGTCTCGATACCTCGTGTACATGCCGAAAGGGCGCGGCGTCGGCGTGTCGGCGCGGATCGAAAATGAGAGCGAGCGCGAGCGCTTGCGGGCCGCGGTGCAAGCCGGCATCGAACCCGGGGAGAACGTGGGCTACATCGTGCGCACGGCCGCGGAAGACGCGCCGGAGGAGGCCGTGCGCAACGACATGGCGTATTTGCGCAAACTGTGGGAGTTCGTGCGTCAAACGGGTTTGCGCACGCAGCCCGGCAATTTGGTGCACGCCGATTTGCCGCTGCATTTGCGCGTGCTGCGCGACCTGCTGCGGCCGGATGTCGACAAGGTGCTCATCGATCAGGCGAGCGCGCACCGCGAGATGCGCGAGTTCGCGGCCACGTTCATGCCGGACGCCCTGCCGCGCATCGACCTGTACGGCGAGGCCCGGCCGGTATTCGAGCTGCATCACGTCGAAGATGAAATTCAGAAAGCCTTGGATCGCAAGGTGTCGCTCAAGTCCGGCGGCTATGTGATCATCGATCAGACCGAGGCGATGACCACCATCGACGTCAACACCGGCGCGTTCGTCGGGCATCGGAATTTGGAGGAGACCATTTTCCGCACCAATCTCGAGGCGGCAGTGACCATCGCCAGGCAACTGCGCCTGCGCAACCTGGGCGGCATCATCATCATCGATTTCATCGACATGGAAGAGCCGGATCATCGCCGCCAGGTGATACAAGCCTTGGAAAAGGCTCTCGGCGACGATCACGTGAAGACCAGCATTTCATCGGTGTCGCCCTTGGGATTGGTCGAGATGACGCGCAAACGCACGCGCGAAAGTTTGGAACATCTCTTGTGTCAGCCTTGTCCAACCTGCGAAGGACGGGGATTCGTCAAGACGGCGGAAACGGTGTGCTATGAAGTGTTTCGGGAAATCGTGCGCCAATCCCGCCAGTTCGAATGTCAGCAACTGATGGTATTGGCCCATCAGGATGTGATCGAGCGTTTGCTTGACGAGGAGTCCTCCGCGCTCGGCGAATTGGAACTGATCACGGGCAAACCGATTCGGCTGCAAACCGAGGCTCTATATACGGTCGACCAATACGACGTCGTCCTGATGTAATGCACGTGCGTAGGGCCGGAAAAATCCTGCTGTATTGTTTCGCGGGACTGCTGGGTCTCCTGCTCCTGCTGATGTTGGCCCTCAAGCTCGCGCTCGACCGTGCCCCCGCATACCAAGCCGAGATCAAGCAATGGGTGCACGCGCAAACCGGATACCACATCGCATTCGCCGGCGTCTCGCCGTCGTTCCGCTGGTATGGGCCCGAATTGCATTTCGAGCGGCTGGAGTTGCGCTCCAAGGATGACCGCCGAATCCTGGCGCGCGCCGCCGGCGGCCGGGTCGCCGCCGATATCTGGCAGTTGATCAGCAGCGGTAAGTTGCTTGCCGGGAGGATCGAGCTCGAGTCGCCGAGCATCACGATCACGCGCTTAGGTCCCACCAGCTTTGCGTTGGCATCCGAGATCAAGCTGGGCGGCAACGACTCATCGCTCGAGTTGCTCACGCTGGACGATCTGCCCGCCGGCAAGCTGGCGATTCGCCACGCCGTGGTCACGATGCAAAATTGGAATTCGGCATTGCCGCAGCTGGCGCTGCGGGACGTCAGTCTGGACGTGCGGCGGGGCGATAAGGGGCTCAACGTCGCGTTCAATGCCCGCCTACCGCCGATTCTCGGGGGAATTCTCAATATCAGCGGCAACGCGCACGGCCTCGAGCGCTTGCAATTGCTGGATTGGACCGCATCGGCGGCGGCGCGCGATATCTCCTTCCCGGGGTGGCGGTTGTTGCTGCCGGAATTCTTGAGCCGGCTCGACGCGGGCGGCGGCGCGTTCAATCTGGCGGCCAGCGGGGCCGGCCCGATGCTGACGCGTGCAGATCTTGATTTTGCGGCGCAGGGCGTGGTCACGCAGCTCCGCGACGGCCCGAGCGCGAAATTCGAACAGATCAGCGGCGCAATGAGCGTCATCCACGCGGGCGATCGCTGGAGCCTCTTCGGCAGGCGAGTACGCGCGGTGCGCTCGGGCCGACAGGACCCTGAGTCGCAGTTCGATGCGAGTTGGCGCGGCGGCGATGCGGGCTTGCTGGAGTTGCGCGCCAGCGCCAGCTACCTTCGCGCCGATACCCTGCTGCCGCTCAGCGGGCTGCTGCCGGACAAGGGGGTTCGCGACCGGCTGCGAGAGATCGCGCCCACCGGCGAGTGGATGGATACGGTCGTCGCGATGGTCCGCCCTTCGGCGGTCGACCCGTGGCGGCTGCAGGTCCAGGCAAAATTCCGCGACGTCGGCTTTGCGCCGGTCGGCCGTTCGCCCGGTCTGCGGGGTCTGACCGGAACGATTGCCGGCACCGAGAGCGGCGGGCACGTGACCATCGATACCCGTTCCGCCGTGTTCTCGTGGCCGGTGCAGTTCTCTCAACCGGTCGACCTGGAAACACTCAAGGCAACCTTGTATTGGAAGCGCACGAACGACGAATTGCTGGTCGCAACCCCCGATTGGGCGATGAACAATCGCGACGGCGCCGTTCACGGGCAAGTGGCTTGGGCCCTTCCCGCCGACGGCTCATCGCCGGTGCTGACGCTGGCCGCCACCGTGGAGAACGGCAATGTATCGGCCGCGCACAACTACCTGCCGCGCGAGCGAATCTCCCCGCCGGCGCTTGCCTGGCTGGATCGCGCGCTCGTGGCAGGCCATTTGTCGCGCGCGAATGTGGTTCTGCAGGGACCGATACGCCATTTCCCGTTTCGCGACGGCAGCGGTTTGTTTCTCGCGCGCTGCACCCTCGCCGGACTCACGCTCGACTACAGCGAGGGTTGGCCGCGCGCGGAGAATGTTGCCGCGCGCGCGGAATTCCGCAACGAGGGGTTGACGGCGCATTTCATCTCCGGACGGGTCGGCGATTTCCCGGTAGGGTCGGCCGATGCGCGGTTTGCGGACTTCAAGACCGGCGAGCTGGAAATTCACGTCGGTTCCAGCGGCGATGCCGCGGACGCGCTCAGATTCCTGCGCGCATCGCCTCTGGACGCCTCGGCGGAGCATGCGTTTTCGGGCGTCGAGGCCACCGGCCCGATGCAGTCCAAGGTGGATTTGTTTCTGCCGTTCAAGGATTTCGTGCATCGACGCGTGCTGGTGCATGGACACTTGGACGGCGTGACGCTCAGTCGGCCCGGAGCGACGCTGATGGCGACCGACCTGAACGGCGACTTCGACGTCGACGGCGCTCAAGTGGCGGTGGCCGACGTCCGAGGCCGTATATTTGGCGGGACCTTTCAGATGCAGGCGCGAGCGCCGCGCAACCGGCCGTTGACCCGCACTCAGCTTGAATTTCGCGGTACGCTCAACGCCGATGCTTTGCGCGCGGCGCTGACGCTGCCCGCGGGTATAGCGATCGGCGGACAGACCGATTGGCGGGCGGTGCTCAAAATGGCGCCGGAGCCCAATCGCGAACGCAGCCTGCGCATCAGCAGCAATCTCGTCGGTCTCGAGACGAAGCTGCCTGCACCCTTGGACAAGGCGGCGGACGCGCCCATGCCGTCGTGGTTCGAAATCCAATGGCCGGCGACCGGCAGCCCCTTGGGTAGGCTCGCTCTGGGATCCGTGCTGAGCGGCTCCTATGCGCTGGAATCCAATGCCAACGGCACGCGGCTCGCGCACCTGGTGTTGTCGTTCGGCGCGGGCGAGTCGAGCGCGGATCGTCGCGATCAAATATTCAATGTGGGCGGATCGGTCGGACGCCTGGATCTCACGGGTTGGCTCACTCTGAATCTCGGCGACAAGAACGCCAAGCCGCTGTCGGAGTACCTGCGCTCGGCGAAACTGGATGTTGCCGAGCTCGACTATTTGGGCCTTGCGTTCCGCGACGTGGCGTTGAATTTGACGGCGGCAGAGGGCGGCTTGCGCATCGCGGTAGGCGGCCCGAACGTGGCGGGGACGATTGCATTGCCGAGTTCCCGCGATTCGTCCGAGCCGTGGAATCTACAGTTTGAGCGTCTGCATTTTGATATGGCGTCCGACCCGGGAGGGCAGCAAGATGGCGGGACAACCGGCGATGGTCATGCGCCGAGCGATCCGAGCCGTGCCGGCCTGGACAATCCGCGCGCCATCCCAGCGGTCAATTTTCACGCCGCGGACGTCAGTTGGGGGGAACGGCAGTACGGCGACGTGCAAGCGACCCTGGTCAAACTGGAAGACGGCGTCAGTCTTAAGCAGCTGACGGTCACCGGCGGCAATTTCAACGTCAGCGCGACCGGTGAATGGCGCGGCAAGGACAGGGGACTGGGGCGCCTCGACGGCGCGCTCACCAGCAACGACGTGCAGGCGACGCTGAAGCAGCTGGGCTACATTCCGGTGATCGAGTCCAAAACCGGACGTATGGACTTCAACCTGAATTGGGTCGGCGCGCCGACCGGAGAGGCGCTCAGTCAGGCGGTGGGACATGTGCAGCTGGAGCTCGACAAGGGTCAGATCGTCGGGCTCAAACCGGGTGCGGGGCGGGTTTTGGGCCTCACCAGCGTGGCTGCACTGCGCCGACGATTGGCTTTGGATTTCAGCGATCTTACCGACAAGGGTCTGGCGTTCGACACCGTTCGAGGCGACTTCGATGTGCGCGAGGGCAGCGCCTACACCGATAACCTCCTGGTCAAGGGGCCGGCCGCGGAAATCGGCCTGATTGGACGGGTGGGCTTGAAAAACAAGGATTACGACCAAACTGCAGTGGTTACCGGCAGCGTGGGTAATTCCTTGCCGTTGGCGGCCCTGGCGGGCGGGCCGGTGGTGGGAGCGGCCGTGCTGCTCTTCACACAAGTGTTCAAACAGCCGCTGAAGGGCCTGGCGCGAGGGTATTATCGGATTACCGGCAGTTGGGATAATCCGATTGTCGAACGAATCAAGAGCGCGGACGCCGCCGCCGCGTCCGCCGAGGCACCGAAATAGATGGGCAAAGTTGCCGCCATACAAATGACCTCGAGTCACGTCGTCGCAGACAACCTGGTTGCCGCAGGCGACTTGCTGCGTGAAGCCAAGGGTTTGGGGTGCGATATCGCCTGCCTGCCGGAAAACTTTTCATTCATCGGCCTGCGCGACGCCGACAAGCTGCAGGTCGCGGAACCGGACGGTACGGGCCCCGTGCAGTCATTCTTGAGCGAGACTGCGCGAAAACTCAAGATGTGGATCCTGGGCGGCACCATCGTCATCCGCGGCGATTCCGAGCGGCGCGTTGCCAACGCATCGCTGTTGATCGACGACGCCGGCAAACGGGTGGCACGCTATGACAAGATCCACCTGTTCGACGTCACCATACCGGGCCGCGACGAGCAATATCGCGAATCGACTCATGTCACTCCGGGCCGCGAACGGGTCATCGCGGATACGCCGGTCGGGAAGCTCGGACTCTCGGTCTGCTACGACATGCGGTTTCCCGAACTCTACCGTGAGCTCG
>Ga0137413_10000380_pt1 | contig 14301 bp, 11 predicted proteins | sample CZODoug2_1_16fun_FD_108280 | JGI IMG/M metagenome (GOLD analysis project Ga0137413, IMG submission 108280) | Vadose zone soil fungal communities from Angelo Coast Range Reserve, California, USA - CZODoug2_1_16fungal (Illumina Assembly) | ecosystem: Environmental > Terrestrial > Soil > Vadose... | reverse complement strand
TGCACTACCGGCTTTCAATCTGATCATCATTCCAAATCGCTGCATGTCCCGGATCCTTTTAGAAGGCCACCCACGCAACAAATAAATGCAATGGATCGAGCCCAGGTTCGTCTGCTTTCTGAGAAGGGTAGACCAACTGTTCCACTCATGCAAATGCTTAAAAATTGGTTGACCGCAGCAAAATGCATAAATACGGTCTCATTTTGCTATATTTAAGCGCTTATATTATGCCCATGCACTCAATATTGGCGACCGACGGTCTTGTAAAGCACGATCTGGCAGAACGCCTGCGCAGTGAAATCATAAACGGCTCTTTGCCCCCCGGAGTGCGAATCATCGAGCGTAAATGGGCATTGAAATTTGGAGTAGCCCAGGGTTCCATCCGCGAAGCGATCCACATTCTGGCGCAAGACGGATTCGTAACGAAAGAGTCGGGTCGAAGCGCCCGCGTCATCCATTTAAGTGAAGAAGATGTGGCAAAACTCTATGAATTGCGCGGTGCGATCGAGGGCTTAGCAGCGCGGCTCGCAGCTGCGGCGCAGCCGGATCTCACAGCGCTGCAAGCGACGGTGGATGCCATGCGGCAGTCGGCAATCGCGGGAAGCTTCGATGGCCTGCTCGACAGCGATCTGCGATTTCATCTAGAGCTTTGCAAGATCTCTGGGAACACCTACCTTCTTGAGCACGCCCGCAGGATTCTACTGCCTTTTTTTGCATTTGTGCGGATGCGAGTGGCCGCAAGCGGGCAGGAAACGTCGGCCTGGGACAAAGACTTGGAAGCGCATCAACGGATTATCCTTCTGCTCCGCGAGGGCGAGGGTGAAGTTGCCGAGCTGTACGTGAAGAAAGCCATGGCGCGTTTCTCCAAAACGGCATACGACAACTGGGAGAAGCGTGTCTCACATGGCGCGTGATATGGCACGCAAAGTCATTATACTGGCCGAGAATGAGGAGGCCATTGGCCGGGAGGGCGCGGTTGCGTATCATCGCCCGCGATCCTGTTGTGCATTGTTGTGAAGTGCACCAGTGCGTCAGAAAAGACTGAGCCGGAATGGACGAGCTCCATGGCCTCAACGTGAAGCCCGTTGAATGGACGACGAAGTTTGCATTTGAAGCTCCCACGGCGAGGCAGCGCGCGATCCTTAGCACGGCCAGTGCGGTTGGGTTTATTGGGCAGCAGCACCACGCAGCTTACTTGGCAAGCAAAAGGGGCTATGATTTCGCTCACCAAGGCTATGGCTACCGACTAGGCCCGATACTCCCTTCGCGTGAAAGCGATTCCCCCGGCAGGAATATGGCCGTCGCAGTATTGCTGGTTTTTGTCCAAGTTAGATTCAGGATCGGCGGCATACTGCCGATTAGCGGCAGGGCCGAGATGAAATACAGACTGTGACGCAAACGGAGAAACGATGCCGTCCTACGTTGTGAACAAGATTGCAACATACGACGCGAGGTTTTCGTTACCCGCAGGAGCAGGTAGCGACTCTCTCCACACCAATCCTGAATACTGCTTCGCGGTTGCATTGGTGGAGACCGAAGGTGGTCTTTGTGGAACGGGCATCGCGCTCACGCTTGGCGACGGCAACCGGCTGGTATGCGAAGCCATTGAGTTACTGGCGAAGCCAATCCTAGGCATGGCGATTGAAGAGTTGATGTCGGGTTTCGGGCGCATGTCGCGGCGGCTGGCGGATGATCCATCTTTCCGCTGGCTCGGTCCGCACAAAGGCGTCATTCATCTGGCGCTCGCTTCCATCACTAACGCTTGTTTCGATCTTTGGGCCAAGAGTCGTGGCGTGCCATTGTGGAAATTGCTGCTTGATCTCACTCCCGAAGAAGTTGTTCGCCTTCTGGATCTAAGCTATCTAGAGGAGGTTCTCAGTGAGCGGGACGCTCTCGAACTGCTGCGCGACAAACTTTCAAGCCGCCCCAACCGTGAGCCAATTCTACAACGTGGTTATCCGGGCTACGACACGTCCGTGGGATGGATGGCCTACGACGATGATCAGGTGCGCGAATTGACGGCTCGCGCGATTGACCAGGGCTTTAAAGCTTTCAAGCTCAAAGTCGGATCGCCTGATGCCGATCGAGATTTGCGCCGTGCCGCGATGCTGCGTGCACATATCGGCGACTCCGGCACCCTGATGTTCGATGCCAACCAGCGCTGGAATCTGCCGGTGGCAATTCGCATGTGCCAGGAGCTAGCCGTGTACCGACCACTTTGGATCGAGGAACCGACGCATCCCGACGACATTCGCGCCCATGTGGTGCTGGCAAGCGAGATTGCCCCAGTGAAGATCGCTGCTGGCGAACACATTCCGAACCGCGTTTTGTTTAAGAATTTCTTGCAAGCCGGCGCTCTGCATTACGTCCAGGCAGACTGTACGAGATTAGCCGGCGTGAGCGAGTTTCTTACGGTAAGCCTTCTTGCCAGAAGGTTTGACCTCCCGGTGCCGCCTCATGTTGGAGATATGGGCCAACTCCATCAGCATCTTGTGCTGTTCAACCATATTGCATTAGGGCACGAAGCTTTATTTCTGGAGCACATTCCCCATCTGCACAGTCATTTTGTATTACCGGCAAGGGTGAACGAGGGGTGTTACGAGACGCCTCAGGAGCCCGGTGCATCGTGCGACCTAAAATTGACCGCAGCCAGGAGCATCTGAGTGCCGCAATATCTATTGCCAGGGATTGCACTCACCATGGTCGCTGGGCTGATGTCCGGCAACTGCATGCTTCCTATGAAATTCACGCGGTCCTGGAAATGGGAAAACGTATGGCTGATTTTCAGCCTCGTCTCGCTAGTCGTCCTTCCCTGGACGCTCGCAATTGCATTGGTTGGTAATCTCTTTGAGACCTACCACGCTTTGTCCATTCGGCAGCTTGCCACGCCCATGCTGCTGGGAGCCGGCTGGGGAATTGCGCAAATTCTTTTCGGTATTTCCGTCGAGCGCCTCGGACTTGGCGTTGCTTACGCCATCATCGTTGGGTTAGGCGCGGTTCTAGGAACATTGGTTCCCCTGTTCCTCGATCAGCGTACAGCAGGGAAAGAACATGCCATGGGCTATATCCTGATCGGTGTGGCGGACATGGTGGCAGGAATTTTCTTGACCGCATGGGGTGGCCAAATCAGAGAGCGAACGGCGCCCCAAACGACTCGGACGGTATTACATCAGGGTTATCCGGCGGCGATCGCGCTGGCAGTACTCTGCGGCTTCATGGCACCTATGTTGAATTACTCTTTTGCTTTTGGTCAGGATATTGCGCGGGAAGCCGTTCGGCTCGGAAATCCGACAGTGCGCGCCGCCTATGCGGTCTGGCCAATCGGATTGGCAGGAGGCTTTGTTCCGAACATTGCCTACAGTCTGTATCTGCTCTCAAGGAATCGAACATGGTCCTCGTTTCGCTCCGTTAGCCCGGACTTGTTTTGGTCCTGTCTAATGGGCGTGCTGTGGATGGGAGCGTTCGCGCTATACGGTATGAGTGCGAGCTATCTCGGTCCTCTGGGAACGTCGATTGGTTGGGGTTTGTTTCAAATCTTCATGATTATGACGGCGACGCTGTCGGGGATTTGCACGGGCGAATGGAAGAATGCTCCGCGCTTCGCAACTTTGCTGTTGGGCCTGGGACTTACATGTTTGACTGGCGCTACGGTGTTGCTGGCACTCGGTAATCGATAATGGCGACAGGACACTAGGGTCGATCAAAACGGTACCAAAAGGGGAGCCCTAGAACTCGTGCCTTACTGAGGTGAAGGGCTGCTTGCGAATGATGCCCTTGCCCTGCTGGATCGTCACGACTTGACCAGCGGCAACTCCAGGAACAATTTCGCTCTTTCCATCGGGCCACCGCACCGACAGTTCGGCCGAGGCCGCTTTGCCAAGACCGAAGTGCAGCCGGAAATCGCTCTGAGACATGTATGAGCCGCCGCTGCGGACCTCATCGGTCTGCTTTCTTCCGTCCGCAGTTAGCGTGACACGAGCTCCAATGGCGTCGCGGCCAGACGCGGTCAGCGCCCGCACCAACAGCGAACTTCCTGTGTGGGGGCCAAAATTCTTCAGGAGTGACGGCGGTTCATTCATGTTGACCATGACAATTTCTATGTCGCCGTCATTGTCCAGATCACCGATGGCCAGGCCTCGCGAGGAGTGCTCGGCGGAAATGCCTGGTCCGCCGAGCGAGGAGAGCTCAAAGAACTGTCCGTCTCGCCGGTTCCAGTAAAGGAGGCGGCTTTGTTTGAAGTTTTCGCCGGTACGAGCGTTGTCCACTTCGGAATACACGTGTCCGTTGGCGACAATCAGGTCCTTCCATCCATCATTATCAATGTCCAGAAATGCGGTTCCCCACCCCAAGTACTTGGTGTTAACCGCGAGACCGGAAGGAATCGTCGCGTCCGAAAACCGGTTTCCGCCGAGGTTTTGGTAGAGAGTGTGCGTGTCATCCGCGAAGTTAGTCTTGAAGATGTCCAGAAGCCCGCTTCCAGATAACTCAGCTGCAGTTACTCCCATGCCCGCCTGTTCCCTTCCGTCTTCGTTGTAGGCGATACCCGACTGAACGCCGATCTCCTCGAATTTCTTGCCAGCGAGATTGTGAAAGTAAAGGCTCGGCGTGGAATCACAGGCCACGTAGATATCAGGCCATCCATCATTGTCGAAATCTCCCGTTAATGGTGTGAAGCCGTAAGAAGTTTTTGGCCCTGTGATGTGCACCTGGTCCGAAACATCGGTGAAGTGGCCGTGCCCGTCGTTCTTGTAGAGGGAAACGGTCTCGCCCGGCAAACCGCGCGGACCGCATAACACGGGTACTCCTTTCCACTGACACTGCGATTTATCTCCGGGCCGCGGCGTACGGGCGAGGTCCAAGTCGACATAGTGAACGACAACCAGATCGAGAAAACCGTCCCGATCAAAGTCGATGAATGCGCAGCCCGTGCTCCACCGCGGCTTTGCCGTGAGGAGTCCGCGCGCCTCGGTTTCGTCACGAAACGTGCCGTTACCCTGATTCCGGTACAGGACGTTTCGCCCCCACTGCGTCACGAACAGATCTATATATCCATGGTTGTCGACATCGCCGGCACAGACACCCTGGCCCCAGCCGGTATGTGTCAGGCCCGCCTTTTCCGTCACATCTTCGAACTTCAGGCCCCCTAGGTTGTGGTAGAGAAAATGGGTGGGCGGAGACCCACCTTCCTGTAGGCGGCCACCGTTGACCAAGAAAATGTCAGGGAGACCATCATTGTCGTAGTCGAAGATGGCCACTCCCGTCCCGGTGGTTTCAATAATGTACTGCTTCTCGCGCTCAGCCCCAGAAACATTAATGCCGGTTAACCCACTCTGCGCGGCAATGTCCTCATACCGTACGACAGGTGGTTTCAATCCAGGAGGCAAGGGTCTCCTAGGAGCAGCGACACCGCCGGTCGCCATGCCTTGGGGATAGGTCAAGCTGCAACTTCCCAAGCTGATAAGCGCCGCCACGCAAAAAAAACCGATGCGATGGATCATTTGTCTGCTGTGGTAACGGGGTTGCACGCCGCTGCGTCTCTTTTGGACTTCATCATACACTAGGCTTGCACACTAAGGTCACCATGATTGAGCGCTCAAATACGGTATGGGGAGCCTAGTTTCCGCACGCAGCCCTTGACAAGCGCTCAAAACTCTGTTGGACTGACCGGCGAAAATGGCTGCGATGAAACTATCCGAGAACGGCTGCTCGGATCTGCGTGGTGGATTGTCGCGGGTGGATGAAACTTCGGCCCTGGCAGAGGAAGCATTCCGGTAGATCCCCGACGAGCCAGATCTCGCAGCTGAGGATCAGACTTGATTCGCCACCGGACCGCCCGGACGGCGTATCCTGGACCGATCATGCTCGCAACGAAAATCGCGCGATGCTTGGCTTTGAAGATGTTTCGTGTTTGGTTGGCGACTCTCTGCGGTTCCAGTTTGGCGTTGGCCGCGCAAGAGCCTCCAGCGTGCAGAGGGCCAGCAGAACTGGAGCAAATTATCGCGTCGCACCCTTCGGCGGGCGCTTACGACGCACTCGGAGCATATTTCGGACAACGGAGGCAATTCCCTTGCGCCTTTACCGCATTTGAATTGGCGCTTCGTCTTGAGCCTAACTCGTGGGAGGCGCGTTACAACTTGGCACTCGCACTACTGGAAAGCGGCAATGCCGAGCGCGCGGTTCGTGAACTCCGTGTTGCGGCCCGTCTACGGCCCGCGACGCCGCTAACTCATACGACCCTAGGAATGGCACTCGGCGAGCTGGGTCGGACCGATGCGGCGATCGCCGAATTCCAGACAGCTCTCAAGTTAGATCCAAAATCGGTTCCGGCGCTCGATGGACTAACAAAAGCGCTTATCGATCAAAAACGCTACACCGCGGCAATCTCCCGCCTGAAGAATGCGCCCGCAGACGAGGCGCTGCAATTGAATCTAGCCATCGCCTATTCAAAAAGCGGAGACCAAGCCGGGGCCGTGCAAACGCTATCGCAGATGGTAAAGGCAAATCCATCGTCCGAGCACGCCCATTTGAACCTGGCAATCGTGTATACCCAGCAGAACCGATACCGGGAAGCTGCCGAGGAATTTCAGGAAGCGCTGAGGCTCGACTCAACTGACGATATCGCTCGCGCATCTCTCATAAAAGTTCTGGTGATTCTCTCGGAATTCAGTACCGCGCTGCCGTTAATCCAAGAATATGCACAGCGGAAGCCGCATGAATTCGAAGCACTGTATCTCATGGGTGCAGTAGACCGTGGGTTGGGAAACTATGCCGATGCGGAAATCATGCTTGAACAAGCCGTCCAATTGGATCCGAAACATTATGACGTTCGATATAACCTTGGGTTTGTGCTCGCCAAACTGGGGAAGTTGGCAGCGGCGCTCGAGAATCTAGAAAAGGCCTTGCAAATTAATCCTGATTCAAGCGAAGCACGATTCCAACTGGCAGCCGTACTGCGCTCGATGGGCGAGCGAGACAAGGCACGTGAAGAGCTGAAACTTTTCGAGCAAAAAAAACAGGAGAGCAGACAGGAGACCGTTGCGAGAACGAAAGCAGACCAAGCCAATCAATACCTACAAGCAGGTGACGCCCGGCGTGCGGTTGAATTGTACCTGGAAGCCATTGCGGAGGATCCCAAAAACGCGCGCACGCAATATGACCTCGCCTTGGCTCTGGATCGGCTGGGCGATTATCGCGGCGAACGAGATGCCCTGCTAAGAGCAGTCGGTCTGGACGACGATTTCGCTGCGCCTCACAATCAACTGGGTTTTCTGAGTCTGCAAACAGGCCAGATCGCGGACGCCGAAAAGCACCTCAAGGCAGCGATTTCTCTGGATCCGCAATATGCGGAAGCCCAGAACAATCTGGGTGTGCTTTACGGCCAGCAAGGCAAGAGCCAAGCAGCGAAGCAGCTGTTCCGTCAGGCAGCAGAAAACAATCCTCAATATGGACAAGCGTTCGTGAATCTCGGCCTGATTCTAGCGAGCGAATCACGCTTCTCGGAAGCCGAACAGGCGCTACAGAACGCAGTGCGAATCGAGCCTGACAATAAGACCGCCCTCACAGCGCGCGCGATGGTTCTGACGCGTATGGGCCGGCAAAGCGAGGCTGTGCCGTATTTTCGTAAGGTCGTCGACCTGAACACCAAATCCGCTGATGCACACCTAAACCTCGGCATTGCCTTGGCGGACCAGTTCGATCTTTTGGGTGCCCTCGCGGAATTCTCCGAAGCTGTGCGCCTTGCACCAGACGCTTACGCGCCTCACTACAATAAAGGAAGAGTGCTGGTCGACCTAAGGCGCAACGAAGAAGCGAAGCCTGAACTCCAGGCGGCCGCCGATTTCGATCCCCACTCCGTTGACTCCCGGTATCTGCTGGGTCTGATCGAAAAGCAGGCGGGAAATACAGAGGAATCCATAAGGCTGCTTGAGAAGGCAGTGGCGCTCGAACCAAACCATCCCGACGCCCTGTACCTGCTCGGACGAGGCTTGTTGAAAAGAGGTGACAGTGTTGGGGCGATCGCGCGATGGCGCAGAGTGATTGAAATCAATCCGGATCACGCCGAAGCTCTCTACAACCTATCGCGACTCCTGACGAAATCCGATCCGGAAGAAGCTAACCGTCTACAAGCGCGCTTTGAGACATTGCAGCGAAACCAGCACATCACGGATCGCGCTCAAACGCTGGGCAATTTCGCCCTGGCTTCTGCTGCCGCGCGCGACTGGCCGCAAGCGATTGCACAATTGAAGGAAGGGCTCCAACTCTGCGGAGACTGCAGCGCTTTGCCGCTCCTGCGCAAGGATCTCGGATTAATTTACTGCCGTTCCGGGGACTTGAAGAACGGGCTTGCGGAGTTGCTTGAGGCACAAAAGCTCGCGCCTAACGACGCTGACATTGAGCAGGCAATCCGCATGATACAAAGTCCGCGCGAAACTCGATCTCATGGGAGCCAGCGGTAAAGGGCCGCCCGGTTTTAGTTCCGGCTGTCAATTTGTTCAGTGAGGAGATACAGAATGCTTGCTTTTCAGGTTTACAGATCGAGCGGGACCGCTATCATTCTGCTGTTGTGTTTTCTCGTTTCCCCCTGTCTACAGGGGCAGGCGCAGGCGCCTTCGCACTACGAAGCAAGTCTCGAATCGCTCAACAAGCATCCGCTTCCTCAATGGTATGGCGACGCAAAACTCGGGATATTCATTCACTGGGGTCTTTATTCTGTTCCTGGTTGGGCGCCGCTCATTCATCCTGAACATGACTTCACCTCGCCGGACTACATCACACACAACCCCTATGCAGAGTGGTATTTGAACAGCATGCGGCTCGACGGAGCGCCGACGCAGGCCTACCATCGCGAGCATTATGGCGCTGATTACGATTACTACAACTTCGCTCCGGTCTTCGACCGCGAGATTCAAAAGTGGAATCCCGACGTCTGGGCCAAGATATTCCACGACGCTGGCGCGAAATATGTCGTGCTCACCACGAAGCATCATGATGGATTTACGCTCTGGCCCAGTTCGACGCCAAATCCTAAGCTGCCAGCTGACAGGCAGCACGCTTCGCGCGATATCGTCGGCGAGTTGACCACCGCTGTCCGCGACCAGGGTTTGCGTATGGGTCTCTACTACTCAGGCGGCTACGACTGGACATTTGTACCTGGTCCTATCCGTATTCCCGCTGATTATGAAGCGGTGAAGCCGCAAAGCGAAGCTTACGGCAAATATGCCGACGCTCACGTGCGGGAACTCATCCAGCGCTACCATCCCGCCGTGCTGTGGAACGACATCGACTATCCGAAATCCGGTCATCCCCTCGAAATTATGGCGGAATATTACAACGCGGTTCCAGATGGCGTCATCGATGACCGCTTTGGCGTCAAACATTCTGATTTCACATCTCCGGAATACCAAACCTTGGATAAGATCAGTCTCACTAAGTGGGAAGAGTGCCGTGGGCTTGGACGGTCCTTCGGCTATAACCGTGCCGAGGGTGAAGCTGAGACGATCGCGCCAGCCGATCTTATTCATCTGTTGGTGGATATCGTGAGTAAGAACGGAAATCTTCTGCTCGACGTGGGACCGGAAGCCGACGGCACCATCCCTGACGTTCAAATGGACCGCTTGCGGGTGCTTGGTGCGTGGCTTCAGAGGAATGGCGAGGCGATCTATGGCACGCATCCGTGGAAACGCGCGGTCGGCGAGACCGCCGACGGCATTTCCGTGCGGTTCACCGAGAAGGGCTCCACCGTTTACGCAACACTCCTCAGCCAGCCAAAGACAACTACCGTCACGCTCAAGTCTCTTTCCCCGAAGGCGGGCTCACAGATCAATTTGCTTGGCGAGTCAGGGTCACTCGTTTGGTCTCAACAGGGCGACGACATCACAGTGAAGTTGCCCTCAACTCTTCCTGGACGGTATGCCTACGTGCTGAAGATTACGGGTCCGGTATCTTGATCGTTTTATGGCCGGGCCGCAAAGTCGGCGAACGTCCAATTGAACGACGCCTTTGCCGACAATTGCGAAGCAGAGCCCGGTTTCGCGGTTTCGAACTGCGAAGGTAATTCGAAAACAAAGGACCCTTGTGCTGAATTATACGGGGGATTGATGGGAGATGAAGTGTCGTCCAGTTGACAGCTGCGCAGGGACCTCCGCTGCAAGGCCTATAGGATAGCGAAGAATGCGCATTGACGCACATCAGCACTTCTGGGTTTATGACCAAAGCGAATACGCTTGGATTGACGATTCGATGGCATCGTTGCGCCGTGATTTCCTTCCGAACGATCTAAAGATCGAATTAGGGCGTAAAGGATTTCAGGGATCTGTAGCCGTTCAGGCGCGGCAGACGCTGGAAGAGACTCGATGGCTCCTCGAACTGGCCACAGACGCTTCGTTCATTCTGGGTGTCGTCGGATGGGTCGATCTGCGGTCCTCCAACGTCCGTTCGCAATTGGAAGCTTTTGCAGGAAACCCCAAGCTGGTTGGGATTCGTTACATCGTGCAGAGCGAACCAAACGATCGATTCCTGCTGCAACCGGAATTCCTCCGGGGCATTTCTTTGCTTGAAGAGTTTGATCTCGCCTACGACCTGCTCATCTATCCCAAGCATCTTCCTGTGGCGGCGGAGTTCGTGAGACGCTTCCCTCGCCAACGCTTCGTTTTGGATCATCTTGCCAAACCACCGATCAAGAGTGGAAGCCTCCGCCCTTGGGAGCGCGGAATGCGGGAGCTGGGGACGCTTCCGAACGTCTTCTGCAAATTGTCAGGATTGGTGACGGAAGCCGACTGGCAGAACTGGAAGCCCGAGCACATTGTTCCATATATGGATGTGGCCTTCGAAACCTTCGGACCCCGCCGGCTGATGATCGGTTCCGATTGGCCCGTTTGCACGTTAGCAGCCTCATATACGCGCGCCATCGATTTGGTTGAGAGTTACCTCAGCCAGCACGCGACCGAGGTGCAAGATGCTGCGCTAGGTGAAAACGCGCAGCAGTTTTGGAAGTTAGGAACGCGACAAAAGCAATTACCCGGCGATTCGCAGCATACGGTTGGCAATAGCAAACGCGAAGGTGACGCCGCTCACGCTTCACGATGAGGGTGCGATCGCAATGAGAAATAGGATTTTAAAACTCGACGCAAGTGATAACGTGCTAATTGCATTGACGGACCTGAATCAAAGAGAGCAGATTGCGTTCTCTGGCAATAACTACACGCTCGTCTCTGACATACCCGCCAAACATAAGTTCGCGACAGAAGATCTGGCAATCGGTGCGGATGTGATCATGTACGGTGTCATCGTCGGCAGGGCCGTGAAGCCGGTGCTGCAGGGCGAGAGGCTCACCACGAGCAACATTCAGCATCAGGCCGCTAGCTTCCACCAGGAGTCACAAGGATACCGTTGGGCACCTCCTGACGTTTCACGATGGAAGCAGCAGACCTTCCTGGGATACCGCAGGTCGGACGGCCAAGTAGGTACTCGGAACTACTGGCTTGTGGTCCCGCTCGTGTTTTGTGAAAACAGAAATATCATTGTTCTGAAGCAGGCGTTCGAAGAGGAGCTGGGCTTTGCGCCCCCTCAGGTGTACCGCCACCAAGTGTCTGAGTTGGCGACACTCTATCGAGAAGGTCGAACAGAAGAGCTGAAGGCCGGAGTCTTGCCAGCAAACGGCGGCGATCCCCGGCCGGCGCGAGTTTTCAAAAACATCGACGGTATCAAGTTTCTGGTACATCAAGGTGGCTGCGGCGGAACCCGAGAGGATTCCAACAACCTCTGTGGGCTCATCGCGGGCTACATTAATCATCCCAATGTGGCCGGGGTTACGGTCCTAAGCCTGGGCTGTCAGCATGCGCAGATCGGGATCCTCCGCCAACAACTACGCAAGCGCGCGCCGAATTTCGACAAGCCGCTCTTCATACTGGAACAGCAACAAAGCGGTACGGAATTCGCCATGCTCTCAGAAGCAATTCAGCGGACATTTCTAGGTCTGGTGGAAGCCAACCAGGCCGAGCGCACACCGGCGGCACTCTCTCATTTATGCGTGGGTCTGAAATGTGGAGGATCGGATGGATTTTCCGGACTCTCGGCCAATCCCGCCATCGGACACACAGCCGATCTCCTCATTGCACTAGGTGGCCGGACGATACTCTCTGAATTCCCCGAGTTATGCGGCGTGGAACAGGAACTCATCAATCGCAGCGCGCGAAGCGAGATTTCTGACCGATTTGTGGAGCTGATGCGGGACTATCAAGCCCGTGCAAAATCAGTTGGGTCCGGTTTTGAAATGAACCCGTCTCCTGGGAACATCCGCGATGGATTGATTACCGACGCCATGAAGTCCGCCGGAGCTGCGAAGAAAGGCGGCACCTCTCCGGTGACTGCAGTACTTGATTATCCCGAATACTCGACCGAGCCGGGTTTGAATCTGCAGTGTACTCCAGGCAACGATGTGGAGTGCGTCACGGCACAAGTGGGCGCGGGAGCCAGCGTGGTTTTGTTTACGACGGGCCTGGGCACACCGACAGGAAATCCCATCACGCCTGTCGTGAAGCTCTCGACCAATTCAGAGTTGGCTGAGCGCATGTCAGACATCATTGATATCGACACAGGTAGCGTTATCTCGGGAGAAAAAACGATCGAGCAAACGGGCGAAGCCATTTTGGACTATGTGATTAGAGTCGCAAACGGCGACGTCCGCACCAAGGCTGAACTAAAAGGGCAAGAAGACTTCATCCCATGGAAAAGAGGCGTCTCTCTCTGACAAATCAAGACATCCAGACGAAGAGTTTCCGACTTGACGGCAAAGTCGCCGTCGTAACCGGTGGCGGTAGCGGCATTGGACGAGCCATCGCCCTGAGATTCGCGGCGAATGGCTCGACGGTCCGTATTCTGGACCTGAATGAACAAGATGCGACAGCAGCTGCCAACAAATTACTGCCGAGGGCGGAAACGACACACCCGTGGCCGGACTGCGCGAGCGGGACATGCACAATGGTGTGAAGGAGTTGCTCAGTGGCAGCCTATTGGCAAAAGCGCGGTTTCTTCCGGAGATTGTCATGCACCCGGGTTGGCTCGCCAGTCTCCTGCTCGATGGTGGCGTGCCAAAACTGCCCAATGTTGTCGTGCCGGGCCGCGGAGCGATGCCGCTCATCGATGTCAGTGCGGCTCTAGCGAGTGCCGCTGTCTGTTGGGAAGATCTGCGTTGGATCCGCAATCATTGGCACGGCTCGATCGTGGTAAAGGGTGTCCTGACCGGTGACGATGCGCGTCGGGCCGTCGACGAAGGAGCTGCGGCCGTGGTGGTCTCGAACCACGGAGGACGTCAGCTCGATGGCGTGGCTGCTTCGTTGAGAGCGCTGCCGGAAGTGGTCGCCGCCGTAAATGGCCGGGCGGAGGTGCTGATGGACGGCGGCGTTCGCCGCGGCGCTGAGATCGTCAAGGCCATCTGTCTGGGAGCCCGCGCGGTTTTGTGCGGGCGCGCCTACGCCTATGGGCTGGCCGGTTCGGGTGAGGCTGGCGTGGCGCAGGCTCTGGAGATCCTGCGCGCCGACGTCGAGCGCACGCTACGGCTGTTGGGGTGCGCTTCGATCGCCGCGTTGGATCGTTCGTACGTAAGTGTTCCCCCGAACTGGGGAGCCAGCTGAATGCGGAGAGGAAAAACACGCTTGCCGCAGCGAACGCTGTCCCCGGCTTCTGAGAAGCGAATCGTGTCATTGCAGTTCGAGTAGGCGAGCAATTCAGTAAACGCTTTTTCAGTGTAAAACTCCGACTCTTTGTCTTTCGACATTGGAGGATTAAGCTCAATGAATTTATACCGTCAGATAAAAATCGGTGTCCGTAAAAACGGTATAAAGGCCCTCGTTTCTGGCGTGTTTACTGTTACCTTGCTGGCCTTGCCTCCGCAGGCCATGGAGCATTCGCAGATCCGCTTTGAGAACCACCTGAAGCTATCAGGCGTCGACTTCATTCTCAACAACAGCACGACCGACGACAAGCCCGTAATTGACGCGATCCTCGGGGGCGTAGCGCTTCTGGACTACGATAACGACGGGTATCTCGATATTTTTTTTACCAACGGTGCACGCATCCCCAGCCTAGCGAAGGATAGTCGTGACTTTTCAAACCGTCTCTACCACAATAACCACGATGGCACCTTCACAGACGTAACTGATCGTGCGGGCGTCAAAGGTGATGGCTACAGTGTGGGCGTCGCTGTGGCTGACTTTGATAACGACGGGTTTCCAGATATTTACGTCACCGGAGTCAACCGCAATACGCTGTATCACAACAACGGCGATGGTACATTCACTGATG
>Ga0137413_10000376_pt1 | contig 14375 bp, 13 predicted proteins | sample CZODoug2_1_16fun_FD_108280 | JGI IMG/M metagenome (GOLD analysis project Ga0137413, IMG submission 108280) | Vadose zone soil fungal communities from Angelo Coast Range Reserve, California, USA - CZODoug2_1_16fungal (Illumina Assembly) | ecosystem: Environmental > Terrestrial > Soil > Vadose... | reverse complement strand
GAGGCGGTCCGCGCCGAGGACGCCTCGCAACTGAGCTTGACCTACCGTTTCCTCGAGGCGCTGCACACCGGTTCGTCGGACGCGGTCGGTCTCGCCCAGCTGGCTCGCGCCCTGTCCTTCGACCCGGCGGCCAGGTTCCAGGCCGTGTGCGCGCCAGCCGAGGTGTGGTCGGACGAACGGCTCGCTGAGCTGCGCGTACGCATGCGCCGGCGGAAAGGAACCATGCGATGCGCCAACCGGGGCACAACCATGCTTGCGCTGGTGCAAAAGGTCGAGATCGATGGGCTCACTCAGGCGATGCACCGCTACGACCCGCGGATGCCGATCGGAATCGGGCTGTCCAGGGTGGGGCTCTCCGGCGCGGTCGCCAGCGTCATCGACGCGGAGGAGGTGCTGCCGTTGGCCCTGCGCGCCGGCCGGGCCGTGACATTCGACAGCGAGTGGCTATTGGCCACGCTGCTGCCGAGCGCGACTCGCCTGGCGGCTCTGCTCGAACAATGCCGAGAGCCGGCGACAACTCATCCGGCGGTAGCCGACACCGTGCGCGGGTTCGCCGAGAATGGATTGTCCTTGACCGCGGCGGGTCGCGCGATGCATCTGCACCCGAACACGGTCAAATATCGCTTGGAACGCTGGCGCCAGCTCACCGGCTGGGACGCGCGGACCTGGGACGGCCTGTCCGCGAGCATGCTGGCGCTGGGCCTTTTCGCTGGCCAGACGGTGACGTCTGGTCAGTAATGGGGCCACGCGTGGGTGTATTCCTCGGACATCCACCAGCCGAAGAGTGCCTCCAGAATGTGCCGACCCGGCTGCTCGCCGCCCGGGTCGGCGGAATCCGGCGCAGCGTTTTCGGCCTGCCGCGTCAGTTCGGTTCCTGGGTCCATGGGAATTAGCGTCCCCGGTGTATGCATACGTTCTGTCAACGCCCGATAGTCGATCTCTCTGGGGGTATGGACCGCGCGGCAATACCCGCCGAGAGTGATCAGCACTACAGCGTGAGGCTGGTTGACCTGCCAATAACGGCGCGGATACCGTGTCGAACGGCGGTTCGACACGGTGGGTGAACTCTTCGAGGAGACGTGACGATGGAGGCGGCGAGCGTCGGGACGGCGGCGCTGGGGTTCAATCCGGACGCGCTGCGCGAGAAGTACCGCGCGGAACGCGACCGCCGGCTGCGCGCGGACGGTAACGATCAGTACCGCGAGCCGAGGGGAGCGTTGGCGCGCTACCTCGACGACCCCTACGCCGACCCGAATTTCACCCGAGAGCCACTGGCCGATGAGGTCGAGGTGGTGGTGATCGGCGGCGGGTTCGGTGGCCTGCTGGTGGCCGCTCGGCTACGCGAGGCCGGCGTCGGGGACATCCGGATAATCGAGAAGGCCGGCGACTTCGGCGGCACCTGGTACTGGAACCGTTACCCGGGCGCGGCCTGTGACATCGAGTCCTACATCTACCTGCCTCTGCTGGAAGAGACCGGCTACCTGCCCTCGGAGAAGTACGCGAGCGGGACGGAGATCTTCGGCTACGCGCGGCGGATCGCCGAGCACTTCGACCTGTACCGCAACGCCTGCTTGCAGACCGAGGTCACCGAGCTGCGCTGGGACGAACTCGCCGGCCGCTGGACGGTATCGACGAACCGGGGCGACCGGATGCGGGCTCGGTTCGTCATCACCGCGGGTGGCCCGCTGCACCGGGCGAAGCTGCCGGGCATCGAAGGCCTCGAGACGTTCACCGGCCACAGCTTCCACACCAGCCGCTGGGACTATCGCTACACCGGCAGCGTGGCGGACGGATTGCCCGGGTTGGCCGGGCGGCGGGTCGGCATCATCGGCACTGGGGCGACGGCCGTGCAGTGTGTGCCGCACCTGGCTGCCGCGGCCGACGAGCTGTTCGTGTTCCAGCGCACCCCCTCGTCGATCGACGTGCGCGCAAACCGGCCGACCGACCCGGACTGGGCGGCCAGCCGCCAACCCGGCTGGCAGCAGCACCGGATGGACAACTTCAACGCGCTGGTGAACGGCCGTGCTGTCGAGGAAGACCTGGTCAGCGACGCGTGGACGGACATCCTGCGCAATCTCGTGGTGATGCATGCGCGGGCCAGCCGAAACGGCGATGAGCAGGCGGCAGAGCTCGTGCAGCTGGCCGACTTCCAGAAGATGGAGCAGATCCGGGCCAGGGTCGATGCGGTGGTGCGTGACCAGGCCACCGCTGAGGCACTCAAGCCCTATTACAACCAATTCTGCAAGCGACCGTGTTTCCACGACAGCTACCTGGACGCGTTCAACCTCCGCACGGTGCACTTGGTGGATACCAAGGGTCGGGGAGTGGAGCGCATTGTTGAGCACGGAGTGGTGGCCGCCGGGCGGGAATACCCGCTGGACTGCCTGATCTATGCCACCGGTTTCGAGATCGGCGCCAACATCACCCGCCAGATCGGGTTCGAGATCTATGGGCGGGACGGACTTTCCCTGCGGGAGAAGTGGCGCCAGGGTCCCGCCACCCTGCACGGATTCGCCAGCCACGGGTTCCCTAATTACTTCTTGGTCAGTATCACCCAGTCCGGCCTGACCCCGAACTTCACCCACATGCTGGCTGAGCAGGGCAAACACCTGGCCTACATCTTCAGTGAATGCGCAACCCGGGGCGTCCGCACCGTAGAGGCCACAGCCGACGCCGAAGCCGCATGGACCGACTCCATCGTCACATTCTCCGAACTACGCCGGCCATTCCTCGAGGAATGCACACCGGGGTACTACAACAACGAGGGCGAATTCTCCCCACGTGCCGCCCGGTCTTCCTCTTACGGCAGGGGCCCCATCGCCTTTACCAAAGTCCTCGCCCAGTGGCGCAATGAAGGAACGATGGCCGGACTCGAACTCCGCTGATGAGCCCGGCGCTCTTCGCGGCTCGCACAGACCCAGTGCCGCCGGCGCGGACCGTGCAGGGTCTGCGTCAACCGCCGCAGGTCTGTGTGGCCGAACACGGCTGACGGCCGGTCTGTGCGGGCTAGGCGGCACGCCTGGCGGCGGGCCAGGCAAGCTGGCGGCCGATCGGGGCGAGCCGCAGCGGCGGCTAGTGAAGACCCGGTGGAGCCCGCGCAAACCCAGCGTGACCCGCATGCGGCTCGCGCAGATCCGGTGCCGCCGTCACAGACCCTGCGGACTCTGCGCCAGCTGCGGCAGGTCTGTGCGGGCGGGTGCGGGCCGCGGCGCGGGGGTCAGTCGCTGATCGTCCTGTCGGGCGGCTCGTTCTGGGCTGAAAATGGGCCTCAGCGACCCCATCAGCACCAAAGGCACCTATTTTCGGATTAGAGGTTGAAGAGTTTGCGGGCGTTCTCGCCGAGGATGTTGCGTTTGGCTTGTTCGGTGAGGAAGGGGATGTTCATGATTCGGCCGGGCACGTCGAAGTCCCAGTGCGGCCAGTCCGAGGAGTAGAGCAGGGTGTGTTCGGCGTCGACGGCCCGGAAGGTGCTCTCCAGCAGGGCGAGATCGGTGACCTCGAGTGGCTGGGAGGTGTAGTACATCTCGCGCATGTAGTCGCTGGGCATTTTGGTCAGCAGTGGCGCGTCAGATTGGCGTAGCTGGTACTCGTGATCGAGGCGCTGCATCATGAACGGCACCCAGGCCAGGCCGCTCTCGATCCAGATGACCTTCAGGTTGGGGAACCGTTCGCCCATTCCGTTGATCACCCAGTTGGTCATGTGGGTCATGTTGCAGGTGACGAATGAAATCGCGTGCGCGGACAGGAACTTGTTCATCGTCGAGGTCATGGAGTCGTTCTGATTGGGCCCGGCGTGGAAGCCCAGCGGCATGCCGCGTTCCTGCAGTTCGGTGTAGAGCGGCATGTACTCGTTGCGATGAACCCCGACGGAGCGTTGGCTGGTCACCAGGAACCCGATCACGCCGGGGTGGTCGGCGTACTGGCGCACGGTGCGCAGCGCCGCTTCGGGGTTCTCGAACGGCAGCCCGAGCATGGTCTTGATCCTCGGGTCGCTGCCCAGAATGGTCTCGGTGAACCACCGGTTGTAGGCCATCAACAGCTGGGTGGCGACCTCCGGTCGGGGGTGCAGGCCGATCTCCAGCATGGGCTGCGGGAAGACGACCTGGATGTCGATGCCCATCGAGTCCATTGCCCGGCGGACCAGGGTGACGTCGCGGTGCACGGCGGTCTCGGTGACCGGCTCGGCCAGCGCGGCTTGGTGCAGGATCCGGCCGCCGACGTCTTGGGCGGTCATGCCGGGGGTGAAGGTGCCCAGCGCGGTCCGGTCCGCCCCTGGCCAGTTTTTGATCATCTGTTGGCCGCTGTCGCGCAGCACCGGGTTCTCGATCCGGGCGATGATGTCCGGCCAGGAGTCGAGCTCTACGTGGTGGGAGTCCACGTCGACGATGAAGTACTCGTCGAGCCGGTAGCGCGCGATGTCGCGGCGGGCGTTGGCCAGGATCTCCCGGGTATCGGTACGGGTGCTGATCTCCTGGGTGGGGTGTGGGGTCACCGCTGGCGTGCGGTTCATGGTCTGCTCCGTGGTGGGAGGGATGCGGTCAACCGGCGGTGCGGGTGCGGGAGAACCACAGGGCGAGGTCGAACGGGTTCAGCTCGCGTGCCTTGAGCAGTGCGCAGGCCAGCACGACCGCGTCGGTGGTGGAGACCTCGGCGTCGATCGGGACGATGTCCCGCGCGGCTTGCTCACTGACTGCCGCGTAGAGCCGGATTGCGGCGCTGAGCAGCCGACGCAGGTCCTGTTCGGACACCTCGGCGGCGGGGCCCGGCTCGGTGGGCAGCGCGCCGGCGGCCAGACGCTCGAGCTGGCTGGCCAGCTGGGCCAGGTCGACAACGGGCCCAGCGGATGACGGCCCAGCGGATGACGGTTCAGAGGGTGACATAAACCGTGCCGCCTTCCTCCTCGACCGGGAAGCCGCGCAGCGTGAACAGCGGCTGGCCGGGGTGCGCGCCGGTGGTCACGCTGTACTCGGCGCCGTGCCACGGGCAGACAATGTGCAGGTCGTCCTCGTCGAACGCGGCGCCAACGGTGCGCTGGACGTCGTCGAGCAGCTCGCGGACCCTGGGCACCAGCCGCCCCTGGCAGACCGGTCCGCCGGAGTGCGCGCACACGTTCTCGTAGGCGTACAGCGCCCCCTTGAAGCGGAACACCCCGACCGTGGTCTCGCCGATGTCGACCACGAGTCGCCCACCTTCCGGCACCTCATCGCTCGCACCGATCGCCTGGCGCAGAGGTGCTCTCGGATGCACGGTGGACATGGTTTGAACCGCCTTCCGTCGGCTGCGCCGGTGCCTCGATGCCCCCGGCGTCCGGTTCTAGGTTGCTGATGGGGGAGGCCGGTGGAATCTGTCAACCGACTGGTCACGTCACTATGTTTGGGTGGGCGAGCCCGAGGGGAGCAACGATGCCGTCGACGAGCCGACTGGTTGAGCGGGTGCTCGCCGCGGTTCGGCAGGGCGAAGGCTTCGCCGGGGTGGTGCGTGCCCGGCCGGGGTGGGGCCGGACCACGCTGCTGCGCACACTGCGCGACGAATGCAACGGCGCCGCCCCGATCACCGTGCTGTGGCCCACCGACCACGGAGCGCTGCGGCGCGCTCATGGCGAGCTGGTTGACCGGCTCGCCCGCCGGTTACCGGTGCTGTTGCTGGTGGACGACGTACACCGGGCGGAGGCCGAGGCGGTGGCCCCATTGGCGGCGCTGGCCGACCGGGTCGGTGGGCTGTCGCTGGGCATGGTGCTGACCGCACCGGCCGGGGCCGCCCTGCCAGCCGGGCTGGAGCACTTCAGCGCCGTCGAGCTGCCCGAGCCGGAGGAGGCAGACGTACTCGAGCTGCTCGGCAGGCGGGCACCGGCCGTCACCTCAGGGGTTGCCGAGGAGCTGCTCTCGCTGTGCGGCGGGCACCCGCTGGTGCTGCGGGAGTTTCTACCGTTGTTGGACGACGAGCAGCTACGCGGCCGAGCCCCGTTGCCCCGCGAAGTTGGCTTGGGCGCCGACTCGTTGACGTTGTTCCGGCAACCCTGGACGAGGCTTCCCGAGCCGACCAAGGCCTGGCTGCTGGTACTGGCGCTGAGCAACGACAACCTGTCGACCTGCGTGCGCGCGGCGCGGCGGCTCGGCCTCGGGCTGGCCGACCTGGCGCCGGCTGAGCACGCCGCCGTGGTGCGCGTCTCGCCCAGCGGAGGGATCACCTGGCCCGGCCCGCTGCCGAGGATCGCGGTTGTCCAGTCGGCCACGTTGACCGAGACCACGCGGACCTGCGCGGCGCTCGCCGCGGTGACCAGTCCCGATACCGAGCCGGTTGAGCACCCACGTTGGCTGGCCCGGTCGCTGGCCGAGTCACCCACCGTGGCACCGGCGTTGGACTCGGCGGTGACCGCGTTGGTGCTGGCCGGGCGGCTGCTGGATGCCTACGAGCTGGCTGGCGAGGCGGCGGAAGCGGCCACCGAGGGCGCGGAGCGGCAGCGGTACCGGGTGCTGGCCGCCGAGCTGTGCTGGCTGGCCGGGTACGGCGAGCACGCGCTGCGGCTGCTCGACCAGCTCGTCGCGCCGCTGCCGGTCGGTGACGTCGACATGTCCGCCCGGGTGCTGCGCAGGGTGATCGAGGGGCTGCGGGACTCGTGGCCGAACCCGGCGGAGCCCTTCGGGGGAGCCTCGGTCGAGGCGTGCGGCCACGGCCAGCTGGCCCGGTCAATGGGTACCGCGCTGCTCGCCGGCTGGGAGACCGTGCCCGCCGACTCGCTGGCCGGCGTGCTGGCACGTCTGGATGAGGCGTACCAGCGAAACCCTCCGGCCCGGCCGGTTATTGCCGGGGCGCTGGCCACCGTGGTTGCCGGGAACAGCAACCCAGGTCCGGCGGAGCGGGCCGCGCTGCGCACCGTCTCCTGGTGGCACCAGGATGACGACCCGCTGCACCCCAAGGCGTGGCCGCCGCCGCTGCTACCGGTCTTCATCGGCGAGGAGGCCGGCTACGCGCGCCAGTTCACCGAGCTGCTGGCCACGCCGCACGTGCACGCCGCGCGCAGCACCCGGGCAATACTTCTGCTCAAGCTGGCCACCGCGCAGGCCGCGCTCGGCCACTGGCCACACGCGATGCGCAGTGCCGAGGCGTGCCGGGAACTGGCCGAGGAGCTGCGCCTATGGGCACTGCATTCCGATGCACTGAGCATCGCTGCCTGGGTGTGCGCGGCCCGGGGGCACGAGGATGACTGCCTCGACCTGCTGGGGCGCGCGCATCGTCAGCAGGGCCGGGCTCCGGCCGGACAGCATCCCTGGATGGCGCAGTGGGTGCAGGGTCTGCTGCGGCTGTCCATGGCCCGCCCCCTCGAGGCGCACGATGCATTGCGGCCACTGCACGTCGGCGCGGTCGAGACGCCCCAGCACCTGGTCGTTCGACGGTTGTCCACAGTGGACTTTGTGGAGGCCTCGGTAGGGTCCAGGCGGCCGGGGGATGCTGAGCAGGCGGTTGACCAATTTGCCGAATGGGTGAGCGGGGGAGCGGCCGACTGGGCCCAGCTCGACCTGGCTCGCTGTCGGGCGCTGCTCGAGCCGGCCGCCGAGTTATGGCATCGGGAATCCCTCGACCGCGTCGCTCGGGTTGGCCGGCTGGCCATCTCGGCGAGAGTGGAGCTGAGCTTCGGGTCCTGGCTGCGGCGCCACAAACGCCACCAGGAGGCTCGCCCTCACCTGCGCAACGCCGAGCGGTACTTCGACCGGCTGGACGCGCCGGCCTGGCGGGACCGGGCGCACGCGGAGCTACGCGCGGCCGGCGAGTCCGGGCCGACCGCCAATTCGGCCGACGGCGCGCTCACCGCGCAAGAGCTGCGGATCGCTCGGCTGGCGGCGGCCGGGCGCTCCAATCGGGAGATCGCCGAGTCGCTCGGGCTGAGTCCCCGTACCGTCGGCTACCACCTTTACAAACTTTTCCCCAAGCTCGACATCAGCTCACGCACCCAGCTGCCAATCGCCCTGGGTGCGATCACTGGACAAGCGGGCGGGCACTGACCAGCACACCTCGGTCTCGCGGGGCATGCGGAGGTCAGGGTGCGGTTTCCGCCCGGTCGGCGGCGGGCTGGCGAGGATGTTGCATGCTGCGCGGGGCGACCCACTGCCCTTCCGGCTCCGGGGTGCCCTTGCCCATCTTGATGCTCTCGATCCCGCCACTCGGAAGTTCCAGCAACCGCAGGTAGGTCCCGTCCGGATCGGCGAAAATCAGCAGATGTCCGGCGCCGCCGAGGGTGATCGGGGAGTGGTCGATGCCCTCGGCGTCCAGATGGGCCGCCCATGCCCGCAGGTCTTCGGGGGTGCCGGCGGCGAAACTGACCGGGTCGTAGCCGTTCATCGCCTTGGCCGCGTCGGGCGCCCAGCGCAACTCCAGCTGCACCGGGACGCCTGGGATGGTCAGGATCACCGCATAGCGCACGCCGGAGCGGTCGAGATGGTCGGCATGGGCCAGGCGTCGCGCACCGAGCACGCGTTGGTACCAGAGCAGCGACGCATCCAGGTCGCTGACCGGCAGCTTGAGGTGATGAAGACCCTGTAGGACTGGTGGAGCCACGGAGGACCTCCGGCTAAATTGAGCGCCCGTTCAGTTTGAACCTACGCTGATGCGCCGGTAGTCGCCACGCACATACAGAGGGGTCCAGTTGCCTCGAATCACCGCTGAACGTAGGGCCGCACGGCGCCAGCAGATTCTGGAGGCGGCCTGGCAATGCTTCACCCGCCAGGGGTTTCAAGCCACGACCATGGACGAGGTCGCGGCCGCCGCCGGGGTCTCGGCGGGCACCACCTACACCTATTTCGCCACCAAGGACGAGATGATCGTCGCCACCGTCGAGATCGCGATGGGTCGGTTCGCCCAGGCATTTGAGCGGCTCGCCGACCAAGCTGAACCCGCGTCGCCGACGGATGTCCTGGTCGCTATTGCCGATGAGCTGCGACGACGCGGCGAGCATCCCCGCTACGACATGACCAAGATTGGCCTGCAGGCCTGGGCGGAATCCATCCGTAGCCCAGCGGTGCATCGCGCGATCCTCGAGGGCCATGATCGCGCCGCCGGAATCCTGCGCGGCCTGGTCGAACGCTGGGCGTCAGGCAGGGCAGAGCCGGTGAACGCGGAACAACTGAGCGAGCTGCTACACACCCTCGTGCCCGGCCTCATGCTCGTGACCGTCCTCACCGGCCACACCCCAGCCCTCGCCATCGGCTAGCCCGGCGGCGACCCTCCTAGCCGGAGAGGTCGTCGGACCGGTCCTCGGCGAGCCGGGCCCATTGCGCTGTGGGCCGCCCGTCGGTCCGGAACTGCTCGACGGTGGTGGCGTACGGCTGCGGCCAGCCGGCGGGCGAGTCCTCCCAGGTCTCCTGCCGGCCGTAGACGGTGCGATCGAGCAGGTGGTAGCTGGTGGCGCCGGCCTCGACGCCGCGGCTGGTCGTCCAATAGGTCTCGGACACCCGATCGTCGTCGCGCAGATACGGCTGTGCAGATAGGACAGCTCGCGCGCGTGCCCGGTGAAGAAGGTGCGCAGGCGCATCGCCGGCCCTCGGAAGGTGTGACCGGCCGGACGACCGAAACTCATCGGGGCGGACCACCGAGGGGCAGGTGAGCGGCCCAAAGGATTCCGGAACGAACGGCGAACCCCAGTATGCTGCCCTGGTGACGGCGATCATGAGTGCGGGGGTAACCGAAGCCGGCGAGGGGATCGACGGCATTCGCTGGAACATCCTCGGCCAGACCTACGTGCCCAAGCAGTACTCGGAGAGCTCGTTGTCCTGGCACGCGACCATGCCGCCGGGCACCTTCGTGCCGCCGCACATCCATCCCACCCAGGACGAGTTCATCTACATGCTGCAGGGGCGCCTCGACCTGGTGGTCGACGGCAAGGACGGGGTGGCCAACCCTGGTGACACGGTGCGGCTGCCCCGAGGCATTTCGCACGGTCTGTACAACCGCGGCGATCACGACGTGAAGTGCTTTTTCTGGGTGAGCCCCGCGCGGCGGCTGTATGACCTGTTCTGGGCGCTGCACAACCTCGGCCCGAATGCCAGCCCCGCCGAGGTGGTGGCGGTCGCGGCCAAGCACGAGGTGGACTTCTTGCCACCACCCGAGGACGGCGAGTGAGCCCAGGGGGCGAACGTGAAGGTGATTGTGGTCGGAGCCGGTGTCGGTGGTCTGGCCACCGCGCTGATGCTGCAGCGACGCGGGATTCGTGCCGAGGTCTACGAACAGTCCGCGACCGTGCGCGAGCTCGGGGTCGGCATCAATACCCTGCCCCCGTCGATCGGAGAGTTGACCGAGCTGGGTCTGCTGCCGGAGCTGGACAAGATTGCTATCCGCACTCGGAAGTTGATCTACTACAACCGGCTCGGTCAGCAGGTGTGGGATGAGCTGCGTGGGATGGACGCCGGCCACCGTTCTCCGCAATTCTCGATTCACCGGGGGCGCTTGCAAAAGGCGCTCTACGATGCCGTCCTGGATCGTCTCGGCCCGAATGCGGTGCGCACCGGCTTGAGCTTGGCCGGTTTTCTCCAGGATGAAGGCGGCGTCACCGTCCATTTCACCGACTCGGTGAAGGGCGATGCCGGGCTTACCGTGCGCGGCGACGTGCTCATCTGCGCGGACGGCATTCACTCGGTGGCGCGTCGCCAGTTCTACCCGGACGAAGGCGCACCGAAATGGAATGGCGTGCTGATTTGGCGTGGTGCCACGGAGTGGCCGATGTGGCAGGACGGCCGCACGATGGCGATCGGCGGTGGGATGGGCGCGAAGTTCGTGCTCTACCCGATCGCCGAGGGCAATGACGGACGACAACTGATGAACTGGGCCGTCTGTATCAAAATGGCCGACGGAGCACTCACGCCGCCGCCGAAGGAGAGCTGGTCGCGTCGAGCGCCGCATTCCCTGGTGCTGCCCTACGCCAAGCGCTTTGCCATTCCGGGCTGCGATATTCACAGTTTGGTCGAGTCCACCCCGGAGGCCTTCGAGTATCCGATGTGCGATCGGGATCCGCTGCCACGCTGGACGTTCGGGCGGGTGACGCTGCTGGGTGACGCGGCGCATCCGATGTATCCGGTCGGCTCCAACGGTGCGTCCCAGGCAATTCTGGATGCTCGGATGCTCGCGGACGCCTTGGCTCACGCCGAGCACCCGGGAGAGGCGCTCTGGGCCTACGAGCAGGACCGGCTGCCCAAGACCGCCGAGGTCGTGCGGCTCAACCGCAAGGGTGGGCCGGAGCGGGTTATCGACGAGGTCGAGAAGCTGGCGCCCGGTGGCTTCTCCAGCATCGACGCGGTGCTCAGCCGAACCGAGCGCCAGGCGATCGTGCGTGGCTACGCCGGAACGGCCGGGTTTGCCACCGAGGCAAGGCGCTTCGCCGAACGCGCGGCCAGGAGTTCAACGGCCAGCCAATAGCCCGGTCACGACGCCGGGACCTGCGGCAGGGCTGTTTCGGCTGGCCGCCCTCGGGGTGGCCCCGCGGTGCCCGCGTCGAGCCTGCGGCGCAGTACCAGGACCCACCAGAGGAAGCCGATTGCCAGGACGATAGCGACGGTGATGGCGTTCTGCCGGTTCTGTTCGGGCAGGGTGAGCGCCGCGATGACGGCGATGCACCAGGCCAGGCCGAGAATGACAACGGGGTTGAGCCAGCGGCCGAGGTCGAACACTCCGTCCTGGGCCGGCGGGATGGTCTTGCGACGCTCGGCGATCGCCGTGGCGACCAGGGTCAGGCCATAGGTCAGGTAGTAGGTCAGGCCGACCATGGCGTAGATCTGGCCGACCAGGCCCTCGTTGAGCAGGTTCAGTCCGATCGCCACCACGGTCACGAAGATGATCGCCGAGATGGGGGCCTTGCTCCGAACGCCGACCCTTTGCAGCCCTTTTGAGGCCGGGAGCATGTTGTCGCGGGAGAGCGCGAAGGTCATCCGGGTGGCGACCGCCATGTTGGCGATGAGGCAGGCGAAGATCGACGCGAACGCTACGACGATCATGAGTGCTCGGGAGAACGGGCCGAGATGCACCGAAATCAGGTGCAGCACGGGGTTCTCCGGGCCGGTCAGGAAGGTCTCGGGGCTCGACGGCAGTGACATCCCGAGCAGGGCGAAGATGACGAAGCCGATGATTCCGGAGACGAGCACGGCGCGGAACATCGCCCGGGGCGCGGCCTTGCGCGGATTGATGGTCTCCTCGGCAAGGTCGGCCGCCCCTTCCCAGCCGAGCAGCACGTAGACCGGGAGCAGCGCGGCGAGGGCGATGCCGGTGAGGGTGATGGGTTCGCCACTGAGCGGCTTGGTGTCGGTGAGGATCTTCAGGCCTTCGGTGTGGCCGAAGAAGGTCAGCAGGCCGGCGATCAGCACGATGCCGAGGATGACCGTGCCGATGAGCTCGATCGACGCGCCGACGTTGTTGATCCGGGTCGCCAGCCGCACCCCGATGATGTTGAGGATCGCGACGATGACCGTGCAGCCGATCGACAGCAGCTGGACCTGCCGGGGCGTCGGGTCGGCCCAGATCTCCGGGGCGAAGACGGTGCCGATCGCGGCCGCGGTTCCGGCGGTTCCGGCCAGGAAGGAGATGAGCGCGATCCAGCCGGTGAACCAGCCGAACGTCGGGCCGACCAGCCGGCTGGACCACTGGTAGGCGTAGCCGGTGATCGGGATCCGGCCGGCCAGGTGCGCGTACACGGCGACCAGGGTGAGGACCAACAGCAGTACCGGGAGCCAGAGGAAGACCGCGGCGCCGCCAACGGCATCGAACGGGTCGGCGAACAGAGTCACGATGCCGGTATTGATCGAGACCATGGAGAAGGCCAGCGCGAAAGCCGTGAACGGGCTCATCGTGCGGCTGAGCTGCTGGCCGTAGCCCAGTGCGGCGAGATCGTCGGAGTCCGACCGAGTGGGCGCGTTCGCCGGAGTAGTCATGACGCTGCCATCCCGTGCTCGGACTCGACCTCGCCCAGGACCTGGTCGAGCACGTCCAGCGCCCGGGCGAGCAGCTCGCGGCTGATGTCCAGCGGTGGCTTGATCTTGATCAGGCTGCCCAGGTTGGCGTAGCGGCTCTCGCCGAGGATCACGCCGCGCTCCTGCGCCTTCCGGAACACCTGGTGCGCCTCGACGGTGGCCGGCTCCTTGGTGATCCGATCCCGGACAAGCTCGATCGACACCATCAGACCGGGGGAGCGGACCTCGCCGATGAGCGGGTGGCGCCGCTGCATCTCCAGCAGCCGCTCGCTGGCGTAGGCGCCGTGCTCCTCGGCCGTGGCGCAGAGGTTGTCGTCGATCACCGCCTTGACCGCGGCCAGGCCGGCGGCGATGGAGATCGGGAACTGGCCGAAGGTGAGCTGATCGTCGCCGGCCAGGAACTTCGCGTACCGCTGCTTGGCCAGCACGCCGGCGAGCGGGAAGCCGCCGCCGACGCCCTTGCCGAAGACCAGCACGTCGGGCTCGATGCCGTAGTACTCGCTGGCCCACATCCGGCCGGTGCGGCCGAGACCGGTCTGCACCTCGTCGATGATCAGCATGATGCCGAACTCGTCGCAGATCGAGCGGATCTCCTCGTGCCAGCGGGCGCTGAACGCGTTGTGGCCGCCGTTGCCCTGGATCGGCTCGTAGATCAGCGCCGCGACCGGGCCATCCACGCCCTTGACCAGCATGTCCCGGATCACCGCGAGGGTGGTCTCAGTGTCCTGCTCCGGCGTCAGCCCGAGTCGGGGGCGGTAGCGGTCCGGGCGGGGAAGCCGCAGGAACCGGGGTTGCATCGACCCGAACACGTTGCCCGGGTGGGGCCAGCTCGCCGCCATCGTGGTGATCGAGCGGCCGTGGTAGCCGTCGTGCAGCACCGCGATGTGCGTGGCGTCCGGGCGGTTGCGCATCGCGAGCTTGAGCGCCATCTCCACGGCCATCGACCCGTGCAGGGTGAAACCGACCCGGTCGAGGCTTTCCGGTGCAATCCGCACCATCAGCGCGGCGAGCTCGAGCAGCGCCGGGGTGTGGAAGGTCGGGCGGGCGTGGGTGATCTGCCGGGTCTGCTCGATCGCCGCCTCGATCACCCGGGGGTCGTTGGCGCCGAGGTTGTTCGACCAGGCCTGGGCGGTGCAGTCGATGTACTCCTTGCCCGTGTCGTCCCAGACGAGGGAGCCCTGCGCCTTCACCAGCGTCAGCTTGCCGGGGTCCCCACCGGGAGGCTCATGCAGCAGGGCCTCTCGACCGGCGGCATAGAGGTCAGCGGACCTGGTTAGCGTTTTTGTCACGAATCCTCCGCAATACGATCTGGGTCGGAAGCTCGCAGCGGAGCGTATGGACGCTTCCCCTTTCTTGAGAAAGACCTAATTGCGTATAGTCCATAGATGCCGTCTATGAATGTGGAGTTGCGGCACCTGCGAGCGTTCG
>Ga0137413_10000374_pt1 | contig 14401 bp, 13 predicted proteins | sample CZODoug2_1_16fun_FD_108280 | JGI IMG/M metagenome (GOLD analysis project Ga0137413, IMG submission 108280) | Vadose zone soil fungal communities from Angelo Coast Range Reserve, California, USA - CZODoug2_1_16fungal (Illumina Assembly) | ecosystem: Environmental > Terrestrial > Soil > Vadose... | reverse complement strand
GCCTCCACCAAGATGGCGTGCAGATCACTGCGGTGGATCACCACGTACGGCGCGCCGTACCGATCGGCCGCCTCGGTGAGGTCCAGGTGGCTGAGCTCGCGGCCGTCCACCGCGTCCCGCATGACCAGCCGGCGGGGCAATACGCCCCGGTCCACCACCTCGTCGAGCAGGCCCCAGCCGCGCAGGATCCGGGTGGCGTTCGGTGCCATCTGCAGGCCCGCGCCCACCTCGCCGAAGGTCTCCGCCTGCTCCAGCACCCGGACCCGCCGACCGGCCCTGGCCAACCCGAGCGCCGACCCGAGGCCGCCGATCCCGCCACCCACCACCACCACGTCGGCCATGCCCGCCGAGCCCGCCGAGGCGGCAGTCATGCCGGCACCACCGCGACCGCGCGGGCGACGTTCTCCAGCCGACCGATGCCCTCGATCTCGGTGATCAGCACCGACCCGTCGGCCAGGTACCGGGGCGGTTTGCGGGCGTGCCCGACCCCGCCCGGGGTGCCGGTGGCAATCACGTCCCCGGGGTTCAGCGTGATGATCGAGGAGATGTATTGCACCAGCGCAACCGGGTCGAACACCAGGTCGCCGGTGTTCGCGGACTGAACGATCTGCCCGTCCACCTCGGCGCGCAGCTCCAGCTTGGGCCGGGTTCCGCCGGGCAGCTCGTCCGGGGTGAGAAGTACCGGCCCGAACGGGGTGCTGGCCTCGAACGTCTTGCCCTGCAGCCACTGCAGCGTGCGGTACTGCCAGTCGCGCATGGTCACGTCGTTGAGTACCGCGAATCCCGCGATCGCCGCCTCTGCCTCCGCCGCGTTCGCCCGCCGGGCCGGCGCACCGATCACCACCGCCAGCTCCGCCTCCCAGTCGACCGCCGAGGACGCCGGGTCCAGCGCGATCGGGTCGGTCGGCCCGACCAGGGCCTCGGCGAACTTGGCGAACAGGGTGGGGTGCTCGGGCAGCTCCCGCCCCATCTCCAGGATGTGCGTGCGGTAGTTCAACCCGACGCAGAAGATCTTCCCGGGGCGGGGCACCACCGGCGCCAGGTGCGCCTCCGCGAACAGGTGGCGGGGCCCGGCGGCGTCGGCGGCGTAGTCGCGCCAGTCCTGCCGGGCCAGCAGCGCACCGACGTCCGGTTCATCCAGCTCGACGGCCGTGTCGCCGTCCACCCTGGCGGCGTGGGTGCCGCCGGGGGTACGCAGCGTCGCCAGCCTCACGCCTGCTCCCCCTCGATCTGGACCCGGTCGGCGTGCAGTCGCTCGAAGATCGGAGCGTCGCTGAACCGGAACAGGTCCAGCTCGGTCCGCGCGGTGAGCGTGAGCGGCACCCAGGACGGCACCGCCACCAGATCACCGCGCTCGACCGGCCACTCCCGCTCCCCCAGCCGAACCGCTCCGGCGCCGTCGAACACCTGCCACACCGCCGAGCCCACCTCGCGGCGGGTCGCCGTGCGGGTGCCGGCGCGCAGCCGGTGCATCTCCGCGCGCATGGTCGGCAGCACGTCCCCGCCGGTCGTCGGGTTGCTGAACCGCACCGCGGCGTGCCCGGGTTCCAGCACGCCGGGGAAACCGTCCGCCTCCAGCTCCAATTGGTCGGCCAGCGCGGCGTCGGTGTGTTCCCAGCGGTACGCGGCGATCGGCGAGCTGACCGCCGGCCCGGGCTGGGACACCGGGCGCAGCCCCGGGTGCGCCCACAGCCGCTCGGCCCGGGACCGCGCCGGCGTGGAGTGGTCGGACACCGAGTCCGGCCCGAGTTCGAAAAACGCCGAGCCGGTGGTGTGCACGAACGGGATGTCCAGCCCGTCCAGCCAGGCCATCGGGGTGTCGCTCTGGTTGTGGTGGCCGTGGAAGCACCAGCCCGGGGTGAGCAGGAAATCCCCCCGGCGCATGGCGACCGGGTCGCCGTCCACCACGGTCCACACCCCCTCGCCCTCCACCACGAAGCGGAAGGCGTGCTGGGTGTGCCGGTGGACCGGGGCGTCCTCGCGCGGGTTCAGATACTGGATCGCCGCCCACAGCGTCGGGGTCGCGTACGGCGCGCCGCCCAGCCCGGGGTTGGCCAACGCGATCGCCCGCCGCTCCCCGCCCCGCCCGACCGGTACCAACTTCCCGGACTCGCGGGCCAGCTCCAGCAGTCGCTGCCAGCGCCACACGTGCGCGGCGGCCGCCGGGCGGGGGCTGGTCGGCATCAGGTCACCGATTTCGGTCCACAGCGGAACCAGCAGCTCCCGCTCGAACCCCCGGTAGAGCTGTTCCAGCTCCGGCGAGGGCGTCGGGTGACCCGGCGCGTCGACGGCACGCACAGTGACGGGTGACGTGGTCATAGCCGCGACGCTACGGATATTCCGAACAGAGGGACTTACTATTCTGCGGTGAAGAACAAACCGGCGTACAGCATCGACTCGGTGGACCACGCGCTACGGCTGGCGGTGCTGCTGCGCCAGGAGGGCCCGCTGCGGGTCGCCGAGGTGGCCGAGCGGCTCGGGGTCGCCCGGTCCACCGCCCACCGGTTGCTGGCCATGCTGGTCTACCGGGATTTCGCCGAGCAGGACGCCGAGCGCCGCTACCTGTGCGGGCCGGTGATGCGCGGCGGGGCGGGCATTGAGCCGGTCGCCCAGCTCCGCGCGGTCGCATTGCCGCACCTGGAGGAGCTGGTCGGGCGCACCGGTGAGACGGCGAACCTGGTGATCCTGCTGGGCGACCAGGTGCGGTTCATCGCCACCGTGGAGTGTGACGCGGTGCTGCGGGTGGGCGACCGGTAAGCCGATCTGGTACCAGCGCACCTGGCCTCCGCCGGACGGAGGCGAATGGGCCACCGAGACGGCGCCGAGCTGGACGCGCTTTACAGCAGCCATCCCGAGGTCGAGCTGAATGCGCTTCGCCGGGGCCTGCGGCAGATCCGCCGGCAGGGCTTCGCGGTCAACAACCAGGCCACCGAGGCCGGTGTCACCGCCGTCGGGCGGGCGGTGTTCGGGCCGGGCGGCGTGCCCATCGGCGGGCTCTCGGTGGCCATGCCCACCGCGCGGTACCGGCGCGCCCGGCTGCCCGAGTGGGTCAGCGAGCTCGCCCGCACCTCCACCGGTATCGAGGCGGACCTGGTCACCATGGCCCAGGACTGGCCACCCCAGCTGGCCACCTCCCGGTGAGCCGGGCCGCGAATCGCCGTATACAGCGGGACGGGTCCGCCCTACCCTGCTCGCTGGCTGAGGAGGAACTATGGCGGACATCACAGCGGTGAATCCATGGCGGTGGCAGGACAATTTCGGCTTCGCCCAGGCCATCGAGGTCAGCGGCGGCCAGCGGGTGCTGTACTGCGCGGGCCAGGCGTCGGTCGACGGGGAAGGGAACCCGGTCCACGCGGGCGACATGGAAGGCCAGGTCACCCAGGCCATGGACAACCTGGAAACGGTGTTGACCCAGGCTGGCCTCGGGTTGGAGAACGTGGTCCGGCTGATCTACTACACCACCGACGTGGAGGCTCTGATCGGCGCCGTCGGTGTGGTTGCCGAGCGGCTGGGCAAGGCCGGGCGGGCGCCCGCCTCGACGCTGCTCGGGGTGCAGCGGCTGTTCCACCCCGACCTCTTGGTCGAGCTCGAGGCCACCGCCGTCGCCTGAGCCGCACGGCGGGCACAGGCCGGGTTAGGTGCGGCGGGCCCGGGCACGGCGTTTGCCCTCGTGCATCGCCTGCACCCGAGCCACCGGGATGGTCCGGCCCTCCTCGATCAGATCGGCGGGCAGCGCCTGCGGCCCAGGCATCCACTCGGCCCACGGGTCACCGTCGGCGAGTTGGGCAGCCGCGGTGCGCACGGTGAAGTCGGCCGGTGACACCTGCTCCAGCTGGTCCCAGGCCACCGGGAAGGACACCGGCACGCCCGGACGCACCCGGGGGCTGTACACCGCCACCACGGTCGCCCCGCCGGCCCTGGTCGAGTCCACGAACACCTTGCCGCCCCGGTCCTCCCGGATGAACGCGGTGGTGGCCAGCGCGGGATCCAGCCGCTCCGCCCTGGCGGCGATGGCCCGGGTGGCCCCGGCGAGCTCCTCCAGGGAAAACGCGGTATCCACCGGGACGAACACGTGCACGCCCTTCGCCCCGCTGGTCTTCACCACGCCCGAGAGCCCCAGGTCGGTCAGCACCTCCCGCACCAGCAGCGCGGCGCGCACCGCGAGCGGGAAGGCATCCGGCGACTCGGCCGGCGGGTCCAGGTCCAGCACCAGGTGGGTGGCCCGATCCCAGCGGTCGGCGCGGACCAGGGTGGGGTGGTACTCCACCGCCCGCTGGTTGGCGAACCAGAGCAGGGTGCGGCGGTCGTTGCCCAGCGCGTAGGTCACCTCGCGGTGCGAGCTCTCCGCCCACAGCGCCACCCGCTGGACCCATTCGGGGGTGTACCGGGGCAGGTTCTTCTGCATGAACGGCGCCTGGCCGCGCAGCACCCGGACCACCGACAGTGGCCGGTCGCGCAGCGCCGGGACGATCCGGTCGGCCACCGCGTCGAGGTAGTCGACCAGGTCGCGCTTGATCGCGTCCGCCCCATCGAACAGCGGCTGGTCCAGGTTGGTCAGCGGCACCCCGTCGCGCGTCTCATCGCCCACCGAGCCACCCTCCCGGGCCGCTCGGGGCCTGGCAAGGCCAAGGCGGGGTTCAGCCGTCCGGCGGCTCGAAGCGGAACCCGCGCCCGCGCAGCGTGGCGATCGTCGGCAAGGAGCCGAACTGATCGAAGTCGGCGAGTTTGCGGCGCAGCGCGGCGATGTGCACGTCCAGCGTCTTGGTCGAGCCGAACCAGTGTTCGTCCCAGACCTCGGCCATCAGGGTCTCCCGGCTGAGCGCCACACCCGGCTCGGCGGCCAGCCTGGCCAGCAGGTCGAACTCCCGGGGCCGCAGCGCCAGCTCCCGCTCCCCCACGGTGGCTCGCCGGGCGGCGGTATCCACCCGCAGGTCGCCGAGCGCGTGGGTGGTTGGCGGCGGCAGGTCGACCTGTCCGCCGGCCCCGCGCCGGAGGTGGGCGCGGATCCGGGCATGCAGTTCGGCGAGCCGGATCGGCTTGGTGAGGTAGTCGTCAGCGCCGGCCTCCAGCCCCACCACGACGTCCATCTCCTCGTCGCGCGCGGTCATCATCACCAGCACCGGCGCCGGCTGCCGGCCGCGCAGCTGGCGGCACACCTCGACGCCGTCCAGATCAGGCAGCCCGAGGTCGAGCAGGACCAGCTCGAACTCGGCCGCCTCGGACGCGCGCAACGCCCCCTGCCCGGTCCGCTGCCACACCACGTCGTGCCCGTGCGCCCGTAGACTGGCCTCGAGGTACCCACCGATGGTGGCGTCGTCCTCCACCACCATCAACCGCGCCATGCCCCCAGCCTAGACACGGTGATCCGAACGCGCCCCCGGGTCACCCGCGCGTGGCGGATTGGGCCGTGTGGGTCTCCGCCAGGTATCTGGCCGCGAGGTTGGCGGCCCAAGTCCTAACGGATGGTTATCAGCGGGATACCGCTACTCCAGCGAACCACCCCGGCCGCCCGCGCTCGGGCAGACTTGTTGACGTGCGCAGACGTATCGTGGGCTTGACCGTGCTCGCGGCGGTCCTGGCCATTGCGTTGTTCGGCGTTCCGCTGGCGAGCATGGTGGCCAGGTACCTGATCGACGACGAACGCGGTGAGCTCAAGCAGGTCGCCAACGTGGCGGCGTTGTCCTCCTCGATCGCGCTCGCCCGGGGCGAGCGACCGGGCACCCTGCCGGAAACCAAGCGGGACACCGTGCTCGGGCTCTACGACGGCACCGGCCACCGGATCTCCGGCAATGGCCCGCTCGTCGCGGACTCGCTGACCCAGGCCGCGCTGGCCGGCAAACCGGCCAGCAACGAGCGCGGCGCGGATTTTGCCCTCGCGCTGCCCATCTCCGCCGGCGGTGCGGGCGGCGGATCGGTTCTCGGCGCGGTCCGCGCGGCCACCCCCCGCGGCGAGGTATACCAGCGGGTCGGCGAAGCGTGGCTGGTCATGGCCGGGCTCGGGGTGATCGCCGTCCTGCTGGTCTGGCTGGTGGCCCACTCCCTGGCGGCCCGGTTGACCCGCCCGCTGGAGCAGCTGGCCGGCGCCGCGCAGGCGCTCGGCCACGGGGACTTCAGCGCGCGAGCCGCCCCCGCCGGCATTCCGGAGATCGACTCGGTCAGCAGAGCGCTGAACAGCACGGCGAGCCGGCTGGATGACCTGCTGGCCAGGGAGCGGGCCTTCTCCGCCGACGCGTCCCACCAGCTGCGCACCCCGCTGACCGGCCTGCGGCTCGGGCTCGAGGTCGCGCTGGACAGCCCCGGCCAGGACCTCCGAGCGGCGATCAACACCGCGATCGAGGACACCGAGCGCGTCCAGCGCACCATCGAGGACCTGCTCAAGCTGGCCAGGGACGCGGGCCGGACCACGGACCGGTGCCTGCTCGCTCCGATGCTCGTCGAGCTCGAGCGCACCTGGGTACCTCGGCTGGCCGCCGACGGCCGAGGGTTGCGCATCAGGAACACCGCCGGCGAGGTCACCGCCCGGGCATCCGAGGCGGCGATCCGGCAGGTCCTCACGGTGCTGCTGGACAACGCCACGTGTCACGGGGCCGGCGCCGTCACGGTGACCATCCGCGACGCCGGCGAGGCGCTGGCCATCGACGTGTCCGACCAGGGCATCGGCATCAACGCGCCGCCCGGGCAACTGTTCGTCCGCCGGGCACCCAGCGCCGCCGGACACGGCATCGGGCTCGCGCTGGCCCGCAGCCTGGCCGAGGCGGAGGGCGGCCGGCTGCGACTGAGTCGGCCGGCGCCGCCCACCTTCACCCTGCTCGTGCCGGCGGCGAGCACCGAACACGCCGAACCGATCGCCCAGGTGATCTAGTGTCTCGGTCTAGTGTCTCGGTCTAGTTCCCGCCGAGGACTCCGGTCGGAAGCGGCTTCACCCCGTTGTTGGTGCCCAGCACCGGTGGTGGGGTCTGGAAGCTGTACGGCGCGGTGGCGCGCAGGACGCCGTTGTTGCTGTCTTCCAGACTGACAATCGAGCGGGTCTGCACGGTGAACGCGGCCACGTCCGGCAAGTAGGGCAGCAGCGCGTTGGTCATCGGGTCGAGCCGCTGGGTGGCGGCGTGCAGCTCGGGCAACGCGATGCTCAGCTCGCCGGCGAACGGGCGCAGATCGGCCACCACCGGCCGGGCCGCGTGCAGGAACGGATCGGCGGCGTCCACCACCGCGTCCAGCTTGTCTGCCGTGCCACGCAGGTCCCGCAGCGCTGTGGGGAACCGGTCGGAGGCGTCCGCCAGGTTGTGCAGGATGGGGTCCAGCTGATCGGAGAGTCCGTGCACCGCGTCGGTGGAGCGCTTGAGCTCGGCGAGCAGACCGGGCAGCTCGGCCAGCGTCTGGTCCACCTGGGGTTGGTGGGTGCCGAAGCTGTGCAGGGTGGTCTGCAGCCCAGCCGCGAGGGTGCGCACCCGCTGGTCATCGCCGCCCACCGCCTGGGCGATCTGACCCAGCGCGGTGATCAGCCGCCGGATCAGTTCCTTACGCTGGGCCAGCTCGGCGGCCACCGGCCGCATGCGGTTGGCCACCGTGGTGGTCGCGTCCAACCCGGCGGGCAGGTCGGCCCGCGCGCTGGTCAGCGCCACGTCGGACTCGGCCAGCAGCGAGCTGAGCATGCGCTGGCCGTTGTCGTCGAGGTGATTCAGCACCTCGTCCACCTGGACCGGTCGCTCGCTGCTGGTGATCGGGAACTGGTACCCGGAGCTGACCATCGGGGCCGGCGGCGCACCAGGGGCGATGGTCACGTACATCTCGTTGAGCGGGCTCTTCGGCCGCAGCACCAGCGTGGCGTTCTGGTAGAGGTGATGGCCGGGCTCGAGGGACAGGGTGAGCCGGGCGTGGCCGTCCGGAGCCACCTCGGCGCCCGCGATGTCCCCGACGTTGACGCCGGCGATGCGCACCTCCTGGCCATTGCCGGGGCTGATGCCCGGCGTCGCCGCGAAGTCAGCGGTGACCACCAACCGGTCGCTCCACAGCGCCACCAGCCGCTGGTTGCCCAGGATGATCCCGCCGACCACCCCGGCGATGGCGATCAACGCGACCACTACCACGCTGTTCCTGGCCAGGCCCGGTTCGGTGCGGACCCGCTCGAAGACCCGCTTCATGTGCTCCCGCCGACTGCTCACCGGCAAGGTCCCGAGCTCGTGGGGGTCAGCATCGCGCGCATCTCCTGGAAACTCCTCACTGAGTCAACTAGCGGCACCTGTCCCGCCGGCGCCGTCAGCCAACCGAGCCGGGCCGCGCCGGGCGATCCGGAAAACGCTGCTCGGCGTCTGTTTTGCGCGGGTCTGGCGCCGGATCCGGGCCTGGGGTGGGTCGCGCGCACGCGCCGAGGGTCCGTGGCCTAACGTCCGTTTCGGAGCCTGCCTACCGGGGCCGGCAAGACCCGAGGACGGTGCGCTGGCGGTGATCACTGACTCGTCGGACGAGGCACTCGCCGCGTACCCGGTCGCCCGTACCAGGGACATCGGGCACGCCATCGAGGTGCTCGAGCGGATATTGCCCCGGATCCCCCTGCAGCTGCGGGTCGCCTCGGCCGGCGCGGCCTTCACCATGCACATGAACGCGTTGGACGTGGGCGCGGTGACCGCCAGCTACCTTCGTTTCGACACCGACATCCACGTGGTGAACAGCGAGACGTCGGCTTACCACGTGAACGTCCCGCTGCGGGGGTCCACGATCTGGCGGGCCCGGAAGTACGTGGTGCGGTCCACGCCGTCGGTGGCGGCGGTGCTCGGTCCGGGTACCGACGGAGAGCTGACCTGGAGCGGCGGCTGCGCACAGCTCTGCGTGATGCTGCCGCGGTCCAGCCTGGATCGGGAGCTCGAGCGCCACCTCGACCGGGAGATCGCCGAGCCGGTGGTCTTCGCACCGGCGATGTGCCTGGCCTCTCCGACGACGCGAGGTTGGTTGGACGCGCTGCGCCTGGTGCTGAACGAGGCGGACCGCGGCAACGGCCGCTCGCTACACCCGCTCACCACCCGGACGTTGGAAAACCTGCTGGTCGACACGCTGTTGCTGGCTCAGCCGCACAACTACACGGCGGAGCTGAACCAACCGACCAAGGCGGCCTCCCCGAGGGCGGTGCGCGAAGCGATGGAGCTGTTGGAAGCGCGACCCGAGCACACCTGGTCGGTGGGTGAGCTGGCGGCAAGCGTGCACGTCAGCGTGCGTGCCCTGCAGGACGCCTTCGCGCGGTCGGCGGGGATGTCCCCGATGCGCTATCTGCGGCAGGTGCGGCTGGCCAGGGTCCGCGCCGAGCTACTGGACGGCGTCCCGGGGTACACGACGGTGACCGAGGTCGCCGCCCGGTGGGGATTCGCCCACCACGGACACTTCGCCGCCGCGTACCGGGCCAAGTTCGGCGAGCCACCGGCCCGCACCCTGCGGCGCTGAGCGACCCCTGCTCATGCCGTCCGGGACCGTCGCAGCTGGCTGACCCCCCATACCGCGAAACCGATCAGTGAGAGCGCCGCCCCGGCGACGCTCACCCCGATCCACCCGCCGAGGGCCCACAGTGCGGACGCGGTGATCGAGCCGACCGCGCCGCCGACGAAGTTGCCGGTGACGTAGGCGGTGTTGATCCGGCTGCGCGCCTCGGCGGAGATGGCGAAGATCTGTGCCTGGTTCAGGATCCGCTGCGCCTGGGTGGCCGCGTCCAGCACCACGATCCCGGCCAGCAGCCAGGGCAGGGAGAACCGGCCCAGCCCGCACATCGCCCACGCCCCGGTGGCGAGCAGCCAGAACAAGCCGGTGGCACGGGTCGACCAGCCCCGGTCGTGCAGCCGGCCGGCACCCTGCGCGGCCAAGGAGCCGAACAGCCCGGCCAGGCTGAACAGCCCGATCGCCGCGGTGGAGCACCGGTATGGCGGCCCGCTGAGCAGGAAGGTCAGCCCGGTCCAGAAGATGGTGAAGGTGGCCATACAGATGACGCCGTAGACCATGGCGAGCCGAAGTACCGGCTCCCGCCGTACCAGCCGGGGCACCGAGCGCAGCAAGGCGCGGTAGGACCGGGACGACTTGGGCGGGGTGACCGGCATGGCCCGCCAGAGCAGCACGGACAGACCCAGCATCAGCGCCGCCGCACACAGGAAGACGACCCGCCAGCCAGCCGCGTGCGCGATGAATCCGCTGATGATCCGGGCCACCAGGATGCCGGTCAGCGCCCCGCTGACCACGATCCCCAGCACCTTCCCCCGGCTCCGCTCGTCGGCCAGGTCACCGGTGAGCGGGATCAGGATCTGCCCCGCCACGGTGGTCAGCCCGACCGCGAGCAACGCGCAGAGCAGCAGCACGATCCCCGGGGCGGCGGCGCAGCAAGCCAACGACAGCGCGGACAGCGCCATCATCAGCGGCACCATCCGGCGGCGGTTGCGCACGTCGCCGAGCGGCACGATGAACATGATCCCGAGCGCGTAGCCGACCTGGGTGGCGGTCACCATCAGCCCGGCCGTGCCCTGGCCGATGTGCAGGTCACCGGCGATGAGGTCGAGCAGCGGCTGGGCGTAGTACAGGTTGCCCACGGCCGCACCGCTGGCCACCGCGAACAGCAGCACCAACGTCCGGGAGATCCCCGGGGGTTCCGGCGGGCCGGCGGGGGCCGGGGCGACGCTTGCTGCCGCCCCGCTGCTGACCTCCGGCGCCGCGCCGGCGGCCAGTGGATCCACCATGTCCGCTCCCGGGCCGAGTCCAGCCTCAACTGTACGTACGTACAGTCTACTTGAATTGGCTCACCGACATCATGTCGGCGAAGGCGGCACGGGGCCATATGGAGCCGGTCTCACCCGTCCAGGGCGCGGCGGAGCACCGCGGCGAACTCCTCGGTGTGGCTCAGGAAGCCGCCGTGGTCACCGGGGAAGTGCAGCACTGACGTGCCCAGTAGCTCGGCGGTGGCCACCGAGGTGCGGTAGGTGAGCTGGTCCGGGCGGGAGCTGCCGGCGCCGATCACCACCCGGGTGGATGCGGCGCGCAGCGCGGCGCCGTCCGGCGCATAGCGGAGGCTGCTCACCACCATGTGGCCGAAGAAGTAGTCGTTGTTGGCCCGCATCTCCTCGATGGAAACCGGGGGTGGCACGTCCTCGCCCGGGCCGTCCGCCACGTCCCCATCAGCACCTGGCTCCAGGGGGCTGCCCAAGCCGGCGCCGGCCAGGAACTTGCCGAACGCCGCCTCCTGCCCTTCCTCCCGCCAGGTGCGGTGGAGCTCGCGTCCCCAGGCCAGCTGTTCCTCGGCGTCCGGCAGCACGTCGATCAGCGGCGGCTCGTGGGCGACCAGGGTGCGCACCAGCGCGGGGTATCGCTGCACCAGCGCGAGCCCGGTCATCGCTCCTCCACTGCTGCCGAACACGTCGACCGGGCCGCCGCCCACGGCCTCGATCAGCTGACGTACATCCTCGGCCCGGGTATCCGGGGTGTCGTCCCCCGCCGGGCCGGTCAACGTGCTGCGGGAGATCCCTCGGGGGTCATAGGTGAGCACGGTGCGGTCAGCGACGAACTGGTCGGCCAGCTCAATGAAAAACACACTGCCCATCGGGGCGCCGATGATCAGCAGTAGTGGGCCGGAGCCCCGGACCTCGTAATGCAGGCGCGCGCCGGGGACGTCCAGGGTGCGAGCCGTGGGGTTCGCGGGGGCAGAGCTGGGCATTTCGGTCATCCTCCATCGAGAGCGGGTTCGTGCGGGTAGACCCTGCGCCGGCCCGAGAAATCATCGGATCCGGCACAACGAATCGGACATTGCGTTCCCGCCGAGCCCGCCACGACCACCCGCCGACTCGGTGACCCACCTCCGGGCGAGCTGCTGGACCCGGCCGAGCGGTACAGCCTCGACGAGCTGCGCGCGACGCAGCTGCGCCGGCTGCGGTGGACGCTAAAGCACGCCTACGACAACGTGCCCTTCTATAAGCAGAGCTTCGACGCGGCCGGGGTGCACCCACAGGACTGCCGCGCGCTGGCCGACCTGGCCGCGTTTCCCACCACGAGCAAGGCCGACCTGCGGGACAACTACCCCTTCGGCCTGTTCGCGGTTCCCCGCCAACGCCCAGGGCGAGCTGCTGTTCACCTCGCTGACCAAGGAAGCCTTGCCGATCATCCGCTACCGCACCCGCGACCTCACCACGCTGCGCCCCGGCACCGCCCGCCCCGCCATGCGCGGATGGACAAGATCACCGGCCGGAGCGACGACATGATCATCCTGCGTGGGATGAACCTGTTCCCCACCCAGATCAAAGAGATCGTGCTGCGCACCGCCGGCCTGTCCGCACACTTCCAGCTCGTACTGCGAACCCAGGGCCGGCTGGACGCACTCGAGGTCCGGGCCGAGGCCCGGCCGGAGGTCTCGGTGGATCGGCGTGAGCTGGCCGCCGGCGAGCTGGTCCGAGCGGTCAAGGAGACGGTCGGGGTCACGGTGACCTGCTCGGTGGTCGATCCGGGCACCCTGGAGCGCTCGGTCGGCAAGCTCAACCGCCTGGTCGACCTTCGCTAGCCGTCCGGCCGCACTCGCTCGCCTCGTCATACCCCTTTCGCGTGACGCTCCTTAGTGTCACGATGGGTTCGCATACATGGCTCCTGTTCACACATGTGAACCTGGCACAACGTCGTCCGGAGGGCCCCGGTGTATACCCAGAACCTCAATCCGACCGGTTCGCTGACCATGTCAGCGCTGCTCGCCTCGCTCCCGTTGCTGGCCTTGCTGGTCACCCTCGGGGTCTTCAAATGGCGGGCTCATTGGGCCGGTGCCCTGGCCCTGTTGGTCTCCATCGGGATCGCCATGGCCGTCTTCCACATGCCGCTCGGCGAGACGCTGAACGCCGGTGTGTACGGGTCGGCGGTGAGCGTGCTGGCGATCCTGTGGATCACCTTCAACGCTATTTGGATCTACAACCTGACCGTCAAGAGCGGGCATTTCGCGGTGCTGCGCCGGGCGTTCGCGACGATCAGCGACGACCGGCGGATCCAGTCGATCGTGATCGCCTTCTCCTTCGGCGCGCTGCTGGAATCCCTGGCCGGGGGCGGCTCGCCGATCGCGATCTGCGCGGTGATGCTGATCGCGATCGGGTTCAGCCCGATCAAGGCGGCCACCGTCGCTCTGGTCGCGAACACCGCGCCGGTGGCCTTCGGCGGCCTGGGCAACCCGATCACCATCATCGGCCAGGTGACCGAGCTGCCGGCCGAGCAGTTCGGCGCGATGGCCGGGCGCCAGGTGGCGATCCTGGCTGTCTTCGTGCCATTCGTGCTGGTCGGGGTGGTGGACGGCTGGAAGGGCGTGCGTGAGGTGTGGCCGGCGGCGCTCACCTGCGGATTGTCCTTCGGGCTCGCCCAGTTCGCGTTCTCCAACTTCGTGAACTACAAGCTGTGCGACATCTTCGCCGCACTGGTGTCGGCGGTCGCGGTGATCCTGCTGAACAAGGTCTGGCAGCCCCGCCAGGAGCGGGTGTCCGCTCCCCCGGTGATCGCCGGAGGCTCGATCGAGGACCCCGCCTTCACCCGCCGGGTGGGCGCGCCGGGTGGCGACTCCCGCCGGGACGTGCTGCTGGCTTTCGGCCCGTACGCGGTGGTTGTGGTGCTGTTCTCGCTGGCCCAGCTACCCGCCATCAGCGCCGTACTGAACGCGCCGACCATCACCTTCAACTGGCCGGGGCTGCACGTGCTGTCCCAGGCCGGGTCCACCGTCTCGGTGGCCTACAAGCTGAACTGGCTGGCCGCCACCGGGACGCTGCTGTTCGTCTCCGGCGTGATCACCACGCTGATACTGGGCATCAAGCCGCTGCTCGCGATCAAGACCTACGGGGAGACGCTGCGCCAGTTCGGCTGGGCGATCCTGACCATCCTGCTGGTCTTCGCGGTGTCCTACGTGATGAACCTGTCCGGTCAGGTCTCCACCCTCGGCCTCTGGCTGGCCCAGACGGGTGCGTTCTTCGCCTTCCTTTCCCCGGTGGTCGGCTGGTTCGGGGTGGCGGTCACCGGCACCGATGCCGGCTCCAACGCGCTGTTCGCCAAGCTGCAGATGACCGCGGCCGACCAGCTGCACGCCAGCCCGATCCTGTTCGGCGCGGCGAACACCTCCGGCGGGGTGCTGGCCAAGATGATCTCGCCGCAGAACCTGGCGATCGGCACGGCGGCGGTCGGTGTGGTGGGTGCGGAAGGCATCCTGTTCCGCCGGGTGTTCGGCTGGAGCGTGATGTTCCTGCTGGCCATGTGCGTGCTGGTGTACCTGCAGTCGACCTCTGTGCTGGGCTGGATGGTGGTCGGCGGCTGAACCCGCGCGGCCCAGGCGGCCCAGGCGGCCCGAAAGCTACGCTGAGCCGGCGCCGGCGTGCGTCGGCGGCGTGGCGCGGTGAAGGGTGCGGCAGAGATGGGCATCGTCTCCAGG
>Ga0137413_10000372_pt1 | contig 14415 bp, 28 predicted proteins | sample CZODoug2_1_16fun_FD_108280 | JGI IMG/M metagenome (GOLD analysis project Ga0137413, IMG submission 108280) | Vadose zone soil fungal communities from Angelo Coast Range Reserve, California, USA - CZODoug2_1_16fungal (Illumina Assembly) | ecosystem: Environmental > Terrestrial > Soil > Vadose... | reverse complement strand
TCTGCATTGGGATCGGCCAGCATCAGTTTTTTGTCGATGCAAAAAACCGGCATGTCTGGGAGATAGTCCCACATGATGAAGTAGCCAAATTTGACATCTTCTAGCCCGCGTTCGCGCTGTTCCTCGACGGCATCCGGAGGCATCGCCATAGAACCTATGACACGTCCCAGCGAACCAACCGGTGTCAATTCTGCTGGATCGAGGCATCGTGTCTTCACGATGCGAGTTCCATTTGGCCATGCCCCATCGACTTGATCATCATCATATGCTACATTTTCACTGGTATGATTGAAACTCATGATGATCTCTCCAGTGCTAAATGTTGCTTCCTGACCCATTCCTTTGGTTCACGTTCACGAACCAATATCGTGAAGAGATACATCCACACAATACAACATGGAAAATTGATTATCTGTGCGATACCTTCACCAACCATGAACTGTACAAATAAATACGTCAGAAGCATGATCGACCAATAAATCTTGAATGGACTAGCGCGAAATATTATCGCCCGAAAATTTATTCGTTCGAACTTTTTCTTATCCTGCTCCAGATATGCTATGATGCTGATCAGAAAATTTGGAGTCGTCAGGCAAAAGATGATGGTCATATGCCCGAGGGTCGGCGGCACCTTATAGGTAAGATAACTCGATAAATTCCCGATCACGGTAATCCATATCGCAATCGAACCGATATAGATTCCAGTCCAATCGAGAATCCAGAGATAGATGCGCTGAGTTCTATCAACAATCCAGTTGTCAATTTTGTTGATCATCGGTATTCCCCAAGTATAGGAGGTGGTGGAAAGGGGTAACCACCACCTCCTATTCAGACTGGTCCAGATGAAGTTTGCCGTTCAAAAAGAACCCAGTCCAAAATTATGCCTTGGCGCGATATTCCTTGGAATTGCCCTCGATATCGCGGGATTGCAGGGCACCGGCATCGCGCAAAATCTTCAGGCGATTCCAAATCGTGGATTTTGCCATCTTGGTATTCTTGACGATATCCTCGATGCTTCTCCAACCTCCGGAAAGATAGGTCCGGATCTTGGCCGTGCTTGTGCTCACCTTGGTCTTCCGAACACCCTTGAAGGGTTGTACCTTCGTTTTGCTGATGATGGTTGAAGCACTGGCAACATAGCTCTTTTTCTTGGCGATGGTCTTTATCATCTTCGCAGTTTCCGTAATGGGGGTAAGACCATGCATAGTCACATCCATTGTTGGAAATAGTGAAAGAACCTTCGGCAAAGCTTCGATGTCGAAGGTGATATCTGCGGTTTGAACATTTCCCACCAGAGATGATTGATTGACAATGACTGTTTCATCAAACTCACGCATGAGCGGATAAAACATATCAAACGGAAACTCGATCATGGCTGTGAATTTCTGCATTTCTCTCTTTTCCAAATGAAAGGGGTACAGTGACTCACATTTATACCGAAACGGACCAAATGTAAAGCTGATTTTAGACAGTCTCGACGACAATTCGCTTTGCAAAGAACGTTGGGATGAATTCCGCCCGTACCTCATACTCCCCGACATATTCGGAGGGAGCCGTGATGCGAACCTTGGTCAGATGGTCCTTTCCATTCTTCCAATATGCATCACAAATCATTTCGGCAACATCATAGCCGCGAAGCAGCTTGCCCTTCCATGTCTTATCGGAATCGAGTGTAAAGGTCCGCCTACAAGGCTTGCTTTCGGCGTTGCCATTCACCTCTAGGCCATACCACGTGATCTTCGTCATTTCATTCATACTAAATAGTCCAAGGTAAGAGCACATAAACAAGGTGCCGAAAAACTAAAAGGGGGATGGCATGCCATCCCCCTCCTTCTTGCTACGGTATCTCTACCGTCCGGATCGGGGATAGGTTACATCCCCGGCAAGAATTCAGAGAATAGCATTTCTTTTCTAGGTCCACAAGCCTTGACGAATAGCAATAACCCGCATCAACATTTGCTGGTCCTCACCAGCATAGGCCGCTTCCAGATCATGAAGAGACTTAAGAATATTTTTTGATCGAATCTGATCCTCTTCAGTTTCATCCTTAAAATCAAAAATCCAATCATCTTCATTATCGGACTTTGCCCGACGTTCATCACAATACTTACTCCATCCCGACATATCATATGGATCGGGACGATGAGGGCGGATGTCCATCCACCATACGTACAATTTGATCAGTTCACGCGCATTCTTGGCTTGTTCTTCACTACGCTCATTTTCTGACAATGAGAGATCATCCAATGTTGATTCCCATTCGAGGTAGGCCAGCCCGCCCGAACGTGACCGGCCACCCTTTCCCAGCTTCACAGTTCCAGTATCATCCATCACATACTGCATCCATGCCTTCTCGACTTCGATGAAATCGACAATGGATTGCATGATGCCATGCAAAAGACGTTCTGAGAGATCGTGATAGGTCCCGGGTTTAAATCCGGTGGGAAGCACATGGGTTTGCCGGTGCCATCGGTTGCGAATGTAGTAGCGGATGTTCCGAACAGGTTCTGTGAAGGTTCCTGTGACCTTCTGGAGGGCATCCGGAAGGTTCTCGGTGAGCCAGAAGGCAACCGGCTTCTCAGCCTTGGTGCGTATCTTCCATTCCTCCCAGCCTTTCCATGTCTCAGCTTTTGGCTTCACAATGCCCAAGCGAGTGCGGATGGCGCGAAAGAAATCGTTTCCTGCATAATATCGCATAACACCTATCTATGTGAATTTTGACAAGAGTCAAGAAAAAGGGATGGTCTTTCGACCATCCCAGTCATGTTTTTCCCAAGTTCCGGAGGATTCGGGGTGACGCCCGAATCAATCTAGACCCTATCACATCAGAGGCGTTTGTCTAGCCTTTACTGCCTCAATTCGTTCATTAATTTTCCGGCGCATCTGGCTATAATAATTCTTCTTTTGACATCCTGATCGAAATTCTTTTGTAATGATTGGAAAATCCTGCTCGGTGCCGAAGATCAGCGTCCTGACTTTCGCATGTCTTCCCCTGAAAGGGATATAGACTGCTTTTTGACCAGTTAGCTTCTCGACAACGATTAGAATCTCCTCTATAATCTGCTTCTGTCCACTCATTGAACACTCACAGGGTTATCCAGCCTTGCCCGTATATTTACGGACGCTGATCCGACAGTCAAGATCGAGAAATTCACTGCATAACAGGTATACTAATAAACATACCTCATGATATAATCGGGTCCTCAGTGAGGTATGATCCGGTTACACCAAACTTCACGCCCCATTGAAGATCGGCATCTTCCTCAGCACCGGAAGTTCGGTCGAAGGTCCAGCCCCCCTTGAAGCCATTGGCTGTATTACACGTGATCAGAACATCCGATACATTCACCACCTCCATCAGCATTTTGAGGCCCCCAAGACTCCGGTACACAAGGTCACCGACCTTGAGATGTGAAAAATCAGCCATGCTTCTTTTCCTTCATTCGTTCCAATTTCAATTCTTCTTCGATGATCCTTATTCGTTCTTTAGCTCGAATTTTCTGATCATCCGTTATCTTCCGAATCGGATACAGATACGGCAACTCTTTGACGATGCGTTCTCCACACTTGATGGGTATCACACCATCAATAATATATGGAAATTCAGTGCAGTCACAGGGAAGGCCGCACCATGGACACAGTGATGTCGAGTTTTCAATCATCGAATTCCAACGCTGAGAACCTTGTGGACGATATCGAATGCCGCAACATTGCGTTCATCATCTTCATTGCCGAAATCGAATTTCGGAATAATGGCCACACTGGCCACCACCGGAAGCACTTCCACCAACACCTTTGGTTTCTTGGCCAATTTCGTGAAAACATAATCCAGCGTTTCATCGGTTACAATGGTGCTGGGTTCTGTCTTGAGGATCAAATCCTCCGGACATCCCTTGATGTTGGCGAAGGCTTTGGACAGGGCCTTGGAATTGTCCATGACCCATTGCATGTGCTTGGGGTTGAACAATAGCGCTTCACCGGCCTGACCAAGTGGAACATCATGTTTCTCGCACAAGGCAATCTCGATGGGATTCAGGGGTTGATCTGATGCTCGCTTGCGAAGCTGATTGTTGGATGTGGCCATGCCCTCTTGGGCCTCAAAACTTTCTGGTCGTTGACCCAACTTGATAGTGGCTGCCACCATCTTTGCCATGATGGTGGCATGAACCGGGGCCTTGACATTTTTGATCACCATCTTGAGCCATTTCTGGACATGATCGATGGCCGCGACGATTTCGAGACCCTTCAGTTCGATGGCCGGGGCCTTCTCCAGCCGCGACTTCGGCGAAGGAACTACGGTAGCAGTCTTGAAAAGGTCAAGTGTCTTGGACATCAGTCTCTCCAGTTTTTGAGACAGTATCCTAGCACACCTAAAAATAGAGTCAACACCGATCAGACAAAAAAAGAGGGGCCGGAAGGCCCCTCTTTTCCCCTCCCTAGCCTTCCCTGCTTATGAAGTTGCTTTCTGGCGCGAGACCTTCAGCTTTGCAAAAAAGTCCGAATCAGTGGCTGCCTTGCCAGTTGCTGTTGACTTCACTGCAACCGTTTCTTTTTGCGATGTCGCATCCTCCACATCAAATGGTGGATCTTCCTCGGTCTCTGTTACCTTGATCGTGGTGCGAGTAGCGGTCGCAAGCTTGCGTTCAGACTGGGCTGGACGTTCCACTTCTTCACGAACTTCACCAGTCTCGGTATCAATGCCAAGAACTTCATCGAGCCGCTTCTTCAAATCAGCATAGCTCTTGAACTTATCGGGAGCTACTTCAGCACGCAATGAGTACTGTTGATCAAAGATCGCAGCCATCTCATCAGCATCTGCTAATGATTTTGGATTATCGAAGGATGATGAATCATAATTACGGAAACCTTCAACTTTCTTGATGCGAAGTCGGAAATTTGCACCCACTTCAAAATCAAACACATCAACCGATTCCAGATCGGGTTCATCTTCCGGCGGAAAAAGCTTTTCCTTGATCTTGTCAAAAATCTTTTGACCATACTGATAGAGGAAAACCTTACCTTCATCTTCCGGCCGTCCCGGATGCTTGATGACATAGATATTCGAAATATAGGCAAGCTTGCGCTTCTGTCGGCTAACCTGCTTGCGCAGCACTAGATCTTCAGTCTTCCAAAGCTTGGAATTGTAGTCGGTGACCGGATCCTTTGCATTATTGAGGGTATTGAGATTATTTTCAATGTACCACATCTTATTCGATAGATTCTGGAAGCTGTGATACCACTTACGAACGAATGATTCTTCCTGATCATCAGTACCGGCAACAAACACACCGGGCAGGAAACGAATAATCGCCGAACCATTATCAGCCTTATCCGTCACTGGCATCCAGTAACGTTCATCCTTGTATTGCTGCTTGGAATCTAATGCTTCGGTCTGGGCGCGAAGCTTGGCGAGATTATCGGCCTTATTGGTACGCTTAAGTTTTGAAAAATCTGACAAAATATGCTCCTATGTTTTCTGTTTTGTTTCTATGATCGTATCATTATCTAGTACTCAATATATATGATATCTGATCGCTTATCTTTCAACACTATTGATCAGAATTTCTCGAAATTTCTCCAAATCATAATCCAGAAATGGAGAGTACTTCATGATTTTACGGATGGTCATTTCAAAAAGGGGATCATCCTCTTGGTCCCCCCAATAGGAAACACAATCGGTGATGTCTGAAATGATTGTTATGGTTTCGAGTGAAATCCGACCGCCGAGATATTCCCGCACCAGATAGGGATGCATCCCGGGACTGAAAATGAAGTTCTCATTGAACACCATTTTCAGATTTTCAATTTCCTTGGTGAACGTTCTGGTGAGAGTATCCTGACGGGCCTGCCAATTCAGGTATACATCCTGATCATTTACAATATCACGTATCCATACTTTATCATTCATCGAACAATGCGCTAGGATACGCTCAAATGGCGAGTGCAGTCGGGATAGCTTCTCAAACCAATATTTGTCCTTACGTCGCTCAAATGACTTTACAGTAATTCTGGTCCTGCCCCTGAGGAGGAAGAAATCATACTCCCACCTCGAAAAATGAAGCTTGAGCGCAACATAATCTTGATAGCATCGGTATGGATTCAAAATAAAAGGTCCGGAGGTTATCCGGACCTAATATAGTCAGTGATCAGAGTTTGTGCTAGTTATGCGCTCTCAGTTTGATCACTTGTATCGGGAGTATCCCCCAACGATGTTTTGGTCTGAGACTTCGCCATGCTTTGTTCATGTGCGGTCCATGACATATCACCCGCACCCGTAGCGTAGAGACCACGCTTACCAGCCATGGCACGCATCGTACCGGCAAAATTCGCAGCAGATGTCTGCACCGTGCCAGATAGCGTGGCACCATAGGTAGCTGCCTGCTTCTGGTTGTCGAAGTTGGCACCAAGATAGGTTACTTGCCAGCCGCGTTCCCGGAGCGCATTCAATCGAAACTTGATCTTTTGAGCACCTTCGCTGCCACGGTATTCCTGCGAAGCATTCTCCTCACCATCAGTGACAATAACAATGGAAACCTTGTCGTACTTGGTACCCCATGGTGCACCGCGTTCAGCAAGATCAAGCATCATACCAGTGGCATCATTGAGCGGGGTGCCACCACGAGGCATGGCATCATCATTGGTGACTTTCTTCCATGATTTTGGAGTGATACGATCTCGCAAAATCTTACTGGGTTCGTTGCTGTCAAAGGCAACAAGTGTGACTCCGGTATCGATGCCATCCGCAGCAAGCTTTTCGACATAGGCATTGATCGAATTGATTGCTTCGAGCCACATCGTTCCTTGCATCGAGCCGGAACGATCCAAAAGTATGAAATCATGTTGCAACGTCATATATTCTCCTCAGTTTCATTGAAATCCTGTGGATGCATTTTGGCATGTCGCAGGAGAGTTAACCACGAACTAGCATCCTTCATGCCAATTCGCAAACGGTTTAAATGCCATTCGGTTTCCCAAAGAAATGCAAACAATCCATATGGATCTACTTCGACCATAATATAATCCTCAAATTGGAAGTCGATTGCTCTTCGGTAGCAGATTCAGATCCTCTGCTTCCTGCTTGACTTTTTCTTTTATGGTTGTTGATTTTTTGACGTAATCGGCACCGACTGTAAGTTCTTTGCCATTTTGATCACACCAGATTTCGATGGCTTCCATGTAACCTATTCGTTTGGAGCGAACGATACCTTCAATCTGATTGGGGAAGTCGGCTATGATCGTAAGTATTTCTACGTTAGCCTGCATTGACTGTCTTTGACATAATCACCTCAAATAAAATAAAAATGGCGAGGTTTCCCCCGCCACTTTATATAGTGTTTGTGATCCTTAAGCGGAAGGGGCTGAGCCATCCACCGGAGGAGTATCGACCGGCGCAGTATTGGCGTCGGCTGGAGGTGTAACAACCGGTGGCGGAACAACAACCGGGGTTGTTGCCTTGGTCACTTCATCCGACAAAGCCTTGGTGATCGATTGAATGCTGGCCGTGGCCGCAGCAACCGCTGCTGAGTCATCGGCTGGTGCATTCGCAATGATCGCAAGTTCCGCTTCAATCGCCGCAACAGCGGCGGTCACGGTGGTGCCAAGAGCACCAATAGCTGCATTCAGGTCATCAACTGCTGACATTATTCTGTGTCCCCTAATTTGTATTAACGCAAGTCTGGCTTCGATTCTGTCCAGCCTATCTGCCAGTTTTGATAAAGCTGATTCAATGTCGAACCGTGGTTTCTTCTTTCGGAACATACACATGATCTCCTCCGGTTCTCTACGGGTATTTAGGATTCATGATCACGCAATAGCGTGATGTCATCAAAATTTAATGAAGGAACTTTGGAGCAGGCAATTGGGATCGAACCAACGACAACTAGTTTGGAAAACTAGGACTCTACCACTGAGCTATACCTGCTTAAATTTCGCGATATTTCATGATGATGCCATGCTGATCATCATACTCTTTCAACTTCACACAGAAATTGATTCGATTATGCATCGACAATGCATAATACGGAACCGAACATTTGCACGTCGGCCATTCACAACCGGCCTCATTGTTCATCCGCATTTCATCAGCATGACTCATGATCACTCCTATTGGCAAAGGTGAGAGGATTTGAACCTCTACTAACGGTTTTGGAGACCATTGTGCTACCGTTACACCACACCGATCAAAAAGTGGACTGAGGGACCAAAGCCCCCCTTCTGTTTCTAGGCCAGTCCATGGCCCAGTAGATCAGGCCGCGAGGGCGAGATCCACATTGTTGTCATTTGCGGCGACATTTATTTCCGTGCCGTAGTCGGCAAACCAGTTAACCTCCAGCGAACACTTCACTGTCAATCGATCCTGTTTCGCCCCCATCAAGAACAGCCCAACCCCCATAAGAGAGGCCTGACGTTCTTACCAACCCAGCTTGTCTACATCGACGGGTAAGCAATCGAGAAGACTCGTAGGCTGCTCATGGTGGAGGCGGGGAGTACTGCCCTCCCGTGTTGTACAGTTATCGAACGCTATCAACGATCAACATACTCAACATGGCGGAACCTCTCTTTTCATGTGTTCGATTCAGAATTTGCTCCGAACCCAGCACGCACTAAGCTTTCCCTATTCTACCATACGGCCGATGTGTAGCTAGTTGGTGAAGCTGAACGGCGCCTGTCGCCATATCAAGTAGCTCTATTTAGCGATTCATGTCCACAATGTCAACAGTATTGGGGAACATTATCGGCATCGCGAATATCAGGGCTCCAAAGCAGGCACAGATGACATGAATCCAAATCATGCCAATCTCAAAATCATTTTGTCAGTGATCTTGAGTGGAGCAAAAAATTCCTGAACCACCGCGATCACGTCATCAGGCTGGAATTGTAGGCACGAAAAGACATCGATATAGGCATCACCAGTCTTATCAACGAAATGTCCAGTGATGTTGGAGGTTTCGATCAGTTGTACAATCGAATATCCAGCTTTCTCAGGATCATGAGTAGCAAAATGTTCAATCATGGGTGGCCCAAAAGAAACCATCTCGATGCGCTTAACCAGCACAGTCAGAAAGTTTTTCAGGTTCTCTTTTGACTTGATCGATTCGATATCGCAGGACTGAATGTCCAGCAGAAGATGCCAACCCCAATATTCTGCCATCAAAAACTCCAGATTGAATGAGAGTTTTATTTAGGCGTTGTGATCAGAAATGAAAGGGGGTGCTGCATGGCCCTTCAACTTGGGGCTGGGGGTTGGGGAACATGCTGGAGAACCATGCAGCAATCAGGTTCTAGCCAATCTTCCAGAGACCGTCAAGCCTGCTTTTTGACTTTTCCGCTCTGGGATGGTCCCTTCTGTTTCGACCGAGGCAGAGGATATCCGGCTCTGGCAAGCGTTGCTCGCACATAGGACGATTCACAACCTAATTCTTTTGCTAACTGAATCGAAGTGATGCGATTGTTCTCTTCCTTTCGTCTCAGGAACAGATCAATCACATCACCTTTGGTTAGCCTTGGCTTCCACCGCGACATTCATACACCTACTAGGGGTTACCGCCTCCAATAATCACCGCAGCAATTACGGAAAATGACAGAGCCGTCAAGGCGATGTAGCCATATTTCATCGTTGTCTCTCGATTTGTCGCAACACATTACCGATAATTCCCAGTACATCGGATGGGGTAACGTTCCCATGCGCGGCGGTGATGATCGGATTGTTCAGGCACTGAACAGTGATATACTTCGGGTCCTGAGAGTAAGACTGTGCCGCTGCATCACATTGTTCCATGGTCGGATACCGCTGAACCCCGGCCATCTGCCCATCACTGGTGGCAAGAAGTAGATAGACACCAATCATACTCAGCATCACTAGTTTCCTCCATTTGACAAGTCGAAATTTTCGTGTTAATCTGAAGATTCTACTCTAAATTCAGATCCCGCAGATCAACACCCTTCGCATACCGATCACCATCATACTTGACATGAGCATAATGGGGGGAGAACGAAACAAGTATGCCACGTTCACCCCGGCCATTTACCAGTCCCGGGAAAAGAGGATTATAGACAACCCTCTCCCCCAAATCTTCCATCGTGGGATTGATCATGCCGCAATCTCCTCGGTGGTGGTGTCCTCCAGAGCCTTGCCCCGGAGGAAGTCCACGGCCTTCTGAGCAGCCGCTGCTGCCATGAAGATGGCTCGCTTGTCGTTCTTGAGCGCAATGAGCCACCCGCCAATATAGGCCGCGCTGTTATCGACGACCTTGTAGCCGAATTCGGCGGACATGAAGGCTGCACCCAATTCAGCAACCAGTTCTTCCATCGCGTAGGCTTCTCGGTCAAAGCGGGGCTTCAGATCACGATCCAGCCGGGACTTGGCACCGGTCCAATGAGTAAGTTCATGGAATGCGGTATGATAGAAGCCGGTTTCGTGATGGAATTCTTCCCATTTCGGCATCTTGATCTGATCGAGTGATGGGATGTACATCGGCTGGCCCTTGCCCTCCTTGAAGGAAGCTCCAGTGGACTTGATGAATGCATCTGCCAGTTCATTGCGCTGATCCTGATTCAGCCACCGCACCTCTCCCGGCTTGCCAGTCCTGCCATAGCGGATGGTATCTGACAGGTTCTCGCACTGATCGACGTTGAACACGGTGTATTCGCGCAGGATGGCATACCGCTGCTCATCTGCCGCGCCCTCGTTTTTGACCATGGGCTTGAAGAAATATAGGACATGACCCTTCTCGCCCTTACGGACATGGCCACCCGCGTCCTTGGCCTGCTTGTAGGTCAGGAAGCGCGGCGAGGAATAGTAGGCCATTGAGGTGAAGTACAAGAAAACGTTGATCCCACGATAGGGCTTGTTGGTCACAGCATTGCAGGGAAGGCCGAATTCGACGCGGGACCAATCCTTGACCCAAGGAACCGTGCCAGCCTCAAGATTTGCAATGATCTGGTCGGTGACGGTCTGGTAGGCATCGCGGAAAGCCATCGATATTCTCCATGGTGTGGCGTTTCGATGGAGGAATCATAAGACCTTTCCGGAATAGAGTCAACAAAAAAGAGTCAAGAATCTTCATTTTCTTCGATGCCCGGAATCAGCCATGCTGAGGATGATTCGATCTCCCAGAATATACTATTTTTTCCGGGAAGTAAACCCCTACAGGCAATAATAATTGGTTCCCATCCTGATATCATCTAGGGGATACCCGGCACCCTACATTACCCATCGTGGTCAAGAACGCGTCCAGCCGCCCCCTATTGCGTCCTATGCCCTCTTTAAAGTCAATGATCGGGACATCATTCCGGGGCCAAACCTTGGCCAAAATCATTCTTCATCCTCGGGAACGAATATAGGCCTTGACTCCAACCAATTCAAATTCATCATGTTGAAGTAGAATGAATGCCAATCCCGGTGGATCACCATCATTCTTGGGAATACTCACAAAGACAAGGTATCCCCAATCCTTTACCTCATCAATGATGGCAAAACATCCGCCCCATTTATGGGAAGGATGAATCTGAACGATGTCATATTTTTCAGGACGAATCATAATCAACGATGAAATTTCTTCGGTCATAAAGTTGTTACTTCTCAACCGTTTCAATTATCGGATATAGAAACACTTCAACCCGGATCGGAGACATGTCATCCGGTCGCCGTCCTCTTATTACTTTTACGACCCCACCATACTTTGGGAATATGGTTATGCCATGCACCCATTCGTCATTTTTGATCATGATTGATCAACTCCATTGGATAACTTTCGGGCGTGCCCCACCGATCTTCTCCGTATCGCAGGATCGAACCCCATCCAAAATAGTCCGATAAGCGTTCCATTTCGTGCTGCCGGAATAGAGTTTGGATGGCGCGTCTGCGTTTCATGCCTCAACCCATCAGTAACTTGTATGTACCATCTTTCCACCGATCCATGATGTCATCAGCTTCGGTCATGGACTTCACGATTATGACAGCAACCTGCTGATCATCTTCGAACAGAAAGACCTTGATCTTCTTGCCTTCCTCTCCGGTCGCTACCGACTCTCTAAGCGGCTTCGAATTCCCGTTGCTCATTTTTGATTGGTATCCTCTTCATTAATTCATCAATTGCAACTGCGGCATCCTCCAGAAGATCACAAATGCCATGCTGAATTTTTTCTTCCCGTGATGCATTGGGATTCGACCTTGGTCGGGAAATTTCAGCCATACCAACCAAAGCCTCGATTAGGTTTTCATATTCATTCAAATGACAAACTCCTATCTAGGCGTAAATGCTTCCGGGTTGACCGGGCTCATTGCTGTTCGTGCAAGCCAAATTATGATTGGTTGCATGAGGGCAGCGCTTGTTTCCACACCCCGGGCAAACTACCATATGACAAGCAATTTCATCCCGTTCGTTGATGCATCGATGACAACCACACTTCCCTTCTTTCAGAGACTGAAAGCATTTCTCTTGGGCCTTTTGCCAATCATCAACTCGTGTCATGTTCTTCTCTGCTTCTCGCAATGATAAAAGAACGGCATAAGCACCCCAACTTCTAAATGGTGGTGGGTTAGTCGTCATAATGCCCTCAATAGGATCGTCTTATCATTGATGCGCCCAGTGGGAATAATAGATTTAGTTTTGAGATTATCCAAAATCTTCCTCTTCCCTGACTTCAGGACTTCTCCCAAAATCTCATCTGGCTTTCTAAGCACTTTTGTACAAGAATTGTCAACATCGAAATCCTGCAATGTTGTGCCTTTCATGGAAAGTCCGGTGCGCGTTCGAGCCACATATCTGGTCAAATGTTTGTATTTGGTGTTATAGGTCCACAATTCCTGTGCTCCTATAATCTTCTCTGGAGGAATGCTGAGCAACTTCAGTTCACGATCTTCTCGCTGATACTTGATGCTCTTGACCTTCTTCTCAGGCTTGATAATCACTCTACGTTTCTTGCGCGGCCCCTTGGCAGCACTCTGACTATCACACCATCGCGTAGCATCATCAATCAACGTCGAAAAGAACATGATGATGGTTCTGATCTCAGTAGACTTGTATCCGCGATAGGCTTCCTTCAATTGCGGATCTGAATTTCGAATTTCGATTTCTTTCAATTGAGGACTAAAGAACTCAATAATGAGATCGATATGTCTACCCTTAATTTCATTAACACGGAAATATTCGTAGGGAGAGAAATCGACATCCTTACCTAGGAAAACAACGTCATCAAAAAAACCATTAATCTCGGTGATGTAGCGCGATGCATTTTCACGCATTCCCTTTGCAATGATTTCCTTTCGATTGACTTCTATATTTTCTGGTAAGGGGATTTCAGCGGCCTTCGATTTCATTTCGGGTAGAGATGTGGCGATTGGCCAAATCTTACCTTTCCGCTGTAAAAAATCTGGAATATCCATTTCATCCATGATCATGTTCTCCCATCATGACCAATCATAGTAACACACATCTTTCAAAATGTCAAGTGGATGATCGTTTCTTAAATCGAAGATAGGCGCACATCAGCTTTTTTTCTCGTACCCTTGCATCCTTTTCCCATGGAGAATCACGATAGGTTCGACCCTCATAGGTCTCTACAAAAATTTTCTTGCGCCACAGAGCATGCTTAGCCCTGTCATCTCTCCATATCTTCTTAAGCTTGCCGGTGACATACTGTTCAATATGAACGCATTCGTGTGCGATTGAACTAATCATTTTATGATAATTATTTTTAGAATTGACCACAACAATAAATTTTCGTGGATGATCCTGATAGGCCCAACATCGTCCAGAATCAATATCCATTTTTCTAACATAGATTGCAAGATCAAGTTTTTCAACCTGATCGGGAATCAGTCGATTAAGAAACCATTGAAATGCAAATTGGGCTTCGCCCGGTGATAAATGCATGGACCAATCCCTCAGTCAAAGAAAAAATGATCATAGCAACCTGCTATTTATCCCCCCGAGATAAGAAAAAATTTGATGGTATTCCTCTACCACGTATTGATGTTAGATTTATAATGACTCTTCTTGATGTCCTTCAATCGATCACGAAATCCATCGGTTGGTTTTTGGAGACCTACTCGAAATGAATCTCCTATGGCTGGGGAACCACACATCCATTCAAGGTTAGGATGATCCTTTTCATGAGCCTCTGCTTCAGCAATGCTTCCTGAAAATTCAGTAATCTTTCCAGACTTCCTGTTCCGGAAATTATAAATCGCCATCCTTTACCTCCGGATCGGGATCGAAATCTGATTCATTTTTCTTCTTGCGTGGCTTTGCAGTGTCATCAAACCAGTCTTTCTTCTCAACAATAGTCTTAAAGCCACCATGCTTTTTCATCAATTCAGAAATTGGAACACCTTTATTAGGATCATTTGGTAACCAATCACTCATTCCAAATCCTCCTTCTGTGGATCCAACGCCTTCTGTTTTTCTTTGC
>Ga0137413_10000371_pt1 | contig 14437 bp, 25 predicted proteins | sample CZODoug2_1_16fun_FD_108280 | JGI IMG/M metagenome (GOLD analysis project Ga0137413, IMG submission 108280) | Vadose zone soil fungal communities from Angelo Coast Range Reserve, California, USA - CZODoug2_1_16fungal (Illumina Assembly) | ecosystem: Environmental > Terrestrial > Soil > Vadose... | reverse complement strand
GGAGGACCAGAAGCTCCCTTTGAAGAACCAGTGAAGCACAGAAGACCATCGAGGATCATGTTAAACTCCCTTGAATTGAGAAGTGATCATCACAGGTGCCCAGCTATTGGGTGTAGTCTGCGTATCATCACGAGTTGCAACTGGGTTGGATACGTTCCAGGCACCATCGAAATAAAGGATGTGGGAATCCACTCCGTTATCATCAGCAGCCAGACCGGGACAGATCTGACTGTTGACGGTAGTGTATGTGACCGGAGTTCCTTTAGGAATGATCGACATCACACCACCTGGGCTTCGTTCGAGAGAATGGCGTCCACGGTACGGATGGGGATGCCACGGAAAATGATGATGGGCTTGCCGTTGAATTCCTCCAGGCGGAGCAGGACGTTGGTCTTGTTCATCGCTTGGAGATCGAGGTAGGTCCGGATGATACGGTTCGCGTAGATCACGGTGCGACCCATGTCGGCGCGGACCATCGGGGTGTCGGAGGTTTGGATGGTCGTTGCGGAGACGGGAGCGGTCGGGAGGCGGTAGAGAGCGCGAACGAGGAGGTTGATCAGGTTCGCTGCGGAGACGCCGGTTAGCTGAGTGACGTCAACGTTGGCGATCCGTGCCATGTAGCGCCAGTCGCGTTGGGCAAAGCCGATTTCCCACTTGAAGTGCTCGCGGTAGGCCTGATACGTATTTCCCAAGGAGTCGGTCACGGGCCACTCGCCCATGTCACGCTGCTGGAGGCCAGCGAGCTTGCCCTTGGGGAAGATCGCGTGGTTGGTATCGGTGCCCCAGGTCATCACCCAGATGGAGGTGTTGGTGTTGGAGGTGCCTTGGCCATCGAGGACGTTGTTCGCGGTGACGGAGTTGGCGACGGTTTTGGTCGAGTAGCGAGGGGCCCAACCGGTGAAGCGTTCCGGGTTGGCGAACTGGTTGCCGTAGACCAGGGTGGAGGCGACCTGTTGGGACATGCCCTCGAGGAAGGCGCGGGATTCGGAGAGACGGAACTCCGGGGTGTTGCCGTTGAGGTCCGCGATGTCCTTGTCGATCACGGAGTAGGTTTCGAGGTTACCGCAGGCTTCGACCAGCTGGGCGGTGGTGGATTTGGCGTTGGGCACGCCGGTGTTCAGCAGGCGCCAAGTGGCCTGGGGGATGCCGGTGCGGACGGTGGTTTTGTGACCGGTGGGGAGGTTGCCTTCGACGACCATCATGTCATCGAGGACTTCGTTCGTCTGGGAAAGGAGTTCAATGATGGCGGCGACTTTGTAGCCGTCGTCCATACGCTTTGCCCAATCGGCGTAGGTAAGTGCCGTTGTGCCAATGGTGACTTGTGCCATGTTAGTTCCTAATGGGGGTTGAACGGTTTCATTTTAGGGTATCCTCGGTTCCTCTGGGCTTTGCCGTTCAACCGCCATGCGGTGGACGTCGGGGATTGCTATTGGCCTCGGTTCGCGGCCAAATGGGGGTACATCGCTTCGGCGAGCGATGGGCGATCGGGGGCTCCGGGAGGCTTGTTGGCCTGAGGCGATTGGCCCCCAACCGGAACGGGTTTGCCCTCGATGTGGGACTTCGCAAGGATAGAGAGGCCCTCGAAGATGTCTGGGTTGGATCCGCCGCCGGTGATGTCCAGGGCGGTGCGGAATGATTTCGCTAGCGATGGGGGCATGGCATTGGTGATGGCTTCGTTTATGTCACGGCGGGTGGCTTCGGCTTTGGACCCAAAGCGCTCGTGGATGTCGGAGACCCATTCTTTCTGGGTGTCGGCCCATTGTTTGTACGGGGCTTCGGCGGAGGCGAGGAGGTTCTTGCCGTAGTAGTCGACGAGTTTGTTGGCTTGGTCCTGGCTTAATCCAAGGTCTTTGAACAGGGCGGTGACTTCCTTCGAACCTTCCTCAGAAAGGGTGTAGCCCTCGGGGAATTTGAACTCGTATTTCTCGGGAGCGGCTGCGGCTGGATCCGGCTTCGGCTTGTCTTCGCCTTCCGGCTTCTTATCCCCTTCGGGCTTGGGATCGCCCTCGACGGGCTTTTTGTCCTCAGGCTTCGGGGGGTCCTGGGTGAGGAACGATCCGCCTTCAGGTTTCTTCTCCGGCGTCGGCGTAGGGGTCGTATTCCCCAACGGCGCCGGGTTCTGGTCCTTCAGGGTCCCGTCCGAGGTCCGAGCTTCCGGTTGGTTCCCCTGAGGCGGATCGTTGGTTACGTTCGTGTCCGACATTTTCTGCGATCTCCTTATGCGTGGCTTCTTGGATCATTAGGATGTATTCGGTTGGGCAATGGGTGACGATGTCGAGGAAGAGTTGCTTGCCCACGGCTTGGCGCCCTAGGTTGTGTCCGGTGGCGTCTGGGGCTCCACGAACGAAGGGCTCGGAGAAGGTGTAGCAGGATTCCAACAGGGCATGGATCCATTGGCGGCCAAGGGATTCGGACATGATTCGGCGGGTGTAGGAGACCCTAGCGGCATCGGCCAGGTTTGCCTTCTTCTCTGCTCGCCGGACGTCTTTGCGATTCGAGGCATCCATTACTCCAGGGTCCAGGTTTTGCCGACTAGGCGAGCCTCAGGATGGGCACGGAGGAACTCGACAGTCCAGGCTTCGAGTTGGGCCGGGTCGGCGCCGAATGGGGCGTGGATGTCAATGCGGCGGGTGGACTTACGCCCGCGGTCGTCCACGGCGGAGAGGATGTATGTGGCGTGGTGTTGCTGGAGGGTCATCCTGCGAGCATCTTTTGTACGAGGTTCTGGCCTCCGCCGACGTCGATGTTGGAAGCGTTGGCGCCGGCTTTGGATAGGGCTTCGATCTGTTGGGCCTGAGCGGCTTGCTGTTGCTGCTGGGCGCGTTGCTGTCGGATCGCGGTGAGTTGGGCTGGGGAGCGGATGATGCGCGGATCGGTGTCGAGGAGCCGAGCGTAGATGTCCAGGCCCATGTCGAAGTCGACGTTGTCGGTCACGGCTGGGTCGATGCCAGCGAGGGTCGAGGCGGTTTGGAAAATGCGTTCGATGGAGCCGGCTTGGGCCGCTTGCTGGGAGACTTGGAGGATGGAGAAGAATTCAATGTCGATGTTTTGCCCGGCGATTTCTGGGGGCGGGGCCGGGAGGATCCGGGCACGGGACATGATGCCCCAGACGCGTTCGATCGCGGGCTGGAGGACTTCGAACCGGAGGCGATCGAGGACGGGCCCGAGCATGACCATGGATTCGGACTTGCGCATGTCCCATTCGACCGCGGTTATGTTGGATCGGGTTTCGAATTGGGAGGCGACTTGGAAGAGGTTGTTGTAGAAGGTGTCTTTGACTCGGGCTTGGACTTCTTTGATGTCTTCGGCGATGGCGGAGATGTCGGGCTTCCACGAGCCGTAGGCGGGTTTCATTCCGTCGTTGCCGGTGGTCATCATGCCTTGGAGGAAGGTCATGCCACCGGGCAGGAGGGAGGCGGGTTGGTTTTTCAATTGGGCGTCGGCGATGAGGGGCGGGTTGATGCCTTTGTCGATGCCTTGCGCCTTGCGGCGGGTTTCTTGTTGGAGTTGTTTGATATCAGGGAGGGCGTCCATGCCTGGGGAGCGGCCGTAAGGGTCGTTGGCGACTAGGTCCCATCGGCCGACGATGTGGGCGCGTTCGTTGAAGCCGCGTTTGCGAAGGAAGCCTTTGGAGATTGTGCCGCCCTGGGGGGTGGTGGTGCCACCCCATTCCCAGAAGGTCTCGCGGTATTTGAAATGGGCGGGGATGCCGTATTTCTCGGGATCCGTGTTGGGTTCGATCGCGTGGGCGATGATGACTTCGCGAGTGAGGTAGGCGCCCGAGGCGTTGTCGTAGGCGGTTTGGATCATCGAGGAGCAGTTTTCCCAACCGAACTCGTCGACGGTTTGGGAGATGGTGTAGGTGAATTCCCTATAGAAGATGACTGGGCGGTACTTGCCATCGATGTCGACGTAGTATTCGCCGAAGCAAGGGTTGATGCAGGTGATGACGTTGTCGAAGTCTTCGTAGATCAGCAGGGCGGCGGTGCCGAAGACCACGAGGTCGAAGAGGAACACGGCCATGGAGGTGTAGAAGCCGGAGGCCGCGAGGACGGCGTAGGTGAGTTCTTCACATTGCTTGAGCCAGATCGGGATCGGGCCGGATTGGGTCGAGTCGATCCGACCGTATTTGTACTTGATCCACGGGCGGGTTGGGGGGCACACACCGGAGAAGATACCTGCGGCGAGGTTGCGTGCCGCGAGGGTGCCGGTGGAGTCGAGTATATGCTGGTTGATTGGGGATCCGCGAGATTGCTGGTTCTGGGTTATGAGCCATTTGTAGCGCCTGGGGAGGATGAAGTCGGCCAACTCCCGGGCGTGGGTCCACCAAGAGTAGCGGTTGGAACGAAGGCCCAGGAGCCGCCCTTGTTGGAACGCACGCAGCTTCATATCCGACGCGGTTGCAGTGTCGGTGTTGCGGGCGAATTGGCGGTGGTCGACCAAGGCGTTCATCTGACAACCCTCAGCTTCTTGGCGCCTTTAGGCATTTTGCCAGTTTGCAAAGGGGTGCCTGTGGGGACTGGGGCCGAGAGCGATCCGGATTGGTGCAGATCCGCAGCGGCCATTAGGTAATGCGCTGGGGACACACCGCCCATTTGCTCGCCAACGGGGGCCGAGGGCATTTGGTCCGGGGGGAGCATTGGGGCCTGTGGCATCATTGGCCTACCAGTTGCTTGCCGGCCCCGGCGTTGTCATTCCCGGGCACTGCGGAGGAGTTCAGGTAGGATGGGGTGGCCGGTTTCTTGCTGGGTTTCTGCCCTTGGGGGGCCTGGGCAAACACCGGTGGCGGGGGCGGTGCGGATGGCATCGCGGGCAGGGCGGGTTGGGCAGGACCGGATAGCATGGTCATTATGCGGCCTCCATGAATTTTGGATCGAAGGGGTCGTATTCCGAGACGTGAAGAATGGGCTGGGGCCCTTCCCCACCGGCAGCGACATGGGGCATCAAGGGCCCGCCGAAGGTGAGCCAAAGCGCATCGAGGGAATCCAGATCGAGGTTCGGGTTGTCTTCGAGGAGTTCCTCTTTGGAAACCAGTTGGATCTCATCTCGGGAGTTGAAGGTATAGCGGATGGAAAGCATCGCGGTGCGCAGGTCGGAATCGTTCGGAAGGGCCCCGCCCGGGAGCCATGCGCGGCAGGCGCCGGCCATTGCGGCACGCATGTTGGCGTATTTTTCCCCGGAGGTGTTGCTCTGGGTGGAGGTGATGGAATCCTTCGCGCCGAATTGGATTTCCCAAACGTACATAGACTTAGCGCGGCAGTTGTCGACGACGCCGCCGCCGACGCCACCACCGTCGATGAAGATCCCATCCGAATGGAGCCGGAGCGAGTGGTCGAAGACATTGTTGGCTAGCTCGACGGTGGAGATGCCATTGTAGATCGAGCGACGAATGGACCTGGCATCGCGGCCCTTGCGGGGGTAGATCACGGAGTTGTTCCGCCCATAGCGGGCCACGTCGACCCCGAGGGCGAGTGGAGTCGAGGAGTCCACATGAACCTGCCGTTCGTCGGACATGGCGGCATCGATCTCGGAGGCGGAGAAGAACTCCATCAAGCCTTGGCGGGGGAACTGGCCCAGGATACGGATCCGGACGTAGTCGTTGTCCAGGCCGCCGTAGGATTTGATCAGGGCATCCAGACGCTTCTTATTAGTGATCGGCACCTCTCGGGAATCAATCTGATTCGTGTGCCAGAACGAAGCGAACTGACCGCCTTCAAAGCACTCCCGGAACCGGCCGAAGTTCCGTGTGGGGTTGCCAAAGGCGAGCCAGATCAACTGCGTGTCCGCGTCGGAAAATGCCCCTTCGGTGGTCTCCCAGATTATGTCTTCGATCTCCGACGCCTCGTCGAAGACGACGATCAGCCGGTTGCCCTTGTTGTGGAGCCCCGCGAAGGCCTGGGGGTTGGTCTTCGACCAAGGGATCATATCGATCCGCCAAGTGCGCTCGCGGGTGGGATCGCGGGAGAGGAGGGAGGTGGCCTTGAGTTCGAAGAACTGACGGATATCTGGCGCGAGGAGGTTGAACCACTTTCCTAGCTCAGCCCAGGTCTTGGTCTTCAGCTGGGTTTCGGTGTTCGCGGTGACCACCCCTCGGCAATCGGGGAAGGTGGTGAAGGCCCAGAGTACAAGCTGCGCCACGGTGGTGGACTTCGCGATGCCGTGGCCCGAAGCGGTGGCTTCGCAGATGGCCTCCTCTGGGGTGAGGAGCCCGAGGCGGACCCGTTCCATCAGTGCGATGGCCCAAGGCATCGGGCCGGAGAAGGCCTCTAGCGGGCCGGGTTGGCCCCAAGGGAACGCCCCCATGACCCAGGCGTAGGGGTCATCGCGGACAGAGGTGAGCCATTTAACTAGCTCTGGATGCATCCCCCCGGCCTTCCCCTAGCCAATGGCATGTAAGACTCAACCCGAAGGAAAGAGAGAACGGCGCCAATGGCCCCATGCCAGAAACCCTGTCAGCCATTCTCTCCCCCATCATCCCCCGAAGGCCCCGAAGGGACCAGCCGGGCCAACGGAGGTGATTCGGTCCGCACCGGCTCTGGGAGGGTGCGGTAGTTTGCCTTCGCGTCGATCACGTTGGACCGGCCCGTGCTGCGCCCGTATTGTTCCATGATCGCAGCGAAGTCGAAGATCTCGTTCTTCTGGGTGGTCTTCTTCCCGTAGCCGAAGCGATCGGCGCGATCGCCAATGCCTTTGAACAGCAGAGAGAGTGGGATCCGCTCTTGGGTCTCCTCAGCCTCATCGAGATGGTCCTCAACCATCCGCTCCATCCGCAGCATGTTCGAGGTGGCGGTGGAATAGAACTCATCCACCGCCTCGACAAAGGCCTCGTCGACCTTGGCCTTGTACTGAGTGACCAGTTCCTGAAAGGCCGGGCTGGCCCGCAGCTGCAAAAGCCGGGTCGACGAGTACCCAGTGCGGGAAAGGATCTCCCCAACCGGAACCCCAGCCGCAACCAACCTCGCCAAGCGATGATGCGTCTCCCTCATCGCCCTCGGCCTCCCCTGCGGCGGGCGGGGATCGCGGAGCGTCAGCATATCCTCCCGCGTGAGCGCACGCACTCCCAATACCCTCGGGGCGCGAGCCAACTTTCCGCGATGCAAGGTAGGCGTAGCCACAACGAAGCTCCTAAGCCAGATGCAATCCTATCCCAAGTGTATCAGATTCCTCAGGGTTTGTCAACCGGTACCCCTCAGTACCTTCCCAGGGTCCCACTAGCCGGCACTAGACCTCCCGGACCAAAAGCCGATATAATAATTTCCAATAGGGCGCATTTACAAAATCTCATTTTTTGCGGGGAGGAAGTCTGCGGCCACGGGCGAAGACAGAATTTTGGCCCCCCGGGTCTGAGCCGGAGGGCCTGTTGCATTGCGGTAGCTGCACTGCGGGATGAGGAATGAGGCTTTGCCTCAATCGTCAGGGCTAGTCCTTGGTGGCGAGGAGGGCGGAGTTGGCGGAGATGAAGGCCTCAAGCTGGGGGACTGCGGCGATCAGGCGTTCCCATTGGCCGCGATAGAGCGTGATCGGGAAGCGGCCAAGGCCATAGATCGAGATGGCCCCAGAGGTGCCGGTCATCTCGCCAGTCTTGGGGTCGGGCTTAGGCGCGGTGACTTTCATCGTGATGGGCTTGGCTTTGGAGGCTTCGGCCAGCTTCGCGGCCATCGCGGCCAGTTGCGCCTTGAGAGCTTCGTTCTCTTGAGAGAGGTTCGGGAGGATAGCCATGCTCGTATCTCCGGGAGTAGCGCCAGTTGGCGGGTTGCCGTGGCGACGATTGCAGGATGCGCCCCGATTGTGGCGCGATTAAGGCCGAAGGATCACGAAATGTTACAACGATGGTGCGTTGCAGCATGGTAAGACAGAGGGTGCAGTGCAGCATCGACTGGGCCAATCCCTTGCCGATCTGGCTAAGCGCCAACCTTCGCCATCCCATGTGACCCTGAAGTCCCCCAGATGGTACTCTGATGGTACTCTGATGCGGTCCCTCTGACACCCTTCCCCTCGTGACCCCTCTTGGTTCTAGGTCTAGACCTAGGTCATTAGACCTCCTCCTCTGTCTTCTCTCTCTCTCGAAGGAACGCACCTAGACCAAGAATAGGCCACCCACGGCAGGGGGGGTGTCTGGGGATCGGCATCAGGGGGACATCTGGGGGACTTCAGAGGGACATCAGGGTAACATGGCGGAGAAATAGCTGTTGACAAATGCCTCAGGATGTGATACTATGGGGGACAATGAGGAGACCGGTGAGATGAAGACCCTGAGTAAGGCCATGATGGAGGCGATCAAGGCTCGGGTAGGGCAACCGCCACGCCAACATCTAGCGGTGACTGAGGATATTGGGTTGATTGGTAAGATGGTGCGGGCGCAGGCACCTGGGAAGAGGGCACAGATGGGGGTTGTCATTGGGGAGACCCACGAGGGGAAGTGCTGGGAGATTAAGACCCCAGGAGGGATGGAGGTTTATAACAAGGGCTTCGTTCAGGCCATTCCCTCTAAAATGGCAGGGAAGAAGGTCAGAGTCCTAAAGGCCACGCTTGGGCTTGGGGTGAAGGGGAAGATATATGGCTCGGGGGATTTGGATTGATGACACACCGACTGAAATGGATTAGCACCAATCCCAATGGGGACTTGCACGGGCCATTCAATGCTAAGGCCGAGGCGGATGAATACGCCAAGCTGATGGGCATTGCGGATTATGAGATCACGTTTGAGTGCAATGTCAAGCGGATGTATCCCACGGATAGATGGAATAGGGTTGACCATCGGCGCCACACAAAATCGTGATCGATCGCGCCACAATTTCGCCACGATTGCATCGTACAATGCGAGGGTTAGCAACCCCAAGGGAGACCATGCCAATGGATGAAGCCAAGGTCAGAGAGATACACAAGGCCCAGAGCCTGGAAGGATATACTCACGAGGAGCTTCGTGAGGCTGACCGGTGGGTGAAGGATTATGCCCTGCATCAGCTAAGCCTTTGGCTTAAGGAAGACGGCAGGCAAAGCACAGCCGTTGGGGACTACGTGATGCTTATGGCCCGCTGCCACTACGGCTCGGTGGAGACGGATCAGTTTCTCAAGGTCTGCGGTTGCTACCCGGAGTGGCTGTGATGCCTCCGCGCTATTCCCTCCACTTCACAATCAACACCACGGGGCCCAAGGATGAAGCTGAGTTTGAACACGCTGATGTGGCAACGGATAGCATTGACACGAGTGTGCTCGATTTGCTTGAGCTTTATCCTCAGTGCTCAAGCATGGTGATCTGCGTTACCTTCCCCAAGCGGGCCCATTAGGGCACCACCCCACCCAACCCCACAGGAGTTCGTCTCTATGGCCAGCACCACATCCATCAAGCGCCAGCTATTCGCCGCACGCTATGCCAGGAAGGATGCCCGAACGCGGATCTATGCCGCCCTATACGGCAAGCAACGCGAGCCCGGAAGCAACATCCCCTCAGCCGATCCCGATCGCAGCTTCCCATACTACTGGACCCTCACCGATGCCAAGCTGGCCTTGGACACCCTCAGCGAAGCCGCAGGGTTCACCGCGAGCGAAATGATTGCCCTTCAAGAGCGCCTTGCGCATCTCAGAAAGCATCCACCCCAAGGGGAGGACTAGGGCCATGTCATATCGCAAGATCGGAGGCCTTCGGTTCCTTCGTATCGGCCGCTTCACGTTTATGTTCTGCATCTCCAAGCCTAGGAGCACCCCGCGATGAAAGGCTTTGGCTATAACATCCTCAATGATAAGATCGGTCGGCGCAAAGGCCTGAGTCTTAAGGCAGTCCGGGCTTGGGCCTATTGGCTCGCCGCAGGGTGGCCCTATGCCAACACGAGGCAAATCTCGCGCCAGCAGCGCCAAATGGCCAAGAGGAGGGCGAAGCATGCCACGCAACATCTGTAGGAAATGCAAGCAGCGTGAGTGCGAATACTTCGAACCGGTCGGGCCAGATGATGAAGGGTATGAGAGCCCTAACTGTGCCTCTTGCAATGACATTGAAATTGCGCTCAGCAATGAGCGCAATGAATGGCATTATTATCACGACTGACACGGAAGAGGAGCACACCACATGACCCAAGACCCAAGGTCACGTCCGTTTACCCAACTGGCTGCTAGGCTAGTGGGCGGTAGTAATGCCTTAAATGCAGGACGATGCCCCACGTGCCAGGGGGAGATTGGTCCCTTTAGGGATGCGATCTCACAGAAGGAATTTGGCATCTCTGGCATGTGCCAAGGGTGTCAGGATAGTGTGTTTGGCGCAGGGGAGCCCAGCGAATGACCTTTGACGAATGCCTCGACCTGTATTACCCCGACGAGAAGGCCATCATTCTCCAGCGTTGGCTCGCTGAGGATAGCCCAGAGGATGTTGCCCGGCGTCTGCAAGACCACATGCCACATGGCCATAGCATGCTCGCAGCGTTGTTCATCTGGGAGCGCACCCCAGAAGGCGCCGAGTATTGGCGTGCTCTGGATAAACGCATGGGGCCTGAGTCTTCCATGCTCCCGCAGCCCACCCCCAACCCCAGGGGCTTCACGAAATCGTGATTTGACACTCGGCGCCGATGGGCGCACACTGCACCATCCACCAGAAGGAGCCATGCCAATGACAATCGAGACAACTAACTTCACCTACATCCCCGGCGAGCTATCCCTCGAACGCCTTCCCGGCCCGAGCGGAACCATAAGCGATAGCACTCGCTTTCGCCTTGAGGGCAACTGGGCCGCAGGGATGGCCAAGGGCGCGGATCATATGCAATTGATCTACGAAGCCCTGACGATAGCGAGCGTTGGCGATGACAAGTTCAGACAGGTGTTCAACGCCTTCGTTCAGGAGTTCATGGCGTTGAATGCAGATTGGGTCGACTAGATCCCAACAACATAGCGCCTACGCCGGGCGGCCTTCGGGCCTACCCGGCTTGGGCCATCAGGGAGGCTATGCTTCCCCGGACACCAGTCCAACAAGGAGGCCCGCTATGACCATTGCGTTGTAATGACGCAACATATTGGGAGGGTGAGCACCCAACACCACACCTCCCAATATTGCCCAGCAGCCAGCGATGGCTTACTGGGCTCGGGGCGTTGAGAGGCCAGCAGGCGAAGGTCCCCGGACCAGTCCTCAGCGCCTACTCACAACGTCAGACAAAGGACTATAGCATGACTGACAAAAGCGAAGCGGCCCCTGTGACCCTCAAGGTCAAACTCAAGGGCGGGGCTGGGGAAGTGGATGTGGTTCCCTCTCGGATCGTCGACGAGGAGGTCTACACCTTTATCTTCCAGGCGGGATTGGATGCGCTGATCAACAAGATCGGCATGTCCAAGATCGCCGCAGGGCTCACCAAGCTCGAAGGCGAGGAAAAGACCAAGCGCTCTGCGGAGGTCATCGAACAGGCCCTGAAGACCATTCAGGCCATGTACGATGGCGATCTGAAGGGTGCGAAGGCCACCTCCAAGCGCACCGGTGCTGTGCAGACCGAGGCCATGCGGCTCGCAAAGGCCCTCGTGAAGCAAACCCTGAAGGACAACGGGTATAAGATCAGCGCATTCGACGCGAAGGAGCTTACTGCCTTCGCCAAGGACGTGTTGAAAGACAACCCGGATCTCTACAACACCGCGGAAGCGAACCTCAAGGCTCGGGCTGAACTGCCCATCAAGGGTCTCAACGTCGGCAAGATGCTCGGTGAGCGCACTGCGGACGAAACCCTCAAGGCCAAGCCGAAGGTCCCGCCGAAGCCCAAGGCCAAGGCCAAGGACGCGGTGCTCTCCGCAGCGCAAGCTGGGAAGGTCGCGCCGAGGCAGAAGCCCCAGGGTCAGACCGCGCACTGACAGGAGGGAAACACCATGTATTTCGTAACCATGTTTCTAAATACCGGAGGCAGCCAACACTACGGTCCGTTTGAAAGCCGTATGGAAGGCATCATATGGGCAAAGGCTCAGTTCGAGCAGAGCCCCAACTGGTTCAACGGGCGATGGTCAAATGAATACATGGATGCTCCTGATAGTCGAACTGTTACCAGTCAATCGAAGGGTAACTAGGTCGCCAAGAAAGACGTAAGTACCCTTCGGACCCCTTCGGGACCAGCAGTCCCAACAGGGGCGAGCAACAGGAACGCAGAGACCGCAGTAATCTGGCCGGGTTAATAGATGGTACGGCCCGCAAGGCCCCCATTGAACGCTGCCTAGGTGATGAAACGGAGAAGCCTTACAATCCTGGGATCGCCCTTGCCTTTCCTTTCCCCACCTGGGCGAAGGCCCCTCGGGTCAAGCCCCACGGAGAACATGCCATGACAAATGATATCAACAACTTTCTGCAATCCATGGTCGAGGCCAAACGTGCCCTCGACAACGAACCCGTCCTCCTCGCAACCATCCGCGAGCACGAAGGCCACATCCATCGCCTTGGGGAGACCGTGGCCAACCGCGAACTCCACATTCACAACCTCAAGCAAAGCGAGGTCAGCCTCACCCGGAAGATCCGCGAGGTGGAGGCCGAGCGAGACGAAACCTTTCGCCTTGCTGCCGAAGAGGGCGACAAGGCTACGGCAATGCTTGCGCTGCTACGCAACCACGTGCAGGAGGCTCTCCAGACTATCGCAGCGGTGTCAGGCGGCGAGGCGTTGGCTGTGGTCCCAGAAGGGGAACGACAGGAGCGATTGAGTCTTCAGGCCGACCGCATTGCTCTCTGCGAGCAGATCGACAAGCTCAACCATCGCCTTGAGGCGGCCTCTATAGAAACTAGCCAACTCAAGAATGAGCTTGCTGAGGCCAAGACTCCTTTCGTCCCCACCACGATGGAACCCCACCACCCTTTCGCCGGCGAAGCCTTATCTCTCCAATCCGAGGCCATGGGTTCTTCCACTGGCGGGATAAGCTCCTTCGAGGGGAGTGGTGACACGCCGAACTACATGGTGCAGAGTGCCTCGCCCAACAATGCCCTCGCTGGCGAGCAGGTGGTCCATGACGAGTCCGGCTTCAGCGCAGGGTTCAGCGTGGGGGAGCCCTATGCCACATTGACTGGATCTGGCCCGTCCACCGATGTGGCCGACCCGAATGCCAAGCCTCTCGCCGATGCGAGTGGACCTCTTGGCGAGGGCGTTAGCGTGTCCTCGGACCCTACTGCGTCGTCGTCCCTTGGCGCACAGTCCGGGACTGCTGGCGAGGATGCACCAGCCTCTGCAAGTTCGCCCTCGACGGACCGGGTAGCCCTTGGGCCGAACCCGAGCCGATCGGGGATTGATCCGAACTGGCCCGATGCGTTCTCCAGAGCTTCGCATCAGTCCTGATCCCTTCGGTTCCCCCTAGGCACCCTTCCTCCCCCCGCCTAGGGGCAGACTACTGGAGGGGCCATGTCCGGTCCCTCCAGGATTTTCCCCCTCTCAGGAGTCATGCCATGAAACGCCTTGCCTTACTCGCTCTCGTACTATCCCTTGGCGCCTGCGCTAACGACGCGGATATCGCCTCCAACAACCTCTCGCAAGACGCGGATAACTTCCGGATCAATCGCCGGATCGTGTTCTACAACGGCATCACCAACGACTACATGCTGACTATCGAGGGCCTTTGCTCGCAACAGCAAAGCGAGAAAAAGCTCGCGGTGACTTGCAAGGTCGGCGAGGGCCAGTTCAAGAAACACTACCTCGGCCTGTCCGATAACGTCACTTACTTCTCCGAACAAATCGAGCCGGCGAAGGTGGGGGTGTACTTCTACCGCGTCACCTTCAAGCCGACTTCGATCCTTCCTTCCATCGAACTCCGCTAGATGCCATGCCCAAGCGCTCCGTCTTCCCCATCCGTGCCAATGGCCAACTCGAATACATTGGCGTGGTGATTATCCCTTGGCGCCCCGAAGCGGACACCTTGGAAAACATCTCCTACCTCTTCCACGACCTCGACAACCTGCTCGGCACGAAGCTCTCCCAAGTGCTAATCTCCCCCAAGAGCAAACCCAAAGGAAAGCATTTCAAATGGAAACCCTAACCCTCGGCGGACAGTTCACCACTCCCACCCACAGCACGATCTCCGGCCAAGCCGAAGCCGTGTCTCGGCCGTTCAAACTCCACACCGCCCGTACCGGCTTGCGCTACCTCTACAACGACGACCTGCCCGATGCCGGGGCCCATATCTACGTCGAGGGTGGCCCAAGAAGCCAAGGCTTCGGTGGCGCAATCATCCCATTCCGCCTCGTCGACGGAACCATCCTCGAACTCCGCGGGCCTTGGCATTCCAACTCCGATGCCCTGTTCTCCGCCACCGGCGTTGACCTTCGTTCGTGCCATGTCTCCTGGGGCTGCATCGGCACCGGTCGGGACCACAAAGGCATGGCTTCGATCATAACCAACCTGCTCCACTTCGATCCCCCAGGCGGCATCGAGGGCACGTTCTCCCGGATTGAACACCTCGCCAACTCCATGGCCCTCGCCCACGGCACCGAACTGGCCTACTACTC
>Ga0137413_10000370_pt1 | contig 14464 bp, 15 predicted proteins | sample CZODoug2_1_16fun_FD_108280 | JGI IMG/M metagenome (GOLD analysis project Ga0137413, IMG submission 108280) | Vadose zone soil fungal communities from Angelo Coast Range Reserve, California, USA - CZODoug2_1_16fungal (Illumina Assembly) | ecosystem: Environmental > Terrestrial > Soil > Vadose... | reverse complement strand
CCGCACAAGGTCAAAATGTCCGAAGCGGCCCGGTGGGTGGTCTTCTACCTGGCGCTCGCGGTGGCCTTCGGCATCGGTGTCTGGCTGTTCGCCGGCGGCACATACGCCGGCGAGTTCTTCGCCGGTTATCTGACCGAGTATTCGCTGTCCGTGGACAACCTGTTCATCTTCGTGATCATCATGACCGCATTCCGGGTGCCGGAGGAACACCAGCACCGGGTGCTGCTGGTCGGCGTGGTGATCGCGCTGGTCATGCGCGGGATCTTCATCGCTGTCGGCGCGGCCGCGATCTCCGCCTTCAGCTGGGTGTTCTATCTGTTCGCGGTGATCCTGCTGGTCACCGCCTATCGGCTGGTGCGTGAGCACAGCGAGTCCGAGAAGGAGTACAAGGAGAACAGCGCGCTGAAGCTGCTGCGCCGGGTGCTGCCGGTCACCGACGACTACCACGGCTCGCACACCGTGGTCAGTATCGACGGCAAGCGCTTCGTGACCCCGATGTTGATCGTGATGATCGCCATCGGCAGCACCGACCTGCTGTTCGCGCTGGACTCCATCCCAGCGATCTTCGGGCTCACCCAGGAGCCGTTCCTGGTGTTCACCGCGAACGCCTTCGCGCTGATGGGCTTGCGGCAGTTGTACTTCCTGCTGGGCGGGCTGCTCAGCAGGCTGGTGTACCTCTCCTACGGCCTATCGGTGATCCTGGCCTTCATCGGCGTCAAGCTGGTGCTGGAAGCGCTGCACACCAACGAGCTGCCGTTCATCAACGGCGGCAACCCGGTGCCGGTGCCCGTCGTGGGCATCGCGGTGTCGCTGGGGGTGATTGTTGGCGTCCTGGTGATCACCACGGTGGCCAGCCTGGTGAAATCCAAAAGGGACGAGCGGGCGTCAGTGAAAAGCGCCACCGCCCCAGCCGGTCAGCAGGCGGACGCCCCTGGCGGGGGCGCACACTCCTAGGGTGTCCTCGCTCCAGCGCCCCGCACAGCCAGACGCGGCGCTGGAATACCGACCGGATCCGCGCCGGCGGCGGGCCCTGTGGCTGACGCTGACCGCCGGGTTCATGGGCTTGCTGGACGTGAGCATTGTGGCGGTGGCGCTGCCCTCGATCGAGAGATCGCTGGGTGCCTCCACCTCCGGGGTGCAGTGGGTGGTGTCCGGATACTCGCTGGCGTTCGGGCTGGCGCTGGTGCCGGCGGGTCGGCTGGGTGACGCGTGGGGCCGGCGACGGATGTTCCTCATCTCGCTCGCCGGGTTCGTGCTGACCAGCGCGCTGTGCGGGGCGGCGCCCTCGCTGTTCTTGCTGATCGTGGCCCGGCTGGTGCAGGGGTTCACCGCCGGCATGCTGAACCCGCAGAACTCTGGGTTGATCCAAGATCTGTTTCGGGGCGTGGAACGGGGCCGCGCGTTCGGTATGTACGGCGCGTCGGTTGGGCTGTCCACCGCGGTCGGCCCGATCGTCGGCGGGGTGATCCTCGCCGTGTTCGGAGGCCCGGATGGCTGGCGCTGGATCTTCTACGTGAACGTGCCGATCGGCCTGGTTGCGCTCGCCCTGGCGCCCCGGTTGCTGCCCGGCCGGCGCCCGGACCAGGCGGCCGACCCGACCGCGGTGCGCCGGCGGCTGGACCCGGTCGGCACCGTGCTGCTCGGCGCCGGGGTGCTCGCGTTGATGTTGCCGCTGCTCGAGTACGACCACATCCGCGAGCTGTGGTGGCTGGCCGTGGTGGGCGCCGCGCTGCTGGTCGGCTTCGCACGCTGGGAGGCCCGGGTCGCCCGGATCGGGTATCGGGCGCCGCTGCTCGACCCCCGGCTGCTCACCGGCACCCCCGGGTATGCCACGGGCGCCGGGCTCGGGCTTGCCTACTTCGTCGGGTTCAGCGGAATCTTCATCGTGCTCGCGCTCTACTACCAGCTCGGGCTGGGGTACTCCGCGCTGTACTCCGGGCTCGCGGTGACCCCGTTTGCGGTGGGCTCGGCGATCGCCGCGTTGGCCGCCGGCGCCGTTGTGGCGCGCTGGGGCCGGCGGCTGACCGTGATCGGGCTGTGCCTCGTCGTGGTCGGCCTGGTGATCACGGCTGGAGTGCTGCGTACCCACACCGGTTCGGCGGCCGCGCTGCTCGCCGCCGGGCCGCTGCTACTGGCCGGCGTGGGGAGCGGGATGGTGATCTCGCCGAACATCACACTCACCCTCGGCGAGGTCCCGGTGCGGATGGCCGGCGCTGCCGGCGGGGCGTTGCAGACCGGCCAGCGGATCGGTTCCGCCGTCGGCACCGCGCTGCTACCCGGGGCGTACTACACCGCGCTGGGCGTGACCGGTCACCGGCCGGGATCGGCTGTGTTCGCCGCGTTATTGTGCGCCGTGGGTTTCGTGCTGGTCGCGCTGGTGATCGCGGTGGTCGACCTGATCCGTACCGGCGACCGAGCCCTGGTGGTGACGCCCCGGCCGGCGCCTGAGGTCCTCGGTGACTGAGCGCCAGGTCTCGGCGGATACCTTCGGCGGATTGGTCCCTGGTGGCCGTCGCTCGGTGCTCGCCACACTCGTCGGCAATACGCTCGAGTGGTTCGACTGGCAGGCGTACGCCATCTTCTCGGTGTTCTTCGCCGGTCAGTTCTTCCCGAAGAGCCACGGGGTGTCCGCGCTGCTCGGCACGCTGGCCATCTTCGCGGTCGGGTTCTTCTTCCGCCCGCTCGGCGGGCTGCTCATCGCCGGGTATACCGACCGGGCCGGCCGGCGGGGTGGGCTGGTGCTGTCCGTGCTGCTGATGGCCGCCGGCAGCCTGCTCATCGCGATCAGCCCGACGTACGCCCAGGTCGGTGTCCTGGCGCCGGTGCTGCTGCTGATCGCTCGGATCCTGCAGGGGCTGTCCACCGGCGGCGAGTTCGCCGCGTCCGCCAGCTACCTGGCCGAGATCGCGCCGCCCACCCGCCGCGGCTTCGTCACCAGCTTCTTCTACGTGTCCAACGTGCTGGGCACGCTGCTCGCCACCCTGCTCGGATCGGTGTTGATCGGCGCACTCGGCGCCGAGCGGATGCGGGACTGGGGCTGGCGGGTGCCGTTTGTTGTCGGTGTATTGCTCGCCCTGGTGGCGCTCTACCTGCGGGCCCGGCTGGTGGAGAGCACCGCGTTCACCGCACAGCGCACCCGCCCGGAGCGGCCCACCCTGCGCGCCTTCCGGGAGCACCCGGGCGCGGTGGCCCGGGTGGTCGGGTTCACTGTCGGTGGGACGGTGGCCTACTACACCTTCGCGGTGTACCTGCCCAGCTACGCCCAGCAGGCGAAGGGAGTGCCCACCTCCGCCGCGCTGTGGGCCTCGGTCGCCGCCCAGCTGGTGCTGATCGCCCTCCTGCCGCCGCTCGGCCTGCTCTCCGACCGGATCGGCCGGCGACCGCTGCTGATCTACTTCGGAGTTGGCTTCGTGCTGCTCTCGGTGCCGCTGTTCGCGCTGATGTCCGCCTCCGGCTGGTCGCTGTTCGCGGTGATGACGATCGGACTGGTGCTCTTCGCCGGCTACGGCGCGGTGGCTCCGGTGGCCATGGCGGAGTTGTTCCCCACCTCGGTCCGCACCGCCGGGATCGGGCTGCCCTACGCGCTCACCGTCGCGGTGTTCGGCGGCACGGCACCGTACCTGGTCACCGCATTGAGCCAGAGTGGCTGGGGCGGGGTATTCCCGTGGTACCTGGCGGCTACCTGCCTGGTCAGCCTGATCGTGTACGTCACCGCCAGGGAGACCAGGTCGGTCGACCTGACCCGGTGATCAGCGCTGCCGGTACGCCTCGGCCGTCACATTCTCGGCAACCGTCGGCTCCGGGAACAGCCGCTCCAGCCAGGCCCGCCAGCTTGCGGTCGCCTCGGCGCGTTCCCGGTCGGTGCCGTAGAGGTAGTGGCAGACGTTCACCATCCCCCAGGCGTCCGCGCCTTCACCACCGAAGCGGTACAGCGCGTTCTCGGTGCGGATACCGAGCAGGCCGCGCCAGCGCAGGTCGACAACGCCGCTGATCGGCTCGACGCCCTCCGGCGTGAGTTCGACACGGTCGCCGATCTGAACGGCCGGAGCGACCCCCAGCGCCGTATGGAACTTCTCCCACACTGCCTCCCGGTCGAGCGCGGTGAAGCTCATCGCGAGCGCGTTGACCACCGGCAGCCCGGCGAAGTGCTGGAAGTGCGACGACAGGTTGTGGAAGAACACGTCCCAGCCCCTGCTGTGGTACTCGGCCTCCCAATCCTCGGCAGTGAACCCGCTCTGCACGAACCGCAGCACCGCGGTGCCGCCATCGCGTGCCTCGACCAGGAACTCCAGCGTCTCCCCGGGGTCGTCGTCCGACCCGCCGTAGACCACCCGCCTGCCCTGCTCCCACTCCAGGACCCGGCCCTCCGCGACGTTGCCGGAGCCGAAGTCGGCATGGCACTTGCCGCCGACCCCCGGCTCGATCTCGTGCGGCACGAACCACACCGAGAAGCCCGGGCCGGTCGAGATCGCCTTCCAGACCTGCTCTGGCGTCGCGTCGAGCTTGATTTCCTTCGCCACCCGCCGGCCTTCAGCCATGACTGTGCTCGCTCTCCTGTTCGGCAACGATCGGATAGATGGCGAGGAGAAGGCGGTGATCGCGCCCGCCGGGCGCGGACTCGTGGTGGTACTTGGCGACCAATGTCGTCACCGCATCGGCCAGCTCCACCGCGAAGGCCGCCCGATCGGCCGCCGAGGCGAACCGGACCTCGCCGTCGATTGCGAACGTGGCCAGCCGCTTGCCTGCCTGGGCCGCGCCCACCAGCAGCGAACCGACCTCACGCAGCAGCCGCGCGGCGAGTGCCAGCAGCCACCGCGCGGACAGCCGGTCGGGCGCGCGCCTGGGATCGGGCTCGACGCTGGCCAGCGCGCGCGGTGAGATCACATAGGAAGCCGCCGTGGCACGCAACACCCGCTCGGTCATGTTGCCCTTGCGGCGCTCCTCGACCAGCTCGACCAGGCCATGCCGCTCGAGCGCGTGCAGGTGGTAGTTGAGCTTCTGCCGGGGAATGTTCAGCCGCGCGGCCAGCGTGCTGGCCGAACCGGGCTCGACCAGTTCGGCCAGCAGCCGGGAGCGCACCGGGTCCAGCGAGACGCCGGCGGCCACCGGGTCCTCGATCACCGCAACCTCGTCCACGCCAGCCAAGCTGCCACCGACAAGTTTTCTTGTCAAGGGCGATCGAGTTTTCGGTGGATTGCTGTTACTGCTCGCGCTCCAGGTGGTGCAGCACCACGTCGTGCAGCTGGCCGGCGTCGATCCGCGCGGTCATCCAGGTATGCGTAGGCTGGCGCCGGCGGTCGGTGGGGGAGCCGGGGTTGAGCAGCCGCAGGCCGGAATCCGCCACCGAGTCCCACGGAATGTGGCTGTGCCCGAACACCAGCACGTCGGTCTCCGGGAACTGAGCCGCGCAGCGCCGCTCCCGCCCGGCGGCCGCCCCGGTCTCGTGCACCACCGCCAGACGCACGCCGTCCAGCTCGGCGGTCGCCACCTCGGGTAGCCGAGCGCGCAGCGCGGCGCCGTCGTTGTTGCCCACCACGCCGATCAGCCGACGGGCCCGCGCGGCCAGCTCGTCGAGCAGGCCCACACCCACCCAGTCGCCGGCGTGCACCACCACGTCCGCCGCGTCCACCTCATGCCACAGTGGCTCGGGGATCCGGCGCCCCCGGCCGGGGATGTGCGTGTCGGAGATCAGCAGTAGCCGCACCGAGTCATCGTGCGTCATGCCCCCACACCATGCAGCAGCCGGGTCATCGCGGTGCCGCAGAGCACCCGGAACTCCGGGTCGGACAGCCCGAGCTGCCGGGTGTGGTGCATCGAGATCAGCCCGTGCATCAGTGCGACGATGCTCAGTGCCACTTCCGAGACGTCGTCCGGCTCGAACACGCCGCGGTGCATGCCCTCGTCCACCGCGGCCACCACCGCGCTCAACACCGGGGACTCGGCGGAGCGGAAGTCCAACTCGCCACTGTGGTTGCCCTGCCCGGAGGGGACGGCGTAGAGCAGCGCGTAGAGCCTCGGCTGCTCCAGCGCGAAGTCCAGCAATGCGTTGAGGGTCCGCCGCAGCTCGGCCCTCGGGTTGTCGTGGCGGGCGCGCCGGCCCCACTGCTCGGCGAGCTGGTCCCAGCCGCGCTCGGCCACCGCGTGCAGCAACGCCTCCCGGTTCGGGAAGTGCCGGTAGATGGCCATCGGGGTGATCCCCACCGCCGCGGCCACCCGGCGCATGCTCACCGCGTCCTCGCCTTCGGCACGCAGCAGGGCGCTGGCCTCGGCCGCGATGCGATCCGCCGTGCCGGGGGCCATACGGATCACCGTAGTGCACCGGGCCGACGCGCCGAGCGCGCCTTGGTGTACGCCGTACACCGCCATGTGGGGGTAGCCGCGACAGGTGCCCCTGTGCGCTCGGTAACACCGCCACACGTCCGGGCGATGGTCTAGGCACAGCACCAGCCAGCGGAAGGCTGACTCCGATGACCACGCTGCCGCCCACCGGCTCGCGCCACCCGGCCGCATCGCGCCGGTCCGCGCGGAGGGCGGCTCGGTCGCGAACAGGCCGGGTCCGGCTGCGCACCCCGGGACTGATCCTCGGGCTGGTGATCCTCGGATTGGCCTGCGCGGGCGTGGCGGCGGCCGGTGTGGCCGGTCAGCCGTCTACGGTGATCATCGAGAGCGCCCCGGCCAGCAAGCGGCCACCCGCCTTCGAAACCTCCTCGGTGAACGAGCATTCGGTCCCTCGGCACTCCCAGCCGGCGCCGCCCCCGGTGACCAGCGCGCACGTGCGGTACGAGCTCCTCGGACCGCCGCTCGCCGGGTTCGTGGCCTTCAGCTCCGCCCACCCCGGCCAGGTCGAGCCGGCGTCGCCGGTGCAGCTGCCGTGGCGTACCGAGTTCGACGCATCTCAAGGTTTCATCCCCACCATCACCGCGCAGAACGCCGGGAACGGCGCGATCAGCTGCCGGATCACCGTGGACGGCGCCGTGGTGTCCGACGTGACCAGCGACGGCGAATACGGCGTGGCCACCTGCACCGGCAACGTCATCGCCGGCGACTGACCAGCCCGCCGACGACCGCCGAGGCAAACCCGACGCCGACGCTCACACAGCTCGGCTCGCGTTGACACAGCCGCCCAGGCCGCTGTGTCGAGCCGGTGGAGCTGTGTGGGCCCGGCGGCGCGACGGGCGGTGGAGCGCCTTGTGAGCCGGTGGAGCGCCGTGTGAGCGGGACTGCGTCTGCGCGAACGGGGCGAGAGGGGTAGACGGGGCAAACAGGGTGAGCGGGGCGGACAGGGCAAACCGGGTGAGCGGGGTAGGCGGGGTGAGCGGGGCGAACGGGGTGAGCGGGGTAGGCGGGGTGAGCGGGGCGGACGGGTCAGCCGGGGTGGACGCGCCCCGGTGGTGCACCCGCCGTCCGTCGTCGGCCCGCGAATCCGCTCGCGCAGACCTGCCGCAGCTCGCGCAGCCTCTGCAGGCTCTGCGCGAACGGGGCTGGCTCTGTGCGAGCCGGAAGGCTCTTTGTGAGCGCGCCAGGAGCAGCGCGCCATCGCCGAGGGTCCCAAGCCGCGCCCGGCCTGCCCTGCCGCCTCCGCTCCTGCTCACACAGCGCGCGTGGCCAGGCACAGCGCGCGTGGCTCGGCACAGCGCGTCGACCGGCTGTGTGAGCACGCGGCGGGCTGTGTGAGCGTGCCAGGCCGGCTGTGTGAGGCCAGGGCGGCTGTGTGAGGCCGTTCGCTGTCGAGGGGGCGGGTCTGCGCGAGACGGGGTGGCCACGGTCGGTGGTGCACCCGCCGGCCGAGTCGGCCCCAATTCCGCTCGCGCAGACCTGCCGCGGCTCGCGCAGACCCTGCAGGCTCTGTGCGAGCGGGACTGGCTCTGTGCGAGCTGGGGAGGCTCTGGGCGAGCTGGGGAGGCTCTTGGCGAGCCGGGGAAGCTCTGTGCGAGCTGGGTGGCTCTGGGCGAGCCGGGAGGCAGCTGGGTGGCTCGGTGCGAGCTGGGTGGCTCGGTGCGAACGGCTGGCGGGCGGTGGCCCTAGGCTCGTCGGTGACGGCTCGACCGGGAGGTGCCATGACTGGCAACAGGTTGCGACGGGTGTGGGACACGCGTCCCGCGCTGGGGGCGTGGTGCTGGATCCCCGCTCCAGCCGTGGTCGAGCAGCTGGTGTGGGGCGGCTTCGACTTCATCCTGTTCGACTGCCAGCACGGCGAGTACGGCGTGGCCGATCTGGAGCCGCTGCTCCGCGTGACGACGAACACCGATGTCACCCCAGTGGTGCGGGTGCCCACGAACGACTACTACGCGATCGGCCACGCGCTGGACGCCGGCGCCGAGGTGGTCGTGGTGCCCATGGTGGAGTCCAAGGCGGACGCTGAGCGAGCGGCGGCGGCCACCCGGTTCTTCCCGACCGGAACGCGCAGCTATGCCGGTACCCGCTCGACCCGGGTGCTCGGTACCGATCCTGTGCAGGTCAATCGGGAGGTGGCCTGCCTGGCCATGGTGGAGACCGCCACCGGCCTGGCCAACGTGGCCGAAATCGCCGGTACCGAGGGGATCGACGGGATCTTCATCGGACCGGCGGACCTGGCCATCACCCTGGGCCTGCCGCCCGGGCCGCCGCCGTATGCCGCCGAGGTGGAGCGGGCCATCGACCAGGTCGTTGCCGCCTGCGACGCCGCCGGCGTGGTGCCCGGGCTGGCCGCCGGCAGTGACTACGCTGCCAGGGGTCTGCGCTTCCTCACCGTCACCGGAGACCGGGCCCTGCTCCAGCGCGGCAAGGCCGAACTGGACAAGGCGCGCGCCGCACTCCACTAGCTGAACGGTGGGACATTGCTGATCATTTTTGGGACTCGCCGCTATATCGAGCAGTTGGCGATGCTCACGCTGAGCTGCCCGCACTGCGGTTCGCGCAGCGCGCACCCACTGCGCCGGGCGCTCACCAAGTTCACCGTGTTCTTCATCCCGTTGTTCGTGGTGCGCTCCGAGTACTCGGTGCAGTGCACCTACTGCGGGGTCAGTTCCCGACTGAGCAAGCAACAGGCCGGCGAGCTGGCCGGCGAGCGCGTGGTCTGACGGACCGCGATCAGCCGACCCCCGGGCGGCTCGCTGTGCCGCGTGCCTCCTCGACACCTCTGACCGCCAGCCGGTCCGCGCGTTCGTTTTCCGGGTGCCCGGCGTGGCCCTTCACCCATTCCCATTGCACCCGGTGCCGCCGGGCGGCCTCGTCCAGGCGTTGCCAGAGGTCGGCGTTCTTCACCGGGGCCTTCTCCCGGGTCTGCCAGCCGTTGCTCTTCCAGCGCGGCAGCCACGACGTGACGCCGTTGCGTACGTAGGTACTGTCGGTGTAGATGCATACCGCCGAGGGCCGGGTCAAACTCTCCAGCGCTCGGATGGGCGCCATGAGCTCCATCCGGTTGTTGGTGGTCGTGGCCGGCTCGCCGCCGTACAGCTCCCTCTCGTGGCTGCCGTACCGCAGCAACGCTCCCCAGCCGCCCGGTCCGGGATTCCCGCTGCAGGCGCCGTCGGTGTACACCTCGACCGTCCGCTCGGGTCCCTGTTCCACCATGCCGGAGAACATACCCATCGGCTCAGGGCTTATCGGCTCGAACCGCGGTTCACCCCTCGAGGACGATGGAGCTCAATAACGTGTTGGTTCGGCTCATCCAAGTGCTTGCGTTGCTGTCCACCGGTTTGCTGGCGGGCGCGTTCGGCTACGGCGCCGTCAATGTCGCGCCGACGTTCGCGGCTGTGCCGCTCGACGTCCGGCTGGTCTTTCACGCCGAACTCATGAAGATGAACGGCCCGGTCATCCAGATCGCGATGGCGGTTTCGACGTTCGGCTCACTATTGCTGGCCAGCTTGACCCGCGGTGTGCCGCGCCTGCTCGCCGCCACCGCGGGTGCGCTGACCGTGACCTCGTTCCTGGTGACGCGATTCGGCAACGTCCCGATCAATGGGCAGATCAAGGTATGGGCGGTGACCTCCGCTCCGCCGGGCTACACCAACCTGCTGCGGCAGTGGGAGACGTTCAACATCATCCGCACGGGCACCGCGGTCGTCGCGTTCCTCCTTCTGCTGGTGATCGTCTTCCAGCAAAGTCGGCGACCCGCCGTGGTAGCACGATGGGAGAAGGCACCGAGCCTGGGTTAGCTCACCAACCCCGGCCGCGCCACTCCGGAATGGCCGGGCGTTCCTTGCCGAGCGTCGAGTCGTCACCGTGTCCCGGGTAGAACCAGGTCTCGTCCGGCAGCGGGTCGAAGATCCGCTGCTCCAGGTCGTTCAGCAGCGAGGTGTTGTCCTCCGGCGACCAGGTCCGGCCGGGGCCGCCGGGGAACAGCGAGTCGCCGGTGAACAGGTGCGGGCGGTCCTCGGCCCGGTAGAGCAGCGCGATCGAGCCGGGGGTGTGCCCGCGTAGGTGGATCACTTCGAGCTCGACCTCGCCGACCCGCACCGTGTCGCCGTTGTCGACCAGGGTGTCCATCGGAATGGGCAGCTCCGGAGCGTCGGCCGGGTGCGCGACCGTGGTCGGCTCGCACATGCCGGCGACCGCGCCGAGGGCCTGCCAGTGGTCCGGGTGGCGGTGGGTGGTCACCACGGTGCGCAGCTGCGGGCGGCTGGCTCCGTGACCGATGACGTCCATCAGCCGGTCCGGCTCGGCGGCCGCGTCGATGAGCAGGGCGTCCCCGGTGGCCCGGCAGACCAGCAGGTAGGCGTTGTTGTCGTACTCGCCGACGGACACCTTGGTGATCGTCAGCGCGTCCAGGGTGCGGCGGATCGCGGCACCGCCGGGGTCGGTGTGACCTGTGTATTCATCCAGCACGTCCACACCGAAGACCCTAGCCGCTCGCGGTCGCCCGGGCAGCGGTGAACTACTGGGGGATCGGCGTCTCGTGCACGTGCCGCCAGCGCAGCCCGTGCGGGGCCCGCTGCTCGGCTTGCAGCAGCGCGGTCACCCGCCGCGAGGAGGTGTGCCCGTGCTGCACGTGCGTCTCCAGGAACCCGACCAGCACGGCGTCGGCCAGTTCGGCGGCCACGGTGACGTCGCTGATCAGGATGCGTAGGCCGGGCTGGCTGTTTGCGGCGCCGGCCAACCCGTCCAGCACCGCCTGCCGCCCTAGCACCTGTCCGTCCACGGTGACCATGGAGAAGTCGGCGGTGTGCGTCGCGCGCAGCGCGTCCAGCACGGCGGGCTGGGCCGACGCCCCGATCCAGCTGGCCAGCAGCTGGTGTTGTTGCTCGACCTCGGCGTCCACGCGCTCCTTCATGGCCAGGGAGACTACGGCGACCTCCAAATTCTTCAGTTACCTGACGGGGTTCACCCAAAAGGTTGACAGAAAGAATCCTCAGCCGACACGATCCAGTCCCACTCGGCGGATCAAGCGGGACGTGTGACGAGGAGCGGCGACATGGCTGAACTGCCCGCGTTCCCTCGGCGGAAGCTGCTCCTGCTGGTCGGCGCGGCCGGTGCCGCCGCGGCGCTGCCCGGGCTCGCGGCGTGCGGGAGCAGCGTGGGCGGCGGATCCAGCGGCGGTGGCGGTGCGAAGGCGCTCAAGGTTGGCCTGGTGGTGCCCCGGTCCGGGGTCTACGCCGTCGTCGGCACCGACCTGCAACGCGGCTGGGAGCTGTGGCTGGAGGGCCACGGCGGCAAATTCGGCGACTACGCGGTGACCACGGTGGTCGCCGACGAGGGGGAGACCCCGCAGACCGGGGTGCCCGCGGTGCAGAAGGTGCTGCAGAGCGACGGCGTGGACGTGGTGGTCGGCGTGGTCAACTCCGCGACGGCGCTGGGCGTCCGGGACACGATCGCCGAGTCGAAGAAGATCCTCATCGTGGCCAACGCCGGTGCCGAGGACATCACCGGCAAGGCGCGCAGCCCGTACATCTGGCGCTCCTCCTTCACCAACGGGCAGATATCCTCGGCGATGGGCGCGCACCTGGCGCAGTCCGGGTTCAAGGACGGCGTCTACGCCATCGCGCCGGACTACGCGGCGGGCACCGAGGTCATCGCCGGGTTCAAAAAGGCTTTCGAGGCGGGCGGCGGCAAGGTCGTCGGCCAGGCCAAGCCGGCCCTGGGCAAGACGTCGGACTACCAGCCGTTCCTGTCCGGCATCCAGGGCTCCGGGGCCAAGGCGACGTTCTGCTTCTTCTCCGGCGCCGAGGCGATCACCTTCGTCCGCCAGTACGCGCAGTTCGGGCTGGCCAAGAGCATCCCGCTGTACGGATCGGGATTTCTCACCGAGGGCAACGTGCTGCCGCAGCAGGCCGACGCGGCGCTGGGCGTGCAGACCACCCTGCACTACACCGACCAGCTGGACAATCCGGCCAACAAGGACTTCGTGGCGAAGTACACCGCCAAGTACGGGGAGTCACCGAGCTGCTTCTCCGTGCAGGCCTGGGACGCGGCCAACGTGCTCAACCGGGCGCTCCGCTCGGCGACGGCGGTGGACGGGGATACCATCTCGGCCGCGCTGGGTGGCGTCGGCACCGTCGAGGACAGCCCGCGCGGGCCATGGAGGTTCGAGGGGCAGACACCGCGGCAGACCATCTACCTGCGCCGGGTGGACCGAGTCGGCGGAAAGCTGGTCAACGCGGTGGTCCAAGACCTCGGCCAGCAGAGCCAGCCCGCCTGACATGCCGATGTGGCTGGAGGCCAACCTGGTCAGCGTCCTCAACGGGCTCGCGATCGGGTTCCTGCTGTTCATCCTGGCGGTGGGGTTGTCGCTGGTCTTCGGCATGATGGACGTGCTGAACCTGGCGCACGGCGCGCTGTTCCTGGGTGGCGCGTACCTCGGCGCCACCTTCGCCGGGGGAGGGGCCAGCTGGGGCGGGTTTCTGGGCGCGCTGGCAATCGCGGCGGTGGCCGGGTTGGCCGCCGGTGGTGTGCTGTCACTGATGACCGAGCCACTGCGCAAACGCTCACACCTGGACCAGGCTCTGCTCACCCTCGGGGTAGCGCTGGTCGTGTCCGAGTTGCTGATCATCGTATTCGGCGACGACCCGCTGGCGGTCGGTGCGCCGCCGGGGCTGGACGGTTCGGTGGACGTGCTCGGCGCGGCCTACCCGACCTACCGGCTGGCTCTGATCGGGATCGGCGCGCTGCTGGCGCTGGCGGTGTACCTGGTGGTGGACCGGACCAGGATCGGCGCGCTGGTCCGGGCCACCGTGGCGGACCGCGAGATGGTCGCCACGATCGGTGTGGACAACCGGCTGGTCAAGGCGGCGGTGTTCGCGGTCGGCTCGCTGCTGGCCACCACGGCCGGGGTGCTCGGCGGGCCTATCTACGGGGCCCGCTCGGGGCTGGATTCGACGGTGCTGATCCTGGCCCTGGTCGTGGTGGTGATCGGCGGGCTCGGCTCGGTGCGCGGCGCGCTGGCCGGGGCCTTGATCATCGGGCAGATCGAGTCGTTGGGCCGGGCCCTGCTGCCCGATCTCGCGTCCTTCATCCTGTTCGGCGCGCTGGCCCTGGTGCTGGTGTTGCGGCCGCGTGGGCTGTTTAGCGGACCGGCGGCGGCGCCCAGGTGACCGGCGGCGGCGCCCAGGTGAGGGCGGCGGTGTCCAGGTGACGACGTCCGTGGAGGTAAGCCGGTGACCGCGCGGGTGGTGGACGGACCGACCGTGCCCGGTGGCTCGAGATCCGGAGCCGCCGAGCCGCCGCGCCGGCGCACGCCCCGGACCTGGATCGCCGCGGTCGCGGTGCTGGTCGTGCTGGCCGCCGCGCCGCTGTTCCTGGCCCCGTTCGCGACCACCACGCTGACCAGGGTCCTGGTGTTCGCACTGTTCGCGGTGAGTCTGGATCTGCTGGTCGGGGTGACCGGGCTGCCGTCCCTGGGGCACGCCGCCTACTTCGGTACCGGGGCGTACGCCGCCGGCTGGGTGTCGATCAACGTGACGTCCGCGATCCCGGTCCCGCTGCTGGTCGGGGCGGTGTTTGGGGCGTTGGCCGCCGCGCTAACCGGGTGGATCACGGTGCGCACCCACGGGGTGTTCTTCCTGATGCTGACGCTGGCCATCGGCGAGCTTGTGCAGCAGGTCGCGGACACCTGGGAGACGCTGACCGGCGGGGCAAACGGGCTGACCGGGATCCCGGCTACCCGGCTCGCCGGCCAGCCGCTGGTGAACGCCGGCTACGTGTACTGGTACGTGCTGGCGGCATTCCTGGTGGGCTTCGCCCTGCTGTGGCTGCTGTCCCGTTCGCCGTTCGGGGAGGCGCTTCGGGGCATCCGGGACAACGAGCCGAGGATGCGCGCGCTTGGCTACCCGACGTCGCTCTACAAGTACGCCGCCTTTGTGGTCGCCGGGGCCGGGGCCGGGCTGGCCGGAGCCCTGCTGGCCGCCCAGGTGCGCCTGGTGACCCCGGCCGACCTCGGCTTCGCCACCGCCGCGTTCGCGCTATTGGCCGTGATCATCGGTGGTGCCGGCTCGCTGTGGGGGGCCTGCCTGGGAGCGGCGCTGGTGATCGTCATCCGGGACGCGCTCGG
>Ga0137413_10000368_pt1 | contig 14493 bp, 8 predicted proteins | sample CZODoug2_1_16fun_FD_108280 | JGI IMG/M metagenome (GOLD analysis project Ga0137413, IMG submission 108280) | Vadose zone soil fungal communities from Angelo Coast Range Reserve, California, USA - CZODoug2_1_16fungal (Illumina Assembly) | ecosystem: Environmental > Terrestrial > Soil > Vadose... | reverse complement strand
CGCTCGGGTATCCGGCATTCGATACCCAAGATCACTTAACTGAAACGGATTTTGCCCCCGTCGCCAGTTTGAGCTATCAGTTTTCGCCGTCGGTAACCGGGTACGGAAAGATTGCGCGCGGATTCAAGTCGGGCGGCTGGAATCCCGACATCACCACCACGGCAAATATTTCGTTCGGCCCGGAGAACGTCACCAGCTATGAAGCCGGCTTGCGGACACGACTGCTCGATGATCGGCTCGGCTTCAACGTCACCGTGTTCTACATGGATTACAAAGACCTTCAGGTGTCCGAATTCCTGGGCACCCTCGTCGGCTATGTAATCAAGAACGCGGCCGCCGCGAAGATCAAGGGGACAGAATTGGAATTGATCGCCAAACCCCTGTCGTGGCTCAGTGTCTCCTCTGGAGCCGCCTACAACGACGCCACCTATAGTCAGTTCAATTCCGGTACCGGCGTGAGCTATGCGGGCGAACAGCTGCAGAATGCTCCCAAGTTCAGCGGCTATCTATCCGGCGACGCACGCTTTCCCGCCGGATCGCTAGGAAGCGTGGTCGCTCACACCGACTACCGTTATCAGACGCGGGTTTTCTTCGATGACCAGCGCACCGTCACCCCGGTCGGTCCCTACGCTCAAGGTTCCTACGGCCTATTGAATGCCCGGGTCGGATTTGATTTTGTCAAAGGGCTCGAGGTATCACTGTTCGGCGAAAACCTCACGGACAAGCGCTACCGGCAGCTTCGATACCAAGACACTGTGAGTTACGGCTTGACTCTCGACATATACTCGCCACCCCGGATGTTTGGCGTTCGGTTTGACTACAAATATTGAGAGAGCGGCCTCGTGTTGACCGGAGGGCAGGCGACGCCGTTGGCCGGCTGCTCGGATCCCGCCGCGATAGCTTGCTTTACATGACAAATCATGGCCTTGTACTCGTCTGCAGCGCGTTGACTCGCGGCGAAGCATGTCTGGCGAACGAAACGAGGCTCGTCTCGCGGGATAGTCGGGCGCGCAGATCAACTTTGGCGCCCCGCGCCGCAGTTCCTACCGCCCAGACTCCTAGGGCTCCCCGGCGGGCCAGATGACGCCGCTTAGTCGAATATGATCATATTTGATCGTATCTATTGACATTTTTATCGGTTCTGAAATGATTGAACCTAAGCACCATGCAAAAGGTGCCAAAAGCGAGCGGCAATGCCGCCTTGGTCAATCGAGGGAGTCAAATACAATGGAAATCTATAGCCCGGTGCGGTCATGCGACGCCTCGAGCACATTACTGCGCGCAGCCTTGAGTGCGATGGTGGCGCTGAGCTGTATGCCCACCGTTGCTCAAAGCGCCGCTGCGGCTGCCGCCGCCGACCCAGGCGACTCGTCCTCGACCAAGCTTGAAACCATCGTGGTGACGGCAGAAAGGCGCTCGACCGACCTTCAAACCACGGCGATTGCGGCCACCGTGTTGACGGGCGAAGACCTCACGAAGCTGAACGTCAACACCGTCGACACCCTCGCGTTCACGACGCCGTCCCTGACGGTCCAGAGTTCGGGCGAGAACGCGCTGATCAATATCCGCGGCATCGGCAAGAGCGACGGCGGAGCGCAAGATTCCTCGGGCGTTCTGATCTATCGCGACGGTGTGTCGACCACGCCGAACGGCCTCATTTCGGACGAACCTTACTACGACATCGAAAGTGTCGAAGTCCTGCGCGGTCCGCAAGGCACGTTCGCCGGCCAGAACGCGACCGGCGGCGCGATCTTCATCAATGAGACGAATCCATCGCTCACTCGATTCGGCGGCTGGGTGGAGGGCCAGTATGGCAACTACAATGACGTGCGCATCCGCGGCGCGTTGAATATTCCATTGAGCGACACCTTGGCCATACGGCTGGCAACCGACAATGAGAACCGCGAGTCGTTCTTTAATATGTCGGGGCCATGGACGGGCAACCCCGGCAAGATTCATGAAACGAACTGGCGGCTGAGCACGCTGTGGCAGCCGACGGACGACTTCAAGGCGGTCCTCAAACTCGACTACAACTATATCGATCATGGGGGGTCGCCGGCGGGACCGTTCAACGGCACCACCGACAATGTTTTCAATGTGGCGTCGGATGCGCATCTGGCGGGTTTGGAGCGCCAATACCGCATCGTTCTGCAGCTTAGCCAGAGATTCGCCGACGGCATTACGTTGAAGTCGATTTCGGGCTACCAGGACGGACGGCTGTCCTATTCCCTCGACGCGGACGGTACGGCGACGCCGCCACCGCTCGGCCTGAGTCCCGAAGTATTCATCGCCCGCGCCGCCGATCGTACGGTGTCGGAAGAGATCAACCTGGTATCCGCGGACACGGGGCCCTTCACATGGGTAGTCGGCGGCGTCTATCAGGACGACGATTTGAATACTCCGCAATTCATCTTGTCGCTGGCGCCTGGCGGCACGGCCACCACCGGCCTTACGCTCAACGGACTCGAGGACATCGCGGTCAGAAAGAGCTGGGGCATTTTCGCCCAGGGGGGCTATCAGATCACCGATGCCCTGAAACTACAGCTCGGCGCGCGCTATTCGGAGACGAGCTTTACGACCTCCAGTATCGCGCAACTCCTGTTCTTCGGCACACCGCTCCAGACCCAAACCTTGAGCGATGCGAAGGAGAGCGATTCGCGTTTGACCGGCAAGGTCAACCTCGACTACACGTTGAACGAAAACAACTTCCTGTATGCCTTCGTGTCGACAGGTCACAAGGGCGGTGGCATCAACAGTAATGGAGCGGTATTCCAGGCAGAGAACGTCACCGACTATGAACTTGGCTGGAAGGCTAAATTTTTCGACGGTCATGTCCGCACTCAATTCGGCGGCTTCTACGAGCGCTACACGAATTTCCAGCTGGCGGTCTTCGACCCGATTCTGGGCGCCGGACGGGACATCAACGCAACCGGCATCACCACCCTGAAAGGAATCGAGGCACAGATGCAGGCGGCGATCGGCGGCCTGTCCTTCAATCTCGGAACATCCTATGTTGCGAGTTCACTCGGCAACTTCTCCGCAATCGATTCCCGCGACATCGCCCTCGGCGTCCAGTCATTGACCGGCCGACCGCTGCCCAATGCGCCCTTGTGGACGGCGCAAGCGGGGGTTGAGTACGCCCTCGCTCTCGGAGCCCGAGGGAAACTCACGCCGCGCGTGGACTACGGCTTGGTGGGTTCTCGCTGGGCGACGGCATTTCAAGTTGTTCCCGGCGATTTTCTCGCCGAGCAGAACATCTTCAATGCGCAGCTCAAGTACGATCCAACCGACAGTTTGGCGATCACGGCCTTTTCCACCAATCTCACGAATCAGCACTACGTGACGCTGCAGTTGCTCGGCAATCTCGGCATGCCCGGCCCTCCGAGGCAATTCGGAATTCGAGTGAGCAAGTCGTTCTGAGGCCGCCACCATGTCTTTGACATTCACCAAGCTCAATGCGGCGTGCGCCCTGATGACGCTGGCCGCGGCCGCCTCCTCGCAATCTCAGGCGCCCGCTGCCGGCGAGGCGCAAACTGACAAGCCGCTACCGCTGCGCGCGTACGTGCCATCGACCATTTCGCCCCAGGCCGCGGCGATCTTTGGCGCCTATAAGGCCTTCATACTGGCGCCACAGCCCGCGCCGCCCAAAACCCAGGCGGATTTTGACGCACTCTATCAAATGGCCGAACAAAGAAGCCTTCCGAGATCGGAGGCGCTGGTCAAGGAACTGCAGCCCGTCATCGCGGAGCGCGTCATCGGGGGCACCACGGTTTACGAAGTGCGCCCCAAGAATTATCGGGACGACGGAACCTTGCTGATCGACGTGCACGGCGGCGGCTTCGTCACCGGTAGCGCGCGTTCGAATCTCGGCGGTGTTGCCCGGATGGCGGAGGCGACCGGCAAGCGAGTCTTCGCCGTCGAGTATACGGTCGCGCCGCGTGGACGTTGGCAATTAGTCACCGATCAGGTAGCGGCCGTTTACAAGGGTCTCCTCGACGAGGGGATCAAGGCCAAACACATCGGCATGACCGGCGGCTCCGCCGGAGGCAACATCGTCGCCGCGACCACGCTCAAGATCCGGGATCGCGGCTTGCCCATGCCTGCCGCGCTATTGCTGATTTCTCCCATGAGCGACTTTACCGAAGGAGGCGACACTCGTACGACTTTGGCGGATGCCGATCCGGTGCTGCACCCGGAGCAGGTCCGTCCCGGACTCGACGCCTATGCGGATCCAGCCGATCAGAAGAATCCCTATGTCTCACCGGTCTACGGCGATTTCACCAAGGGCTATCCCCCCACCCTGATCCAGGGCGGCACCAAGGAATGGCTGCTGAGCGACATGGTTCGACTGCAGCGGGCGATCAAGGCCGCCGGCGGCAACTGCGATCTCGAAATCTACGAGGGCATGCCGCACGGGTTTCCGGGAATCATGGTGGACGCTCCGGAAGGCAAGGAAGCGAAGGCGGAGCAGTTGACGTTCTGGAAACGCTACCTCCCCGCCGCGAAGCCCTAGTCGGACCAGCGTCCGTCATCCCGCCTCGGTTCCACGGCGGCGCCGCTATCGCGGAGCCGCACCTCGCCGCTCGCCCGCGCCGGCACCGCAGAGATAATTTCGAGCCTCATCCGGCGAGCCCTTGCCGATCCAATGAGCAACCTTGGGGTAGGCGCAGAGCGGGCGCGTGGACAGCGGATCCCCGGCCGGCATTCCGGTCAATGCGGCGATCGGCTCGGCGTACCGCGAGGCAACAATCGATTCGGGCGCGTGGTTCTTTTCGCGCCATTGCTCGATCGCCTCCACCGTGTCGAAGGTATTGGGACCGGGACCCCCGGAGCAATGCATCATTCCCGGCGCCATGAACAGGCGAACGAAGCGCTGCGCCTCGTTCGTACCCATTTTCTTCTGGATATCTCGATAGTATTGGATGGTGCCCCAGGGCGTGATGGCCGCGTCGGCCCAACCCTGAAAGAGAATGAGTTTACCGCCGCGCGCCGCAAAGGCGGAAAGATCAGGATTGTCCGAGTTGATGATGGGGCCGAGTTCCGCATCCGTGCGGGCGACGTCCCTGACAAAATCGAAGGTACGGAAATCCCAGTTCGGATCGGCCACGACGAAGTCACCGAAGAACTGATTGGCGAATTGACTCTGTGCCGCCTTCGGCTCGGTGATCCATGAGTCCCAATTGTGGGCGAGACCCTCCGAACCCGCGGGAAACCCGGGATAGATGGATTTGCGCGTGCGTGGATCAACCGGGCCGCCGTAGATCTTGCGCAGGGCATCGACCTGCGGGTGCGTCAGGCAATCGGGCCCGTCGGCCGATTTGCACATGAGAACTCCGGGATCGAAATGGCACGTCGCGGGGTCATTGACGATGCCGTCCTTCACGCCATCGAGCGAGTCGCATTTGGCGAGCACAGCCTTTTGAATGATCGCGAGCTTGCTCTGGGGAATTCGGCTCTCCGGTTTGTCGAAGAGAGCTTTTTCGTTCCACATGAAGCCCGCCATGACGTGCGTCCACGCATTCGCAGGTGCGCCGGCGATGATGCCGTCATAATCCGCCGGGTACCTTTGAGCCTCCATCAAGGCTTCGTGGCCGCCATTCGAGCAGCCTCGGAAGTAGGAGAATTCCGGCGGCCGGCCGTAATAAGCCGCAATCAGCGCTTTGGCGAATTCAGCCGTGGCATGATCGGCGCGATACGCGAAGTCCTTGATCTTTTCAGGGTGGCCGATCACCCAGCTGCCGTCGACGACGAGCGAAGTGATTTCATGCCCAAGATCGTCGCCGGCTGTCGCATAGCCGCGCGCCAGCGCCCCACGCATGTCGAGCGCCGGTCCGGCGACGGAACCGCCGAAGCCGCCATTGCCGCTGCCGAGGAATTTTCCATTCCATTTCGCCGGATCCGGCAACCAGACTTCCGCCATGATCGCGGAATCAGACGAAGGAGTGAGCGTGACGGCGACGCGGCAAAAATCAAACGGGGCGACCAGCGAAAGGTGGAGGAGGGCGAATTCGATGGTCGCCTTTCCCGCCACAGCAACGGCGGAAGTGATCTTCCCGTCGGTCAGGGGAAATTTGCCGAGATCTTCGCAGGACGCCCGGGCGGCGGATGCGAATGAAAGTGAAACAAGCGCGAGAGCTCCCGCGAACAGAGATCCACGCAAGGTGGGCGATGCGATGTTCATGGTCCGACGCACGATAATTCTCCTCAATCGCCCCAACCGCTGAATGCTCTCTTGAACGCCGACTGGATTCTTGCGAGCCACAGCAGCCAACGCACCCGCTTCTCCTGCCAGTCGAGTTTCGCCGCCGCGAGCCCGGGCACGACGTGAGCGCCGCGATCGCTGAAGACCATCCACGAATCGCTGCCTTGAGCGTAGGCGGGCCAGGGATCGGCACCGGCGCAGGACGGCCGGCCGCTCTTGGCGAAATTCACCCAGCACGCATGGATCATCCCTTCCATGGCCTCGTCGGCGGGCGTCGCCGGCGGTCCGCCATCCGGCCGATGGGCGAAGGACCCGAACACATAGAAAACGTCGGAGCCGTGCGGCGCGCCCCGATTGCTGGGGCGGCGCGCCTGATCGATGTAATCGAAATAATAGAGGTAGGCCGGCTGGCGGCGCCAAGACAGGCCCGCGATCCAGCGCGCGGGAGCCATCGCCAGAGAGTCCCGGAACAGGGCGCGCACCAAATCATCGTCGCTGATGTGCTCGCCGTAAACTTTTCTGGCTTCCGCCAGCGTCGACTGCAGGGTGGCCTTGGCGCGGGCTACGCCGTCGCCGTGGTCGAGCAACGAATCCTCGCCGCTGTTGACGCCGATGATGAGGGGGATGTCCGCCGCCCGCCCCGCCGCGAACGCGACCGTCGGCGCCTCGTCGAGGAGGCGGCCGTCGACCATGCTGCTGCAGATCGGGTCCAATGATTTCAGCTTGTCGATCGACAGCGAGCGCAACTGCTCGGCCGTGGCGGCGGCGCCCGGCAGACCGGCCTTGGTGGCCATTTCGACGCCGCATTTCTCGGCGTCCTTGCGGTAGGACGGAGGAAACCAGCCGCCACCGGACTCGACGATCGCCTTGTGGAACAGAGGCAGCGCCCGGGGCGTCGTCATCAATACCAGCGTATCCAATGCGCCCGCGGACTCGCCGAACAAGGTTACGTTGCGCGGATTCCCGCCGAAGGCGGCGATGTTCCGCCGCACCCACTCCAAAGCGGCGATCTGATCCATGAGACTGTAAGAGACCAGCGGTTCACCGGCGGCGGCTGCTCGGGTCAGCGCAGGATGAGCGAAAGACCCTAGATGCCCCAGCCGATAGTTGACCGTCACCAGCACCACGCCGTCGCGGGCGAAACTCGTTCCATCGTAGTAGGGCAGGGAACCCGCTCCCATGCGTCCCGCGCCGCCGTGGATCCATACCATCACCGGCGCATTCGCGGCACCTTTGGGAGCCCACACGTTGAGCGTCAGGCAATCCTCGCTGGTAGGCTCGGGCGCGGCGCCATAGCGGAGAATATCGGTCACGCCTGGCGGCGCGAATTGCGGACATGCCGGACCGTATTCGGTCGCTTGACGAGGCTGCGTCCATCGCAGCGCCGGTCGCGGCGGCCTCCAACGCTGCGCTCCCACCGGAGCGGCGGCATACGGCACGCCCTTGAACGTTCTGACGACCGCGTCGCTCGCGCCGATCAGGACGCCGGTGTCGATGGAGACATGATCGAGATCGGTACCACGGACGGGACCGACGAGTGCGGTCAACGACGCGATGGCGACGAGAGCAGCGCGGCGCCCGCCATCGACCGCGATCATCGATCCGCCAGTATCGAATGAGGCAGGGTCACCGTACCCTGGAGGGCAATCTGCTCGCTCGAATCTCCCACGAGAATTTGGTAGGTACCTGCTTCTGCGCGCCATCGCCCGGCAGGCACGTCGTAGAACGCGAAGGAGCGTACGTCGAGCGGCAAAACCACCGTACGCGACTCACCCGGCTGCAAGCTCATCTTCGCAAATCCCTTCAACTCTTTCGGCGGGCGCGGCACGCGGGCACCGGCCGGGACGATGTAGAGCTGAGGCACGGCCGCGCCCGCGCGCACGCCGGTGTTTTTCACGATGAACGACGCTTCGTACAGGCCGCCGGATGGGCCGTTGGATGTCTTGAGCGTAAGCTCGCCATAGCCGAATGTCGTGTATGAGAGTCCATAGCCGAATGGAAACTGCGGCTTGATGTCGCGCCGCTCGTAGCCGCGATAGCCGACGAAGACGCCTTCCTCATAGCTCACGCGGTTCGTTCCGGGCTGCGGGTAGTAGCTGTCATGGGCGGGATTGTCTTCCCAACGGCGTTCGAAGGTTGCCGGCAGGTGCCCGGACGGGCTGACCGAGCCGAACAACACCTTGGCAAGCGCGTTGCCGCCTTCCTGACCGAGATACCACGACTCCAACAATCCTGGCACCTGCTCGAGCCAGGCCGTCATGTCGACCGCGCCCCCGGAGTTGACGATCACGACGCAGCGCTTGTTGGCGGCGCAAACCTTGCGGATCAGCTCGTCCTGTCCGGGCGGCAACTGGAAGGTCCGATCCCAGTCCTCCGCCTCGCTTGCGGCGTCGAACCCAACCGCGAGGATCACCGCGTCCGCCTGCGAAGCGGCTTGCACCGCGGCCGCATCGGCCCAGTCACCCTCGTGCACGATTGCCATTCTCACGCAGGGTAGAGGACCATCCAAACCGCCTGCTTCGGCCCGATGCTCAAGAACGATTTTATGCGGCCGCAACGTCAATGCAAGCCGCGTCGCTTCGAGCGGCGCGGTCTTGCGAGTCCATCGGTCGGCAATCAGCTTGTCGTCGACATACAACCGATAGCCGATCCCGTGCCCAAAGCCGCTGACTTGAACGACGAGATCGTGATCTCCCGCGCGGGTGGGCGTGTAGTAACCCGTCCAACGCGCCGACGTCTCGCGCCTAGGCGTCAGCGCGGCCGCATTGAGCTCACGGTCACCCGATGCCAGTGCGGTGAGGTCGAGCGGCGTCCCTTGATCGATGTTGCGGTCGACACGCCTGCTCGGCGTGCCGGCGAGTTCCATATTGTCGAATGATTCGACCTGCAGCCCGGCTCGATCGCCGCCCGCTTCGGTCGAGAACCGAGTGGCGGCTGCGAGGCGCTGCAGGTCCGCGATGCCGCGCGAGTAGTGCAGCTCGACGTCGGTTCCGAGTTCGTCGCTCAGGCCCTCCAGCAAACTGGTGGCGTGGAACGGTACCACCGTTACGCTGCCGCCGCCGTGGGGCACCGCCGGGTAGGCGTTCGGTCCGATCACGGCAATCGATCGCATGTGGGATCGGTCGAACGGCAGCACGCCATCGGCATTCTTCAGCAGGACGATACCCTCGAGCGCGGTTTGCAGTGCCGCTGCGCGACCTTGAGCGTTGTAGCGAGGGATGGATGCATCGAGTTGCGGACGATCGAGCCAGCCGAAGCGCGCTGCCGTGCGCAACAAGCGCCGCACCTTGTCGTCGACCGAGGCCTGCGAAACCCTTCCGTCTTTGATCAGCGGCATGAGGGCGGCCCGATTGAAATATTTCCCTGAGGGCATTTCCAGATCGAGCCCGCCGCTGGCGGCGGCCAGCGCGTCGTAGGTCGCATCCCAGTCGGACATGAGAACGCCCTTGAAGCCCCACTCGTTTTTGAGCACATCGACGTTGAAAAACCGATTCTGGGTCATGTGCTCGCCGTTAACGAAATTGTAGGCATCCATGACTGCCCCGACGTTCGCTGCCTTTACCGCGCCCTCGAAGGCGGGAAGGTAGATTTCGCGAGCCGTCCGTTCGTCGATGATCGAGTCGCTCGTGTGGCGAGCATATTCGGAATTGTTGCCGAGGTAGTGTTTGATGGTCGCCGCCACACCCTGGCTCTGCACGCCCTCGATGAACGGCACGGCGATGTGCGCCGCGAGATAGGGGTCCTCGCCGAGATATTCGAAGTTGCGGCCGTTGAGCGGCGAGCGATAGATGTTCACCCCGGGGGCGAGGTAGAAGTGAACGCCGCGGGCGCGCGCGTCCCGGCCCATTTCCTTGCCGACGCGCCGAGCGAGCTCGGCATTCCAGGTCGCAGCGAGCGCGATGCCGCCGGCGATCACAGTCGTCCTCGTGAAGTTGCGCACTCCGAATGGGCCATCGGCCGCCGTCAACGCCGGCACGCCCAGCCGGGGCACACCCCGCACCCCGAACATGCTCACTCCGCCCAGCAAGTCGACCTTCTCCTCGAGCGTCATTTGACCGAGGAGCGAGTTGACGCGAGCGTCGATTTCACCGTCTGTGGGCGCATTCTGCCGAGCCGCGAATGCCGACACGGGCAGAATTGCCAAGATGGCGAAGATCAGTTTTCGCATCGTCACCCCCTCCCTCCGTGCCAGGCGGAGATTTGCCGCGCGGCTCAAACGTGCTGATGATTCCCCACTGTCAATCAACATCAGTCAAACTCATTCAAAAAGATTCGACCTCGCAGGATCGCCGGCGAGGGGAATCGGAGATGAGGGAGGGAGATAAGGATGTGGAGACGGGTCTGGGGAGATCGCGCCGCAGGGCGTTTAGTCAGTTCACGCCGAGCCGCCGCGCGCATCATCGGTATCGGTCTTCGCCACAATGACATTCACGCCGGCGCGCCGAATCGGCTCCAGGTCGGACTCACGCGCCCCATCGTCGGTGATGAATGTCGATACCGTCTCCAAAGGCAACACGACGATCGACGAATGTTTGCTCAATTTGCGGCTGTCCGCCATCACGATCACCTGTTCGGTGCGCTTCAGCAGGCGCGCCTCCGCCTGCACGATGAGCGGATCAGCCTCCATAACGCCGTGCCGATTGATTCCGTAGCAGCCCATGAAGGCCTTTCGCGCCCAAAAGTGCGCGGTGGCGTCATGCTCGAAGGGGCTTAGGATAATGTTCTGTTCGCGAAAGACCGTGCCGCCGGGCATGCTGACCCTGTTGCGGCTGGTGGCCAACAGCCGCGTCACGATGGGCAGAGAGTTCGTCAAAATATCGATCTGGCGGGCGGCGAGGAATTCGACCAACGCGTACGTCGTGGTGCCGCCCGTAATGAGGATGCTGTCGTTGTCGTCGATGAGACCGCTTGCAGCCTTGGCGATTGCCCGCTTCTGAGCGACCGCGACTTCCTCGCTCATGGCAAACGGCATACCGACCAAGTGCGCTTCGAAGCGCGGGTTGATTGCTTCCGCGCCCCCGCGTACGCGCCGCAGCTTGCCTTCCTCGGCCAGCGAGGCAATGTCGCGGCGGACGGTGGCGTCCGAACTGCTCAACAACTCCACGAAATCGGTGACGCCCACGATCGAGCGTTCCTCCAAGAGGCGCAGGATCATCCGATGACGTTCCGCTTCCAGCACGGCCATCCCTTTAGTTACGGCACTTCGGGCAGTATAGATCATTATTGGTCAAATCAACGCGTATGCCCTCTGCGTGGATACGGTTGCCGGTGCCGATGACCACCGTCGCGATGACGAGGAGCGATACTCCCAACCACACGGCGCGCTTTGTGCCGAATCGGGAGGCCGCCCATTCCTTGAGCACGAATCCCCATATCGTCGAGAAGATGATGATGCTGGCCATGTGCAGCGTCCAACTCGAGAATGCAAAGCGACCCATTTGACTTTCGCCCATGGTGTAGAAGAAGAACTGGAAATACCAAGCCGTGCCGCCGAGCGCGGACAACAAGTAGTTATAGAGCAGAGGCGGCGGGCCGCCAGCCGCTTCGGGCGACGGGCCCCCGCCGCCGATCAATTCACGGGCGGTACCGTTTCTCACGATCAGATACACGCACCACGCCAGATTGGTGGTGAAGCCGCCGGCCAACACGACGCAGAGCACGGGCAGGCCCTGGTTCAAGGGCGACGTGCCGGCGGCGAGGGTGAGCGCGCGAATCGGTGCACCGGCGTCCAAACCGAATGCGAAGCAGCTGCTCATGATTCCCGAGAACACAGCGACGAGCGTGCCGCGCTTGAAGTCGAATTCTGCGATGCTGGTCCGAGCCTGCTCGGAGGTGAGTTCGCGCTCCTTGCTGCGTCCCGCGTTACCGACCACTATCACGCCGAGCAGCGCGAGCGCGATACCCGCAAAGGTGATCCAGCCGCCGCGCGATTCGGCCAATGCACCGATCGTGCCGTGAAAGATCGGCGGTGCGAGAGTGCCAATCACCATGGTGAGGCCGAGTACCGTGGCCATTCCCAATGACATGCCCAAGTAACGCATGGTCAGACCGAAGGTGAGTCCTCCGAATCCCCACAGAGCTCCCCAGAACCAGCACCATGCCAAGGTGCTGCGGGGCGCCGACTCCAGTACTTGAAGCAAATGCTCGGTGCGAAGCAGCGCGAACATCCACGGAGCGATGACCCAGCTGAAGACACCGCCCACGATCCAGAAGATCTCCCAGGACCACCGGCGGACGCGCCGGTAGGGCACGTAGAAACTGGCGCTTGCGAGACCGCCGATCCAGTGAAACATCACGCCGAGCAGGGGATTCGGTGTCATCCCACGCGCTCTGCGGCTGCGCGCCAACGGGCGCGATATGCCGACATGTCGACCGCCAGAGGGGGAACTCGCCGCAACGGAGCGGTTTCGGTGCTCTTGACATCGGCCAGACGCAGGGCGCCTCGCGCGACGCCGTTTTCCTCGGAGCCGACCAATACATGCATCGCAGGGCGCAAGTTGGCGAGAGCTTGCACGAACACCGGGGCCGCCGAGAATCTTCCATCAACGAGCACGGTATCGGTACTGCCGATCAGATCGAGAGAGGCGTCGGCGAGCATTGCGGCATAGAGATGCGCGAGGGGTAGCGGATTATCGGCGTTCGGCCGGGTGCGCGATTTGGCAATCGGGAACGGTCCGACGCCCGGGATGCACGGCGGGATGATCATCTCGCCGGCTTCCACGGCCTTGATGGCGGACGAGAGTTGGCTCGCGTCCTCGGAGGACGCGCTGGCCCGCGCGTCCCTGCCGGCCAAGATTTCGATTTCGCGGCCTCCCATGAACCGCGAGGAGGGAATCGGCGTCCCTGAAACATCGACGTTCACGAGGCAATCCCGAGTCTCCGACAATGCCGTGATCTGGGGAGCGTGAATTCCCGAAGGCGCGCGCATTGCCACGAACCAGGTTCCCGTGGACAGAATCGTCGCATCCCGACCCGCGATTTGCGGATGGTTTCGCGCGTTCAACAAGGCCGCGTTCGAATCATGCATGCCGCAATACACCGCCACCTTTCTGGAAAGACCGGTGGCCCCGGCCCACTCCGGCTCGAGGGTGCCCAGGACGGCATTGGCGGTCATCAGCGGCGCGAGGCGCTCGGCCCAACCGCGGCCAACCGCGAGGCGCGAGGGGGCATGGTCGTAGGGTCGCCACAAGTCACTGTGGCAGCCGAGACTGGTGACTTCCGCCGCCGCGACTCCGGAGAGGAGCCACGCCCAATATTGCGCCCAGGGAACGATTTGGCCGTCCCGAAAGTCCGCGGAACGCAGCGTCTCGAGCCAATGCAGCTGCATCCCGATATTGAGGCCGGCGGGCAGCGCAGGCGATCCGGTCGCGCCGAAGGGATCGCGCTGCCGGTCGTACGCAGCACGGTCGGCGCTCACTCCGGGCCATTCATAGTCGAGGGGCGCGCGCTGCAGCCGGCCCCCGCGAATGAGAGCGACGCCGGCGCCGTGCGCCACCGGTACGATTGCGGCCACCGGCCCGAGCCCGGCGAATTCCGACAGCGCAACCCGCAACCAGCGCTCGATTCCTGCGGCGTCCAGGGTGAGGTTGTTCTCGGCGCTCAACCGGGGGTTCAGGCGGGAACGGTGCGCGACGCAAATGCCCGCATCATCCCAAAGCGTCGCCTTGGAAAGGGTCTTTCCCACGTCGAGTACGACCGTCCAGCCGCCCGTCATCACCCATCCCAATGATTGATTCTGATCACTTTGTACCGATTCTGATTGTTTCTTGCAACCGATATTGTATGCTTGGAGGCTCAAAATCTAGAAATCGCCGAGCCCTTCCCAAGGACACCGGATGACTGCGAATTCCGCCCTACCGTTCTCGAGCCCCGAGAATCTCTGGTCCGACGCGCATGCGGCTGCGCTCGATCCCGCAGCCTTGCTGCTGTATCGCTCCAATTTGCTGGGCTCGGATCTCACGGTGACAAATTTCGGCGGAGGCAACACATCGGCGAAGATGCGCGAGGGCGATCCGTTGACGGGTGAACCGGTGGACGTGCTCTACGTAAAGGGGTCCGGCGGAGACCTAGGGTCGATGAAGCTCGACGGGTTCTCGACGCTTTACTTGGACAAGCTACTGCAGCTGCAGCGGCTCTATCACGGCGTCGAGCATGAAGACGAGATGGTGGGGTGGTTGCCGCACTGCACGTTCAATCTCAATCCGCGGGCGGCGTCCATCGATACGCCCCTGCACATGTTGCTGCCCTTTGCCCACATCGATCACGTCCATCCCGATGCGATCATCGCCCTG